>OLVS01000077.1_pt1 | contig 79174 bp, 73 predicted proteins | sample 1644121 | NCBI WGS metagenome assembly OLVS01 (sample SAMEA103958121, study PRJEB25191) | human gut metagenome
CACGCGCCCGCGTGTCGGCTTTTCTGCGTCCCGGTAGGGACGCTGCACCCCAAAGGCATAAAAACCGCGCGTTGGAGCGCGTGTGACGAGGTACGAATGCGATGCACCGGTATGCCCGTATGTCAAAACAGGATTGAATGCAAGCAATCAACGGAAGCGAGGTTGCGCTTACATTTTAGGACAAACCTCCGCTGCGGGGAAGCGTGGCATTATTCGGATACGCCCTCGGCGGTAGCTGCCTCGGATGAAGTGTCAACATCAGAAAGCAAGCTGCATAGACCAGCGGTTCCCTGCATATGCAGCTTATTCATTGACAAGCGCTGCGAAATGTTCTTTTTCTTCCCATTGTACTCAAGCAGCATGGCCTCGGCATATCCCATAGAACCGGGGCAGCGCTCCTTCGACATTCGCACAAGCTGCTTGATTGAGAGTGCGCCGACCCTTTCTTTGAATACCTCATCGTTCAACTGGTTGCCAAACGTATAAACCAGACGTGTGATTCCGTTCAGAATATTTGCAGAGAATGAGTTTTCATCGCCTTCCCATGTTCCGGCACAGAGCCGAAGAACGCGGCTGAGCATATGATAGCCGTGGGTTTGATAAATCTGTTCGAGCGTTGATACAGCGCAAATTACGCAGGGAGCCTTTCTGGTTCCGAGAGAAAGTCCGTATGACTCTAAAAGATCTCTGATAATAAGCTGATCGTCATTTCCAGCCTCAAGGTTTGCGGTGAACACCTCATAAGGACTCAGACGTTTTACAAACTTCTGCTGATTTGCGAAAATGTCGGCCTCATGCTCATAAACGAGTTCATCGTATATCATGCACCATACTGGCGTATCGCGGGAACCGGAAACCAGAGCAACGATTTCAATTGTGTGCTGCCCGTTAAAAACATAATTGACGCCGTCTCTGCGGCTGACCTTCACCGGATTGATCTGATATGGATCAAAGTTTGCGGCAGCATTTGCAATATGAGCCCTTGAGAGATTTCGTTGGTACTTCTGGTTGGAAACGAGATTCTTGATTGGGATCTTTTCAAAGTGGACGTTTGGTACGAAAACGCTATGGTCTTCCATGTCATTCTTCCTCTAGTATCTGCAGCATTTCGCAAGCCTTATCAACCAGAACATGCAGCTCCCGGATGAGTGCGGACCGTGCGGCAGACGAAATAATGGACAGGTCTGTTTTGGTCTGGATGCGGTGAATGGAACCCGTCCATGAAGGAATGGTCAAGGTAAGGCCCGTGATGTCCGCGTCCGGGTCAAACACCGGCATATCCTTGATCGATTGGCCTGCACCGCTTAGCGGCTGTTCCAATGTACGGTTGATTGCAGTCCTTGTTTTCTTGAATTGGACAAAGGGCTGCTGCTGCATTCTTCGGATCTTCCGATCAACCTTTCGCATTTCAGCCGGTTCCAACTTTGAAAGGGCAACAATGTTTTTGTGGGATACTTTATATTGACCGGAGAGTATCTTCGAACCAAGCGCGGGTTCTGCATCTGCAATTTTATCAACGGCTCTCGAAAAGATTGCGTACTTTTCTACAGTCCCGGCCGAAATGCAGTTCTCATCTGCGATTCTATCCGCAGTTCGATGGCGCGAAGTGTCCATACTGTCGCGCTTACCGGGAAGCGCAGCCTCCGGCAGAGAATACTGATTGAGCCCGCTTGGATTTTTAATCTTGGATACAAACTTTTCAGAGTCATATTGCTTGCCAATCAGATATTTCCTTGTTCCCTCCGAAAGGTTCCGACGGCCAAGCTGATTGGCGCAGATCCATGCGATGGCTTCTTCGCGGCAATAAAAGTCTACCTCCGTCACAGAAAAGGGAATACGGTGCCGCATACAGATCTCATAGCGATTGTGGCCGTCGACCAGCGTCCCGCGCCAGACAACGAGCGGGTCGCGGCAGCCATCGGCCAGGAGATTTTCTTCAAGCTGCAGGTATTCTGTCCGCTGCAGCGGGGGAATCAGATTTTTGAACTGGGGATCAATGATGAGCGATTTCGGCATCTTCATAATGATACGAACTCCTGCTTATCTACCCGCTGTAATGTTTCAAGCGGAAACACCGCGACGCGCTTCGCGGAAATGACACTTCCATGCAGGCGGTAAGCACACCCGTCTTCAAGTTCTGGTGCAAGTACGCGGAGTCGCTGTACAAATAACCGGCTATAAAGCTCGTATGAATTTTCAGACTGCATCCGGGAAGCAATAATACGATGCCCCTGCTTGCCGGGCGTCCCTTTTTCAACAGGCTGTATGGCAACCAGCTTTGCTTCCGGGTTTACGAGCAGCTGAATCTGGCTTGGGGAACCAAGCTGCCGGAAAAGTGCCTTATGAATCCGAATCCCATATTTTTTCGTGTCGACAGCCAATGTTACCTCACTGCAAGCATGCTGGCCCATTTTATACATCCTCCATTGTTAACTGCTGAGGCAGTTCCTGCGATTTGTCCGGCAATGCGATCTGTACTTTTTTGGACGATTCTTTGATGGAGTAGACTGCATATCCATCAAAGATATTAACCTGCATGGATTGCTGATGCTCCTTATACGGAAGACCAAATTGATCTTGCCATCCGGAAGGAAAGACCGGCGTTCGTGCAGTCTGCGGCTTTGCTCCTTCGGGAAGGGCTCGCTGATAAACTTCCGTTGCGGTCAGATCGAACGCAATCATATATTCGCCATTTGCGTGAATCAACCGGCCAAGCAATTTGTATCGATAGTCCGGGTTCCAGTCCATCAGTGAAAACATTTTTGCAAAAAACAGCTTACAGGTTATTTGCCGCGGTGAACGCTTCTTCTTTGATATTCCGCACCACGCAAAGCTGTCTCTCGCGTTTTCAACGCAGGGACGCAATGCCATGATTTTAGTTTCCTGATTTACGAGAACCTGAACAAAGGAGACCTCCGGGAACTTGTTCAGGCAAGCGCAATTTACATAGAACTTGTAATTGTTGAAGGTCACAGACGGCTCATGCAGGTGCGCAAAGAATTCTCTGCGGACGACCTGAAAACCCTCGAAATCAAAATCCGTACCCATGTCAACAACTTCGTCATTTGTGCTTAGAGACGGGACATCAGAGAAATCGTTCATGGGTACAGATGCGCTGTCTTCGGTTGGAGCAAGAATATCTGCGTGCCGGATATCATTCCATGTTTCCATTGCGGTCCTCCTGCGGCATTGTACCACCCAGTTCTTTCATAATATATTGTCTCAATTCGTCAAAATCCGTGACGTGAAGTTTTTTGCCGGTTTCAAAGAGCTGCCCCTGAAGATTGAGTGACCAGTTTGATCTGGTCATATGTTCCAGAGCAGAAAGGGAGCATTCGTGCAGATAGAATTCTTTTCCGAACGTGCCGACCCACTGTTCAGGGATTGCCCGGACGTGTTTTCCGAGCGTAGAAAGGGGATGGATCGTTTCTTCGTTTGCGCTTGCCGCTCTCACAGAAAGCTCCTGTGACCGGATAAAGGTTTCGGAATCAGCGACATCGAAAATATAGACAAGCTGCCCGGCATCTTCACAGAGAATTCCGTTTATACGATATTTGCACGCGGTATTCCAGCCAAACAGGTGAAAGATTGTGTCGCTGAATGCAGTGGCTGATATTTCGCGCGGCTGCGGTTTTCCGCTATAGTTTGATGAAATTATGACACCGCTTCGGTTGGACGAATCCGTGGGTCGAACGGCAAACTTCATTTCAAGCGGATTGATCAGCAATTCGACATATCGCTTTGCACCGAAATGCCGGACGCACGCAGCACTGAACTTTACCTTTTTATCCGCGAACGTCACAAACGGCTGACTATGTGTGCCTAAAAACTCTGTTCTGGTTATTTCAAAGCCGCGCAGATCAAAATCGCCCGCATTAACCGCAAAGGTTGCGTCTGCCGGGATCTGTGAAGGCGCACCGTCTGTGGGAATGTCCGTATACGCGCTTCTGGACGCACTCAGATAGTCGCCCTCTTTGAAGCCGGACCACCTTGGATTGATGGAAACAAAGCCTTTCAGCAAACCGTCATGAATGACCCGGAGCTCCGGCAGAATGGACTTGTTGCCGTATTTGGCATTGTCCAGCATTCGCTGAACTGCATTGAAATCATCACGGCGTATAATGGCGTCATGATGGTTATAGTAGCGGCTTTGTGGTTTCTCTCCGCGATTTTTCAGCGTCCGGTGCGTTCGATAGTTTTCTGTGACGGTTTTTCTTGTAAGAACGTCCCCGCAGTGCCGCTCGTTGCGAAGGATCGATACGATGCCGCTGGATGACCAGCATGATTTTCCGAAATATGTGCTGCGCGCCTGATTGGTAAGGGTATCGGCAATCTGCTGGGCAGAGTAACCGTAGAGGTACATATAGAAAATAAGTTTAACAGTAGGTGCTTCATCCGGATTGATTTGAAGATGGCCGTCTTCGTCGTGGGTATATCCAAACAGCTTCGGCGTAAGCGGGACTCCGTGGTCAAGCCGCATGCGCAGGGATGTTTCCATACTTCTGCTGCGGGTGTGCGATTCTTCCTCAGCCATTGTTGCCTGAAAGGTAAGCGCCATCTGTGAATCATCGTTCAGGGAAAAAATCGCTTCCGATTCAAAGAAAACGCCAACGGGAGGCCGCCTCTCGGCCAGTGAACGAACGGTTCCGATGAAATCTTCTACGTTGCGTGCAAAGCGTGAAACACTCTTTGTGACGATCATGTCAATTTTACCGGCCTTGCAGTCTGCAATCATCCGATTGAATTCATCCCGATGCTTCAGAGAAGTGCCGCTGATCCCTTCGTCGGCGTAGATGTTCACAAGCGTCCAGTTGGGGTGGCGTGTAACAAACTCCTCGTAATACTTCTTTTGCAGCTCATAGGATGTCGTTTGCCGGACATCATCCGTTGAGACACGAACATAAATAGCAACCCGCTGGTTTACGTCATTGTCATAGTAATCAGCCTGCTTTTTTGCAGGGATATATTCATAGTTTTCGGGATCGATCACCACATTGTATCGCTGCTTGATCTGTTCCTTTTGCCGCTCCTTGCGTCGTCTGGCTTCCGAATTATGCATCTGAATGTTCTCCTGCTAAAAGAAGACTTTCCTCGGAAATATTGTCCGGGAGGACTGACCAATGATCGGGGAACATGCCCCAATCGTGCAGGGTATCCTGATAGCAGGAAGCCATCGTAAAAATATCTTCGGATACAAAATAGATGCCGACTGGTTTCGCCAACGCTGCGAGGATTCTTGCAAGAAATGTGATCTCGTAGTCCTTTTTGGAAACGTTGGATACCTTCTGTGTGATGATTAAATTGACTTTGCCGCGGAAGCAATCCTGTAAGAGTCTGCACCATTCCGGTGCGCTTTCCATGTTCGGTGCGGTGGCTCCTTCGTCTATGTAAAAATCAATAAGCTCCCAATTTGGGCAGAGAGCCATGGTGTCCTGATACTGTTTCACATGGTAGTCCAGATAGTCTACATGCTTCGTCTGGTTGAAGTAACGGATATAGATTCCGACCTTGTAATGCTGCTGGGGATTTGGACGTTCTCCCCGAAGATTGCTGAGCAATGTCCTGCACGGGGAGCGTAATAGGGGTTGCATAGATTGATCTGCTGAATTGTGAGACAGACTCTGTACTGCTGAAGATGCTTGGCTGTCAGATTCAGATGCTGCTGTTTTCAGAAGCGAATCCTGCGCTGCTTGATCCTGCATATCGGACATTTCATATCCCTCGCAACAATAAAATTATTTGATTGTATTTTAGCCCGCGCGAATGCAAAAAGAAATAAACTGAGAGTGAAGATATCCACTCCCAGTGAAGGTACAGAAAAATCGGGCTTTTACAACTGAAGTTTTTATGTGATACTGAAACGATAGAAAGGCAGAATCGGCTGATTTTCTCGATCATTATAATACTTCCGACTTTTTTAAGGAGGTATTATTTATGGCATTCAACACAGAGGCATTGGGAAGGCGTATCGGAGAGATCAGAAGGCGACGGGGCCTTTCCCAGATGGCGTTGGCAGAACAGATTGAAAAAGCGCCTACATTCATCAGCAGCATTGAAACCGGGCAGCGGGGCATGAGCATCGAAACGTTCGTATCCATTGCCAACGCGCTGAACGTATCAGCGGATGCGCTTTTGATAGACAGCATTGAGAATACGGAGCGAATCTCCGGTTCCTTCTTTGCCGCCGCTGCTTTTGACTGCAATGAATTTGAGCGGCGCGTTCTGCTGGAACTGCTGATTGCATCGAAAGAAGCGATACGGAAAAACAAGCGCTTCTTGCGATATGAGGGCGTGAAATGAAAATAATTCCAGCAAACTATATTTTCCGCAAAAGTGATTACATTTTCATAAAAGGCGCGACTTTTGAACGCAAATCCTGTATAATACGAAACAGATTAACTTATGGGCAGGAGAGCTTATGATTTTTTACATCGCAGATATGCACTTCGGGCATGAGAATGTGCTGCGGTTTGACGACCGGCCGTTTTCGGGAATCGGGCAGATGGACGAAACGCTCATCCAGAACTGGAATGCTCGCGTCGCAGACGATGATACCGTCTATGTTCTAGGAGACGCTTTCTGGAAAAACGAAGAAAGCAGCGTGAAGATCCTGCAGCAACTGAACGGACACAAGCATTTGATTCAAGGCAATCATGACCGGGTCAAGGGCAAGCTTCGTCTTTATTGGGAAAGCATTGCGCAGTACGCAGAAATCAATGACGAAAACCGCTTGGTCATTCTGAGCCATTACCCAATGCTGTTTTATAAAAGCCAGCACCACGGAGCGGCGATGTTGTACGGGCATGTGCATAATTCGAGAGAGTGGCAGCTCGTGGAGAAATGGAAACGTGAGCAGTGGGCGCTGGGAATCCCTTGTCGGCTTATAAATGTTGGCTGTATGCTGGACTATATGCACTACACGCCGCGTACACTGACAGAACTGCTGACAGCCGAAGCAATGCCGGATATGGATTTGCTTGCGCGGATTGAGGAAAGCGCTGCCCAATACGAAAGTGCAAAGACACGGGTTTATGAACTGTGCAAACAGGCTGTAGATGAGGTTTTAACCGGACAGCTTACCGATGAAGCGCAGATCGACCGGCTGCTGGACAGGGTAATTGAGTTCGGCGACGACGCCCGTTTCCGTGAATTGTCCAAACAGCTTTGTCGTCATATCTATCATCATTACCCAAAACTGATTGGCAGTTTCCCCAGCATGTTCCGAGCACTATTCGAGGAAAAGGAAACCTGAAACAAAAACAGGAATCAGATTACACAGCGCCCCGGAAAAACAGTTACCAGCCGACACGCGCCCGCGTGTCGGCTTTTCTGCGTCCCGACAGGGACGCTGCACTGGAAATCATAAAAACCGCGTGTTGGAGCGCGTAACGCGAAAGGAGCAACATGGAGAAAAGAACCTATCAATCATTACAAGAACTTCCGCTTATGCTGAGCATGATGGACGTTGCGTCCGTCCTCGGCATTTCCAAGGCAGGAGCCTATACCCTTGCCCATAGCAGAGATTTTCCTGCGTTCCGAGTTGGGCGCAGGATCGTCATTTCACAGGAAAAGTTTCTGGAGTGGCTGGAAAAGCAGGCTACAGAAAGTTCTCTCACTTAGGACTAGCTATTTCGCTGTCTTTGTGATATTCGTTTGAGCTGCCAGAAAGGAGGAACGCAAATGGCAAAAAAGAGAGTCAATGGCGAAGGAACCATTGGTAAGCGAAAAGATGGTCGCTGGGAAGCGCGCTACATTGCAGTTCGTGACCCAGAGACGGGAAAGCAGATTCGAAAAAGCATTCTCGGCAAAACACAGGCTGAGGTTCGCACCAAACTGAAAGAAGCACTGGCAGAAGCAACCGAGATCGATGTGGTCAAATCCGGCGAATATAACGTGGCAGGTTGGGTGCAGGCTTGGTACTCGCTGTATGCGCAGCCAAACGTGCGCGAAACGACCGCGCGCTACTACAAGGGTTATATCGATCACCATGTCCTCCCGCGTCTGGGCGATATTCCGTTAAACAAGCTGACGTCGCTGGACATTCAGCAGTTCTATAAAGATCTGTTGGAAAACGGCAGAATTCGTGAGGATACAAAAGCCAAAAAACCGGGGCTCAGCAGCACGACTGTGCATGGCATCCACGTCATGCTGAAATCCGCTCTGAAGCGCGCGGTGCAGGAACGGCTGATTCCATTCAATCCAGCAGAGTTCTGTATCCCGCCCAAGATCACGAAACCGGAGTTGCAGGTGGTTCCGTCGGAGCGGTATCAGTCCTACTTGACAGCCGCCGAACAGCGCGGTGTCCTGCCGATGTTTTATCTGGAGCTGGCTACGGGACTTCGGAAAGGGGAAATCGCGGCGCTGCTCTGGTCGGATTACGACGCGCAGACGCAGACCATTCATGTAACAAAACAGTACCTTTTCTACAATGGTCAGGGCACTGTGTCCCCACCCAAATCAAGCACCTCTGTCCGCTGCGTTTCCATCCCGGAGGAAGCTGCAAAGCTGCTGGAGAAGGAGCATGCAAAGCACCCGAAAAATCCCTACATGTTTCCTTCCCCGGTAACCGGCGAAATGTATCACCCGGACGCCATCGTGAAGATCCACCGGAAGATCTGCAAGGACATTGGCTTGGAGAACGTTAGATTTCATGACTTGAGACATAGTTTCGCCACGACCGCGCTGCAATCCGGCGTGGACGTGAAAACGGTCTCCACCATGCTCGGTCACAGCAGCGCGGGCTTCACGCTGAACGTCTACACACACTCGACCAGCCGGATGCAGCAGGAAGCAGCGCGAACCGTCGGAAACGTGATGCCAAAGATGCTAGAGCGTTGAAAACAGCAAAAACAAACTCCCGGCTGCCTGAAAAAAGCAGCCGGGATTCTCGTTTTCATCTCATTTTGTCCAACCAGGCACGTTTCGTCCCATCGCCGTTGGCGTCAGGGTTGGCGTCAATGTCGCTGAGTGGAGGACATCAGCCCAAGTTGCCTTGACCTTACGGTGCGGACGACAGCCGCGTGAAACGAAGAAAAATCAAGCCTGCCTGCGCAAAAACACGCCGCGTCGGCATCCTCGGTTCTTCTTCAAAAAGTTCGGATAAAGCAAAAATCCGCACTTTTCAGTGCGGATTTTGGTGGGGGAAGGTGGATTCGAACCACCGAAGTCATTGACAGCAGATTTACAGTCTGTCCCCTTTGGCCACTCGGGAATTCCCCCATATTCAGGATGCTGTGTTGCGGTAAAATGGAGCTGGTAGACGGATTCGAACCCCCGACCTGCTGATTACAAATCAGCTGCTCTACCGGCTGAGCTATACCAGCGACTCAAACAGCAAGGCTGATTATAGACGAAGAGTGTCAAAATGTCAAGTGTTTTTTTGAAAAAATCGAAAATATTTTTTCGCATACGAACGGGTGATTGCAGAACCGGCGATTTATGCTATACTGAACAAAAAGGAGGAGTCTGCCTATGAAGATTACATTCGTCGGTGCTGCCCATGAGGTCACAGGCAGCTGCACGCTGCTGGAACTGGCAGGGGAGAAGTATCTGATCGACCGCGGCATGGAGCAGGGGATGGATGTCTATGAAAATATTCCGCTGCCTGTTGCGGCAAAGGACGTCAGTGCCGTTTTTCTGACCCATGCGCATATCGACCACGCGGGACTTCTGCCGCAGCTTTATAAAGACGGCTTCCGCGGGAAAATTTATGCGACACCTGCCACATGCAGTCTGGCAGACGTCATGCTGCGCGACTCGGCGAACATTCAGGAATCCGAAGCCGCGTGGAAAACACGCAAGGCAGAGCGCGCGGGCGAGCCGCCGGTCGAGCCGCTGTACACCGTTGACGACGCAAAGGGCGCGGCATCGTGCTTCCGCCCCTGCCGGTACGGCGAGTGCGTGACGATCGCGGATGGATTGCGTGTGCGCTTTTCCGATATTGGCCACCTGCTGGGCTCGGCCTGCATCGAATTCTGGCTGCGGGAGGGCGGCACTGAGAAAAAGATCGTGTTCTCCGGCGACGTCGGTAATATCGACCAGCCGATCCTGAACGATCCGCTGCCCGTCGCCGAGACGGACTATCTTGTCGTCGAATCGACCTACGGCAACCGCCTGCACGACAAGCCCAAGGATGTGCGTGCGGAGTTGACGGAGGTTCTGCAGCGGGCGTTTGACCGCGGCGGCAGCGTCATCATCCCGGCCTTCGCTGTGGGCCGGACGCAGGAACTACTGTACCTGCTGCGTGAGATCAAGCAGAAAAAGCTTGTACACGGCCACGACGGCTTCCCGGTCTATCTCGACAGCCCACTGGCCGAGGAGGCCACCAGCGTCTTTTTACAGTGCGATGCCGACTGCTTTGACCCGGAGACGCAGGCCGTCCTGAAAAGCGGCCAGAACCCCATCTGGTGCCCCGGACTGCAATTCGCGATCACGGCCGAGCAGTCCAAGGCCATCAACAGCGATCCGCGCCCCAAGGTCATCCTGTCTGCCAGCGGCATGTGCGACGCGGGCCGCATCCGGCACCATTTGAAGCACAATCTCTGGATGGCGGAAAATATCATCCTCATCGCGGGCTATCAGTCCAAGGGCACGCTGGGGCGGGCGCTGCTGGAGGGGGTGAAGGAGGTGCGGCTGTTCGGCGAGGATATTGCCGTGAACGCCGAGATCGCCGTCCTGCACGGCACGAGCGGCCACGCCGACCAGAAGGGCCTTCTGAACTGGGTAGAGGCCTTCGAGAAAAAGCCGGAGACGATTTTCGTCAACCACGGCGATACCGAGGCCTGCGAAGCGTTCCAGGCACTGCTGCAGGAAAAGGGCTATGTCGCCGTTGCGCCGTTCTCGGGCGCGGAGTTTGACCTTGTTTCCGGCAAATTCCTCGCGTTCCCGGAAGGCTGTCCGATCGCCAAGCGCGGCGCGGCACGGAAGAAGGGCGTCTTCGACGCGCTCATCGCAGCGGCACAGCGCCTGCTTCTTGTGGCGCAGAGCTGCAAGGAGCGGCCGAACCGTGACCTGACCCGCTTCACCGCGCAGATCCAGGCGCTCATCGACAGGTGGGAGAAATAAAAACGGGGGGATACCGATGGAAATCGATTATTATAAGCCCTGTCCGGAATATGACCGCTGCTGCGAGTTGATCGATCGATACTGGGAAGCGGGAGAATATGAAGCCTGCTTTAAGGGGCATCTGGAACTGGCGGAGCAGGGGTATCCGCTGGCTGAGTGCCAGGTCGGCTGGTTCTATCTGAAGGGGCAGGGCGTTCCGCAGGACGACGCGAACGCGTTCTATTGGACAAAGCGCGCCGCAGAGCATGGCGACTGGGACGCGCAGTATAACCTTGGAACGTTCTATGAAGCGGGGATCGGCACCGCGCGCGATGCAGAGCAGGCAAAACACTGGTATATTGCCGCCGCCCGGCAGGGACAGGATGAAGCGCTTGAAAAATGCCGCGTCGAAGGAATCAGATGGGCATAAACTGCCGCATCGGCCTGCGGGCATAGCTTCTTACTTTGCCTTTTTCCTGATATAGACCGCTGCAATGACCAGACATTCAAGACAATAAGCGGCGCAGAAAATCACATGGCGGACAGCAGCTGTCTGCTGTGCGGCCCGAAGGTCGTCCTCTGTGCAGACCGTAATTGGAAGGAGCGTTCTGTCCTTAGGCGTAGATCGAAGGGAAACAACGGTTTCATTGCGGTCGATATATTCACAAACCACGTTGCCGTTCTTGGCTTCTAGCCTTCGGGTCGGTGCATCTTCCGTCCCATAAGGAATCCGTATGGCCACTGCATCCGGTTCCTCCGTGTGGTAACCGGATGCAGCAGAAATATCCTGCTGCATATATTGAATGAAGCTGTCGTAATCCTCAAATGTTGCTGTGCTTTCCATAATGCTGTAGGGCCCCCAGATCGAAGTGGAAAACTGATGTCCAACGAAAGTCACGGCTAGAACAATGACCAGCGCAATGGCGCAATTCCGTTTCAACTTGTGGTTTCGATGATAAATGGCAGCTTCCTTCTCGGACAGATCGTATACGCCTTTTTTAAAAGAGACGCATTCAGGAAATACAGCACGACTGAATAGACCAGCAGAAATGCAGCGGCGCCCACAGCACCCAAAATCAGCAGACTTTCGGAGGCAAGCCCCATATCAGCATCGGCCAAAACCATGGGAAGGGTAAAGCCAAGGAAGGATGCTGTCGATCCGACGGATCTTTCTGCAAGGGCGATCACGCTTTTCCTGAAGCCGGAAAGCGTGCTATCGTCCAGTCCGGCATCTTCTACACTGAAAAACGCCTTGTTTACGAATACCGCCTGACATACGATACTGGCCGCAAAGAAAATCGCGCCCAGAAAAAAGCCGAGTATGGCTTTCAGAAACGCAAGATTGCAGCTCAAAGCCACAATCAGGCCGATCACAGAAGTACCTACATTACCTGATGGGTGATGGTTTGCGTCCTGTGGGTATTCTAAGATTTCGGCAGTGAGAATACAACCCAACAGTCGCAGAATCACGCTCGGAATCCGAGAATTATGCTGTTGCCGCGCTATTCCCGGGCGTGGAGTTTGAACTGATCTCCGGGAAGTTCCTCGCGTTCTTAAAGGACAGCCCCTTGCCGCACAGTGATGCGGCAAGGGGCTGTTTCACATTGCTTATTCCGGTTCCGGCAGATCGACAATGATCGGTTCGTGGCGGACAGCAGGCAGAAATTTTGTCAGGATGTCCTGCGTGGAAACGGCCAGCGTCGAGGTGTTGATGCACGGGTGGCAGCCGATGCGGACGGATTCGGCGATTGGCTTGTCGAGTACAAGCTGAACGGCGTTTTCCGTGTCGTTCATCAGACCGAGCACGCTGACAGAGCCGGGCGTGATATCGAGGTATTTTTTCATATCCGCCGGATCCGCGAACGACAGCCGCGCCACGCCCAGCTGCTTGGAAAGGTCCTTCGTCTTGAACACTTTTTCCCCCTCCAGCATCAGCAGATAAAACTGCGTCTTCTGCCGGTTACAGAGAAATAGATTTTTACAGATCTTCTCGCCGAGCACCTGTTCAACAGCTTCACAGGCCTCAATGGTGTCCGCGTGCTCGTGGTCAACGCGGGCGTAGGAAATCTGCAGCTTGTCCAGCAGCGCATAGCAGCGCTGCTCTTTTTCCAGCCGCCCCGAAACATTGCCCGGGCGGCCCTCATACCGTACAGGATCGATATACATATGGATCAGCCGTTGCGGATGTAGAGTTCCGCGGCCTGCACCTCTTTCTCATAGGGATTTAAGTACCGGTTCACAATGTCCGCGACGCCTCCTGCGTCGAGCACATAGTAAGACCCGCTTGTGAAATTCGCGGCATAGCCGGGCAGTGTAGTGGAACTGATCTCGCTGCGGCCGCAGAGCAGGAAGCTTTCTGCCAGCCACAGAAGATTGGCCTTTGTCAGATTCGTGTTCGTATGTTCCAGCACCAGCTTCACGGCCTTCGACAGATGCAGCGCACCCTTCGGCGATACCCACTGCCGGAGCGCCGCTGAGACGAGCGAACGCTGCACCTCAATACGTCCGAGATCCGCTGTCGCGTAGCCAGAGCGGAAGCGCGCAACCTGCATGGCCTGTTCGCCGTTCAAATGCTGCTTTCCAGCCTGCAAATCGATATTCAATCCCTGCGTGGGGTCTGAATAGTGCATATCGACCGGCACGTCAAATGTAATGCCGCCCATCAGATCGACCAGCTGTTCAAACACGCTCAGATCGATCACAGCATAGCCATCCGGCTCGAAGCCGATGACCTCCGATACGCGCAGCAGCAGTTCCTGCATGCCGGCCTCACCGCCTCCGGCCCAGCCGTAGGCAGAATTGATCTTCGGAACGGAATATTCGCAGAAGATCAGTGTGTCGCGCGGGATGGAAACGAGATGAATGCTCTTCTCTGTACGATTTACATTTACCAGCATCATGGAGTCTGTGCGATAGCCGCCTTCGTCCGTGCCTGCGACGAGAATGGTCGCGCAGCCGGATTTGCGGGCCGAGAGCGCGTTCTCACTCTGCGGCGCGCGGGCAATCAGAAAATGGAACGATGCCGCGCCAAGTGCCAGCAGCAGGATAAGCAGCAGCACAATGCGCAGTCCATGGCGGCGCTTCGGCTTCTCCGGTTTTCCGCGCCGCCGCGTTTCCGGCTGTGCAAGCTTTTCCTCCTGCTCGGCGCGCGCGCTGTGCTCATCGTCGCTCAACCCCTGCGTGTAGAGCCATTCTGCGTATTCTGCCGTGCTTTTATGTGTGCCTGCATGCTTCCGCTCTGCTTTTTTCTTTTTCATATGGGCGGCGCGCTCCTGCTCAAATGCCTGCTGACGCTCGGCTCTCGCAAGCCGTTCCTGTTCCCGGACGCGTTCGTACTCCGCGCGCCGCGCGCGCTGGTACGCAGGCTTGGACTGCTCATAAAACGTCAGCGGAGCCTCCGGCTCCTTCTGCTCCTCCGGACCGTAGAATTTGCCGTAGTCGATGTGCACGTCTTCTGCGCTCAGCGGCTCGCCGCCGGATTCCTCCGGGGCGGGTTCGTCTTCGGCAGAGGGCTGCTCCGCAGCTTCGCCGTCCGATTCACCGAGCAGACTTTTTACATCCTGCAGCAGTGCGTCAACGTCTTCTGCGTCCGGCTGATTCGGCTCATGTTCCTGTCCGGGCTGCATTGAATACTTGTCTTCCATACTATGTTCTCCTTCCATTTTCCGCGCAGCCGAGGCGGCTGGTGGAAAGAAAGTCCCATAAATATTGTATCATTGTAACATAAATTCACCAAAAAGTAAATACTGTGCGGATTTCCTGCATTGCAATCGCGTCCGTTTAGTGGTAGACTGTTTTTAACTGGCTGTAGGAGGACGTATGAATATGAACTGGGATGCTGCGTTTGCCGCCTGCAAAAGCTATGATGATACGGAGGTTTCTGCTGCGCTGCAAACTGCCGTTGACGCGGCGGGCGGCCTTGACTGGGTCACGCCCGGCATGCGTGTGGCACTGAAACTCAATCTTGTTTCCGCCATGAAGCCGGAGCAGGCCGCCACGGTCCATCCGGCGGTTGTCTGCGCGCTTGTGAGAATGCTGACGGCGCGCGGTGCGCATGTGATCCTCGGCGATAGCCCCGGCGGGCTGTATACGAGCGCACATTTGCAGCGCGTCTACGACGCGACCGGCCTGCGGGCCGCCGAAGCGCTCGGTGCGGAACTCAACGAGGACTTTTCTGTCTGTACCGTCTCGTACCCGGAGGCTTTGCAGGCGCGCTCGTTCACCATGACCGCTTATCTGCAGCAGGCCGACGCAATCATCGATGTCTGCAAACTCAAAACGCACGGCATGATGGGCATGACGAACGCCGTGAAAAACTTTTTTGGCATCATTCCCGGCACGATGAAGCCGGAATATCACTATAAATACCCGAAAGTCTCCGATTTTGCCGACATGCTTGTTGACCTTTGCGAATATTGCAGACCGCGCCTTTGCATCTGCGACGCGGTCGTCGGCATGGAGGGCAACGGTCCGACGCAGGGCTCCGCGCGCTCCATCGGCTGCCTGATCGCAGCGCAGAGCGCGCATAAGCTTGACTTAGCTGCCTGTGGCCTCATCGGTCTGATGCCCAGTGAGGTGCCGACGCTCTCCGCTGCCATCCGGCGCGGCCTGTGCCCGGACAGTGCGGAAAAGCTGACGATTTTCGGTGAACCTGCCGCATTTGCCGTCCCGGACTACAAGACTGTCCCCTCGCAGGCAAGCGTCTTTTTCCGCAGCGGCGGAAAGGGCGTTTTCGCCAAGCTTGCCGACAGCTTCCTGTTCCATATGCTTACGCCGTACCCCAAGCTTCGCGCAAGCGCCTGCGTCGGCTGCAAAAAATGCGCCAATATCTGTCCGGCCAAAGCCATCACAATGCGCGGCGGCAAGCCGGATATTGACCGGAAGGCCTGTATCCACTGCTTCTGCTGTCAGGAATTCTGCCCAAAGGGCGCGATGCAGGTGGGACGCAGTGTGCTTGCAAAGCTGCTGGAAAAGGGCTGAGTTACCTGAGGGCGCGTTGCCAGAAATCCCCGGCATAGCGTCCGGCGGTTCGGCTTATCCTAACAGAAAAGGAGGCCGAACCGATGCGAGCAGAGTTTTTATGGGAAGTTTTTACCGATACCGGCGCGCCGGAGGCGTATCTGCTGTTTAAAGATGCAGGCCGCGCGCAGCAAAGCGTGAGGGAAGCGGAGCATGGACTACCTGACGACGCGGGGGCTTGTCCTCCGGACAACCGAATATAAGGAAACGGACCGCATCCTGACGGTTTTGAGTGCCGACCGCGGTTTGCTTACGATGAAGGCACGCGGCGTGCGCTCCAACCGCAGCAAGTTGAAGGGGGCCTGCCAGCTTCTGACCTATGCGGAGTTTACCGTCGGCGAGGCGCACGGCTTTTCCTCCATCACCGAGGCGACCGCGCTTGAGATGTTTCCGGAACTGCGGACGGACATTGAACTGCTGGCGCTTGCCAGTTATTTTGCCCAGCTTGCCGAGGTTTTATCGCAGGAGGATGCGGCAAGCCCTGCGCTGCTGCCGCTGATTTTGAACGCGCTCTACGCGCTTGCGAAGCTGAAAAAGCCACCGCGGCTCGTCAAGGCGGCGACGGAACTGCGCCTTGCCGCCCTTGCAGGCTATCTGCCGGAACTTTCCGGCTGCTGCGTGTGCGGGAATGCTGAACCTGACCGGTTCTCGATTGCAGACGGGACGCTCGAGTGTGCGTCCTGCCGCGCGTCCGACGGTGTGCGCATGCCGCTCTCATCCGCGTCGCTGGCCGCGATGCGCTATATCGTTTCCTGCCCGGATAAAAAGCTGTTTTCCTTCACGCTGACGGGTTCGGCGGAGAAAGAACTGTGTGATGCGGCGGAAAGCTATCTGCTTACGCAGCTGGAGCGCAGCTTTTACACGCTGGATTTCTATAAATCACTTTTGACAGAGTAACAGAATAGGATCGTACTTATGAACGAACAATATGAAAAATCACTGACAAAGCTGGACCTGGACAAGGTTCTGGCGATGCTTTCCGACCATGCCGCATCGCAGGCGGCAAAGGAACGCTGCCTTGCCGTCCGCCCCAGTACGGACGCGGATGAGATTCGCCATCTTCTGGACGAGACAAGCGCGGCCTGCGCCTGCATCACGGTCAAGGGCTCGCCGTCCTTCGGCGGATTATATGATGTGGGCGCGTCGCTTGACCGCGCCGACCGCGGCGGTTGCCTCAGCCCGGAAGAACTGCTGCGTATTGCAGCTGTTTTAAAGTCTGCCCGCCAGACAAAAGCGTATTCCGAAGGCGAAGGGAGAAGCGCACAGGAGTCAAGCGTGCTGGATGTGTACTTCCAGCAGATCACCACGAATAAATATCTGGAGGAGCGCATCTTTACCTCCATTCTCTCCAAAGATGAGATCGCGGACGCAGCCAGCAGCGAACTTGCCTCTATCCGCCGCAAGATCCGCCAGCAGAGTTCCAAGATCCGAGAATCACTGCAGAAGATCATCACCTCGCCGTCCTACGCAAAAATTTTGCAGGAGCCGATCGTGACCATCCGCTCCGACCGCTTCGTCGTCCCGGTCAAGGCCGAGTGCAAGAGCCAGCTTCCGGGCCTTGTGCACGACGTATCCGCCTCCGGCAGCACCTATTTCATCGAACCCATGTCCGCTGTCAACGGCAATAACGAATTGCGCGAACTGTTTATGGCTGAGCGCAAGGAGATCGAGCGCATTCTTGCCGAACTCTCCGCTGAAGCTGCGGGCCACCGTGAGCAGATCAAGCTGGACTATGACGTGCTGCTGCAGCTGGAGTGCATTTTTGCAAGGGCACGTCTGTCATTTGCCATGCGCGCCATCTGCCCGGAGGTGCGCACAGACGGCCAGCTGAACCTGATCCGTGCCCGCCATCCGCTCATCACCGGCAAGACCGTCGTGCCCATCTCTGTGCGCCTCGGCAGTGATTTTGACACGCTCATCATCACCGGCCCCAACACCGGCGGCAAGACCGTCACGCTCAAGACCATTGGCCTGCTGACACTCATGGCCGAGTGCGGCCTGCATATCCCTGCCGACGACGGCAGCGCGATCAATGTCTACGAGCAGGTTTTCGCCGACATCGGCGACGAACAATCCATCGAGCAGTCGCTTTCCACGTTCTCGTCGCATACAAAGAATATTGTAGAGATTCTTAAGGTCTGCGACAAAGACAGCCTTGTGCTGTTTGATGAGCTCTGCGCCGGAACCGACCCGGCCGAGGGTGCGGCGCTGGCCATTTCCATCATCGAGTTCTGCCGCAAGTGCGGTGCTGGCGTTGCGGCGACGACGCACTACGCCGAACTCAAGCTTTACGCCATGCGCACAAGCGGCGTGATGAACGCGTCGTGTGAATTTAACGTCGAAACGCTCCAGCCGACCTACCGGCTGCTCATCGGTGTGCCCGGCAAGTCCAATGCGTTTGCCATTTCCAAGCGCCTTGGCATCGACGAGGCCATTCTGGAGCAGGCCCGCAGCCTCGTCAGCCAGAATGACGTGAATTTCGAGGATGTTCTGACGCAGCTTGACCAGCAGCGGCAGGAGATGGAGAAAGCGAAGGAAGAGGCCGAGCGCCTGCGCCGCGAGACAGAAAAGCAGAAGGAAAAATCCGACGAGTATTACGCGCAGATCAAGCAGGAAAAGGAAAAGGCCGCCCAGCAGGCGCGCAAGGAGGCGCAGTATATCATCGATGATGCCCGCCGTGCCGCCGACGCGGTCTATGAAGAACTCAAGCAGCTTCGGAAGCAGGCGAAAAACGGCGCGTTCGTTCCCGGCTCCAATGAAAAGCAGGCACAGCTGCGCCGCAATCTCAACGAGGCGGAAAGCAGAATGCAGCCCCAGCACGAGGAAAAGCAGCGCCCGGAGCCGACCCGCGCCATCCGCATAGGCGATACGGTTGAACTTCTGAAGCTTGGCACAAAGGCAACCGTGCTTGCAATCAACAAGGACGGAAGCTATCAGCTGCGCGCCGGTATTCTACAGGTCACGGCAAAACCGGAGGAGGTGTACCTCCTGGAAAACGAGACGCAGAACGCGGCGAAAAAGGTCATTGCAGGCAAGGTACGCGAACTCAAGGCGGCGGCCCAGCCGGAACTCGATATCCGCGGTATGGCTGTTGACGAGGCGCTGCCGGTGCTCGATAATTTCCTGGATGCAGCCTATATGGGCAATCTCCCGAATGCACGCATCATCCACGGCAAGGGCACGGGTGTTCTGCGCGCGGCTGTGCAGGACGAATTGCGCCGCTGTAAATATGTTAAGTCCTTCCGCCTCGGCGTCTACGGTGAGGGCGAATCCGGCGTGACGATTGTCGAGTTCAAATAATTTCCGGCGCTTTTTGTCCGGAAATTGGAGCGCAATGAAATAGTGATTGACTTTTCAATGAAATTTGCTAAAATTAGAAAGTCGATAGCAAACTTTAATCCCCGGCAAGATGTATAAGGAGTGTCGTCTATGTACATGCAGCAATCCATCGTGAAGTGCGAATCCGGCCTTTACAACCGGCAGGCCACCTACTTCATCCAGAAGGCCAATGAATTCAAGTCCAGCATCTGGGTCGAGGTCGAGGACCGCAAGATCAACGCCAAGAGCCTGCTCGGCGTTCTGTCCATGGGCATCACCAAGGGCACGCGTGTCAGCATCATTGCGGAAGGCCCCGATGAGGAAGAAGCAGTAAAAGCACTGACCGACATGCTCGTAAAAGAGGTCTTCTGAGGCATTTTTTACAACCGGTAACGACAGGAGGGGCGTTGTCCCTCCTGCGTCTGCCGCCCGATCTGCACATTTGCTGGCGCTGCGTCCGCAGCGCTTTTTTATTCAGAAGTTATGACATTTGAAGAACTCAAGGACAAGGCGCTTTCGCTTCCATATGAGCCGGGCGTCTACATCATGCAGGATAAGGCCGGTACGGTTATCTATGTCGGCAAGGCCAAAAAACTCAAGAACCGTGTCAGCCAGTATTTTCAGGATACAGCGGCGCATACGCCGAAGACGCGTAAAATGGTGTCGCAGATCGACCATTTCGATACTATCGTTGCGCGTTCAGAGTTTGAGGCGCTGGTGCTCGAATGCTCGCTCATCAAGCGGCATATGCCGAAGTATAATATTCTCCTGAAAGACGACAAGGGGTATCCCTATCTGCGCGTCGATCTGACGGAGGACTACCCGACCATGCAGATGGTCAGCAAAACGGCGGGGGACAAGGCCAGCTATTTCGGCCCCTTCGGCGGCCGTTCTGTTACGCAGCATGTGATCGACACGCTCCGCCTGACGCTGAAGCTTCCGGGCTGCTCCAAGCAGTTTCCGCGTGATCTTGGCAAGGATCGGCCGTGCCTCAATTTTCATATGAACAACTGCGACGGCTGGTGTCAGCTTTCGCGCAGCCAGAAGGAGTATCACGCCCGCATGGAGCAGGCTGTGCTGATTCTGCAGGGCAGCTATAAAAAGGTCGCGGACGAATTGCGCATGCAGATGGAGGGCGCTGCCGAAAAATTGCAGTTTGAACTTGCCGCGTCCCTGCGCGACCGGCTGCGCGCCGTGGAGTCCCTCAGTGAAAGGCAGCTTGTGACAGCCGGGACAATGGCCAATACCGATGTGATCGGCTATTACCAGAACGAAGCGCGGGCCTGCTTTGCGGTTCTGCATTATGTAAACGGAAGCCTGCTCGACAAGGAATATGAGATTCTATCTCCGGCGGACGACCCGCAGGAAGCTGTCTCCGCCCTTGTCAAGCAGTTCTATCTTGCGCGCGGCACAGCGCCAAAGGTCATCCTTACGCCGTTTGAACTGGAGGATGCGGAACTGTTCTCTGCTCTTTTGCAGCAGAAACTGAACAAAAAGGTCCTTATCCGCATGCCGCAGCGCGGCGATAATGTGCGTCTGGTCGAACTTGCCCATAAAAATGCGCGCGAAGAGGCCGAGCGCATTACAACCAAAGCAGAGCGCCGCACCGGAACGCTCGGCGCGCTGGCCGATATGCTCCATCTGCCGGATATTCCGCACCGGATGGAGGCCTATGATATTTCCAATCTGGCCGGAACGGACATTGTCGCGTCCATGGTCGTCTTTCAGGACGGCAGGCCACTCAAATCCGCCTATAAGCGCTTCCGCGTCGAGGGTCTGACCGATCAGGACGATTATGCGTCCATGCACCAGATTCTCCTGCGCCGTCTCACGCATTATGTTCAGCAGGATGCGGGCTTTTCCGAGCGGCCGGATGTTCTGCTGATCGACGGCGGCGTTGAGCATACAAGGGTTGCAGAGGAGGTCTTGCAGACGCTTGGACTGGATATTCCGGCCTACGGCATGGTCAAGGACGACAAGCACCGCACAAGAGCGCTCGTAACCGCCGAAGGCGCCGAAATTGCCATCAGCGCCGTACCGTCTGTGTTTGCGCTCATCGGGACCATTCAGGAGGAGACGCACCGCTTTGCCATCACCTACCAGCGTGCGCTCCGATCCCGCCGCATGAAAAAATCCGGGCTGGAGGACATTCCCGGCATCGGCGAAAAGCGGCGGCAGGCGCTCTTGAAAAAATTCCGCTCTGTCAAAGCCATTTCACAAGCAGAACGCAGCCAGCTGGAGCAGGTGCTCCCGGAATCCGCCGCGCTGGCTGTTTATCAGCATTTTCACCCGAAGGAAGGAGGAGCCGCATGCGCGTCATCACAGGAACCGCCAGAGGCGTCCCGCTGAAGGCCCCGAAGGGCATGGATACCCGCCCGACCATGGATCAGGTCAAGGAGGGTATTTTCTCCGCCATCCAGTTTGAAATCGAGGGGAGAACGGCGCTCGACCTGTTCGCAGGCTCTGGCCAGCTTGGTATCGAGGCGCTTAGCCGCGGCGCGGCACACTGCACATTTGTCGATAAGGGTAAAGAGCCGATTGCCGTTATCCGGGAGAACCTGAAAAAGACAAGACTGGAAGATCACGCCACAGTTGCGCAGGCAGATTACAGTTCCTACCTGAAAACCTGCCGTACACAGTTCGATTTGATCCTCTTAGACCCGCCTTATGCGGAAATTTTCCTTGAAACTGCGCTAAAAATCATATCAGAAATTGACATTTTGACGAACAGTGGTATAATAGTCTGTGAAAGACCCTTTGAGAAGTCCCTTCCGGATGAAATTCCGGGTCTTGTGCGTTACCGGGATTACCGCTACGGCAAGGCTGCGGTGACGATCTTCCGCAGAGGATAGCCGGCTGGAGGCGCCATGAGAACAGCAATTTACCCCGGCAGCTTTGACCCTGTTACAAACGGTCATCTCAACATCATCACCCGCGCGGCGCGCAGCTTTGACCGGCTGGTCGTCTGTGTGATGTATAACTGTGAAAAAAGCCCCATGTTCACGCCGGAAGAACGCGTTGAACTCATCCGCCGCGTCACGGCGGATATTCCGAACGTTGCGGTCATGCACTCCAACAAGCTGCTGGCCGACTTTGCGCGCGAACAGGGAAGTTCCATTATTATCAAGGGCCTGCGGGCCGTTTCTGATTTCGAGCGTGAATTCCAGATGGCGCTCATGAATCATAAACTCAATCCCGGACTTGATACCATGTTCCTGACTGCGGAGCATCAGTTCATGTACTTGAGTTCCAGCGCCGTCAAGGAGTTGGCACGGTATGATGCCGACGTGAGCGATTTTCTGCCCGCAGCGATCATTCCGGACTTCAAGGCTCGCATGATGGAGCAAATCTAAGGAGGTATTTTTATGGCAAGCGGTATTGAAGAGATCCTGACAACGTTGTATGAGATGGTACAGGATGCGTGGAGTTTGCCGCTCGGCGCGGACAAGTGCGTACTCGAACGTGACAAGGTTCTCGATCTTCTCGATGAGATCAGCAACCAGCTTCCCGGTGAACTCAAGCAGGCCAAGACGATCGTTGAGTCCCGCAACGAGGTCATTACCAACGCCAAACGCGAGGCCGAAAACATTCTCAAGCAGGCTGAGCAGCGCGCCCGTCAGATGATCTCGCACGAAGAGGTCTATCTGCAGGCCCAGAAAGAGGCCGACGACTTGATGAAAAATGCACAGGCCAAGATCAAGGAACTGCGTCAGGTCACGAATGATTATGTTGACGATTCTATGAAGCGCACAGAGGATGCCATTGCGCAGGCTCTGAGCGAGATCCGCGAGTCCCGCGGCAAGTTCCGCGCCCTCGTCAACCCGCAGCAGGCCAAGCCCTCGCCTATCATCGAAGACGTATAAAGCACCATTTTCCCATACCGATACAAGCTGAGAAGAGGAACGAACTTCGTGCAGCGCCGCAGAGAGGAAGCGGCTGGTGTAAGCTTCCGCAAAGCCAAAGTTCCCGTCGCCTCCGAGCCGCCGGGCCGAACTGACAGTAAGCCCCGCCGGGTTCTCCCGTTACAGAGATTTGAGCGCCCGGTTTTCCGGGAACGCAGGTGGTACCACGGAGAATTTCTTCGCCCTGAGTCTGAAACTCAGGGCGTTTTTTCTTGCATCTGCGCATTCGATTGTAGAGGCCGATGCCCACATCGGCCCGGCAGAACAGACCGCTTTTACAGAAATCTACGGCGAATTCGCAGCTTCTCAACGGGCCGATGTAGGCATCGACCCCTACGAACAAGTGAGAAACTGCATTCGCATCCGCCTGAGATTTCCGTTAAAACAACTGCATTCTGCCGGGCAGAGCAGAGGTCCGTCCCTGCCAACTCACAGCTTTTTGGAAAGGAGCGCATATGACCTTCCGGTTTGAAACGGATTACGATCTTGAAACACTTACGGCGATGGCAAAGGGCATCCGCCGGACTGTGCGGAAAAAGCGCAGTTGTCTGGTGCATATCTTCGCGGCGCTTGTCGTTCTGATGGAAGCGTTTTTCCTGCTTATGGATTTGAGGAAGAATGCCCTCGACGTAGGGGACGTGCTGGCGCTGATCGCAGTCCTGGCCATAATCATAGTGGTGAGAACAGAAGACCGGCTCAATGCCCGGACTGCCAGAGCGCGTCTGCTTCCCGGCACGGAGCATGCCAGTACGGTGTTTGATGAAGACGGCTATACCGTGACAACAAGCGTCAATGAGGGCAGATGGCAGTACAAGCAGATCTTTGCCGTTGCCGAGACGGAGCGCTATTTTATCCTTACGCTTTCCAAAGATTATGCACAGGCAGTTGATAAGGAAGGCATGCAGGGCGGAAGCACAGCGGAATTCCGTGCATTTATCAAGGAAAAGACCGGAAAGCCGGTCGTATATATCAAGTAAAGACGATTCCATGCGTAAAACCACCGCCGATGACATTGAGAATGAGAGGAGATATTCATGCCCGGTGAATTTGTATTTGTCCCGACGCACTACAGTCCGGAACTGCAGAGCGAATTGGCGAAGGCGCTGCGGGCGCGTACAGAGATTGTCTCACGGAAGAAGAACCCCAAGCTTTGGCGTATGACCGACGGCGTGAACCGCTTCGCGGAGGAATGCAGAGCGGACGACCCGCTGCTGAAGCGCCGGGGAATTGTACGGACCGTTTTGTCTGTGATTCTGGCCGCCGCAGGTGTCTTTCTGCTTGTGACGGGGCTGATGGAGCCGAAGAATATGACGCTGCTTGTAACCGGCGTCATTGCGCTGGTGATTGCAGCGGCGCGGTTTCTTCCAAGACCGGATGCGGACATGACAAGACAGTTTCAGAAGTCAGCGGCACTGCTTTTAAAAAGCCTCGGCGGACTGGATTTATCGTCAAAGCCGAAGATTCGATTCACGGACGAGGCAATGCAGATCAAGACAAACCAGAAATCGGCCGACTTCCCGTATGAAAAAATGGAAACGCTGGTGGAAACGCCGAGCCTTTTCCTGCTGACGCACTCCGGCTCGGCCACGGTCCTGCAAAAGAAGGATCTGATTTTAGGCACGCCGGAGGAATTTCTGGACTTTTTCCGTGCCCACGCAGCCTGCCCCTGTGCAAAATTGACTGAAGAATAAACAATATGTTTCAATAGGAGAATCAACATGAGAAAAGAACTGCCCAAGCAATACGACCCGACGCAGGTGGAAAGCCAGATCTATCAGATGTGGCTGGACAGCGACTGCTTCAAGGCCGAACCAGACCCCGGCAAGAAACCCTATTCCATCGTCATGCCGCCTCCCAACGTCACCGGCCAGCTTCATATGGGCCACGCGCTCGACTCCACGCTGCAGGACATTCTGACCCGCTATAAGCGTATGGAGGGCTACAGCGCCCTCTGGCTGCCCGGCACCGATCATGCCGGTATTGCCACCCAGATTAAGGTCGAGGAAGAACTGCGCGTCAAGGAAGGCAAGACCCGCTATGACCTTGGCCGCGAAAAGTTCCTCGAGCGCGTCTGGGCGTGGAAGGAAAAGTACGGCAGCCGCATCGTCGAGCAGCAGCGAAAGCTCGGCGTCAGCTGCGACTGGTCGCGCAGCCGCTTCACCATGGACGAGGGCTGCTCCAAGGCCGTGCGCGAGGCGTTCTGCGAGATGTATGACAAGGGCCTTATTTACAAGGGCAGCCGCATCATCAACTGGTGCCCGCACTGCCTGACCGCACTCTCTGACGCGGAAGTCGAATACGTTGACAAGCCCGGCCATCTCTGGTATATCCGGTATCCGCTCTCTGACGGCTCCGGCGATATCGTCGTTGCCACGACCCGCCCGGAAACCATGATGGGCGACACCGGCGTGGCCGTCAACCCGAATGACGAAAAATTCAAGCATCTGATCGGCAAGACCTGCATTCTGCCCATCATGAACCGCGAGATTCCCATTGTGGGCGATGAATACTGCGAGATCGGCTTCGGTACCGGTGCGGTCAAAATGACCCCGGCGCACGACCCCAATGACTTTGAGGTCGGCCTGCGCCATAACCTTGATGTTATCCGCGTCATCGCCGACGACGGCCATATCAACGAAAACGGCGGCAAATACAACGGCATGGACCGCTATGAATGCCGCAAAGCCCTTGTAAAGGACCTCGAAGAGCAGGGCTATCTCGTCAAGACCGAGCCGTATTCCCACAACGTTGGCACCTGCTACCGCTGCCACAACGATGTCGAGCCGCTCATTTCCGCGCAGTGGTTCGTCAAGATGAAGCCGTTGGCAGAAGAGGCTATCCGCGTCGTCAAGAACGGCACGATCAAATTTGTTCCCGAGCGCTTCTCCAAGACGTATCTCAACTGGATGGAAAATGTGCACGACTGGTGTATCTCCCGCCAGCTTTGGTGGGGCCATCAGATCCCCGCGTGGTACTGCGATGCGTGCGGCCATATCAACGTCAGCCGCGAAGACCCGACGAAGTGCGAAAAGTGCGGCTGCACGAAGCTGACCCGCGACGAGGACGTGCTCGACACCTGGTTCTCGTCCGGACTGTGGCCGTTCTCAACGCTCGGCTGGCCCGATCTGAATTCTGAAGACCTCAAATACTGGTACCCGACGACCGACATGGTTACGGGCTATGATATCATCTTCTTCTGGGTGGCGCGCATGGTCGTCTCCGGCATGGAGCAGATGAAAAAGGAGCCGTTTAAGACCGTCTTCATCCACGGCCTTGTCCGCGACGATAAGGGCCGCAAGATGTCCAAGTCCCTCGGCAACGGCATCGATCCGCTGGAGATGGCTGAGAAATACGGTGCGGACGCGCTGCGCTTCAATCTCATCACCGGCAACTCGCCCGGCAACGACATGCGCTTCTACGTCGAGAAGTGCGAGGCCATGCGCAACTTTGCCAATAAGATCTGGAACGCGAGCCGTTATGTGCTCATGAACCTGACCGTCGAAGAAAACGGGCTTCCGGATGCCGCCGACCTTGAGATCGAGGACAAGTGGGTGCTCTCCAAGCTCAATACGCTCATCAAGGAAGTCACGGAGAACATGGATGCCTATGAACTGGGCGTCGCCTCTGCCAAGGTCTATGACTTTATCTGGGATACCTATTGCGACTGGTATATCGAACTCACCAAGGCAAGACTTTACGGCGAGGACGAAAAGAGCAAGCTGGCCGCGCAGAAGGTTCTGGTGTATGTCCTTGACCAGTTCCTGCGCCTGCTGCACCCGTTTATGCCGTTCATCACCGAAGAGATCTGGCAGGCCATCCCGCACGAGGGCAGCTTCCTCATGCTGGCTGACTGGCCGAAGTATGACGAGAACCTGAACTTCTCCATTGAGGCTGCACACATGGAGTCCGTCATGAATGCCATCCGCTCCATCCGCAACCGCCGCGCAGAGATGAACGTCCCACCGTCGAAGAAGAGCACGCTCTATGTCGTGTCTGACAAGGGCGAGATCTTCCGGCAGGGCACGGGCTTCATCTGCCGTCTGGCCTATGCCGATCAGGTCATCATCTGCGATGCTGATCCAGAGGGCCACGAAAACATGGTCTGCGTCGTCACGAACGATGCCAAGCTCTATATCCCGCTCGAGGAGCTCATCGACTTCGAGAAGGAACTGGCCCGCATCGAAAAGGAAAAGGCGAACTGCCTCAAGCAGATCGCCATGTTCGAGGGCAAGCTTTCAAACGTAGCGTTTGTCTCCCGCGCACCCGAAAAGGTCGTGGCCGAGCAGCGCGAAAAGCTCGAAAAGAACCGCGCGCTGCTTGCGCAGCTCGAAGAAAGTGAAAAGCGTCTGCGCCGGTAATTCCTTTGACAAAACCCGCGCGTAAAAGCTTCTATAATGGACATGCAGGAAACCCCTGTGTGTCCATTTTCTATTTTGGAGGCGAACAAATGAATCTCACAAGCTTTTTGCAGGACAAGCATCTGACCGTCGCGCTGCGCGGCGAGATCGACCACCACAGCGCGAAGGATATCATGCGTGTCCTGGGCAACAAAATTGACCTCTATCTGCCGCGCGTCTGCGTGCTGGATTTCCGGGAGGTCACATTTATGGACTCAAGCGGCATCGCCATCGTGATCTCCTGCGTGCGCCGCATGCGGCAGCTGCGCGGCGAGGTCATTCTCAGGAGCGTCCCACCGCAGCCGATGAAGGTGCTCAAGGCCTCCGGCATTGAGCGCATTGCAACTCTGGAAGATGAAAGGAGCCTTGTCCATGAAAGCTGAAAATGAAATGACGCTGACCTTCCCCAGCAGGTCAGCCAATGAATCGTTTGCCCGCGCGGCGGTCGCATGCTTCGCCGCGCAGCTCGACCCCAATCTCGAAGAACTGAACGATATCAAGACTGCTGTTTCCGAGGCCGTGACCAACTGCATCGTCCATGCCTACCGCGACTGCCTCGGCACCGTGACCATCCGCTGCCGCATTCTGCCGGAGAACGTGCTGGATATCGTCATCCGCGACAAGGGCTGCGGCATGGAGGACGTGGAAAAGGCCCGCGCGCCCATGTTCACGACCGGCGGCCCGGAGCGCAGCGGCATGGGCTTTACGATCATGGAGAGCTTCATGAGCTCGCTGCAGGTCACGTCAAAGCCCGGTAAAGGCACGACGGTACATATGAAGCGCAAGATCGTGCAGCGGAGGAAAACCGCTTGAGCGACACCATTACGCTCATCCAGCGTTCGCAGCAGGGCGACCGGGACGCGTCCGAGCGGCTTGTCACGGAAAACACGGGCCTCATCTGGTCGATCGCCCGGCGGTATTTTGGCCGCGGCGTGGAGCCGGACGACCTGTTTCAGCTTGGCTGCGTCGGTTTTTTAAAGGCAGTCGAGGGCTTTGACACCGCTTACGGCACACAGTTTTCCACCTATGCCGTCCCCAAAATCGCCGGCGAGATCCGCCGCTTCCTGCGCGACGACGGCGCGGTTAAGGTCAGCCGCAGCATCAAGGAGCGGGCCGCCGCCATCAAAAAAGCGCGTGAGCGCCTGACCGGCGATTTTGGCCGCGACCCGACGGTATCCGAACTTTCCGAGGCACTGGGCCTTTCGCCTGAGGAAATCGCAGCCGCCGAAACAGCTACCAGCGCGACTGAATCCATCCAGCGCCAGACCGGAGAGGAGGGCTTTTCGCTCGAGGATGTCCTGTGCACCGACGGCATGGAGGAAAGGTTGCTCGAGCGCATGGCCCTGCAGGAGGCGCTTGCCCGCCTGAACGATAAGGAACGTCTTGTTATCCAGCTTCGATACTATCACAGCCTGACGCAGCAGCGTGTTGCCGGCCTCATCGGCGTATCGCAGGTGCAGGTCAGCCGTATCGAAAAGAAAGCGCTTGAGCGACTCCGAACATTTTTTTGATATCGACAAACCGGGAAAAATGCAGTAGAATATCCGTAGTTTATTGAAAAGGCAATGTCATATCACTTGATGCTGTGACCTGTCAGTTGACGCAAGCACGATGAAAACTCGAACAAGGTTCTGGTAGGGGCGTCGGCCCCTACAGGGTGCTGCGCAGATCGATGACATTGCCCGCAAGGGGAAGCTATGGAACAGACATTTGAAGCCCGGTTCTTATCTGCACGCCGCGCTGTGATCGCGGCGCGCTTTCAGAACCTGAACGACATGCAGCGCGAGGGCGTTCTCACGACGCAGGGGCCGCTGCTGCTGCTGGCCGGTGCGGGGAGCGGCAAGACGACCGTGCTCATCAACCGCATTGCCAATCTCATCGCCTTCGGCGAAGGCTCCGACTCGAATGAAATTCCGGAGTATATCGCGGAGGAAGACGTTACATATCTCGAGGACTACCTCAAAACGCGCGATCCTGCCATGCAGCAGCAGGCCGAGCGCCTGTGCGCATTGCGTCCCGCCGCGCCGTGGTCGATTCTGGCCATCACGTTCACAAACAAAGCTGCAAACGAGCTGAAGGCCAGACTGCAGGCACTGCTGGGCGACTACGCCATGGACGTATGGGCCATGACGTTCCACGCTGCCTGCTGCCGCATTCTCCGGCGGGAGATCGACCGGCTGGACGGCTACACGGGCCGCTTCACGATCTATGACACGAGCGATTCCGAGCGGGTCATGAAGGACATTCTGAAAGACTTCGGGCTGGACGAAAAATCCCTCCCGCCGCGTCTGGCTCTTTCTGTGATCAGCAAGGCCAAGGACAAGCGGCAGAATCCGGAGCTGTTTTCCAGACACGCCGGAAAGTCCGGCGATTACCGCATGGATCGCATCGCGCAGCTCTACGCCGAATACGAAAAGCGCCTGCACGAGGCCAATGCGCTGGATTTTGATGATATCATCCTCAAGACCGTCGAGCTGCTTGAGCAGTTCGAGGATGTGCGGACGTATTACCAGCGCAAATTCCACTATGTCATGATCGACGAGTATCAGGACACGAACCAGCTGCAGTACCAGCTGACGGCCCTGCTTGCGGGCGGATATGAGAATATCTGCGTTGTCGGCGATGACGATCAGTCCATCTACAAATTCCGCGGCGCGACCATCGAAAATATTCTTTCCTTTGAAAAGCAGTTCAAGGGCGCCCGCGTCATCCGGCTTGAGCAGAATTACCGCTCCACGCAGGCCATTTTGAACGCGGCCAACGCCGTGATCTCGCACAACCGGGGAAGAAAAGGCAAAAAGCTCTGGACGCAGAACGCCGCAGGCGACCGCATCACAGTCTACGAGGCGTCAAGCGAGTCGGACGAGGCCAATTATATTGCCAGCCGCATCATCTCCATGTCCAAGGGGAGGAATTTCAAGGACTTCGCCGTGCTCTACCGCACGAACGCGCAGTCGAACGCGGTGGAAAATGCGTTCAAGCGCAGCGGCATCCCGTACCGCATCATCGGCGGCACACGCTTCTTTGACCGCGCTGAGGTCAAGGATATGCTGGCCTATCTGTGCGTGATCAATAACCGCGCAGACGAGCTGAGATTGCAGCGCATCATCAACAACCCGCCGCGCGGCATTGGTGGTAAGACGCTCGAAATGGCGCAGCGGCAGGCGGCCGCGGCCGGTGTGCCGCTCTATACGGTCGTCTCCGACCCGTACAGCTATCCGAGCCTTGAAAAATCCGCCGCAAAGCTCATGGCCTTCACGGTCGTGATCGAGGAATGCGCCGAGCTTCTGACGACGCTTTCCCTGCCGGATTTCTACGAGGAAGTCATGCTCCGCACCGGCTATCTGAACATGCTTGAGGAAAAGGACGATATCGAAGCGCGCACCCGCGCAGAAAACATCCGCGAACTCAAATCCAGCATTCTTGCCTATATGGAAAACACCGATACGCCCACGCTGGCGGGCTTTTTGGAGGAAATTGCCCTCTACACGGATATCGAGCAGTATGACCCGGACGCGGACGCCGTCGTGATGATGACGATGCACGCGGCCAAGGGTCTGGAATTCCCGAATGTATTTCTCACGGGTTTTGAAGAGGGGCTGTTCCCGTCGAACCGCTGCCTGAGCGAGCCGGAGGAGCTGGAAGAGGAACGCCGCCTGTGCTACGTCGCCATCACCAGAGCCAAGCAGAACCTCGTCATTTCCTACGCCCGGCAGCGCATGCTCTACGGCCGCACGACGACGAATCTGCCCTCCCGCTTTGTAGACGAGCTTCCAGCGGAATCCGTCAAGCGCGTCGGCGCGCCGAAGCCCAGCTATTCGCAGCAGGCCCCCCGGCAGTACGGCTCGTTTGGACGCGTCAGCATTTACGGCGACGAGTATAACGACTTTTCTCAGATCCCCACGCGGCCGAAGCCGCAGAAGGACTATTCCGTCCACACGCAGCCGAAGCCTGCTCCGAAGGTCAGCTTCGCGGCAGGGGAAATGGTGCAGCACAAGGCCTTTGGCCGGGGCATGATCCTGACGGTCCTGCCCATGGGCGCCGACGCGCTGCTCGAGATCGCATTCGACGGCGTCGGCACCAAGCGCCTCATGGCAAACACGGCGGCGCAGCACATGAAAAAGCTGTAATCTTCCCATATCCCCGGCATAGGCTATGCTGGGGGTGTATGGAGATGAGCCGGAAAAAACGAAGACGCAGAAGATTGCTGCTGATCATTCCGCTGCTTGTGCTGACGGGGCTGATTCTGCTCGTGGAGCTGCATCTGTCGCCGTATATCCGCGAGCTTGCGCGCAATCAGGCAGTCAACGCCGCGTCGAACGCCATCACAGAGGCCGTCAGCGAAATGCTCCGCAAGGGCGATACGGATTTTTCCCGCGTGATCGTGCTGGAAAAGGATGTGGAGGGCCATATCACCGCGCTCCGCACCGACATGACGCAGGTTGAACGCCTCAAGGTCGAGGTGCTGGAAATTCTGAATACTCTTGTCGCGCAGATCAACACGCAGCAGATGGGCATCCCGCTCGGAAACCTCCTGCTGCCCGATCTGCTGGCCGGAACCGGCCCGGAACTGCCGGTCAAGGCTGTCAGCCTCACCATGTCGAACGCTGACTTTTTTTCGGATTTTACCGCAGCTGGGATCAACCAGACCCTGCAGACGCTGAAGGTGAAATTCACCATCAGTCTGACTATCCTGACGACTGTTGGCTATGAAACGGTTGACGTGGACAGCGATGTCATGGTCGCACAGACCGTGATCGTCGGCACAGTACCTGAAACTTATGTAAATCTAGGGCATCTTACCACAACAGAAGGCTGGGAATGATATGGAACCGAAACAGGAGATTGAACAACTCACCCGGGAACTGGAACACGCGGGGTATCTCTATTATGTGCTCGATAATCCCGAGATGAGCGATTATGATTACGACCACAAGCTGCGCAGGCTGGAAGAACTGGAAGCGCAGTATCCGCAGTACGCCTCGCCGCTCAGTCCGACGCACCGTGTCGGCGGGCAGGCGCTGAGCGAATTCGTCAAGGTGCGTCACGCCGTTCCGCTGGAGAGCCTGCAAGATGTATTTTCCTTCGACGAACTGCGTGAATTCGACGCGCATGTGCGCGAGGAGGAGCCGGACGCGGAATATTCTGTCGAACCGAAGGTCGATGGCCTTTCCGTTGCGCTGGAATACGTCGATGGACAATTTGTCCGCGGCGCGACGCGCGGCGACGGATTGATCGGCGAGGATGTGACGGAAAATCTCAAGACCATCCGCTCCATTCCCATGACGCTGGAGCATGCGCCTGCCCGTCTGATCGTGCGCGGCGAGGTCTTTATGCCTCGTGTCAGTTTTGAAGCACTCAACGCCGAGCAGGAGAAACTCGGAAAGCCCCTTTTTGCAAACCCGCGCAACGCGGCGGCGGGTTCTTTGCGCCAGCTCGATCCCGGCATCGCGGCCAAGCGCAGGCTGGACATTCTGGTCTTCAATTTGCAGCTGGCAGAGGGCGCGGAGTTCCGGACGCACAGCGAAACGCTGGACTATCTGCGAGATTTGAAATTCAAGGTCATTCCCTATACGCTCTGCCGCGATATGGAAAAAGCAGAGCAGTTGATCACGACTCTCGGCGAAACGCGTTATGACCTGCCGTATGATATCGACGGGGCTGTCATGAAGCTCAACAGCCTTGCGGGCCGTGCCCGTCTCGGCAGCACGGCCAAATTCCCGCGCTGGGCCGCAGCCTTCAAATACCCGCCCGAGGTCAAGGAGACGGTATTGGAGGATATCGTCGTGCAGGTTGGACGCACGGGCGTTCTCACCCCGCGCGCCATCGTCGCTCCCGTGCATCTGGCCGGGACGACCGTCACCGCCGCGACGCTCCACAATCAGGACTTCATCACCGACAAGGACATCCGCATCGGCGATACCGTCAAGATCCGCAAGGCAGGGGAGATCATCCCGGAGATTCTTGAGGTCGTGCTCTCCAAGCGCCCGGAAGGCGCGCAGCCGTACCATCTGCCGGACAGATGCCCCGTCTGCGGCGCACCCGTCGTGCGCGACGAGGATGGCGCAGCCTTGCGCTGCACCGGCGCGGAGTGCCCCGCGCAGCTGTCGCGCAATCTTGCGCACTTCGTCTCGCGCGAGGCCATGAACATCGACGGCCTCGGCAGCGCGATCATCGACCAGCTGATCGAGCAGAAGATGGTGTCCAATCCCGCCGACCTCTACCGGCTGGATTACGCCGCGTTTGCCGAACTTCCCGGACAGGGCAAAAAATCCGCCGCAAATCTGGAAGCGGCCGTCGAGGCCAGCAAGCAGAACGACCTGTCGCGCCTTCTGTGCGCTCTCGGCATCCGGCAGGTCGGCAGCAAGGCGGCAAAAGTTTTGGCCAGTACCTTTGGCAGCCTCGATGCGCTGCAAAACGCGTCGCTCGAGGATCTGACCGCCGTGCCCGACATCGGCGAAACGACGGCGAAGAACATTCTTGACTATTTCGCCAGCTCGCAGTCGCAGGATCTCATCGAGCGCTTGCGCGAAGCAAATGTGAACTTCCTATCGACCAATCAGATCACGGACACCCGCTTTGCAGGCAAGACCTTCGTTCTGACCGGCGCACTGAGCCTCTTTACGCGCGAGGAGGCGACGGAAAAAATCGAAAGCCTCGGCGGCAAGGCGGCCTCGTCCGTCTCCAAAAAGACGACCTATGTGGTCGCGGGTGAAAACGCGGGCAGTAAGCTGAAAAAGGCCAACGAGTTGGGCATTCCGGTTCTGTCCGAGCAGGAATTTCTGGAGTTGCTGCAATGAAAATCACACTGGTCAGCAGCTGCGGCCTCGTACTGGAGCAGGATGGGCAGACGCTCCTGATTGACGCGCTCAACAAACAGTATCGCTGCTATTACGGTCTGCCGCCCGAGACATTTGTGAGAATGCTGTCAGGCGAACCGCCTTATGATGCTGTCTGCGGCATCCTTTTTACGCATGCGCACCCCGATCATTACAGCGCAAGCCGCACGGAGCAACTCCGTGCGGCTTGTGGTGCGGCGGTAGTTCTTCCGCAGCCGGACACGCCGGAGCGGCTGAACGTGCAGCTTGGCCCGTTTGCAGTTGAATGCAGCCGCTTTCCGCACATTCCCGTTCCAGGACTGGAGGAGATCGCACACGCCGTATACTGGATCTCTGCTGCCGGAAAAAGCGTCTATGTGACTGCCGACGCACAGATCGACACTACCCGCCATCGCGCCATTCTGCGCGGAAGACGGGCAGACGCAGCGTTCTGGAACGGACAATACCTGTCCCATCCCGAAACGTGGGAACTGCTGCTGGAAGCGGCGGAAAAAAATTTCATCTACCATATTCCTGTAGATGAAAAGGATGCCTGCGGTATCCGCCGCAAATGTGAGCGCAATATGGCCCGCTTCGGCGCAGACCTTCCGGGCGTTTCTCTGCTGGAGCAATACCCGTCGGTTCTGGAGGTATGAAGCTAAAAAACGGCGGCCTGTTCCGCCGAGGTTGCTTCAAACGTGCCTCCGGCGGCCCTGTCTTTTCCGCCTTGCCGGAAAAGACAGGGGAGAAAAGGGGCGCTGGGTACGTTTGGTGCATATTGCGGGTGCAATTCAGGCGAGTACTGATTTTTGGTTGTTACGAACACACATACTCACCTTACGGGCGCTATGGTACGCGCCGCCTGTTGCGGTACAACAAATTTGTGAACAGCTGCGTTTGAATCACCGCGATAAATCAGCTTTGCGTTTATACTTTGGAGAGGCAATACGGATTCGTCGAAACCTTGTGGTACGCTGTAATATTTAAAACTTGTTTTCCAGCGAGGCACTGGTGTACTTTACTTTCAGTTTGCATTCATTCCAAGTGGTTCGTAAGAAAGTAATTTTTTCTTCCATATGGTTTCTGTACGAATTACTTCCTCAGGGGTTACAGCCTTTGGGAGAAGCTGTAAAATAGAAAACTGAAAGTGTGTATACCGCTCTGGATAGCCACAGAGCAATTCTTTCATTAATTTATTTCCGCCATGCAGCGAATGAACATAATGTGTCCATCGCCCTAAGAGGCCGCCCTTCCCGTATGCGGAGCCAACATATTTTCGCCCGTTTTCTCTATCGACGATGAGATAAATCGCATTGATAGAGGAAAGGGCAGTATGCCATGATTCGTATGCAGTGGGGTCTTTTACAATTTCCTTGAGTTCATCGTAAGTAAGAACAAGATTTTCATATCCGGAAAAGACGCGCTTGTCTTGAATCGCAACAATGGGTTTTTCATTTGTGCCTTTTTGTGCCCATGCAAGCGCGCCCTTACCCCATTCAATCAGAAGTCTGTTTTCATACTCTTTCAATAGATCAACGTGTTCCAATTCATAAAACATTCGCTGCCCTTGAAACCAGTTCTCTAAAGGAAATCCGTCCGGCTTCACATCCTGCGTATCGGGAACACAACCGTTTACCTTGTAGCAGGCGAAGAACTTTGCTGTTGTACTTTTCCCACTGATGAAAACGCACCAGTAGTCATACCCGTTGCTGAATGTACTATTCTGAACACGGGTATATTCCGGAACCATGTTGTTGTCATAGCACTTTTTGAATTCCTTATCGGCCAACGAATGCCGGATCAGCTTTACCCGCTTTGGGTCAAGACCTACTTTGTTTAAAACATCGGAAAAGTTCAGAATGGCCATGAAAGCCCCCTCCTATTTCACCACCGCATCATACAGCAGATTCTTTGCAAACCCCGTCAGCTTTGCGACCTGTTTGACGGCGTCCTTGGTGGACAGGCCTTTCGCCATACGCGCGCGAACCAGTTCGAGCGCTGCTTCAAATGTGCAGCCCGCTTCCGGTTTTTCCTCTGCGCCGGCCACAACGAGCACAAACTCGCCGCGCGGCGGGTTTTCTTCGTAATATGCCGATGCCTCGCCCAGCGTCATACGGCGGACTTCCTCGTGCAGCTTCGTCAACTCCCGGCATAGGGAAATCCTTCTGTCTTCTCCGAACGCAGCGGTCAGATCGCGCAGCGTAGCGAGCAGCTTGTGCGGCGCTTCGTAGAAGATCATCGTCCGCGCCTCGTCCTTTAAGCCCGTCAGGTGTTCCTGACGGCTTTTTTTGTTGACGGACAGAAAACCCTCAAACGTAAACCGGCCAGTCGGAAGCCCCGAAATACTCAGCGCCGTCACCAGCGCGCACGGTCCCGGAATCGCGCAGACCGTTACGCCATTCTCCGCACACAGCCGAACTAAGTCCTCGCCGGGATCGGAGATGGCGGGGGAGCCCGCGTCTGTCACCAGCGCACATGTTTCGCCTGCCAGCAGACGCACAAGGATTTTGCTGCCGCTTTCCGCCTTGTTGTGCTCGTGATAACTCACAAGGCTCCTTTTGATCTCCAGATGGTTCAGCAGCTTAAGGCTCACGCGCGTGTCCTCCGCCGCGATAAAGTCAGCCTCCGCCAGAGTTTGGGCGCAGCGAGGCGAAATATCGTTCAAATTGCCGATGGGTGTCGGCACAAGATATAGGATACCGGCCATATTCGGTTCACTCCTGTAGATGATAAATGCGCCGACCCTCGGCAGACAGGTCACCGGTCTGTGCGTATAAAATCAGATCCGGCTCATATTGCAGCCCCGGCCCTCCGCCGAGGCGGGATTCGATCAAAACAAGATTCACGGCGGTTTCTGCCCTGTGGCGGACAAAGCGGATGCGCTTTGGCTCCAGCCGCGCCGCGCGCAGCCCGGTCAGAAGATCGACCAGCCGTTCCGGCTTGTGTACCAGAAAAAAACGCCCGCCCCACCGCAGCGCCCGTGCCGCAGCCGCGCAAAGCGCGTCAAACGGGCAGCAGATCTCGCTTCTCGCGGCGCAGAGGCTGTCCTGTGCATGCAGATACCCGCTTTTCGGTGGGTAGTAGGGGGGATTGGACAGCACATAGTCGAAGGTTCCGGGCGCAATCTGCGCGTGTGCCTGCCGCAGATCGCCGCAGATAATGTGCATATGAGCGGAAAATCCGTTTTCTTCGGCATTTTCCTGCGCCTGCCGCGCGGCGGCCTCCTGAATTTCAATGCCGCTCACACGCAGCGTCTCATCTGCGCCCAGCAGCAGAAGCCCCAGCGTCCCGCACCCGCAGCCAAGATCAAGCACCCGGCCGCCGGGCCGTATCCGGCAGAAATCCGCCAGTACCATGGAGTCTGTGCTCACGCGGAACTGTGCATCCGAAATTTTCATCCGAATGCGGTCAAAGAGAAGTTCCTCCATATGCGCTCCAATCAAAAAGACAGGGGGTGCTGCATGCAGCACCCCCTCCTGTTTATGTGCTTATTCCTCAGAGATCGCGTCGTTGGGGCATTCTGCTGCGCAGGTACCGCAGTCCACGCACTGATCGGCGTCGATGACGTACTTGTCTTCGCCCTCGCTGATGCAGCCGATGGGACATGCGTCAGCGCAAGCGCCGCACTTTACACAGTTGTCATTGATTACGTGTGCCATTTGAAGCACCTCCATTTTCAAGGTAGCTTCATTCTATCATACTTTCCTGAAAATGCAATGAAAAAAGTGTAAATTCCTCGAACCGCCCGGATTTTTTCGTGAGTGTCGTATAAACGCCGCCTGCCGCGTCGAAACTCTCTTCCGACAGGAGGCGATCAAAGTGAAAAAACCGGCATACTCCGCGGCGCTGGACCGGGTGCTCTTCCGTGCGTCGCGTCTGGCACGCGAACTTGGCGGCGCGCAGACCGGGACAGAGCATCTGCTGCTTGCGCTTTCGCAGGAACGCATTTCTCAAACCGGACGCATTCTCTGTTACCAGGGCGCTGAGGGCAGGCTCCTGCGCTGCATGCTGCTGACGAAGCGGGAGCAGCCGGAACCGTCCGGGCGGCAGGGGTTTTCCGGTGCTGCCGCAAGGGCGCTCGACGGTGCTCGGCACGAAGCATTGCGACTTGGCGCGCCCCTCTGCCAGCCGGAGCATCTGCTGCTTTCTCTCATGCGTGACGACGCCTATGCAGCGGCGCAGGTGCTTTCGGAACTTGGCGTTGACTGCAACTGTGTATTTTCAGAAACATATGACCGCCTGCGCACCCTACATCCGGCGCAGGACGCGAAAGGACAATCGGAATTGAAGCTTTTGGAACTATACTGTGACAACATGATCGACCGGGCTCCGCAGATGGATCCCGTCGTCGGCCGCGAGACGGAACTTTCCCAGCTGATGCAGGTGCTCAGCCGCCGCAGCAAAAATAATCCCGCGCTTATCGGAGAGCCCGGCGTCGGCAAGACTGCTGTTGTTGAAGCGCTGGCGCAGCGCCTTGCCTGCGGCGATGTGCCGCAGGCGCTGCGCGGAAAAAAACTCTACTGCCTCAATATGGCGAATCTGCTTGCGGGCACGAAATACAGAGGCGAATTTGAAGAGCGTGTGCGCGATATTCTGCTCGAGATCCGCCGCTGCGGCAGTGTCATCCTGTTTGTCGATGAGATGCACACCATCGTCGGCGCGGGTAGTGCCGAGGGAGCGATCGATGCGGCAAATTTGCTCAAGCCCGCCCTTGGTCGGGGAGAATTGCAGATGATCGGTGCGACGACGATGGAGGAATACCGCAAATTCATCGAAAAGGATGCTGCACTCGAGCGCCGTTTCCGCCCCGTGATCGTCCGGGAGCCGGATCGAAAAACAGCCTGCCGCATGCTCGAAGCGCTCCGCCCGGGACTGGAAGCGCACCACCGCATCCGCATCACGCAGGAGGCCATTGAGGCCGCCGTTGAATTTTCCAGCCGTTATCTAACCGACCGCTTTCTGCCGGACAAGGCACTGGATCTGCTCGACGAGGGTGCGGCGCACGTCTGGCTCGGCGGGGGAACTCCGGCGGAGGACGCCGAGCGCCAGCAGCAGCTGGAGCAGCGGCTCGAGCAGGCCGTGGCGAACGCACAGTATGAGCAGGCGGCAAAGCTTCGAGACGAACTGCGCACGCTTGTGCGCAGCCAGCTTGCGGCCCGCCGCGCCCAGCGCACTGTGAGTCTGACCCGGCAGGATGTCGCTGCCGTTGTTGCAGAGCGCACCGGTATCCCCGTCGGCAGGCTCCGGCAGTCCGACCGCGAACGGCTGCTGTCCTTGCGTCAGACGCTTTCCCAGCGCATCATCGGCCAGCAGGCCGCCGTTGATGCTGTTTCCGCCGCCGTTCTGCGCGGCAGGACGGGACTTGCCGATGCTGGCCGCCCTGCTGCGTCATTCCTGCTCATCGGCCCGACTGGTGTCGGGAAAACGGAATTATGCAAACAAATTGCGCAGGTTGTTTACGGCAGTCAGGATGCGCTTATCCGTGTGGATATGTCGGAGTATATGGAGCCGAACAGCGTTTCGCGCCTGCTCGGCGCGCCTCCGGGCTACGTCGGCTACGACGCGGGTGGGACGCTTACGGAAAAGGTGCGCCGCCGCCCGTACTGCGTCGTCTTGTTCGACGAACTGGAAAAGGCACACCGCGATATCACCGGCATTCTTTTGCAGCTGCTCGGCGACGGTATTCTGACTGACAGCCTTGGCCGGACTGTCAGCTTCAAGAATACCATTGTCGTTATGACCTCAAATCTGACCGGGCCGCAGACCGGCAAACCTGGCCTCGGCTTCACGCCGGACTGCGCGGATATCCGTGCGCAAACCATTCTGCGGGAGGCATTTTCGCCAGAATTCTTGGGGCGAATCGACTGCATCGCGTCATTCCGTCCGCTTGCGGCGGAGGATCTTGCAAGGATCGCTGCGCTCCAGCTGCGGGAACTTGCCGAACGCCTGAAAAGGCAGAACGTTGCGCTGGAATTCGCGCCGGAACTGCCGGAGCACCTCGGCGCACTCTGTGCAAACGAACCCGGCGGGGCGCGCAGCCTGCGCCGCAGGCTTCAGACCGAGATCGAGGGCCCGGCGGCAGAACTGCTGCTGCGCGATCCATCTGTCCGAACGCTTCGCGTCGTCTGGCGGCAGGAGAGCGTGCAGGTGGAAGCACCGGAACGATGTTTCTAAAACATACGTTCAAAATTCGACTTTCGGGGATTTTTCACGAAAAACGTCGAAGAATCTCCGAAAAATTTTTTCAAAAAAGGGTTGCAATTTATGTAAACAGAACGTATTATATTATTGAAGTGGAGCAAAGTGGAGCGAAATTTCAGTAAAGTGGAGCAAAAGGAGGCGCGAGGGGATGTTCGGGAAGTATAAGCACTCTGTCGATGAAAAAGGACGTCTGTTCGTGCCGTCCAAGCTGCGCGACGAACTGGGAAGCACCTTCTATGTAACACTGGGCCTTGACCACTGCCTGTCCGTATATACTGAGGCGGGATGGAAGGCCATTGTCGATAAATATAACGCGCTGCCGATCGTACAGGCACGAAAAATGCGCTTTCTGTTTGCCAACGCCGCCAAATGTGAGCCCGATAAGCAGGGCCGCTTCCTTATCCCGGCCGAACTGCGCCAATACGCGGGTCTTTCCAGCGAGGTCACGTTCATCGGACAGGGCGGCCACGCGGAGATCTGGGACAGCGCGGCCTATGACGAACTGGAGCAGCAGACGCTGACGCCTGAAAATCTGGCGGCTGTCATGGAGGAACTTGGCTTCTGATGGAATTCGCACACCGCTCTGTGCTTTTGAACGAGTGCATAGACGCGCTGGCCATCAAGCCCGACGGGATCTATCTCGACGGGACGCTTGGCGGCGCGGGGCATTCACTGCAGATCTGCCGGAACCTCACCACCGGCAGACTCATCGGCGTTGACCGTGATCTGGTTGCGCTGGAGGCCGCAAAAAAGCGGCTGTACCGCCACGCAAAAAAAGTAACGCTGGTACACGATAATTTTGAAAACGTCGGCGCGATCCTCACCGCACTGGGACTTGACCGGATCGACGGCATGCTGTTCGATCTGGGCGTTTCTTCTCCGCAGCTTGACGACGCGGAGCGCGGCTTTTCCTATATGGCCGACGCGCCTTTGGATATGCGCATGGACCGCGACCAGTCTCTCACGGCCTACGAGATCGTCAACAACTGGCCGCGCGAGGAATTAAAATCCATTCTCTACGAATACGGTGAGGAGCGCTACGCCCCGCAGATCGCCGCCGCCATTGAACGCGTGCGTACCGACCGGCCCATTGAAACAACGCTGGAGCTGGTCGATATCATCCGCTCGGCCATGCCGCCCAGCGCGCTTCGAGAAAAGCAGCATCCGGCCAAGCGCAGCTTTCAGGCCATCCGCATTGCCGTCAACGACGAACTCGGCGCAGTCCGGCAGGGCATGGAGGCCGCGATTGATCATTTGAAGCCCGGCGGTAGACTGGCTGTCATCACGTTCCATTCTCTCGAAGACCGCATTGTCAAAAATGTGTTTCAAGACGCGGCAAAGGGCTGTACCTGCCCGCCGTCGTTCCCGGTCTGTGTCTGTGGACACAAGCCGAAGATCAAAATCCTGACAAAAAAGCCCATCATCGCTACGCGCGAAGAGGTCGAAGAAAACCCCCGTTCGCGCAGCGCAAAGCTTCGTGTAGCTGAGCGCGTGTAACCCGGAAAGGAGTCCCGCCGTTATGGCGCAGTCCAATCGAAAATTCTATAGGGACAACGGCGCCGCCGCATATGACGTTTACGCGTGGAACGATCAGGCTGCTCGCCAGTATGACGATAATCGCGCCTATGAGCGCACCTTGCCCACTGAACTGCCGGACGAGCAGGTTCGTGAACAGCCGTATCGAAGAGTCAAGGCCAAAACCACTGTTGCACCGTTTACACTCGCAGGGATGTTGACAGTTGCCTGTCTCATGATTCTTGTGATCTTCGGCTATGTGCAGCTGTTCGAGGCCAGCAGCAATGTCTCACGTCTTGAAACGCAGCTTGCCAATCTCAAGGAGCAGCAGCTGATGCTCCAGAGTAAATATGACGCCAAGATCGACCTGACTGCCGCAGAGGAATACGCGGCCGAGATCGGCCTGACCAAGTGCCAGCCCGAGCAGATCGTCTATGTCAGCTTCTCCGGGACTGACCAGGCGGAGATTTACACCCAGCAGCGTACGAGCGTTTTCGGAGAAATTCTGGACGCCATGCAGCAGAGTATCCTCGGCCTTATCGAATATTTGCACCCCGCAGCAGCATAAGCTTGGACAGAACCTCCCAGTTGGAAATCCGGCCACACAGGGGCGGTCTTTGCGGACCGCTCCTTTTTTGAACAGAAAGGCAGTTTCATGGCAAAAAAGATCATCCGTCTGTCGCGCACAAAGGAGCAGAAGCAGGCAAACCGGGAGCGGAACGAACGCGCGAACCGAACAATTCTCGGCCGTACCCTGATCTTGATGATTCTGTGCGGCGTGATTGCATTTGTTCCGCTGATCGGAACGCTCTATCACCTCATGATCACCGAGCATGACTATTACAATGAAAAAGCGATCAAAAATCAGACCCGTTCGACGAACCTGACTGCTGCGCGCGGCGTGATCTACGATGCGAATATGAACGTTCTAGCCTCGTCATCGACTGTCGAGACGGTCTTTATCGACCCGAACGAGATCGCCGAGCAGATGAAAAAGCCCGAAAACAGCAATCTGCTTGACCAGATTGCACGCGGACTTGGCGAAATTCTGGACGTCGAGCCCAGCTTCGTCTATGAGCAGGCCGCCGATAAGCAGTACCGCTATAAGGTCATCAGCCGAAAAATTTCTGAGGAACTGGCCGACGAGGTGCGCGCGTTTATCAGCGAAAACAAAATCACCGGTGTCTATCTCGAAACAGATCTCAAGCGCTATTATCCCAATTCCTCTCTCGCCGCACAGGCGCTCGGCTTCGTTTCAAGCGACAACAACGGCTCGGAGGGACTTGAGGCCTACTATAACGAGGAACTCTCCGGCACAGCCGGTAAGGTTGTTACCTCCAAGGGCAATTACGGCTCCGAGATGCTCTATACATATGAGAAATACTATGATGCGTCCGACGGCTGCAGCCTTGTCACGACCATTGATGCGACTGTGCAGGCATATGTGGAAAAAAATCTGCAGAACGCCATTGATAAATACGATATCAAGAACGGCGCATTCTGCATCGTCATGGATGTGAACACGGGCGAGATCAAGGCCATGGCCACGCTCGGCTCCTATGACCCTAACAACTATCTGGAGATCTACGACGACGCAGCGGCGGCTCTTCTCGAAAATGAACGCGACGCGGCGCTGTCCCTGCCGGAAACGTCCGATGCCTATAAGGCCGCCATCGATCAGTATAAGAACGATGTTGCGGCAGCCCGTATGGCCCAGTGGCGCAACCGCTGCGTATCCGACGGCTACGAGCCCGGCTCAACCTTCAAACTCATCACGCTGGCCTCCGCGCTCGATTCCGGCGCAGTCACGCTGAACGATTCGTTCTACTGCGGCGGTCAGGAAAAGTTTTCCGGCCGTGAGCAGATCCTCAACTGCTGGAAATCCGCTGGGCACGGTGCGCAGTCTACTGCGCAGGCGCTCGGAAATTCCTGCAACATCGCCTTCGGCCATATCGGCCTGCGCATGGGCGGCGACATGTTCTATGACTATCTCAAGTCATTCGGCATCATGGAAAAGACCGGTGTCGATCTGCCTGGCGAGGCCAGCGGCCTGTTCTACGAGCGGAAATACCTGAACAACCCCGCCCAGTACGGCACGTCGTACCTCATCACGTCCTCCTTTGGTCAGAGTTTCCGCATCACGCCCGTGCAGCTCATCCGTTCTGTTGCAGCGATTGTCAACGGCGGCTATGTACTCGAACCCTATATTGTGAGCGAGGTGCTCGACGCTGACGGCAATACGGTCGAGCGAAACGAAAAGATGGTTCTGCGGCAGGTTATCAGCCAGCAGACGTCCGAAACGATGCGCGACCTCATGGAACGGGTCGTCACCGAGGGCACGGCTTCTGCCGCAAAAACCCCCGGCTACCGCGTCGGCGGCAAGACCGGCACGTCCGAAAAGCTGGACGAATACGACGAGGACGGCAATCAGGTCAAGGACAAAATTGTCTCCTTCATCGGTGTTGCACCTATTGACGACCCGCAGTACGCCGTTCTTGTTGCGCTTGATACGCCTGCGTATTCGCAAAACAGCGAAAAATACACCGTCCACGGCATGTATATTTCCGGCGGTCTGATGGCCGCGCCGACCGTCCGTGATATTTTTCTTGATATTCTTCCGTATCTCGGCGTAGAGCCGGATTATGATTCCGAAGATATTCGCGGCGTTAACTTTACAGTTCCGGATGTAATCGGCATGGACGAAGCCGAGGCGGGCACGCTGCTCGCCGAAAAGACCATTACCTACCGCATTGTCGGCACCGGTTCGACCGTTACCGACCAGCTGCCGGCACCGGGCAGTCAGGTTCCCGGCAATTCGCAGATCATCCTCTACATGGGCGCGGAAAAGCAGCAGACGACTGTCGAGGTGCCGGATTTCATTGGCTGCTCCGTCGCAGATGTCAACTATCTGGCTGCAAACGCAGGGCTTTATGTGCAGGCCAAGGGTACCGACCGCACGGATGTGTATGTACTTGCAGCTTATCAGGACATTGAGCCCGGAACAGAGGTTGACAGAGGTACTACAATTACAGTAGAATTCTCTTCCACAGGCGCATCCGACTAAGGAGGACACTATGAAACTCAAAGAACTGCTGCATGGCCTTGACGTGCTGGAACTGCATGCGGATGAGACGCTGGATATTACCGGCGTTCACTACGATTCCCGGCAGGTAATGCGCGGAGGTCTGTTCGTTGCGATCTCCGGCTTTCAGACCGACGGCCACAAATATATTCCGAAGGCTGCAGAAAACGGCGCAGCCTGCATCGTCTGCGAGAAAAAGCCGGAGATGCAAATTCCCTATGTGCTGGTTTCTGATGCCCGCGCAGCGCTTGCAGTGCTCGGTGCGAACTGGTTTGGACATCCGGCAGACGATATGCGCGTCATCGGCATCACCGGCACGAACGGCAAAACGACCAGCACCTATCTTCTGAAGCATGTGCTGGAACAGACGCTTGGCGCGAAGGTCGGCCTCATCGGCACAATTCAGAACATGATCGGCGATGAGATCCTGCACACCGAACGTACTACGCCGGAATCCTTCGAGCTGCAGAAGCTTTTCGCCGACATGCGCGATGCGGGCTGTACACACGTCATTATGGAGGTTTCCTCCCACGCGCTGGTGCTCCACCGCGCCGACCAGATTCGATTCAGCGCAGCTGTCTTTACAAATCTGACGGAAGATCATCTCGATTTCCATAAAACGATGGACGCCTACTGCGATGCCAAGGCCATGCTTTTTCGCCGCTGCGAAACGGGCGCGGTCAATGTGGATGATGCCTACGCAAAGCGCATCATGGAGCAGGCGGACTGTCGGCTTCTGACCTATTCCGCGCAGGGAAACCCCGCCTCGCTCATGGCGGAGCACGTCGAATTGTTCTCTGACCGCGTGGAATTTGATGCGGTCTATCAGAACAAGCGGGCTTCTGTCACACTTGGCATTCCCGGCATTTTCAGCGTCTATAACGCGCTCGGTGTCATCGCCGCTGCGCTGGCGCTGAATATTCCGCTCCAAAAAATTGCAGACGCCCTGCGCACCGCGCAAAGCGTTAAGGGCAGAGTAGAGGTTGTTCCCACACCGGGGAAGGACTATACCATCCTGATCGACTATTCCCATACGCCCGACAGCCTTGAAAATATTCTGAAAGCTGTGCGTGGCTTCTGCACAGGCCGTGTGATTGCAGTCTTCGGCTGCGGCGGCGACCGCGACCCCTATAAGCGCCCCGTTATGGGCAAAATCGCAGCAGAACTGTCTGACCTTGCAATCGTCACCTCAGATAATCCCCGGACGGAAGACCCCTATAAGATCCTCCGGCAGATTCTTGCCGGGATGCAGGATACCGAAACGCCGTATGAGGTCATCGAAAGCCGCGTCTCGGCCATTGGCCGGGCGATGGAACTGGCCCGGAAGAACGATGTAATCGTTCTGTGCGGCAAGGGACATGAAACGTATCAGGAGATCGGACACGAAAAGCACCATCTGGACGAGCGCGAGGTCGTTGCGTCGTATTTGGAGGCAAAGGCATGAAGAAACTGACACTGAAGCAGGCAGCGGAAGACTGCCATGGAACGCTTGCGCCCGAGCAGGCAGAGGCTGTGGTTACCGGCGTCCAGATTGACTCGCGCAGAGTAAAGCCCGGAGATCTTTTTATCGCTATCAAGGGCGAGAAGGTCGATGGACATGATTTTATCGACATGGCGGCCGGACTTGGTGCGAGCGCTGCGCTCGTAGAAAGGCCGGTCAGGGCCTCTATTCCGACCATTCTTGTGCCTGATACCGTCCGCGCCTACGGCGATCTCGCCGCAGCCCGCCGCGAGCGGATGGGCATAACTGTAATCGGCATCACCGGCAGCGTCGGCAAGACGACGACCAAGGAAATGACTGCCTGCATGCTCGAGCACACCTACCACACCGCTCGTACCGAGGGAAATCACAACAATAACATCGGCCTGCCCATGACCATTCTTGACATGCCGGACGATACCGAAACGGCTGTTCTGGAATTGGGCATGAACCACTTCGGAGAGATGGCCCGCCTGACCTCCATCGCAAAGCCCGATATCGCTGTTATCACCAACATCGGCACCATGCACATTGAGCATCTTGGTTCCCGCGAGGGCATTTTGCAGGCGAAACTCGAAATTTTCCGGGGTGTGCCGGAAAATGGAGTCGGCGTGTTCAACGGCGACGAGCCGCTTCTTTGGAACGTGCGCGCCGACGGCGGACATAAAAAATATTATTACGGCATTGAGAACCATGCCTGCGACGTGCTTGCAACTGACATTCAGGAACTTGACGACGGCATGCGCTTTGTCGTCAGCGGTTTCGGCCACCGTTTCGAGTTGTTCGTGCCGGTTCTGGGCCGCCATACGGTCTATAACACGCTGGCCGCCGTTACGGCAGCCCTGCTCCTGAAGGTCCCGCCCGAGACGATTCAGGCGCAGATCTCCAGCTTCCACAATACCGGCATGCGTCAGAAAATCTATGAGCGCGACGGCTTTACCATCATTGAGGACTGCTATAACGCGGGCCCGGAATCGACGGAGGCGGCGCTTGAGATCCTTGCGGGTTTCCGTTCGCGCACGAACGGCCGCTGCATTGCGGTGTTGGGCGATATGCTGGAACTTGGCAACCGTTCCGCCGCGGAGCATTACCGCATCGGCCGTATTGCGGCTACAAAGGCGGATGTACTTTACACCTACGGCATCAACGCCGAGCGCATGGTTTCCGGCGCAATCACCGGCGGCATGAAGCAGAAGCTGATCGAGCATTTCGACACGCATGAGGAACTGGCCCATATGCTCAAGATGCGTGCCCGTCCCGGCGATGTGATCTTATTCAAGGGCAGCCGCGGCATGCGGATGGAAAAGGCCCTTGCGCTGTTTTTCAAGGAAGAAGAGGAATAAAGAGAGTCTCGGAGGAATCCTGTATGGATGCAATGTTTTTTATCGTTCTGGGCGCGACGCTCGCTTCGTTTTTGCTGACACTGCTGTTTGGCCGTTTTGTCATTCCCATGCTGTGCGCACTGCACGCTGGCCAGTCCATCCGTGAGGTCGGCCCGCAGTGGCATAACACCAAGGCTGGCACGCCGACCATGGGCGGCATCATGTTCATCGCTGCAATCATTCTGTGTACGGTTGGCTTCGGCTGGAAGAGCATGACGGAAAACCGCGACTACACGCATCTGTATGTGCTGGCCCTTGCGCTGTGCTACGGGCTTGTCGGCTTTGCGGATGATTTTGTCAAGGTCAAACTCAAGCGCAATCTCGGCCTGACCGCTATCCAGAAGTTCCTGCTGCAGCTTGTCGTGGCCGTCGTGTTCCTGTTTGTGCTGAAAAACAGCGGCGATTTGTCCTGCGACCTCTATATTCCGTTCTGGAATCTTGACCTTGAAATTCCGACGGCTGTCTATATGGTCTTTGCGGCTTTCGTCATTGTCGGCTGCGTCAACGCCGTCAACCTGACGGATGGTGTCGATGGCCTTTCCAGCAGCGTGACCATCCCGGTCATGGTCTTCTTTGCCACGACCTCTTATATCTATGGCCGCACGACGCTGGCGCTGCTTCCCGCGACCGTTGCGGGCGGCCTTGCAGGCTTCCTCTGCTATAACTTCCATCCTGCCAAGGTTTTCATGGGCGACACCGGTTCGCTGTTCCTCGGCGGTATGGTCTGCGGCATGGCCTTTGCGCTCGATATGCCGCTGATTCTGATTCTCGTCGGCATCATCTATCTCTGTGAGACGCTTTCCGTCATTTTGCAGGTCACCTATTTCAAGCTGACCCATGGCAAGCGCATTTTCAAAATGACTCCTATCCACCACCACTTTGAACTGTGCGGCTGGAAAGAGGAAAAAATCGTCTTCGTCTTCACCGCGATCACGCTTATCATGTGCGTGCTGGCGTATCTCGGCGTTATGAACCGGTATTAAGATACCGCAGCTTCAGAAAGGAGCGACCCCCTATGGCAAGCCGTTCGGACGGCATAACACGGCTGTATGAAGTCCCGCAGGTTCCCGAGCCGGAGCGTCTGCCGCAGCCGCCCAAAACAAAGGACAAGGTGCTGCTCGACGAGCGCGGCCTGCTCGATCTGCCGTTTCTGGCACTGACGGTGCTGCTTGTGCTGATCGGTGTTGTCATGGTTTTCTCGGCCTCCTACGCCCGCGCGTATTATCTGAAAGGCAATTCTACCTATTACTTCGCCCGGCAGGCGATCTTTGCCGTCGCCGGTATCGGCGGCATGCTGTTTGTCAGCCGCTTGAACTATCAGCTGTGGCGAAGCGCGTCGTTTATTATTCTTGGTGTTTCCGTTGTGTTTCTGATGCTCGTGCCGATCATCGGCTCGACGGCCAACGGTGCGAAGCGCTGGATCGAGGTTGCGGGTATCCGCTTCCAGCCCTCAGAACTTGCAAAAATCGCCATTATCATGACCTTCTCCGCCATGATCTCGACCACTCGTGATAAAATGCGCACCTTCCGCTACGGCATTGCACCCTTCGGCGCAATCATGATCGTCCTATGCGGCCTTGTCGCGCTGGAACGCCATTTTTCCTGCATCCTTATCATGCTGCTTCTCGCAGCAGCCATGCTGTTTCTGGGCGGCGTGCAGATCAAATGGTTTGCCCTCGGTGGTGTGGCGGTTGCTGTGTTCATGGTGATCTACCTCAAAACGCAGGGCTACGCCGGAAGCCGCATCACAGCCTGGCGCGATCCTGCTTCAGACCCGACGGACAACGGCTATCAGATTCTGCAGTCGCTCTATGCCATCGGCTCCGGCGGCTTGATGGGCCTCGGCCTCGGCAAAAGCCGACAGAAGTACCTGTATCTGCCCGAGGAACATAACGACTATATTTTCCCCATTCTCTGTGAGGAACTCGGTTTTGTCGGGGCCGTCGTCGTGATTTTGCTGTTTGTTCTGCTGATCGTGCGCGGCTATTATATCGCCATGCACGCGCGCGACCGTTTCGGTGCGCTGCTTGCCGCCGGTATTTCCACGCATATTGCGCTTCAGACCTTCCTCAATATCGGTGTCGTGACCAACTTCCTGCCCGCTACCGGCATCTCGCTTCCGTTCTTCTCCTACGGCGGCACGGCGCTTCTGATGCAGCTGTTTGAAGCCGGCATTGTCCTCGCCGTTTCCCGGCAGAATGACAATAAGCTTCTGTAAGGGAGGGAAGCGAATGAATATCGTCTTTACCTGCGGCGGCACGGGCGGGCATATTTATCCCGCTATTGCAGTTGCCCGCATGTTTCGTGAGCGGCAGCCGGACTGCAAGATTCTCTTTATCGGCGCAGAGGACGGCATGGAGAACAAACTTGTCCCGCGTGAAGGATTCCGGCTGGAAACTGTGAAAATTTCCAACTATCAGCGCAAGCTGACCCCTGCTGCGGTCTGGCACAATCTCGTGACCGTGCAGCGCATGGCTGCGACGTTTTCAAAAACAAAGCGAATTCTAAAGGAGTTTCAGCCCGATGTGATCGTCGGTACTGGCGGCTACGCCAGCTTCCCGGCTCTGAAAATGGGCGCGAAGCTTGGCATTCCGACTTGCGTACACGAATCGAATGCCGTTCCGGGCCTGACGACAAAGCTTGTTGCGCGTACGGCCAGCCGTGTTATGGTGTCTTTCGAGTCCAGCCGGGAGCATTACCCGGAACCCGAAAAGGTCCTCCTGACCGGAACACCTGTGCGGGAGGAATTCCTCTTTGCCAAGCGGCAGGAGGCCCGGCAGGCGTTGGGCCTCGGCGAAGAGCCGCTCGTCGTCTCCTGCTGGGGCAGCCTCGGTGCACGGGAAATGAACAAAAAAATTGCCCAGTTTATGAAGTGCGAATGCGAGGAGAACACGCCTTTTCATCACATCCACGCGACCGGCTCGTTCGGCTGGCGTTGGATGCCGGAGTATGTCAAAGAACTGGGTGTTGACCTTGCTGCACATCCGCGCATTGACATGCGCGAGTACATCTATGACATGCCGCAGGTGCTGGCAGCGGCGGATCTGATCGTTTGCCGCGCAGGTGCGGCGACCATTGCCGAGGTCTGTGCCAGCGGAACGCCCTGCATCATGGTGCCGAGTCCGAACGTGACCGGCAACCATCAGGAAAAGAATGCCCGGGTGCTTGAACGCTCCGGCGCGGCCGCAGTCGTCCGCGAAGCCGACTGCGACGGGAAAAGCCTCTATGAGACGGCAAAAGCGATTCTTTCAGATGCCGGACGGATGCGCGCCATGCGTGCCAGCGCCCGGGATATGGCTGTGGTCGATGCAGCCGAGCGCATTTATCAGACCGCACTCGACCTTGCAAAGCACTGACACGCACACAGCACACAGCGCATAGGATGGGGAAAATTCCTGTGTTTTGGAGGAATGCCCATGCCAGCGCTGCTTGTGTCCAAATCGCCTCCGCTTTCCGGTGAGGTGACGATCCACGGAGCAAAAAACAGCGTCCTGCCCATTCTGGCCGCGACGCTTCTGTGCAGAACGCCGTGTGTTCTGCATAACTGTCCAGATATTCTCGACGTGACGCACGCGCTTGCCATCCTGTGCAGCCTCGGCTGTGCGGCCGAGCGGCGGGGCGCAAGCGTCTACATAGACCCGCGCGGCTGCGCCGGTCACTCCGTCCCGCCGGAACTGGCTGCATCCATGCGCGCGTCCAGCCTGTTTCTCGGCGCGCTGCTCGCAAGACAGGGCGAAGCGTCGTTGAGTCTGCCGGGCGGCTGTCCCATCGGGGCGAGGCCGGTGGACTATCATCTGCTTGCCTTCCGCGCGCTCGGCGCAGAGGTCACGGAGACGGACGATACCATTCACTGCCGCGCGCGAAGGCTGACCGGCGCAAAAATCACACTGCCTGGCCCCAGCGTCGGCGCAACAGAAAACGCTATGCTGGCTGCTGTCGGAGCAGAGGGTGTCACTGTGATTGAAAATGCTGCCTGTGAGCCGGAGATTGTCGATCTGGCTGGTTTTTTGACTGCCTGCGGCGCGAAGATCGCAGGCGCAGGCAAAGGCCGCGTGATTGTTGAGGGCAGCCTGCCGCTCACCGGTGCGACCTATACCATCCTTCCTGACCGCATTGAAACTGCGACGTTTCTTTGCGCCTGCGCCGCCTGCGGCGGCGCGCTGACGCTGCGCAGGACAGATCCGCGTCTTGCAGACCCTGTTCTGAACGCGCTCACAGAAAGCGGCTGCCGGATTTCCTGCTCACATGACACAATTCAAATTTTCCGCGACAGCCCGCTGGCAACCTGCGGTCCGGTCGTTTCAAGACCGTATCCCGGCTTTCCAACCGACGCGATGCCGATGCTGCTCTCCGCGCAGCTGTGCGCAAGGGGACAAACGTCCTTTACCGAGACGATTTTTGAAAATCGCTTCGGCTATGTCCAAGAACTTAAGAAGCTTGGCGCGCGGCTGTATTCGGACGGAAACACCGTCTGTCTGAACGGAACGCCGCAGCTGCATGCTGCGCAGCTTTTCGCGGAGGATCTGCGCGGCGGCGCAGCGCTGGTGCTCGCGGCCATGCAGGCCGAGGGCGACAGTACCATTTTTGGAGTAAAACACATCGAACGGGGATATGATACTCTTGAGAACGCGCTGCAAAGCGTCGGCGCTCGCCTGAAAACAGTGGAAATCCCCAAAAAGATGTGATATACTTTGTATATTCTGAGCCTCCGAAGGAGAATGCAACATGCGCACGAAGCAAAGCAAAGCGAATAGGGAAGCGCGCGCCGCAGGCAAGGCCCGTCAGGTGCGCAGCAGCGCGCTTGGCAAACTCCTCATCATGCTCGCTGTTGTCGCCGCGATTGTCTTCGGTGTTGCAATCTTTTTCAAGGTCAATACCATTGAGGTGCAGGGTAACTCGGTCTATTCCGCCGACCAGATCATTGAAGCCTCGCAGATCCAGCAGGGTGATAACCTTCTGACAGTCAATAAAGCGCTGGCCGTCGGCAATATCAAGGCTGCGCTTCCGTATGTCGAGGATGTTTCCATCGCCCGCAGTCTGCCGGACGGCATCATCATTCAGGTGCGGGAAAGCGTCATTTCCTTTGCTGTCATGACGGATACGAACGCCTGCTGGCTCATCGGCCCCGGAGGCAAGGCGCTTGAGCGCATCGAACCTGCTGCCTTCAATGAAAATCCGCACATCAACGGCCTTCTCATTTCCAGTCCCACGGCAGGAGATTCTGTTTCCTCCCCCACGCCCACGGCGCTGGCTGCTGCACTGGACGTGATGAAGGAATTGGACGGCACCGGCCTTCTGGAGCATATCCGTGTGATCGATGTCGAAAAGGAATACGACATGACGCTCTGGTATGACGACCGCTACGAGATTAAACTCGGCGGAACTGACGAAATGGCGTACAAGATCCGCTATCTTTGCTCCATTCTCGACCAACTCAGCGAATTTCAGGCTGGAACTATCGATTTGACGCAGGCCACGCAGAAAAGGGCTACCTTCCAGCCAGCAGCCTGAACCGAGGGCATGCAAACCATAAAATCCGCATTTTTTGCTGAATTTTTCCGCATTTTCTATTGACGCACATCCTTTTTCGAGATAGAATAAAGTAGACATAATCTAAAACGATGCAGTTGTGGGCTGTGAGATATACAGGAGGAAGACAAATGGCAGATACAGCAGATAAGGTAGTCAAGATCAAAGTCATTGGCGTCGGCGGCGCCGGCAACAATGTTATCAACCGCATGATCGCGTCCGATGTCAAGGGCGTTGAGTTCGTTGCAGTCAATACGGATAAGCAGGACCTTGAAAAGTCCAAGTGCAAAAACAAAGTGCAGATCGGTGAAAAGCTGACCGGTGGCATGGGCGCAGGCTCTAAGCCGGATATCGGCCAGAAGTCCGCCGAGGAATCCAAAGCGCTCATTTCTCAGGTGCTCGAGGGCACCGACATGGTCTTCATCACCGCCGGTATGGGCGGCGGTACCGGAACAGGCGCTGCGCCGATTATTGCGCAGGTCGCGCACGACGCGGGCATCTTGACTGTCGCCGTCGTGACGAAGCCCTTCCGCTTTGAAGGTGCAAACCGTATGAAACAGGCCGAGGCCGGCATTGCCAACCTCACCGATAAGGTCGATTCCATGATTATCATCCCGAACGACCGCCTGAAATTCGTCACCGACCAGAAAATCACCTTCGCCAACGCATTCGGCATTGCCGACGATGTTCTGAAGCAGGCTGTCAGTTCCATCTCCGAACTCGTTGGCTACAGCGAGAACGTTATTATCAACCTCGACTTTGCCGACGTTTCCGCCATCATGCGCAACGCGGGTCAGGCACATATGGGCGTCGGTTCCGCCACAGGCCGCGACAAGGCCGAGCAGGCTGCGCAGGCTGCCGTCTCCAGTCCGCTGCTTGAGACGTCCATCAACGGTGCAACCGGTGTTCTCATCAACATTGCCGGTTCACACGACCTTGGCCTCGACGACGTCGAGACAGCTGCCAACATCGTCATGGAAGCTGCCAACCCCGATGCGAACATCATCTTTGGCGCCGCGTTTGACGACGAACTTCAGGATGAGATGCGCGTGACCGTTATCGCCACTGGCTTTGCCGAGAAGCGTCAGTCGCCCGCAAAGCCCATCGGCGCATTCTCCGCTGCGCAGGAGAAGACCAGTGCCAGCAAGAGCCAGGCACAGGAGGATATCGACGATATCGACGAGATCTTCAAGATCTTTAACCGCAACTAAAACGAAGCATTTTTGCCCGGCGCGTTTGAAAACGCGCCGGTTTTTCTGCGCACGCAGGGCAGACAAAATCGCGCCTCCGGCGGCCCACTCTGTTCCGTCTTGCCGGAAAAGAATGAGGAGAAGAGGCAGTACGAATTTGCTGAGACTCTGTAGGTATCAGTTTCAGCACGAACAGTGCGTGCTTACTCCGCTTCGCAGAAATCGGCTGCGCGCCTTTGCGTGTGTCGCAGCTGTAGGGCTGATTTCATGCACTTTGCCTGCCGCACCAGATGGTAGAATAGGGGAGATTGGTGAAACTGCCACTTGCTTTTTTCATAAAATCTGCTAAAATGTAGCGTGCTACCGAAAACGGTAGCACGCTACATTTTTGGAATATAGGAGGTTCCGATGAAGGACTGTTCTCAGAATCTCGGTCCGCGTCTGCGGCATCTCAGCAACCGCATCACGCAGTACATGGATCAGCAGTTCCTCGCGCTCGATCTGACGTCAACGCAGTCGTTTATCCTGCATTATCTGGTGCTGCACGAGGGCGAGCAGGTCTACCCCAAGGATATTGAAAAGCGTTTTCATCTGACGCATCCGACTGTCTCCGGCGTGCTTCAGCGGCTGGAGGCGAAGGATTTTGTCGTGCTTGAACCGGATCGGGCCGACCGGCGCTGCAAGCGTATCCGATTAACGGACCGCGCACGGCGCTGTGATGCCGCCGTTGGGCAGGCATTTGAAACGCTTGAATGCGTCATGTGTTCCGGCATGAGCAGTGAGGAGCAGCAGACGCTGCGCCGTCTGCTCGATCAGGCTGCAGAAAATCTGTGTACAACACAGGGAATGGAGGTATCCGAGTTATGATCAAACGTCTTTCTGCCTGCATCCGGGAATACAAAAAGCAGACCATTCTGACGCCGACCTGTATGGTGGGCGAGGTCGTCTGCGAATGCACCATCCCGCTGCTGACAGCCGATCTCATCAATTCTATCCAAAATGGCTGCGAGATGCAGACGATTCTGTTTTACGGCCTCAGGCTGTTTGTGATTGCGATGCTCTCATTGGGTTTTGGTTCGCTTTCCGGCTGGTTCGCGGCGGAGGCTGCTGCAGGCTTTGCAAAAAATCTGCGCCACGATCTGTTTTATCAGGTGCAGGGCTTTTCGTTTGCGAATATCGACCGGTTCTCCACGTCCTCTCTCGTTACCCGGCTGACGACGGACGTGACCAATATTCAGAATGCGTTCATGATGCTGATTCGGATCGCAGTGCGTGCGCCGATGATGCTCGTATTTGCCGTTATCATGTCTGCCCGCGTGGGTAAGCGGCTTGCATTCGTTTTCGCAGGGATCGTTCCGATCCTCGGCTTTGCGCTGTTTTTCATGATTCGCAGTGCGATGCCGCTTTTTAAGGCAGTTTTCAAAAAATATGATGCCCTCAACAACTCTGTGCAGGAAAATGTGCAGGGCATGCGCGTAGTCAAAAGCTTTGTGCGCGAGGATTATGAGACGCAGAAGTTCTCCGCTGCATCCGATTCGGTGCGTGCGGACTTCCTGAAGGCAGAAAAGATTCTTGCGCTCAATAGCCCTGTCATGCAGTTCTGCGTGTACACGTCGATGATTCTCATCTCCTTCTTCGCCGCAAAGCTTATCATTGTGTCCGGCGGCACCTACCTCGGCGTGGGCAGTCTGACCAGCATGATTACCTATTCCATGCAGATTCTTATGAGCCTGATGATGCTCTCCATGATCTTCGTCATGCTCACCATGGCACAGGCCTCCGGCAAGCGAATCTGCGAGGTGCTCGATGAGACGAGCAGCCTGCAAAACCCGGAAAATCCGGTTTACGAGGTTGAAAACGGCGACGTGGACTTTGAGCATGTGGAGTTCAAATATTCCGCTTCTGCGAAACGCAGCGCGCTGTCCGATATCGACTTCCATGTGAAGTCCGGTCAGACTGTCGGTATCATCGGCGGTACCGGTTCGGCCAAAACGACGCTGGTGCAGCTGATCTGCCGTCTGTATGATGTGACGGGCGGCAGTGTGAGGGTCGGCGGGCGTGACGTGCGCGAGTACGATCTTGAAACGCTCCGCAATCAGGTCGCGGTCGTCCTCCAGAAAAACGTGCTCTTCTCCGGCACAATCAAGGAAAATCTGCGCTGGGGCGACCCGAATGCGACAGATGCGGAACTGCAGCGCGCCTGCGAACTGGCCTGCGCGGATGAGTTTATCCAGCAGATGCCGGACAAATACGACACCTACATCGAGCAGGGCGGTACGAATGTCTCCGGCGGCCAGAAGCAGCGGCTGTGTATCGCGCGGGCGCTGCTGAAAAAGCCGAAGATTTTGATTCTCGACGATTCGACCTCTGCCGTCGATACGAAAACCGACGCGAAGATCCGCGCTGCGCTGCGCACCGAGATCCCGGAGACGACGAAGTTCATCATTGCCCAGCGCATTTCCTCCATCCAGGACGCTGATCTGATCCTTGTGCTTGACGGCGGTGCAATCAACGGCATGGGCACACATGAGATACTTCTTTCCTCGAACCAGATCTATCAGGAAGTCTATTATTCCCAGAACAGAACGGGAGGTGCGGACAATGGCTAATCATCCCGGAAGAGCGCCCCGCGCGCCGATGGTCGGCGCAAAGGCAGATCTCAAGCCGCTCGGCAGAGTGATCCGGATGCTGTTTCAGGATTATCCTGCCATGCTGATTGCGGTTATGGTCTGCATCATCATCAGCGCGATCGTCGGCATTCTGCCCGCGATCTATATTGAAACCATCACCAGCTACATTGAAGATGGCTTGCGTCTCGGCTGGGATGGTGTGAGCGGAAAGATTCTGCATGCGCTCGTCACCATGGTCTGCATCTACCTTGTGGGTCTTGCCTGCACTGCGGTCTATACACAGCTGATGGCGCATGTGACACAGGGCTTTTTGCATAAGCTTCGCACCCGCATGTTTGCCGGCATGCAGAAGCTGCCCATCCGCTATTTTGACCAGAACAGCCGCGGCGATATCATGAGTTATTATACGAACGACATCGACACGCTCCGCCAGCTTGTTTCGCAGAGCCTGCCGCAGCTGTTCGCTGCGGGACTGACGGTTCTGGGCCTGCTGCTGTTCATGTTCTATTTCTCCATCCCGCTGATGCTCATCGTCTTCCTCGGTATCTTCTGCATGACGAAGGTGACAAAGAACGTCGGCGGCAGATCGGCCAAATACTTCCTCAGCCAGCAGAAGTCCCTCGGCAAGGTCGAAGGTTATATCGAAGAGATGATGAACGGCCAGAAGGTCGTCAAGGTCTTCTGCCATGAGGAAGCGGCGGAACGCGATTTTGATGCCATCAACGACCAGCTGTTCAGCGACGCCAACCATGCCCAGCGCTACGCAAATATTTTCATGCCCATCATGGGCAACATCGGCAATATCCTCTATGTGCTCACGGCGTTCCTCGGCGGCGTTCTCATCTGCTCGGGCGGAAGTATCCCGAATCTGTCCTTCCAGAACCTGCTTGAGACAGGCAGCGTGCTTGCACCGCTGAAAATTGCAGTCGTTGCGTCGTTCCTCGGCATGACGAAGCAATTTACCGGCAATGTCTCGCAGGTTTCCCAGCAGATCAACGCCATCGTCATGGCAGCTGCAGGTGCAAGCCGCGTCTTTGAACTCATCGACCAGAAGCCCGAGGACGACAATGGCCGCGTTACGCTGGTCAATGCGTCGGAAGCGGCGGACGGTACACTGACGGAAAGTGCCGCGCGCACCGGCGTCTGGGCATGGAAGTGCCCGCAGGAGAACGGCGAAGCGAAACTGGTGAAGCTGTGCGGTGATGTCCGCTTCTTTGACGTGGACTTTGCCTATGACCCTGAAAAGCCGGTCCTGCACGACATTACGCTCTATGCCAAGCCCGGCCAGAAGCTGGCATTTGTCGGTGCAACAGGCGCAGGCAAGACTACGATCACGAACCTCATCAACCGCTTCTATGATCTCGCCGACGGCAAGATCCGCTATGATGGCATCAACATCAACCATATCAAAAAGGCCGATCTGCGCCACTCACTCGGTATTGTGCTGCAGGACGTGAACCTGTTTACCGGCACGGTTATGGACAACATCCGCTACGGCAAGCTTGACGCAACGGATGAGGAATGTATCGCTGCGGCGAAGCTTGCCAACGCGCATGATTTTATCACGCGCCTGCCGGACGGCTACAACACCATGCTTACGGCCAACGGCGCAAATCTCTCGCAGGGCCAGCGGCAGCTGTTGTCCATCGCCCGCGCGGCAGTGGCCGACCCGCCTGTTATGATCCTTGATGAAGCGACCAGTTCCATCGACACGCGCACAGAACTTCTGGTGCAGCGCGGTATGGATGCACTGATGAAGGGACGCACGGTCTTCGTCATTGCCCACCGCCTGTCAACGGTGCAGAACTCCGACGCGATCATGGTGCTCGACCATGGCCGCATCATTGAACGCGGCACGCACGACGACCTGATTGCCCAGAAGGGCACTTATTACCAACTCTACACCGGCGCATTCGAGCTTGAATAACCAAAACAGCCACGCCCATACCGGACGTGGCTGTTTTGATGCAAAAGGTTGGTAGGGGCGGGGCTCTGCTCCGCCCGGCAGGATGCAGTTGTTCTATAGAAATTTTCGGCGAATCCGGGTGCATCTGCGTATTTGGGCATCGGCCCCTGCAGAGTGCTATTTTTTATCTAAGAAATCAATAATAAAACAGGTACAAACCGCAATGACCAGACAGATGATCAATGTGCAGAAGGCGACTGCCCGTATAACCAGATCGTCGCAAATCGTAAATGGGAAGAATCCAAACATCGCGCCGATATAAAATAAGACCACGACGCCCAGCACAACGCCAATTATTAAACGCATTTTTTGATTTTTCATATCGAGCAGTTCCTACCGTTTTTATCCTATTCCACTCGCCTGAATTCCCCCTGCGAGAACATCCGCTCAAACCCAAGCGACAGGTACAGATGATACGAAACCGGGTTTTTCCGATCAACGTTCAGTGTTGCACGCTTCCCGGACGTCAAAATCTCATTTTTGGCGCTGTTGACGACCTTGCGTGCGTAACCCTTCCCGCGGTATTCATTCCGCGTGTAGACAAGCACGAGCCGCAGATCGTCCTGTGTAGCCGGTGCAATGCGCGCCATGCTGACAATCTTTCCGTCGGCACGGATGATCCGGAACGAATCCAAAATCTTGCGGAACGGCTCTTTTTCCGGCTTATCGAGCAGCCCACAGTCAGAGACAAACCGCTGCGCGCAGTCAAAGATCTCGTCCAGATCGTCTTCCCGGGCTGTCTCGACCTCCGGTGCGGACGGCTCGGTGATGCTCCACGCCTCCATAAAGTCCATGGCAAGCGCCTCTTCATAGCACCGTCCATACGACTGCATTTTCTGCATCAGCACATAGCCAAGTTCTGACGCGCAGAGATAATTTTTGATCTCATAGCCACCGTCAAACAGGAACCGCAGCAGCTCCGGTACACAGGCTTCTTCGCCGAACAGCAGCAGATTGTACGGCTCGATCTTCAAGGCCAGCAGCCGCTTGTCTCCCTGTTCGCAGCGGAGCGCATAGTTGATTTTATCTGCCTGCTTCAAAAGCGGGGCATCCAGCGTAAAGAAGGTGGAGAGATAGGGATTTGTCTGCAAGTACGCCTGATTATCCTGCAAAAATTCCATTCCGGTCTGGTAAGATACAATCATAATAGTTCCTCCGTAGTGAAACAGCACGCCGCAGCGGGCGTGCTGTTTGTAATTATTCGTCCAGTTCTTTCAGGATCTGCCGTACCTGTTCCGGCGTGTAATCATAGATCTTGTCGCAGAACTGGCAGTCGATGTGAATGTCCTTGCCGTCGTCAACAATAGATTGCAGTTCCTTGCGGCCCAAACTGATAAGCGTCCGCGTCACGCGGTCGCGTGAGCAATAGCAGCGGTATTCGACCGGCTGCGTTTCGAGGATTTCCAAATCAAATCCGTGCAGTACGGTTTCCAGTACGACCTGACCGTCCATTCCCGCCGCGAGCAGTCGGCTGACTGCGCCGGCGTTCTGAATGCCGGCCTCGATCTTGTCAATGATATCGTCAGGTGCACCGGGAAGCAGCTGGATGATGTAGCCGCCTGCCGCCGTGACGGATTGATCCTTGCCGACCAGAACGCCGAGCGCACAGGCCGTGGGGATCTGCTCACTCTGGGCGAAATACGACGTGATATCCTCGGCGATTTCGCCGGAGACGAGGTCGATCGTACCGACGTACGGTTCTTTCATGCGCAGATCGCGGATCACAGTGAGTGTTCCGTCCGCCCCGACTGCCGCGCCGACGTCCAGCTTGCCGGGTGTCTTTTCCAACATGGAAATCTGCGGGTTTTCAACCCAGCCACGCACGTTGCCTTCGGCATCCGATACGGCCAAAAGCTGGCCCAGCGGCCCGCTGCCCTTGAGTTGGAGCGTGATGGAGCCGTCGTCAACCTTCTGCATGTTGCCCATCATGGACGCAGCGGTCAAAAGTCTGCCAAGCGCCGCCGTGGCGGTCGGCAGTGTTTTATGGATCTGCCGCGCACGTTCGACAATGCCGGTCGTGGTGACGGCGACGGCGTTTACAAAGCCGTCCTTTGTCATGGCGCGTACAAGTTCGTCTTTCATAGTCAGTCCTTCTTTGCGGAAAAATAAATGCGCTGCTCGTCCTGCTTCGGTGCGCGCAGCACGCGGTCGCCGTACTGCCGGACATGCGTGAACCCGGCTTCTTGGAGCCAGCTGAGAAGTTCGTCCGGCTCGTAGGCATATTCGATATGCTCTTCAAACGAACGCGTCCAGTGCGCGCCGTCCAACCGGAAAATATCCATGCCATAATAGCATAGCCGCTTTTTTGCGTCAAACTCTGTCCGCCAGACGCAGTATGTATCATCCGTCTCGTCCAGGAACACCTGACCGTCCAACCCGCGCAGCTTAGCAGGCGTGTTGATATCGAACACGAACAGCCCGCCAGGCTTCAGCGCGTCGTATACGCGCCGAAATGTTTTCCGGCAGTCATCTGGGCGCATCAGATAATTGAGACTGTCAAGCGCGCAGATGACCGCGTCGGCCGGCTCTGCCAGACGCAGCCGCTGCATCGGCTGGCAGATAAAAAATGGACGGATGTCCTCCGGCAGGTCCCGTGCCTTCTGTTCTGCCTCAGCCAGCATTTCCTCCGACAGATCTGCACCGATCACCCGGTATCCGTGCTCGGCCAGCAGCATGGACAAAGAACCCGTCCCGCAGGCCAGATCCAGAACCAAATGCGGCTGTACATGCTCCCGCGCGCACAGCCGCTCAAAAAAGGTCAGTGTCTTTTCGTATCGGATATCGTAGGTCAGTTCGTCGTAGCAGGCCGCAAGCGATTCATATGCGCTCACGCCTGCTGCTCCTTCTGCTGCTTCTGTTCTTCTTCTTTCATGCGGTCGAAGATGATGCGGTACGCGCCCATGCCGTAGTTGAGACTGCGGTTGACGCGGCTGATGGTCGCGCTGGAAGCGCCGGTCTTCTCCAAAATGTCGTTGTAGATCAGCCCATCGTTCAGCAGCTTTGCCAGTTCAAAGCGCTGCTCCATGGCCTTGAGTTCAGAGAAAGTGCAAAGATCGGTAAAGAAATCGTAGCATTCTTCAACAGTCTGAAGCTTGAGAATGGCGCTGTAAAGCTGGCTGTCAGGATCAGACCGTTTATTTCGATTGTTCAAGATAGAATATCTCCTTTATTTATGGTGGGTTTCAGGTCTAGTTATAGTAGCACTTTAACGCTTGAAAGTAAAGTGGAATTTTGAAATTCGTCGCTTTCCACGAAAAAAGTTGTCCGTTTCTAGGCAAAACAGAAGCAAATTTTGTCCGCCTCTGGTGAACAGCTGGTCAAAGATCCAGAATCGACGCCAGATACTGCCAGCGAAGCGTCCCTCGCCGAAAAAGCTTCAGCAGCAGCGCCTGATTTTCTGCCGAGTGCTCGACCTCTTTGCTGTACAGACTCACCACTTCAGTCAATTCCTGCACCGTTGCAGCATCTGCGCTAAGTTCGCGCAGGCAGAGCAGATGAAACACGCACTGCTCGACCCGCGCCAGATACTGCCGGTCGTTTACGGCCTTGAGTGCGTAGCGGAATAGAAAATAGACCGTCAGATTTTCGTACTGGACGAAAAATGCATCCCGGAAGGAAGCGGGCGGCGTTTCCTGACTGACAGCAGCATCCAGCATAGCTTCAAAGCGGCGCGTCAGGTGCTCCATGTTGTTGAGGACCATCCAACACGGAAAGAACCGTCCGGTTCTGCTGCGCAGCCGCGCCAGCCGGACAAGACTCCGATCTTGATACCGCTTCCCGAGAAACCGCCGCGCCAGCACCGGGACAAGTTCATCCCGTCCTTCGTCCAGCAGCCGCTGCACCCGCCGCGCCAGCAGCAGAATGAGGGCCAGACGGTCTGCAATCGGCCTCGTGCGATCCTGCGCCAGCCGGATCGACGCAGCCCGCGCGGCAAACAGTGCCGGGTACAATTCCGGGTCAAGATCATTTGGCACGACCGGCCCGCCGTCGTCTGTTTCCGTCAGCGTCAGCGGTGCATCGTGCTCCAGAAGAAGCCGCGCCGCTTCCGGGCAGGAAGCGGAGAGCGTCAACTCCGCTGTCTGCCCGTATTCTTCGGTAAAGCGCGGATGCGTAAAGCAAGTGCGGCAGAGCATTTCTGCACCATACGCGGCTTGAAGCGGGCAAAGCCCATCTTTGCGCAGCAGGACGCACTTCCCATCCTGTTCCCGGAAGCGAGTCTCGCCGTTTTCCGTCACCATTGCCGCCTGTACCTGTTCGCCCAGTTCACCGGGCAGGGAAGCGTAGCGCGCGATGGCGTCGCAATCCAGAATGATCTGCCAATCCTTGCAGCAGGTATCCGGACATGCGCCCGCCAGACAGGAAAAGCTGTTTACATAATCAAACTGCACATGCTTCATAACGCACCCTCTTTTCTAGTGTCAGTTGACGCTTCGATGATATCAGCTTTTGAAACACACGTCAACTTGTCATTTGCGGACATTTGTGCTATACTGTCAAAAAATAACCAATCAAAGAGGCAATTCATGAAAAAACTCAAACGTACTTATACACGCTGCGCGCTGACAGCTTCGCTTGTGCTGCTTGTTCTGCTGGTAGCAGGTTCAATTTGGGATCTGCCGATCTCCAAATTCCTCTATCCCGGTCACGAGAGTTCGCTCGGCCAGTTTTTTGCCGCCTTTGGCGAACTGCCGGCGTTTTCGCTACTGGCCGGCTGCGGCGTTCTGCTGATCGTCCACCGCGCCAAGTTCCGCTCGGAACTGAACGTTATTCTGCTGGCGTTCGGCGTCTGTCTGACCCTTGCAAGCATGTTCCTTGCCGTTCATGAGGCGACGGACAACGTATCCGCTCTGCCCATGGCAGTTGCGCTGCTCGTGACGGTATTCATTGATGCGCTCACTGCGTTTGCGCTGCTGTTTTTGACGCGTGAGTGCCAGACCAAGACGATTCTGCGCTTTGTCTGCACAGTGATTGTAGTCTGCGTCGGTATCATGCTGCTGATCAATATCATCAAGGTTCCCTGGGGCCGTGCCCGCATGCGCCTGATCTATGCGACGGGCAACGATACCTATTTTTCAAATTGGTGGCAGGCCGGTACAGCGCTCAAGAAAAAGCTTGTCGCTGACGGCGTTGCATCTGACGAGTTCCGCTCGTTCCCATCCGGCCACACGGCCTGCGCCGCCTGCTCCATGCTGCTGATCCTCCTGCCGACGCTCTACCGCCGTCTGCACAATAAGGAAAAGCTGTTCATGGCCATCGGCGGTGTCTGGACGCTTGCTGTCGCGGTTTCCCGCCTGCGTATGGGCATGCACTTCCTGTCCGATGTGAGTGTCTCATCCCTTCTGACCATTGCCCTGGGCGCTGTCGCCGTCTGGCTGTTCTACTTCAATAAGTCCTTCTTCAACAAAATCTGGGCCTTCGCCTCCGGCGATCCCAAACCGGCAAAGAAGCCGAGGACCCCGGAAGAACCGTAATACGTTCCGTTAAAGCAGCCGCAGCCGGCAAGGGCGGGGCTCTGTGCTCCGCACGACGGAAAGCAGCTGCACCTTTGTGAATCTACGGCGAATCCGTATGTACGTCCAAACGTGGTTGTAGGGGCCGATGCCTACATCGGCCCGGCAGAATGCACTGTATTCACGGAGATCTACGGCGAATTCACAACTTCCCAACGGGCCGATGTGGGCATCGGCCCCTACAAGGGTTTCCACCCCACCAACATTTCAGAAAGAGCAGGAAACGCGTATGCGAATGAGAAGAAGAAACAATCTGGCCCCGCGGATGGAGGCCTGCGAGTCTGTTTGGATTCACGACCCGGAGGCGCTGCGCGGCAAATGGCGCAGCCTGATGCCGAGTTGCCGGGAACTTCGCGTCGAGGTCGGCTGCGGCAAGGGCAAATTCACCGTCGAGACAGCCGAGGCCGAGCCGGATGTGCTGCTGATCGCCATCGAGCGCGTGCAGGACGCGCTTGTCCTTGCCATGGAGGCTGCAATCCGCAAAGGACTCAAAAATGTCTTTTTTGTCTCGCTTGATGCGGCGAATATTGACCAGTTTTTTGCCGACGACGAGATTGACCTGCTTTATATTAATTTCTGCGACCCATGGCCGCGCAAAAAAAACGCCAAGCGCCGCCTGACATACCATACCTTTCTCGAAAAATACAAGAAGGTGCTGAAGCTTGGCGGGCAGATCCACTTCAAGACCGACAACGCGAATCTGTTCGCCTGGTCGCTGCCGGAGATGGAAAGCTGTTTTTTACAGCTGCGGAACGTCACCGACGATCTGCACGCGAACGGCCCTGTCGGCATCATGACCGGCTATGAGGAAAAATTCTATGCCCTCGGCACACCCATCCACCGCGTGGAGGCCGTCGTCACGACCAAGCAGCCCCGTCCGGCAGACGAAAAGCCGGAGCCGGAGGACACAGAAGAATAACAAACGCGAACGAGCCTTTTCTGCTGTGTGCCGTGCGGCGGAAAAGGCTTGAACTTCCGTTTCAGCCTAATCAAAGAACCTTATTCATAAATTGGAAAACAAGTTGACATAAATTCATTAAGAATTCTTAAAAATTCGATTTTTCCCGGAAAAAGCAGACGTTTCCCGAAAACCACCTATTGCGTTCTGAAAACCATTATGCTACGATATCTATAGAAGATGGGCAGGAACCGCGCGCCGCGCAGCCCCTGCAAACCGGTGCGCGTGTGGGGGTTCCACACGCGTACCATGCGCTCCCGGCAAGTAAGCGCCTGCCGGGGATGAAATTAAGGAGGAATTGCTTATGAAAAAACGTTTTGTGGCGCTTCTGCTGTGCCTTGTCATGGTAGTTGGCCTGATCCCGGCAGCTATGGCCGCCGGTTCGGAAGTTGACCGGAATTACATCACCTTCAAAGCAAACGATGGAAGCTATGGAAGTTCCAGCGAAAGACTGCAGCAGCTCACAGAGAGTGACGTTGCATTTGGCAAAGTCACGCTCCGCGCCAATGACTTTACCAGAGATGGCTACACCTTCCTCGGCTGGGCCACCGACCCCAACGGCCAGAAGATCTATAACGACGGCCAGACTGTTTCCGTATCCGAACTGTTTGCCGGACGCACCTACGCTGTTCTGTACGCTGTTTGGCAGAAGGACAATGTGACGCCGCCCACCGGCCCGTACACTGTAACCTATCGGCAGCTTACGGAGGTTTCCCTGCGGGACGCCGATATAGTTGATGTGAATGTCGGCGGCGTGTATGCGATTAAGAACTTCCCGCTGACGTGGACGCTTCCTGTCGGAAAGTCCTTTGTGGGCTGGACAACGAACGGCAGCAACGTCTATGCACCCGGCGAGAACATCACTGTCTCTTCAAATCTGATTCTGTATCCGGTTTACAACGATACCGTTTCGGCCTGTGAGATCACCTACAACGATGCGCGTGACCAGCAGGCATGGAAGGTCACGGTCAATGCAGGCGATTCTGTTTACATCGATCTGAACGGCGGCACCGAGGCCTATCTGGATGGCGCCAGAATCACCGTTTCCGGCAGCTACAAGATCACGCGTTCCTGCACGCTGACGTTCGCCTACAAGGGCACGCAGAAGTCTATTGGCTGGGATTATGACACTGTGCGTGCCCGGTTCACGGCCAGATGGGCAGTTTCCAGCGTCAAGATCACATATTCTGACTTTGACTATTCGCGCGTTATGGATGAGACGCTTGCCTACGGCGGCTCCGTTACCGTCAACCCGAACGGCGGCACGGCCTATCTGGATTCTACCTATGTGGATAGACAGACTGTGCTGAGCGTGACAAAAAATGTGACGCTCTATGACGCCGTCCGTACCGGCTACACATTCTATGGCTGGGATAAGACCTATGACCGCAGCGGTCAGCCTGTCTTCACCGCTATGTGGACGAAGAGCGGCCAGTCGGAGACGTATAGCGTCTTCTATTATGACTATGACGATGCTAAGAGTGAGTATGCCCGCTTCGATGCCAATACCCTTCTCGTAATTGACCCGAACGGCGGCGCTGCCCGTCTGGACAAAACACCGTTCTCGAGCAAGCAGTCGTTCCGGATTAACCGGGATTACACGCTCTCCGATGCGGCACGCGTTGGCTATACGTTCTACGGCTGGGATCTGACAAAGTCCGGCGATACCTACACGTTCACCGCTATGTGGACAAAGAAGGGCGCGTCTGAGACATATGATGTCTTCTATTATGACTATGACGACGCTAAGAGCGAGTACGCCCGTTTCTACATTGACACCCCCATCGTGATCGACCCGAACGGCGGCTCGGCCCGGTTGAACAACATGCCGTTCGTAAATAAGCAGTCGTTCAAGATTGACAAGGACTATACGCTTTCCGATGCGGCTCGTACCGGCTATACCTTCTACGGCTGGGATCTGACAAAGTCCGGCAGTACCTACACCTTCACCGCCATGTGGTCGAAGACCACGAGCACTGTTCCATACATGCTCAACGGCGAAGACCACTATGCCTATATCAAGGGCTATCCCAACGGCTCGTTCAAGCCCAACGCGACCATCACCCGTGCCGAGGCGGCCTCCATCTTCTACCGCCTCCTGACGGACACAACGCGCAGAACCTATACCACCAGCTACAACACCTTCAAAGATGTTCCGGCCAAGGCATGGTACAATACGGCTGTGTCCACCATGGCAAAACTCGGCATCGTCAACGGCGGTTCTGACGGCTACTTCCGTCCGAACGATCCCATCACCCGTGCGGAGATCGCTGCAATGATTGCCCGCTGCGACGGTAATTCCTATGGAAATGCCTACACGAACTTCTCCGATGTCAAGGGCCACTGGGCGGCAAACTATATTGCCAGAGCCTATGAACTCGGCTGGATCAACGGCTATGGTTCGACCTACGCGCCTGATAAATACATCACCCGCGCTGAGACGGTCGCCATTCTCAACCGTGTCCTGAACCGCGCGCCGCAGAACACTTCGGATCTGCTCAACGGCCTGAACACCTTCAATGACGTCAGCACCACGTCCTGGTACTATCTCGATGTTGAGGAGGCTGCCAACAGCCACACCTACACCAGAAAGACCAACGACTACGAGTATTGGGAGAAACTCATCTCTGACCCGAGTTGGCTGTAAGTCCTGAATCTTGCAAGCGGGGCGGCACAAGCCGCCCCGCTCACTTCTTTATCAGGCGCGTTTGACGACACGCAGCGGTTATGCAAAAGATTGCGGCGAATTCGTATGCGCCTGTAGGGGACGATGGGCATCGGTTCTACGCTGAAACAGGGAAATGCTTACGGATTTGCCGCACCTAAATGTTAAAACACCGTCACGTTTTTTGCGTGCTCCCGGCTTCCGTACCGCCACACATCCAGCCGCCCTTGTGTCTTTGTAAACGGCAGCGGCTGCGGCGGCAGCGCGTCCAGCCGATGCAGGACGGTCAGCTTCAGCTTGAGCGTCTCGGGGTGGATGGCCTTGATGTATACACATACCGGCTGGCCGGGCTCCAACGTATCGTCTCGTTCTGCCAGACCACACAGATTCGGTGTCAGCGCGATAAAAACGCCGTAGTCCGTCTTTCCGCAGACGACACCGGGCACGCTTTGCCCGGGACGGAACCGGGCTGCATTTTCTTCCCACGTCCCGAGCAGTTCCTGCAGCGTCAGTGCCACGCGCCTCCTCGCCGGATCGAGTGACTGGATCAAAACAGGCAGCCGCTGCCCGACCCGCAGCAGATCGCCCGGATGTGTAAGCCGGGATACACAGAGATTCCGCAGTCCAAGCAGTCCGGATGCGCCGCAGCCGATGTCGCAGAACGCACCGAACGGCGCAAGCCCGGTGACTACGGCGGGCAGGATATCGCCGGGCCTGTTTTCACGGAAAATATGCTCCAGCGCCGCTTCCTGCGCGCTGCGCCGAGACAGGAGCGCCGTTCCATCCGGCGCAAAGCCCATAACCGTAAAGCATATGGGCCGCCCCACGCGCGACAGAATCGCAATATCCCGCGTTTCGCCGCCAAGAATGCCCCGCGCAGCCTCCGCACGAGGAATAATGCCCTTGCAGCAGCCGAGCGCGACATGCAGATTGTGCCGCTCGTCGCATTTGATTGCAGCTGCCTGCAAAATTTTCCGTTGCTGCATTGCCAGCAGCAGATCCTCTCTGGTATATCCCTCCGGCTGCGGGTACAGCCCCTCCGGTAGAAACTGATTCATAAGATCCCCCCAATTCCTGCTCCAATATATGCAGGCGGGGGAAGGAAGGAGATAGAAGCATGGACGTACAGGTCGGCGATATCCTCGTCATGAAAAAGGAGCACCCCTGCGGCGCGAAGCAGTGGCTTGTCCTGCGCAGCGGCATGGACTTCCGTCTGCGCTGTACCGGCTGCGGGCACGAACTCATGCTCCCACGCAGTAAGGCGGAAAAGAGCATCCGTCAGATTCTGCGCGACGGGAAGCAGATCTGACATTACAAGGAAAACATGACGAACGATAGGCCGCAATTCCGCTTGGAATTGCGACCTCTTTTTTTGCCTTTGCGGCGTATGCTTTTGAAGCACGGACAAACAGGGGAGGAGGAGTGCAGGTGACAGTTTACGCAGACGAGGCGTTTTTACTCAATGGTGCGGTGGATTATCTGCTGCTCATCTGCGCGGCAAAGCTTGGCGGCGGAAGAATCGCGCGTTTGCGACTGCTGGCAGCGGCTCTGTTCGGCGGACTGTACGCGGCTGCAACTCTGTTCGCACCGCTTGGCGTTTTGCAGGGGCTTCCAATGAAGCTGATAAGCCTCGTCGTGATGCTGCTGATCGCATTCGGCGCGAGCCGTCAAACCCTCCGCACGGGATTGTTGTTTCTCGCAGCAGGTTGTGCGTTTGCTGGTGCTGCGGTTTTAGCCGCACAGCTGTTCGGGACAGACGTTCTCGTCCTGCCGGGCGGCACGTTCTACGCAGTGAGCATTCTGGGACTTCTTTTACTGGCAGGACTTTTGTATCTGCTCTGCTATACCGTCTTTTCCTGCACGGCCCAGCACGGTGGCGAGATCCGGTCCATGACGCTTCTGTATGGGGCTAATCACGCCCCGGTCCGCGCGCTGCACGACACCGGCTGTACGCTCCGTGACCCTATGACCGGCGAACGCGTGCTCGTCGCAGAGGCGGATGCACTGCGGGCGCTTCTGCCGGATGTGTCTATCACGCCTGCCGCGCTCGCGGACCCGGCGGAACTGCTGCTGCGGCTGAAAACGCGCGATCCAGCGCTTCCGGCGCGGCTTTTAAGCTACAAATGCGTCGGCACACAGGCCGGACTCCTGTTGTGCCTGCGCTGTGAGATACAGGTCAAGCCGGGCGTTCGGAAGCGCTGCCTCGCGGCTTTTTCCCCGACGCCCGTTTCAGACGGAGGAAATTATGATGCGCTGATAGGAGGAACGATTGGATGAAATTAGAAGTCATTTTGCAGAAGCTGGGCCTTTTGCAGACGGGAAAGATCATGTACATTGGCGGCAGCGATGTGCTGCCTGCACCGCTGAAGCCCGAGCAGGAACGGCAGGCAGTCGCCGCGCTGGAGCAGGGTGATGAGGCGGCCAAGCAGACGCTTATTGAGCACAATCTGCGCCTTGTTGTGTATATTGCACGCCGCTTTGAAAACACCGGTGTCAATCTCGAGGACCTGATTTCCATCGGGACCATCGGACTCATCAAGGCCGTCAACACCTTCCGGCCCGACCGGAACATCAAGCTTGCGACGTATTCATCGCGCTGCATTGAAAACGAGATTTTGATGCACATCCGCAAGATTGCTAACCAGAAGACGGAAGTTTCGCTCGACGAACCGATCAATACCGACTGGGACGGCAACGAATTACTGCTGTCCGATGTACTCGGCACAGACGGCGATATTGTTATGCGGCCGCTTGAGGACGATGTTGATCACCAGCTTCTGCGTCAGGCGCTCGGACGTCTTCCAGAACGGGAGAAGCAGATTGTCTCCATGCGTTTTGGACTCGGCGGCCGGCAGGAGAAGACGCAGAAGGAGGTTGCAGACATCATGGGCATTTCGCAGTCGTATATTTCCCGGCTTGAAAAACGCATCATGCTGCGCCTGCGCCGTGAGATTTCACGTCAGATCTACAGCTGAGAGGGGACTTGCAAAACAGCCGCAGATGTGATATAAATTTATCGATACATTATATCGATATCAGCAAAGGAAGCGGTTTCATGGAGAAAGAAATATCCCGCGCGACGCTCAAACGCCTGCCGACCTATCTTGCCTATTTGAAAGGTATGCCGGAGAGCAGCGGCGTCAATATCTCCGCCACGGCGCTTGCGGCGGGGCTTCATATGGGCGAGGTGCAGGTGCGCAAGGATCTTGCGCTCGTTTCCTCCGGCGGCCGCCCGAAGATCGGCTATAACCGTGCGGCTTTGGTTGCCGATATCGAACAGTTTTTGGGCTACGGCAATACAAACGACGCCGTTCTGATCGGCGCAGGCAAGCTTGGCCGTGCGCTGCTGGGCTATTCCGGCTTTGCGGAATACGGCCTCAATATCGTCGCGGCGTTTGATGAAAACGACGCCATCATTGGCACCTCCAAGAGCGGCAAGCCCATCATGCACCTGTCCCGGCTCGGTGAGATCTGCCGCCGCGACCAGATCAAAATCGGTATTATCACCGTTCCGGCAGAGCAGGCCCAAAGCGTCTGCGATCTGTTGATCAATAACGGCATTCTGGCCATCTGGAACTTTGCCCCCAAGCACCTGAACGTGCCTGACCACATCCTCGTCCAGAACGAAAACATGGCCGCATCCCTTGCGCTTCTCTGCAAACACCTCAACGAGCAAATGAAATCAGAGGAATAACACATTTTTCGGAAGTTTTTTCTTGAATTTCTGCGCGCTATGCTGTATAATAACAGCGCGATGCCGGTGTGATGGAATTGGTAGACGTAGTGGACTCAAAATCCACCGCCAGCGATGGCGTGCCGGTTCGAGTCCGGCCACCGGCACCATCCGTCTCAAAAGAGACGGATTTTTTCTTTTTGCTCGTTTCAGTCAAGGCGTGTCGCGTTGCAGGAAAACGTCAAATTTTAGCCGCAAAATCCTGTTGAAATCAGGGGCTTTCCGTGATACACTTGCGTATGCGCGTTTTCGGGGACAGCGCAATGCTACGGTGCAAAGGAAACTAAAGGAACATGAAAGCAAAGGCCGTTCATTCCATGACCGAAGGGCCGCTGGGGCGCTCGATCCTGGCATTCAGCCTGCCGCTGATGCTGTCAAACGTCCTGCAGGCGTTGTTCAATATGTCGGACATCGCTGTGGTTGGCAGGTTTGCCGGGGCGGAGGCGCTTGGCTCCGTTGGCTCGACGGCCATCCTGGTCACGCTGTTTACCGGTTTCCTGATTGGCGTTGGCAGCGGTGTGAATGCGGTTACGGCACGGTTCCTTGGCGCACGGCAGCATAAAGACGTGGAGGAGACGGTGCATACGGCCTTTCTGCTGTGCCTGATTATTGGCCTGGTCGAAATGGCACTGGGACAGATCTTTGCGCGTCCGCTGCTGGAGCTGCTGCATACCAAGGATGAGCTGATTGATGGAGCGACGCTGTACCTGCGCATCTATCTGCTCGGTATCCCGGCGGCTGCCATGTACAACTACGGCAACGGCGTGCTCAGCGCGGCGGGCGATACCAAAAACCCGCTGTATATTTTGACCATCGCGGGCGTGGTCAACGTGATCCTGAATTTGTTCTTTGTCATCGTATGCAGGCTGGGCGTTGCAGGCGTGGCGCTGGCCAGCGCGATTTCGCTGTATCTGTCCGCCGGGCTGATTCTGCTTTCCTTGATCAGAAGCGCAAATATCTACGCCCTGCGCCGCAGCGCTTTGCGTATCTGCCAGGATAAGGCACGCCAGCTGCTTGCGCTTTCTTTACCTGCCGGTGCGCAGAATGCCATCTTTGCCATTGCCAATCTGTTCATTCAGGCGGGTGTTAATTCCTTTGACGCGGTGATTGTAGAAGGCACGGCTGCCGCGACCAACGCTGACGCGCTGGTTTATGATGTGATGGCTGCGCTGTATACTGCCTGTTCCAGCTTTATGGCGCAAAACGTGGGCGCGGGCAACAAAAAGCGCGTGCTGCGCAGCTATTTTATCAGCCTGGGCTTCTCCTTCTGCGCGGGTGCTTTGCTGGGAGGCGGATTGGTGCTGTTTGGACAGGAATTCCTCTCCTTGTTTACCACGGACGCCGCCGTGGTGGAGGCAGGCATGGTTCGCCTGACTGTGATGGGCTGCTCTTACGCCTTTTCCGCGTTTATGGACTGCACCATTGCCGCCTCGCGCGGGCTTGGTAAAAGCGTTGTGCCGACGGTTATCGTTATCCTGGGTTCCTGCGTATTCCGCGTGATTTGGGTCTATACGGTATTTGCCTATTTCCACACCATCATGTCGCTATATCTTTTGTACATTTGTTCCTGGACGATTACCGCGACGGCGGAGATCCTTTATTTTGCGCATGTTTACCGGCATAAAACCATTGCGCCGCCTGCTGCGGCCATGGAGGAAATCGCATGAGCGTTCCTGTACTGATTGGCACGACGAATCCAGCCAAGGTGAAGCGCTTTGAGCGGCTGCTGGATGGGAAAGATGTGGAGATTCTGACTCCGCCGATGTTGCATATTAGCGGAGAGCCTGAAGAAACGGGGTGCTCGCCCGAGGAGAACGCGCGTATCAAGGCGCGCTTTTATGGGCGGTACTGCGATCGTGTGATCGGTAACGATTCGGGGCTGTACTTCTTGAACCTGCCCGAGGACGATCCCCGGCAGCCTGGCCTGCATGTGCGCAGCCCGCAGGGTGCGCGGCTGAATGATGACGAGATGATTGCCTATTACAGTGCGCTGGCTGCCTCGCTGGGCGGCCGGTTGCAGGCTTATTATCGGGATGCTGTGGCAGTGTCCCTTGCGGGCAAGGTGAGCAGCCTGACCGAAAATGATCAGGAAATTTGCCACGGCATGTTTTACATGGTGGATACGCCGCATGCGCTGCGAAATCCTGGTTGGCCGCTGGATAGTCTATCCATCTTGCCTGCCACGGGGCGCTACATTACGGATGCGGAGCTGAAAGCGCAGGCATGCGCCGAGCAGAACGACGCGACGCACAGCGGTTTTGAAAAGCGCCTGCGGGACTTTTTGCTGGATGCGCTGAAACTGTAAAATGAACCCCGCTTTTGATGAAAATCAAAAGCGGGGATTGTATTATGCTTGATTGTATCCTTCCAGGAAGCGCTGCTTAAACGCAGCGTCGCAGGTCATGCCTGCATCATACATGGCCTCGACTGCGCCGCCATAGACCGGGGGCGCGTCGGAATCGATGATCTGCACCTGCTGGGGCGCATGGGCCTTAACGGCCTGCACATATTCCGGGAAGTGCTGGAAGATGCCGCCGTTAAGCACCAGCGGATAGCCGCCGCCGAAGCGGCGATAGGCCGTCCATACCAGCTCGTTCAGGTCGGCGACGCATTCGTCGAAGATCTGCGCCGCCACGCGGTCGCCTGCGCGCCGCGCCTCGAATACCAGACGGGCAAAGGAGGCGATATAGGGTCGGCCGCCCGCGTAGATTTTTTCAAAGTGCGCTTCCATTGATTCGCCGCACTGCTGGGCGATCAGCTGGGTAAGCAGCGTTTTTTCACCGCGGCCATCCTGCTCCCGCGCTACGGCCAACAGGGCCTTTTTGCCCAGGATAAAGCCGCTGGCGCAGCTATCCACCAGGTAGCCCCAGCCGCCGATGTGGCCGTAGCTTTCGCCTTGCCGGTAGCACAGCGAGGAGCCGGTACCGCAGATCATACACGCGCCGTCGGTGTGACCCAGCATGGCCGAAATCAGGCAGTTGCCGTCCGGCTCGGTGCGGATATGATCGGCCTGCACCTGCGCGGCGATGGCCTCGTTGACACGATTGCCAAAGTATTCCAGGCAGGCGATACCGCCGTAGATGCTGAGAATATGAATGTTTTCAAAGTCTTTTAACAAGGTGTGGATGGCGTGCAGATAGCGGCGGCAGGCCTCGTCAAAACCTACGTCCAGCGGATTGGCGCCGGGGGTAACGCTGCGGCGAAGCACGCGTCCCGTGGAGTCAAAAAGCACCGCGTCAGTCTTGGTGCCGCCTACATCAAAAGCGATCATACAATCCATAAGCGTTCGTATCCTTCCCTAAACTGATATTTATCATAACGCCAAAATAAAAACATGTCAATATTTATCACAATTTGCTGGAATTTTGATTGGACAAAACAAGCTGAATTGTGTATAATGAAATATGTTAACGTGTTCCGGCTAAAACTTGAGAGAAAATAGAAAGGATGCAAACGATGAAAAGAAAACATGTGCTGATGTTTTTTACCGATCAGCAACGCTATGATACCATCCATGCGCTGGGCAACGATGAGATCGTCACCCCTGCCCTGGATCAGCTGAGCGGCGACGCGATTGTATACGATAAGTGCTATACGCCCTCTCCCGTGTGCGTGCCTGCCCGCCTGTCCATGCTTAGCGGCCAGTACTGCGCCCGCACCGGCAACAACACCAATAACAAGGCCCAGGTATACAACGGCGAGGGCTTCTATTCCGAATTTACCAAGGCGGGTTACAACAGCTGCTGCATCGGCAAGATGCACTATTATACCGATCTGTATGCGCCCATGGGCTTCAAAAAGCGCCTTTCTCAGGAAGAAATGGCCCATCCGGATGACGACTATACCAAGTGGCTGAAGGCTTCTCCTTATAAGAACGTATTTGATTATAACGGCCAGCGCACCGAGCTGTATTATATTCCTCAGGTGTCGCAGCTGCCCATGGAAGCGCATCCCACCCAGTGGGTTGGCGATCGTTCGGTGGAGTTTATTGAAAGCTGCAATCCCGACGAGCCCATGTTCCTGGTATCGTCCTTCATTCATCCGCATCCGCCGTTCTGCCCGCCCGCGCCGTGGAACAAGATGTATCGTCATCCCATCCGCCGCGCCTTCCAGCCTGAGGATCGGGACAGCTACGAAGATCTGCTGCGCAACCGCTACACCCTGGATGCACTGGGCATTTCGCCTCGCCGGCTGGAGCTGCTTAATCAGCATTACTATGCCTGCATTTCCTTTGTGGATTATCAGGTGGGCCGCATCATTCAGGCGCTCAAGGATAAGGGCATGTATGAGGATACCATCATCATGTATTCCTCCGACCATGGCGATCTGATGGGCGATTACCGCTCCATGGGCAAGCGTACCATGCTGGATGGCGCCAGCCACATTCCCTTCCTGCTAAAGGTGCCCGGCATGGCGCATGAGCGCCGCACCGAGGTATGCTCGCTGGTGGACGTGGCGCCCACGCTTCTGTCCCTGTGCGATATTCCCTATGACAAGGCGGAGTACGACGGCGTGAACCTGATGGACGAGCATCACGATGTGGTGTATTCCCAGTATTCTTCCGGCCCCAGCGCTACCTACATGGTGGCGTCCAACCATGACAAGCTGGTTTACAGTGCCATTGGCGACCGCTACTTCTACTTCGATTCCTTCCCGGAAGCGCATGATCGCTATGATCCTGCCAACCCCCGCTGCCAGGAGCTCAAGACGCTGCTGGATGCGCACATGGCCTCCGACTGCTGCCCGCAGGTGGATACCCGCGTGATGGAAAGCCCTGCGCGTCAGGCTCCGCTGTCCTTCTATCCCAAGTTTGACGATCACGTCAACACCCGCAATGAGGAGATTGCCCGCATGCCCAAGGGCTACCCCATCGAGGTGGGCGATATTCCGGCTAACTAAGCGTTTCTTGCAAAAAAACAGCCGCATGTCTCAGCGATGAGGCATGCGGCTGCTGCTTTGTGTGGGGACGGGAGGGAGAATGAGGGAGACGAGGAGGGACGGTACTTTCTTGAGTCAAGAAAGTACCAAAGAACCGGTTTTTGCGTGAAAGTCTATTATTGAGTTAAACTGGGAGTGACCCTGGCCACCTGCCGCCTACCTGCCCCCGTGGCAGGGAAAAGCCTGAACCGCCCGGAGGAAAGCAAGCTTTCCTCCGGGCGTTTCCTGCTTTTCCCCTTGGTCTGGCTTCGCCAACCCTGCGCCGATTGCATCGGCGTGCCACGGGGACATAGTTGAGTGCGGGAATTCTGCGCAGCGATTAGCGATAACTGGGAAAAACCATCTACCAAAAGGCTTCTCCTTGAGGAGAGGCTCCGCCGTAGGCGGTGGTGAGGTGTAGGCCATGCAATGGCCGTTATCATAGCTAAAAAGATAACGCCACTGCGGCGGCTACACCTCATCCGGCTCATTGCATTCGCCACCTTCCCCTCCAAGGGGAAGGCTTCCGTTGACTGTGCTAATACGACATACACTCTCGCCGTTTGCCAATCGCACAACCATAAAAGCCTTCTCCCAAACGGAAGAAGGCGGCGAGCCGCAGCAAGACGGATGAGGGGGAACTGCGTCGCTGTCCTTCTACTTTCCTGCTTTTTGTCAGAAAGGAGCGCCCCATGAAAAAACTTGCCCTTGCGGCGCTTGCCGTGCTTCTGCTGTGCGCCTGCGCGTCGCCCGCACTGGCAGAGTGGCAGGATCGCTATCTCAGCCAGGATTCCGCTGTGTTCGATCGCGCGTTCGCCCAGGAAGCGCTGAAGCTGAGCACGCTGATTTATTATCGGGATCAGCAGGCCGCCTATATGCGCAAGGCCGGGTTCAACACCGTGGGTTACTGGAATTTTCATCGTCCGGCGGGCGATACCCGGCATATCTGCGCCTATTACGTTTATCAAAAGGCGCTGCCGGACGGCCGCACGGCGGTGCTGATTCTCATCCGCGGCACGGGCGATGACGAGTGGGCGCTGAACATGGATGTGATGCCCTCCGGCAATTACGATCTGCCCTACGCCGAAAACTTCACCCTGGCTGCGCAGGATATTCTGGATACGCAGGCGGCTTATCTGGACAGCCTGGCCGATCCCGTATTTCTGGTCAGCGGCCACAGCCGCGGCGCTGCCTGCGCCAATATTCTGGGCAAAATGCTGACCGATCGCTACGGCGCGCAGCGCGTGTATGCGTACACGTTTGCCACGCCGCGCACGGTGCGCGGGGAGTATCCGGCCTATACCAACATCTTTAACGTCATCAATCCCACCGATTACATCACCATGCTGCCGCTGCCGCAGTGGGGCTTTGCGCGCTACGGAGTGGATGTGATTTTGCCCGTGGTGGGCGCCAGCGACCGGCAGCTATCCGCCGTGCAGGCGGATTTTGCGCAGGAGCTGGGCAACTGGGGCACGTTTCAGGTATTCAAGGATGGCGACCGCATTCCCACCGCTTTCGTCGCGGCCATTGCGGAGTTTTCGCCCACCGTGCGCGACGCTTACCAGACGCGGCACAGCCTGCTTGGCCCCGGCCTGGCGCAGCCGGACGAGGACGGCATGACGGGCAGCGAGTTTCTGATGCGGCTGAGCACGGCGATCCTCGGCCAACAGACCGCGCGGCTGATTCTGGATATTTCCGCGCTCAAGGCCAAGGAGACGGATTTTGATCCCATCCTGAATGTGCTGACCAGCGCGGCCTTTTCGGGCGAGCTGAACGCCCTGACCATGGCGCACATGCCCGGCATGTACGCGGCTTGGCTGTCCGTGATGGAGTGAGGAGGGGAAGAAACGAGGGAACGGGGGGAACGTTACTTTCTTCAGGGAAGAAAGTAACAAAGAACCTGTGTGTGACGTAAAAGT
>OLVS01000082.1_pt1 | contig 74820 bp, 60 predicted proteins | sample 1644121 | NCBI WGS metagenome assembly OLVS01 (sample SAMEA103958121, study PRJEB25191) | human gut metagenome
CCAAGGTCAAAATTGTGGCAAAAATGCTCAAGGCGATCCACGCCCAGGAGAGCAAAAAGGCGTCCCGCGAGAAGGCGAAGGCCGTGGTCGCCGAGTTGCGCGCCATGAAGCTGAAGGAGGCCGCCAAGAAGGTCGAGGACGGCATTGAGGAGACGCTGACCTACTGCGATTTCCCCGGCGAGCACTGGACACGCATCCGCACCAACAACGTGATCGAGCGGCTGAACCGCGAGATCCGCCGCAGGACCCGTGTGGTGGGGACGTTCCCTGACGGCAATTCCGCCCTGATGCTGGTCTGCGCGAGGCTGCGACACGTCGCGGGTACCCAGTGGGGCTGCAAGAAATACATGAATATGAAGCACTTGGAGGCGGTCATGGACGACGCCTCTATTGCCGGCTGATTTCACTCAGCCGGAGCCTGCAAATAATTTTGCGCATAAATCTTGACGGGACCCAGTCCTTAAATAAACCATAAAGATTTACTATCGCTGTCAAAAATTGACTCCGTTTGCTTTCAGCTTCACGGTACTGTTTGGGTTCATAATATGCAAACATAAAGAGTCTGCAATCCAAGCTAAAAGCCTTACGGTTTAATTCCTCTGCAGTTTCTGCCGAAAAACAGATGCTTTCGGTGTAGTCCATCATTAATCCCTCCGCACCTTCCAGTTACATGCAAATGCAGAGAAGCCTCTATAGGAAGTTCCTATGCAAAGATTCGCTGCTTCGCCAGTGGTATCCGACTTGTTAATACTCTGCAAGCTAGGATATAGAACAGGTCGTCCTAGTTCTTTGATATAAATTCGACGTTCTTGCAGAACCATACGAACATTGAAAGTACCAGTGAACAGCATGGGTTCACCATCAGGGGTGCACAGGATATGCCATGTGTACTGTCTACCCACAGAGAAGAAATCCTCTTCACGTACATCCTGCCATATTTGGACCGCAGTATCATATTGGCCGAGCTGCGCACAGGCTAATGCCATAATATAATACACACTAGCTCGGTAAGAGCATCCTGGTTGGTTCTCGATGATGTTGCACTTGAATTCGTTGCAGATCTTGTACAACTGCGTCCATTGTTCCTTCGTGAGTTTGGTGTACTGCCGCTCATGTTCGAATACCGGCCGCTTGTTATAGTACAGCCATGTCAAGTTAAGGCGCATATACTGGCACGCGGCATGATTGCTGACAACATGTTCATACTGTTTGCTCTCCAAAAGCTTCAGTGCCTTTTCGCAGGCGGCTTCCGATTTACAATCCAGTGCCCTATTATAATCAATCCCCGCTTTGCGAAGAATGGATTTCGCTTGAATATGCACGCCTACAGCTGAACCCATAGTCAGCAGAGACTCAAAATAGCGTTCCATGCGATTGCCGCCACAAATGTAATCGAAGATGCTGAGGAACTCTGCCTTTTTGCGCTGATAGTGATCGTTGCTTTCGACCTGTGGGATGCTGGCCTCTGTGATATCTAGAATTTCAAGGATTGTAGACATATCCGCCAACATTTCCTCAGTTACAGATGCATTTTCGTATTTAAACACGAAACAGGATAACAACGCAGTATAGGCATAACTGTTTTCCGGTTGGGCATTAATGATTGCTAACAACATATTGCTTTTTTGTCTGTAGGAATGAATCATCGGAATGTTGGAGCATTCTGCAATCGAACCAGACTCCGCCATTTGCCGCTGACATTTCTCAAGTTGTAGTTCAGCAAAAATACTTTCAACGGTAATCGAGTCAATCAATCCTTGCTGCCAATGTGCAGTCTCAACATCGGGGTGATCCACCATGTCCAGCACGTTTTGAGCAATCTGAATTGCTTTCCCAAGCCACTCGGATTTCACAGACAGATTCTGCTGACAATCATTTCCATAATACTCACGAATATATGTGATTTCCTGAGCCACAAGTTGTGGCTCCACAATTCCTTCCCTCCGAAGATCGGCCAATGCCTCAATCACAGCATTACAGCCGGGGCCATAGATACCATACCAGTTGACACGTACATTCTGGTCATCACTATTGGGACCAATCATCCGAATAAGCCGTTCTAGGAATTTGACCTCGTCACTGTAAAAAGAATCCTTCTCTCCGGACATTGTGCGAATAATTGCGGCTACGATCTGTAGCATATCTGCTTCGGATTTGTTAATACTGTGCAAATAGATACGTGCATCCATTGGGTCACGGAAGGATACATAGTATTCGCCGGGAGAGTATTTGTCATCGTCCAAGGCATAATGTAGCCACGGTGCATTAAACACTACATCACGGTATTGCTGTCTATTGCTACACTCAGGAATTTGCAGAAGATGCATTGCCATAGTAATGGGCATACGGAGTTTGAACAGCGATGCTACGGCCAGCCCTTCGCAGAAAGCTTGTAGGCTGTTTATGATACTTGTCTTTATGGAGTGAACTTGCTCCTGGGTATAGGTATCGGGCAAATCAATCAAGCCAAGTTTAAGCAGTTGTGCGGCAATGCTACTCAGTGGCTTCTGCTCCGGAATCGGATCCTCCAGTTCCATAATACCTTCCACTGTATCTGCTAGCGCTTTGGTAATTTCCTTCTTCAAGCCAAGTTCCAGCTGAGGATGTAGTTCATATACCAGCCGATAGAGCATGGACAGCAGACCATTCTCGTTTTCGTGGCGACACATCCATTGCTCGACTTTGTTGCGGGGTAGCTTTCCTTTCTCCACTAGCAGATCTTTGAACCGATTCTTTTCGGAAGCAGTTAGATCAATGGGGGCTGAAACCGTAACGTATCGAATAGTTTCTGCCACAGCAGTCATGGCGCTTGCTACGAAAAGGACATTCTGCCCCCGATTATTAAACTGATAGGCTATTCTACCAATAGTATCACTGCGTTGCAAATTGTACACAGACCAATCCAGAATCACAATAGCACGCCCGCCATTGTCTCTGATTTCCTTCAAAATGTTATCCAATGCGAGGGCAGCAGCAGAATGCTTCGCAAAAGTCACATCTGGGTTGTTGACGAACAAAACTGGATATTTCCGCTCTTGGAACAGACGGAAAGCTAATGCCGCCAAGGCAACGCTTTTACCAGAACTTGTTTGACCGACCAAAACAACCGGAGTCTCGCTGTTCTTTTCCAACCCGTCATGTACTTTTTCATATAGTTCATCTTCAAATTCTCTGGGCACGGCAAACGAATTTCTCTTTGCATATCCATACCATTGAGGTGTATGGGGGCTGCGCTTAAGGAATTGGTAGAAGAATTCTGTCTGCATCATCCGGCTAATGGTACCTGTAGCCATTTCTCGGACGGAAAGTACACGTCCATACTTATTAAAGTCGTAGCACAGGGAAGCGTCCAAAACAACAGGATGACCATCGATGTACACTGTATTGTTAGCATTCTCGACATCATGCGTTACAACGGGGCTATCTTCACTGTCGTTATCAGCCACAGAACATCTATTTTCCAGGGCTTCTCCAAGATCCTGGGCAAATAACGTAACGATTCCGTCGTTAGCCAATTTCTTGATGTACTTGTTAGCTGCAATCTCTGGTGTTACGCCATAGAAAGTAACACGATTATCAGAAAGTAATCGCAATTCCGCATACAGATCATAAGGACTCAGTTCGCCATTGTCCTGCGGATTGTATCCCACGATGACTAACTCAACCATCAAATCACTTTTGAGCAGAGAAGTCATAGACTTTAACAGTAGCTTACTATTCTCTCTTCGCTCGACTTCTTGGTCGATATCTTCATCGTCGTTTTCCTTTGAAGCTCTACCGTTTATGAACACCAGCAGAGGATTATTTTGATCCAGTTTTGTCCTTGCACTATCATATTCATGTTTTGTATAAATTGGCCGCACCTGACGTTCCGCCCGGCTAAATGTATCCGCAAGTCGATCGGACTGATTTGTTGTATAAATACACTTCCATTTTTCTCCAGCCAATACTGGGTAATTCTCAATACAGATTCCAGTTCCAACAAAGAGGATCCGTTGAACCCCCCTCATTGTTTCCAAAAATCGATTGATATGATTTTCAAAATTAATCGTCGATATCATTTACTACACCTACCTAATTTGTTATGGGACTGCGTCGCTATAATTTTACTGTTGCTTAGTACCGAAAAATGTCAAATTACCTGTACCAGCAGGTTTCTAGGCCACGCATAAGTGCTCTATTTCCATAGCTTCTCTGAGCAATGATTGCTTCATGCAACAAGTTGCGGCTTTATCCGAAATAATCAAGAATCTGCCCATTTAGTTTCTTGCGAATTTCTCTCCAGTTCGGCATAAACCGATCCATGTGAGCTATGAAATTATCATTATGGCTCTTTTCAATCAGGTGTATCAGTTCATGTAAAATCACATATTCCAAGCACTCCGGCGTTTTCTTTGCAAGCTGAAGGTTCAGCCAAATTTTGCGGGTTTTTACGTTACAGGTACCCCAACGAGTGGTCATGTTCTTTGTTTGCCACCCATCGGGGTAGAGTCCTGTGATTTGTTCCCATTTGGGCAGAACACGCTCGATCTCAGCCTTAAGGATGCATCGATACCATTCGTTTACAAACTTTTCTCGCTGCTCGGTGGTGCTGCCCTCACGCACAGTTAGAATGGCCTTTTCTCCGTCCAAAATCAAGGAATTTCCCTTATTGCTGTAGTTGACCAGCAAATAATACTGTCGGCCCCATACATACAGCGCCTCACCGGAAACATATTCTCTGGCTGTTTGCCGGGGCTGGTTTTCAAATTTCTCCTGCTGCCGCCGAATCCAGCCAATTTTCGTCCGAATGAACAGTTTAATACTCTCATCACTCAGATTGACCGGGGCAGACACCTCCACATGACCGTCCGGCGGTTTGACATAGAGGTGCATATTTTTGATTGTTTTTTTTGTTACGGACACTTCTATGCCGTTTACCACCATACGCATTAATATTCCTCTTGTTCTACAATAATTTTGAATACACGTTCCACTTCATCCTTAGATTTAAGGATTTTCAGTAGTTCACGCTTGATGCGGCGCTCCTTAACTGGATCGTTACGGAATCTGTCCATCTTGGAACGCATAACAGCAACGTGAAGGGCTTCTGCAAGATCGGCATCACAGCCAGTATTGTCATACAGCGCTCTCATAGCAGCACTATGGCGCACTTTTTCAGGGTAGCTCTCATTTTCCTCTGGCTTTGTTACATTACGCGCCAGTTCTGTATATTTTTCCAACAACTGTGCATATGTAATGACACCCTGCTTGCGCTCCAGAATCAGCTGCTCCAAAACGGCAGACATCTTTTCATAGTATTTGGGGTTTAGGACAATCTTCTCGACAACCTTCTTGCGAATGTTATTTTCGATGGCCTCTGCTGCGCTTTCTTGCTCCTTGGACTTATTCCCATCACCCTCCATTTTTTCACGCTGGGCCAAAATAAAATCGAGCAGAGTAAAATCATCAAAATCGCCGATGATACGGGCATCCTCCGCTACAATGTAATTATCGATCAGATATCTCATTCCGGGTTCGTATGCCTTCAGGTCAATAAAATCGCCACTGGAACGACCAATAGTAGCCTTCAGCGCAACATAAAAATTGACCATTTTATCATACTGTTCCTGTTGCGTTACAGAATAACCCAGTTCGCCCATCATAGGCTTTACTTCAGCATAAGCACGGATGAGGGCATTGACCAACCGGTACAGCCGTTCACGCATTCTAGCATACGCCTCATCGTTGTTCACATCAATGCCGTTTTCACCGCAGAAATAGTGCAGATAGTCAAGTTCTTCTTTCGGATATTGCACACCTTCGCACAACTCGCCCAGTTCATCCAGAATCTTCTCAAATCGTTTTTGTGCTTCGGCCTTACGGTCTTTCAACAGACCCTCAACGTCCTCATCAGCATAACCTTCAAAGGCCCCGGAAGTATATTTCTCCATTGCCTCTGACAAATCGCCAAAGAGCTGCTTGTAGTCTACGATATAACCGAAATCTTTATCCTCACCGTCTAATCGGTTGACACGGCAGATTGCTTGGAACAGACCGTGATCATGCATCGTCTTGTCGATATACAAATAGGTACAGGGCGGGGCGTCAAAACCAGTCAACAACTTGTCCACGACGATCAGCAGCTTCATATTATAAGGTTCTTCGATGAACTTCTTCTTTGCCGCTTTTTCAAATTCTTCAACCCTTTTTGCGATGCCACTCTTGTCAGCGGTGGCGACGGGGTCAATGCCAATCATCTTCAGATAAATGCGGTATTTTTCGTATGCGTCGGTTTCTTCATCATCGCTGACCGTTTCAGTGCGCAAATCGCCAACGCTAGGTTCGTAAGAGGAAATAACCGCACACTTTCGGAAATTTTTCTGCTGGAACAGTTCATAATACTTGCAGGCCGTCAGAATATCATCTGCCACAAGAATAGCATTGCCGCTTCCATCGGCAAGACGAGCCTTGGTTTCAAAATCGAAAATTATATCGCAGACGATTTTCTCAAGACGGTCACGAGAACTATATACAGTCTGCATATTGCCCCAAACCTGCTTCAATCGGGCTTTTGCTCTTGGCATCAGGCCACGGGTTTTTGCATCAAACCAAGCATCGATCTTTGTCTGGGACATGATTTCCTGTGGGATATCACGGTACTCATAGCGCAGATCCAGCACCACACCATCGGCCACACCCTCGTCAAACTTGTAGGTGTGGATATATCGCCCGAACACTTCAATACTGGTAGCCTTGTCATTTTTTAGCAGCGGCGTACCGGTAAAGCCCACAAAAATAGCATTGGGCATGATGGTTTTCATGGCAAGATGCAACTTGCCGGACTGGGTACGATGGCACTCATCCACGAATACAAAAATATCGTCCTTGGCGCTGAAATTAGCAGGCAGAGATGCCTTCAATTCCTCGATATAGCGATCATAATCTTTTGCGGTAGCCTCACCGCCACGCTTGCCAAACTTGTGAATGAGGGAGCAGAGCAGTCTGTCCTCATGGGAGTTCAGTCGGTTTAACAAATCAGCTCCGCTTTTGGTGCGGATAATGGTTTCATTGACACCTATGTAGTTCCGTTCAATCTGCTCATCCAGTTCATCGCGGTCAGTAACAATTAGTACTCGAGCAGTGGGAATATTGGAGAGCAACCATTTGGACAGCCAGATCATGGTCAGGGATTTTCCGCTACCCTGGGTATGCCAGATGATACCACCCTTACCGGAAGAAAGGCGCTTTTGTGCTCTCATAATTCCGTAGTACTGATTATAGCGGCATACTTTCTTCTGGCCCTTGTCAAAAATCAGGAAATTGTGGATCAGATTCAGGAACCGAGCTTTATAGAACATAGCAAACAGGCCAGAGTCCAACTTGTTTGAGATCGTATCACAAACTTCCTCAATATGGACATCCATCTCGTTTCGTTCTTCGGGATATTCCGTAAATCCGTCTTTTTTCCATTCTAGATAATACTTCTCCGGGGTCTTGATGGTGCCGTAGCGCAATCCCTCGCTGTCATTGCCTGCCATGCAGAACTGAATGGTCGTGAAGAACGGCTCGATAAACATTTCGCGCTGGTTGGTCAAATTCTGGCGGATGCCGTTGGATACGGATACCGTGCTTTTCTTCAACTCAATAATTGCCACGGCGATGCCGTTCAAATAAATGACCAGGTCGGGACGCTTTTCGTTATTAGCGACCACAGTGACTTCTTCCGCGATATCAAAGATGTTTTCGCCGGGAGTTTCCCAGTCAATGAAATATACGGTGGTTTCGTTCTCGTCAGCGTTTGCTTTTACCTGGGCACCGTATTTCAGAAGCCGGTAGACCTCACGATTAGCGGAATACAGGCCATCCTGCAGATTGGTAGCGGCCTTAACCAGTTCCTCCACAGCCCGGACAGCGATAGCCTTGGCATATCCGTGTTTGGTCAGCCATGTGATCAATTTTTCTTCATCGATATTGCGGGTTTCACGGTCTTTCAGATTGCCGATGTAATTGTAACGCAGCTTGGTCTGAAAGAAATCGATCACCCGTTTCTGGGTAGCAATTTCAGGCTTTCCTACACAATCCATAGATGTGCACCTTCTTTCTCTGCAATCTAATGTATACTTAAATCTCTCCAGCAAGTTACCAGCAAGTTAAATGCACCCTATATTTAGGCCATTTATTCCCGACTTCACACTATATCTTGTATTTTTTGCTTGGGAATCACGCCAAATCTTTTCTGTGAGCAAGTTGCCAGCAAGTTAAATCACGCCCAGATAGGAATGTACTTCATATATCTCGGTGCTGTTGTAGGATCCAGCGGTTTGACAAGTTCCAATGCAACCGCTTCCTTGATCAGCCGTGATATCGTACCCGACGCAGAATCTTTTAATCCAAATCGTTCTCTCAGCGAACTGTTTGTCAATTGCTCACCCTGTACATGCTTAATGCACGCATGTAAATAGCAAGCCCAAAGCTTATCCTCCATCGAAATATTGGAGAAAGGTATTTCAGAAAACAATGTAACCCTGGTGCTGTCCTCGAACAGTTCTATTTTGGGAGCCGGAAGCTGATACAGTTCGCAGGTAATAACAATCTTATCCCAGCCGGTTCCCAATTCCTCACACATTCTAAGCCGCCGCATCAAGGCAGCAAGTTTCTCATTTCTGGATTTGGGCGGGTTATCGATAATGCGCCTCACATCCACGAGCGGTGTGCCGGAATTCGTAATTTCGATGCGACTCTCAAAAATCTCCACAACAGGACCAGTTCCGGTTACTGAAAAGTCCTGATGGATTAATGCGTTTGCAACTGCTTCTCTGACTGCAAGTACAGGATAGGCGGATTTCTTTTCCCGCAAAGCGCCAGTAATCACTTCCTGGGTCGGAAGCAGCGCCTCAATAAATTTGATCAACCCTTCAAAGCCAACGACATACCCTTTTCCACCGACATCTTCCTTAAGCATATTCAGTCGGTTATTACCTTGATACTGAACCACACGAATCGCTTTGCGGGAAATACGAGGGAAGTCAGAAAGTCGTTTTGCCAGAAGAATTGCGCCCAGATTGGTGATAGCGTAAAGGCCGTTATCCTGCTTGACGATAACACCTTCTTCCATCATATAATGGGCAACACCATTGATGTCGGATAGTTGCGGGATTTTCCTGATATCAAAATATACAGTAAAGTCCAGTAAACGCAATGCGTCGGCAAGCTCTAAGTCCTGTTTCGCATAACGCTCTTCAAATTTTGTATTTCGGATTCTGTCCCATAATTGGGCCTGTAAAGTTGGATACTCATTCAATTTTTTTGTGTAACTCCCAACTCTGATATAGTCAACTTTCTCAAACATTACTGTTTGATTCGCTGCTCTATATATTATGAGCACACCAACGGTCATACCATTCATCGTGACAGAATGAAATTCGAAATCTGCGTTTTTGGAAAGCAACGACCGAAGCCAGTTCTCCAACTCCTGATTGCCCTTCTTCAATGTTTGCAAATTATACTTGGTCCCGACAATTTCATGGGTCTTATCATCAATGCCCCAGAGCATATAGGCACAGCTTTTTTCACACATGGCCGCACTGTTTGCCAGTGCGCTGATGTCTTGTCCGATCATGACTGGATCATAATTGTTGTGCTTGAATTCCAGCCACTGGGTTTCATTCGGCAGCTTCCGCAGCTCATTCACCAGTTTGTCTAAATTTTCCACGTTACCGCCTCCTTACAACAGCCTGATTCGGCCGGTGAGCAATTCGCTCATCATTCCGGATTTCAAAAGTTTCACTTTGCTAATTTTTTCTTCTAAGGCAGCAATTCCACTATCCATATCCCCGAGAATATCTGCAATGGCTGATTGTTCATTAATATCCTTGGGAACATATACACTATATTCCAGGAAATTGTTTGGCGTAATTCTTTTCTGACTATTTGATGTACCTGTTGACATGCCGATAAAATCATTAGTTATCTTTTCGGTTGACAATAGCTGTGCCATCAAACGCAAATCAAGCGTATCAGAACAATACGCTAAAAATTCTGATGAACAAACCGAATTCGACTCTATTGCGTTAACGAGCCAAATACGCTTTTGTCGCACATTAAGCTTATTAAACAGCAACACAGTTCCATATATTACAGTGCGATTGCTATGCATGTCAGAGCCATATGTTTTTACCGGTATCCTCCTGTCATCAAATGCAGGCATACTGTACTCGCAAAAAAGCGTAGAAGTATGTTCCTGAGGATTTATGCTTTCTCTCAGCAAATAACCATTTTGGCCAATTTCTATGCCAACCCATTCCCCCTCAAAACCAGGCAATCTCCGTTTTCCAGTTAACAGTTCCTGCATTGCTCCCTGCTTGATGTCCTTTTTCTTGGCAATCAGCTTTTCCAGATTGGCAATTAAGGCATCAATATCAGACAGAGCAGCAGTAATTTCAGTCTGTTCTTCCTTCTTGGGAACCGCAATAACTGTACCAGAAATTGCACTTTTGGAAATCGAGGACACCTTAATGCCAGTAATATATGGGACTAACTGGTCATGGTAAGTGCTGTGATTAATGAAATACCCTAGCCATCCAGGTGCAAACATTTCCGCATCTTTCGGCCTGCAGGGAATCGTATGTAGGCCGGAAACTATCTTGCGCTCACCTATGCCAATTACTTCGGTAGATTTACCTACAATTACATCCTCGGCAGTATCTGCCACAATAAGATCGCCGTCACGCAAAAAGCCCTCACTGTCCTTCGTAGTGTTTTCAGCATTGATATATGGAAGTCCTTCTGCGGAGCAGTCTAATACAGCAGGAAATTTTACAAGGATATCGCCGTAATGGATGTTCTGCACTTCTCCGCTATTATAGTTCAGTTCCGCGCGCGACAGGGTGTTATTGGGTAGAATTGTGAAACAATTCTCAAATGTGATAGTATCCCACGCATCAGGCAATATGCCGATTTCTGTTTGTTTATATCCTGTCTTCACCATTTGAATCCCATCCTTTCCAGATGAGATTTCACTCTGGCTTCGTAATCATCCACCAGCGCAGACAGAGTGGGCAGAGTATCCTCATACCGCTCCGCCAATTCTACGATGTGGTCGGTAATGCTGTGGGAAATGGCAACATACAAAGCATCAATTCCATCAAAAATGGAATAGTACCATTTCTTGTTCACCAGAAGTTCTTTGATTTCCTCCACGGTCAACACGGTGTACTTATTCTTAACCAGTTGCTCCAGCGCCGCCTTCAGCGCCTTCACCAACTTGCTCTGCTCATCATTCTTGGTCATAAGGGTATAGAGGCACATGAGCTGCTCATAATCTTCGACAAACATCTCCGGAACCGGGGAGATCAACCGGAGTTCGGCGATCCGTGCCTTGATACTACTGGCTTTCACATTACCCTTATCATTCCGGGCAGAGGTACACAGGGGATGCTTCGTCAGGTACTTGTCCATGTCCTTTTTCTTCATAGGCAGGGCGTTGAGCAATGCAGTCAGCGCACTGATTTCCTCAGACTGGATCTTGCTGTGAATCTCATCAATGGCGGATTTCAGTGCCTTTACGGAAACTTTCCCCTTTTCGTCCATCAGTTCCGCGATGGCAGAGCCATCCTCGGCGCTTTCCAGCATTTCATCGATTTGCGTCTGGGTATCGGCAACGATCACCTCGGCAGCATCGATTGCCTTAGCTTCTTCCGCAAAATAAGTATCGATAATAATGGCCTTGGGAATCAGTTTGCCGTCCCAGCTTTTTACCTTATCGGTAGTTTCGGTAACGGTCTTACCATCAACAGTCTTGGTCTTGACCACATATTCATAGCTTAGTTCCCGTCCGGCCTCATAGCCATCGTGGATCAGCAAGTATACATCATCAGACATAACATCCAGCCAGTATTCCATAAGAACCTGGTAAACGTCATATTTATCAATCAACTCAATGTCTTGAAAATGGACAAGAATCGACTCTGCCATCCGGACGATTAGATCCTTGGCATCTACATAGGCATTGATGCAGTGAAGTTCTTCATCCACTTCACTGCGCCATGCCATAAAGGCGGCATCGATTTTATCTGCATAGGAGGAGAACTCCTCGTCCTCATGAATCAGAGTTCGTACTTCATCCTTGGGCACATTCAGCTGATAGAAACCCTCACGCAGAACAGAGAATAACTTGTTTTTCAATTGTCCAAACACGGACCAATATTGCTCCATGCCATCTATGTCGTAAGCAGGGATACCGCCTTTTAAATGCGCTTCAATGCTCTGTAGGTCTTCACCGATGCCGGAATCGATATATCGAGAGATGTTCAAATTGTAGCCGTTTTGCCGGCAATCTCGCTCATTGGAACGAAACGAGCATAGTGAGGATTATCGGCAATCTGTTCATTGAAAGTTTTAACGATCTTATAGATATCTCGCTCACGCAGACGGTTCTTGTTGCCGTCTTTTTCAAAGTCATGGCTTGCGTCGATCATAAAGATTCCAGTGCGCTCATCTGCATCCTCTTTATCGATGATAATAATACAGGCTGGGATGCCAGTGCCATAAAACAGGTTTGTGGGCAGGCCGATGATTCCCTTGATATATCCGGTCCTGATCAGATTCTCACGGATTGTGCCCTCCGCATTGCCACGGAACAGAACACCATGTGGTAAAATGACCGCAGCCTTTCCGGTACGCTTCAGGGATTTTAGAATGTGCATCAACCAGGCATAGTCACCGTTCTTTTCCGGTGGTCTTTCGCCATAGCCATCAAATCTGCCGTATTCTTTTACGCCATCCGTCCAATTCTTAATGGAAAATGGAGGATTAGCGACAATGTAATCGAATCTGCGTAGCACAGTTTCATCCGAACCCTCTTCAAAATACTGAGGGTCAGAGAATGTATTACCAGACATGATAGTTGCAGTAGCCCAGCCGTGGAGAACCGCATTCATTTTTGCAAGGCCGGCAGTCGTAGTGTCTTTTTCCTGACCATAACCGGACAGTGCAATGGGAGCCTCATTCAGTGCCCGAATCAGCAGTGAACCGGAACCACAGGCAGGATCATAAATAGTCGCTGAAGGATTTTTCTCATCTGCTATGCCGATAACCTTCGCCAGAATGCGTGAAACCTCTGCCGGGGTATAGAACTGGCCTTTGCTCTTACCGCTTTCGGTTGCGAATTTACGCATTAGATATTCGTAAGCATCACCGATCAGATCATCACCTTCAGCCTGGTTCTTGGAAAAGTCCAGTTCAGGGCGTCGGAAAATCTCAATCAGTTTGCTTAATTTTTCGACCATTTCTTCACCTTTGCCTAGCTTGTCGGGGTCATTGAAAGAAACCTTGTCAATAACACCACGCAGGCCATTGGCTTCTGCCAGTTTGGCAATAACCTTATTGATACCTTCACCGATATCCTTCTTACCAATCAGCTTGACCATATCGGCAAAGCTACCGCCTTCTGGGATTTCAATATCAGCATAGTCCTGCCCGGCAAATTTATCAGAAACATACTTCACGAACAGAAGTGTGAGGATATAGTCCTTATATTGGGAAGCATCCATGCCACCTCTTAATGCGTCACAGCTCGCCCAAAGGGAACTGTATAATTCGCTCTTTTTTACAGCCATTTCTATTTCTCCAATCGAAATCGCCACTTCGCCAGATACCTACTATAGCAGGCGTTGTGGTTAATAATATGTACTTTTAGGTTTTTATGGCTCTTTTATATATTCCACAATATCCCCAAAGTCCGTATCCAGCGTGCCGCAGATTTTTTCCAGCACGCCCATAGCAACGGGTTCGTCTCTGCGGAGCTTGGTCATAGTATTGGGGGCCAGCCCGGCAGCTTTTCGCAGATCGGCTTTGCTCATCTTTTTATCTACCAACAGCTTCCACAGTTTGTTATAGGAAACGGCCATATAGGAAACCTCCCGATGATATTACAAGTATATAAAGGAATCATATCATATGGTGTCAGATTTTTCAAGATGCTGTCGCAAGATTGTGCGAATGTATCGTGAAATTGTTGAACTCATGCTTGCGGCAAATTCCGGGAATTGTTGTATTTCGCCTTTCCATTCTGTATCAATCATGTGCATATCCAAGCATGATTTCGCTATCTTTTGGCGTATCCACGCCGATAATTTGCTTGTACTGCCGGTCGTTTTGCGTTTAGGGGTATCCCCCCCCTTGCAACTTTCGCAAAAATTTTCGTGAACCCCTGCGCCGGTCTTCCTGCGAAAGAACGCAGAGATTCGAATCCCCCCTGGGGTAAAACGCAGCAACACTTATTCCGTTTTAAACTTTGCCTTCTCCCGGTAGTAATACTCTTTGGATTTGAGTTTGTTCCGCACGCTCTGACATTCCAGAGTGCCGCAATACTTCTGCCGGTTTCCCCGTTTGATGAACGCCTTACCGCACGCCTGGCAGAACGTAATATTGGTTTTACCTCCGTAGTCATCCAGCGCATTGGCATTCACCGCCATAAAGCGGGCAAGACCGAAATAAGCCGCATCCACCACAGATTTAACCACAGGCTGTAGTTGAACCTGCCCGGTGGTTAGGTCATATTCAAGCCCTATATTCAGCTTCGCAACTTTTTCAACAAATCGCTGCAGCACAGCGGGACGGTGGGCATCGTCCGTCCGATACCACTCCCGAAGCAGATTTTCTTGTTCCCGCACATGAACATTCTCATAAATTCGCTGTGCGTCTGCCACCTTGCCCTCCATCAAGCTACGGACGGCAAAGGCCGTCATGGTATCGGTATAAAGCCGTTCCAAATCCTGCACCATTTCTTCTACATGGACATAATAGCATTCCAAAGCGTTCACCATGACATCCCAATAACTCGCCGGATCATCCTTATTCCATTCCAAATGTGACACACTGTCCCCGTAAAAATAGCAGGGATGGATATTTTCCATGCTCCACCGGATCAAAATTCGGGCGCACTCCTCCAGTGATTTGCCTCGGAGTTCCAGATTCAGATTGCACAGCTCGATCAGCAGCTCCTGCCCGGATGGATAACCCTCGAATACCGTAGGTGGATTTTCCGGATCATACTCCGCATAAATCGTCAGCTTCCCACTCTCCGTTCCGATTCTGTATGAATGGAACCGGAGGGTGTGTTTTTTTATGTCTCCGATGCCGCCGATCTCATAATTCGTTAGTTCTCTCTTGAGATCCATATTGTTACGCTCCTTTATTACCGCAATTCTTACCGTTAGGACATCAAATTTCAAAATAGTTCTTACCGATAGAACAAAGAATGTTGTCCCTATTATATGCGATAATACAGCCGAACACAAGAGAAAGGAGTGAAATCTATGAAAACAGATTCTCACAAGTCCGTATTCAACTTAAAAGAGGCTGCAACTTACCTGGGAATCAGCGTGCCGACACTGGTTCGGCTGCTGGAGAGCGGAACGATTCCGTATCGCCGTGTGGGGCAGCGTTGGCTCATCGCACGCTCTGCATTGGACACTTGGTTGAATCGAAAAGACTGAGGAAGGGGGGAATTTTATGACTGAAAACAAACCCATCACCGTGTACACGGCAGACTGCATCGGAAATGCGGTCAACTGCCGGTATCCCAATGAAGTGAATATCACGGATGAAATCACCGCAAAGTCGGCGTTTTCCAAAGATATGGTCTGTGCCAAGTACAAAAATGGTCATCGGAGCGTCCTAAATTTTGAGACCGCCAATGCTCTGCCCATGGACTGCGACAATGACCACTCAGATATACCGGCCGATTGGATCACCCCGGAGGACGTTGCGGAGTTCTTTGCCGATGTTCCCTATGTGCTGCACTTCAGCCGCCACCATGAGAAACCAAAAGGAGGAAAAGGACCCCGCCCACGATTCCATATCGTTTTCCGGATTGACCCGGAGCAGGATGTAGACCGCTATACGGCGCTGAAAAAGCGCCTGCTGGCAGTGTTCCCGTTCTTCGATGCCAATGCCACGGATGCCGCACGGTTTCTGTTTGGCACGGAAAATCCGAAGGTCATCTACCATCCCGGTACGATCTCGTTGAATGCGTTTCTGGATGACCGGGAAAATGAGCAGGCTTTTGCAGACCTTGGGCACACCATTCCCGAAGGCAGCCGCAACAGCACCATGTCGCAAATCGGTGCCAAAATCATCAAGCGGTACGGCGATACGCCGGAGGCAAAGAACCTGTTCCTGCAAGCCGCCGAGCAATGCACCCCGCCGCTGGACGAGCAGGAACTGGAGCGCATCTGGGCGGGGAAACAGCGGCTCTATGCCAAGATCCGCAAGCAGGTTGGGTACATCCCGCCGGATGCCTATAACGGTGAAGTGCCTGTTACCTGGGACACGCCTATTCCCTTTGACGAATACGACCTTCCCGCATTTCCCATGGACGCCTTGCCAGAGGTTATCCGGCGCTATGTGTTGGCGGTGGCGGAATCCACGCAGACTCCCGTGGACATGGCGGCGGTGGAGGCGTTGGGCATCGTGTCCCTGTGCTGTCAGGGGAAGTACTTTATCCAGGGCAATGCGGACTGGGCGGAACCTCTCAACACCTATATGGTTGTCATCATGGAACCGGCGGAGCGGAAATCCTCGGTACTGTCCATGATGATCCGACCGGTGGAAGAATACGAGAAGGAGGAAAATTCCCGTCGCAACGCCGAGATCGTGGAAAGCCGGATGATTCAGGACAAGCTGGAAAAGGAAAAACGCAGCCTGGTGGAACGGGCTTCCAAGGGTAAAGCCACCGAGGAGGAAGTTCGCGCCAAGGCTGCGGAGCTTGCCAAATTTGAGCCTGCCAAACCGCTGCGGCTGTTTGTGGATGATGTAACCTCCGAAAAGCTGACATCCGCTCTGGCGGAAAACAAAGGACGCGCGGCGGTAGTCTCCGCAGAGGGCGACATTTTCAGTATCATGAGTGGTCTGTACAACCGCAATGTGAACATTGACGTCTTCCTCAAGGGGCACAGCGGCGATACTATCCGGGTCGACCGTGTGGGCAGAGCCAGTGAGAGCATTATTCATCCGGCACTGACCATGGTACTGGCGGTACAGCCCGAGGTGCTGAACGGTCTGATGAGCAACAACACCTTTCGTGGCCGTGGTCTTACCGCCCGATTCCTGTACTCCATGCCGAAATCCACCGTGGGCAGGCGCTCCTTTTCCGCAGAGCCAATCCCGGAGGGGGTGAAATCCCGATACCGGGATCTGGTCGAAACCATTCTCTCCGGTAACAACGAGCAGGAACCGATCAGTCTGGATGACGGAGCGGCAGAGGTATTGGAAGCCCTGTTCAACGAGGTGGAAGGCCGGTTGAAAGGAGACTTGGCGGAGATCTCCGACTGGGCAGGTAAGTTTGTAGGCGCTGTCCTGCGCATCAGCGGGATTCTGCACGTCATGAAATACCCCAAGGATTCCATGTTTGACTCTGTCGACAGAGGGACCATGGAGAATGCCGTTGCCATTGGCAGATACTTTCTGGCACACGCCAAAGCCGCCTATTCTCTCATGGGGGCCGATACGGTAAACAAAGACGCCCAGTACTTGCTGTCCTTTATCAAGCGGGAACGGCTTACGGAGTTCTCCCGCCGGGATGCCATGCGGCTTTGCCGCAGTTTCAAGACCGCAGATTCTCTGCAGCCCGTGCTGAATCGGCTATGCGAGTATGGCTACATTGCCGTCAAGCTCCAAGAACCGACCCTGGGAGTTGGCCGCCGTCCCTCGGAGATCTATCTCACAAATCCTGCCGTACTGAATACGTGACCCGTCCGTTTTGCCCGTTGCACCCAAGGGGGAAGGGGCGGTCGCAATCTCTGTGCCTTTTCTCTCCGGGCAACGGGCCGGGGTCTTACGCACAAAAACGGCGAAATCAAAAGGGGAATTACCCCGGAATCAAACAAGGGAGGTTTTAAAATGACCAAACATGAAATTGAGATTCTGAACATCATGCGCAGCCGTGACAAGAGTGCTGCGGACATTGCGATTGCCCTTGGGCTTTCCGTCAATACCGTCCGCTCCTACATCCGCCGCCATCCACCGAAAGATACGGTAGAGGTCGGGTGCCGCCAATGTGGAAAGCCGGTCATGCAGCATAAGGGCAGAAAAGCGAAATACTTCTGCTCCGACAGGTGCCGGAACGCTTGGTGGAATGCCCACCCGGAAAAGGTGCAGCGGAAAGCATACTACCGTCTGGCCTGCCGATTCTGTGGAAAGGAGTTTGTCAGCTATGGAAACAAAAACCGTAAATACTGTTCCCGCCTCTGCTATGCCGACACAAGAAGATCTCGTTCTGTATCGGATCCTCTGCGCAGCGATGGATAACCTCTGCCGTACGGGAGAAGTGGACACGCAAACCCGTGACCGTGCCAACGCCGTTCTCGCCATGAAAACCGGCCTGAAACAAACCAGTATATTTCTCTGAAGTTTGTCGGGATATGGACTTGCTATCTCCTCCGAACCGAGCAATATATGTAGCTGACGATACTTGATACAAAAGCGAAGGAGGATACCATGTCAAGAACCGTAAAGAAAATTCAATTTGCACCGCAGATGCCCAAAGCCCTCCGGGTGGCGGCATATGCCAGAGTGTCCAGCGGAAAAGATGCCATGCTGCACTCCCTGGCGGCGCAGGTAGATTATTACAGCACCTACATCCGCCACCACCCCGGTTGGGAATATGTTGGGGTCTACGCCGACGAAGCCAAAACCGGCACCAAGGACAGCCGTGAGAACTTCCAGCGGATGCTTGCCGACTGCCGCGCAGGGAGAATTGACCACATCATCACCAAATCTATCTCCCGCTTTTCCCGAAATACCGTGACACTTCTGGAAACGGTGCGGGAACTGAAAGAACTGGGCATCAGCGTTTATTTTGAAGAGCAATCCATCGATACCGCCACCGCCGACGGCGAACTGATGTTTTCCGTTCTGGCAAGCTATGCCCAAGAGGAAAGCCTTTCCGCCAGCGAGAATCAGAAATGGCGGGTCAAACGAAACTTCGAGGCGGGAATCCCCTGGCGCTTCTTCTTATTGGGCTACCGCCGGGAGGGGGATAAGCTGGTCGCTGTCCCGGAAGAAGCCGAGATCGTCAGAAGCATTTTTGCCGATTACCTCGCCGGGAAGGGCGTCACCGCCATCACCAGGCGGCTGAACGAAAGCGGCTATGTTACACAAAACGGCTGCATATTCCACAAGAGTGCCGTGGAGCGCATTCTTCGCAACTATACTTACACCGGGAATCTTCTCCTCCAGACAAAATTCCGGGAAAACCACCTGACGAAGGTTACCCGAAAAAACTGCGGGGAACTGCCCCGCTACCATGCAGCGGACACCCATGAAGCTATCATTTCGCCGGAAACCTTTAAAGCCGTTCAAGCGGAAATCCAACGGAGAAAAGAAAAGTATGCCCCCGGCAAGCCACAGAAAGCATCCCCCTTTTCGGGGCGGATCACCTGCGCCAACTGCGGCAAACACTACCGCCGCAAGACCACCGCCACAGGGCCGGTCTGGATCTGCTCCACCTACAATTCCTACGGCAAAGCCCACTGCCCTTCCAAGGCAATCCCGGAGGAGAAGTTGATGCAGGCTGCCGCTCAGGTGGGGCGCATGGGCAAAATAACGGCGATCACAGCCCACAACAACAATCTTCTGGAGTTCACCCTTGCCGATGGAACACGCACCGTACAGCGGTGGCAGGACCGCTCCCGCGCCGAGAGTTGGACACCGGAAATGCGCATCGCCGCCGGAGAGAAAACACGGGAAAGGAGTCAGCGCCATGCCGAAAGCTAAAAACGTCACCGTCATCCCCGCCACACTGAATATCCATACCAAAACACCCACCGCAGAGCGGGTTCGCCGCCGGGTAGCCGCCTATGCCCGAGTTTCCACGGACAGCGAGGAACAGCTTACCTCCTACGAAGCACAGGTGGACTATTACACAAAATTCATTCAAGAGAATCCGGACTGGGATTTTGTTGAGGTCTACACGGACGAGGGCATCAGTGCCGTCAACACCAAGCACCGGGACGGCTTCAATCGTATGATCCGGGATGCCCTTGCCGGGAAGATCGACCTTATCGTCACCAAGTCCGTCAGCCGCTTTGCCCGTAACACCGTGGACAGCCTGACCACCATCCGCAGACTGAAAGAAGCCGGCTGCGAATGCTTCTTCCAGAAAGAAAATATCATGACCTTCGACTCCAAAGGGGAACTGCTCATCACCATCATGTCGAGCCTTGCGCAGGAAGAGAGCCGCAGTATCTCCGAAAATGTCACATGGGGACAGCGGAAGCGGTTCTCCGACGGCAAGGTCAGCATTCCCTACGGACAGTTCCTCGGTTACCGCAAAGGTGCCGACGGACTGCCGGAGATCGTGCCGGAGGAAGCGGAGGTCGTCCGGCGCATCTACCGGGAGCTGCTCCAAGGAAAATCCACCAACGCCATTGCCGCCATGCTGACGGAGGAGAGAATCCCGACTCCCGGCAAGAAAACCGTGTGGCAGCGGGCCACCGTGGAGAGCATCCTCCGGAACGAGAAGTACAAAGGCTCTGCGCTGCTGCAAAAATCCTTCACGGTGGATTTTCTCACCAAGAAAACAAAGATCAACGAGGGAGAAGTGCCCCAATATTATGTGGAGGACAGCCATCCTGCCATTATCGAGCCGTGGGAGTGGGAACAGGTGCAAGCGGAGCTGGAACGGCGCAAAAACAGCCGCACCCGGCACCGCCAGACCAGTCCCTTTTCCGGGAAGATTTTCTGCGCCGACTGCGGCGAAATTTTCGGGGCAAAAACCTGGCACTCCACCGACCGCTACCGGCGAATCGTCTGGCAGTGCAACGGGAAATTCAAAGGGGAGCGCAAATGCGAAACGCCCCATCTGACCGAGGAACGCCTGAAGGAACTGTTTCTTGCTGCCCTTGGAGAGTACTTATCCGACCGGAACGCAGCCATCGACCGACTCCGCTGCGCTCAGCGGACGCTCACGGACACGGATTTCATTGACGCAGACATTCAGGCATTGGAGGAGGAGCTGACCGGCGTCACCGGGATGCTGCGGCTGTGCATCGAGGAAAACGCCGCCAACACCACGACGGAAGAAACCTACCGCACCGCTCACGCCGATCTGTGCCGCCGCTTTGAGGAAACCGAAGCCAAGCTGGCAGCACTGCAACGGCAGCGGGAGAAGATGAAAGCGGATGCCATAGCCATCGGCGGCATGATGTTCGAGTTGGGAGAACTGACCGCCCTGCCGCTGACCTTCGACGAAAAGCTCTGGAAGGGCACCGTTGACCATGTCACCGTCCACCCGAACGAACGGGTGGTGTTCCGGTTCAAGGATGGGAAGGAAATCACAACGAGGCTATGAGAATAGTAAAAACAGGCTCGGGACGGCAGAAAAAGATTCTGCTGCTCCGGGTCTGTTCTATTTTGTCCTTTCTGTCCGTTTTGTCGCATGGACATAAAAGGAAAATGCCTAAGGTTCAGAGTAGCATCGCAGCCTTAGGCGGTTTCATACAGATAAAAAATAATAATTTATCGTTTATATTCTTATAACGATTGCAATTCTCCCAAGCCGTGCTTTGGGAACACCCAGCTGCGGTAAATAGGACATCACGGTCTGTTCAACGGCAGAAATGTTCTGAAAATCCTCCGTTTTCAGACAGAAAACGCCTACAGAACAGCGGAAAATAAAAAATTACCGTTGCTGATATTGTATCAGCAACGGTAACAGATTTGGTTGCGGGAGAGGGACTTGAACCCCCGACCTCCGGGTTATGAGCCCGACGAGCTACCAACTGCTCTATCCCGCGATATTGAGTTTTACCGGAATTGGTGCCGGTGACCGGACTCGAACCGGTACGGTATTGCTACCGGGAGATTTTAAGTCTCCTGTGTCTACCATTCCACCACACCGGCGGATACTGGCAAGGATTAGAATACCATACTTTCTCCATTCCGTCAACCCCTTTTCAAAATTTCTTTTTGGGATCTGCGAAATATCTTTCGACAAAAAGGAGAGAGCCTTGCGGCTCTCTCCTTTTATCCAATCATTCAATCGGCACTCAGCACTTCTCGAAGATGGTGGCAACGCCCATACCGCCGCCGATGCACAGGGTAGCCAGACCCTTCTTGGCGTCGTCGCGCTTCTGCATCTCGTGCAGCAGGGTGACGATGATACGAGCACCGGAAGCGCCCACGGGGTGACCCAGAGAGATAGCGCCGCCGTTGACGTTGACCTTGTTGATATCGAAGTGCAGCTCGCGGGCCACAGCGATGGACTGGGCGGCGAATGCCTCGTTGGCCTCGATCAGGTCAATGTCGTCGATGGTAACACCGGCCTTGGCCATAGCCTGACGGGAAGCGGGCACAGGGCCAACGCCCATGATCTTGGGATCCACGCCGCCCTGGCCCCAGCCGATCAGCTTGGCCATGGGCTTCAGGCCGTACTTGGCCACAGCCTCGCCGGAAGCCAGCACGATGGCGGCAGCGCCGTCATTGATACCGGAGGCGTTGGCAGCGGTCACGCGCTGCTGACCCTTGTCGGCGGCGTCCTGAGCGCCGGTGACCTCAAAGGTATGTACCACCTGAGGATTGGGGGACTCGGGGCCAACGGGGAAAGCGCCCTTCAGCTTGGCGATACCTTCCTTGGTGACGCCGGCCTTGGGATACTCGTCCTTCTTGAACTCCACGATCTCCTTCTTGACCTTGATGGGCACGGCCACGATCTCATCATCGAACTTGCCGGCGGCCTGAGCGGCCTCGGTCTTCTGCTGGGAAGCGGCGGCGAAAGCGTCCTGCTCCTCGCGGGTGATGCCCCAGATGTCGTTGATATTCTCGGCAGTGGTGCCCATGTGATAGTTGTTATAAGCGTCCCACAGGCCGTCCTTGATCATGGTGTCGACCAGCTTCTTGTCGCCCATACGAGCGCCCCAGCGGGCGTCGGGAGCGGCATAGGGAGCGGCGCTCATGTTCTCGGTACCACCGCAGACCACGATGTCACTGTCACCGGCCAGAATGGAGCGGGCGCCCTCGATAACGGACTTCATGCCGGAGCCGCACACCATACCCACGGTATAAGCGGGAACGGAATAAGGAATGCCGGCCTTGATGGAAACCTGACGGGCAACGTTCTGACCCTGAGCAGCGGTCAGGATGCAGCCGAACATGACCTCGTCCACGTTCTCGGGAGCCACGTTGGCGCGCTTCAGCGCTTCCTTGACAACGATAGCGCCCATCTCGGCGGCGGGGGTGTTCTTCAGGGATCCGCCAAAGGAGCCGATGGCGGTACGGCAGCAGTTGACAACGTACAGATCCTTCATGATAGTTCCTCCTAAAATCAATGTTGGAAAAATATACAGTACACTGTGATGTGTTCCAGTGTTACTATCATAGTTAATTTTTTAACATATGTCAATCCAAAAATCACTTTTTGTGAAAAAATCGTGATTCACGTCAGGAAAGCATTCCGTTTTTCGTCAAAACGACCAATCTTCTCCGTTAGCCCTGCGGCTGCTCCGCTGTCAGCTGAGCATAGAGCTTCTGCTGGCTGGCGGTATAGCGGGCGTAGAAGGACGTCAGGTCAATGGCGTTGTACACGCTGTCGTTATGCTCCACCTGTGCGCCGGAGATACGGGCGGACAGATCCTCGCCAAAGGCCATTTCGGCCACGGCGTTCAAGTCCACGGCGCGGCGCAGTGCCACATAGTAGCCGGTCTCATCCTCGATAACGTCGCTGACCTGATCCTCCGCCAGTGCGGCCAGCGCCTTGTTCAGCGTGGTCGCGTCGCAGCCGTCATAGGTGTTGCTGGCCAGAACGGTCACGTTCTCCCCTGCCTCCAACGCAGCAAAGGCGGCGGCCTTGTCGTCGGCGGTGGACAACTGGCGGGCATAATCGCCCATCAGGGCCTTGGCATCCGCCTTGGCGGCGTCGTCCAGCTCGGCGGTGCTGATGAACAGCACGTCGGCGGTCATCAGGCTATGCTCCTCCGCCAGCGCCAGCAGATCCTTGTCGCTGGGACGCAGCGCGCCATCCGTGGTGCAATAGGCGGCGTACAGCCGGTTATACAGCAGCGTGGTGCTCATCAGCTGGTCATACTGCTCCTCCGTGAGACCGTTGATCTGCAATACCTTCTGCAGATCCTCGCCGTAGGCTTCCTTCTGCTGCTGCAGGGTGGCCCCGTCATCCTCGGTCAGCGTGATGCCCATATCCTTGGCCCACTTCCGGACAGCGGCCTGCTGCTTCACCTGAGCCTCCGCCTGCTGTGCCACGTAGTCGGCGGCGGTAAAGCCCTCGCCCAGCTGCGTGCTCAGATCGGTGACGCCGAAATAGGACAGGTTCTGGGCCGAGTAAGTGACCATATACAGGTACTCCCAGGACTCCACCGGCTCGCCGTCCACGGTCATCACCGTTTCCGTGCCCTTCAGGCCGCTGGCCTGCTGGAGCAGAGGCTTGTCGCTGCCCAGCTTTCCCGTCATGATCATACCGGCGCAGATCAGCAGCGACAGCGCCAGGCCCACCAGAAAGCGGACGACCAGATTGAATGTTTCTTTTTTCATGGTTGCTCCTCCTTAAAATTTCCGGCCTTGGTCTGTGCCGGTTCCTCATGTCGTAATGCCAGCTCCTCCACCAGCTTTCCTGCGGCGGACAGGGCTTCCTCCTTCGGCTGCAAATACAGCGTCAGCTTGGGCTGGGCAGTCGCGCTCAGCTGTAACCGCTGGCGGTAGGCCGCCATGGCGCATACCGCCGCTATGGCGGCGATATCCGGCTGCGAGCCAAAGGAAAAGATCAGCTGCGTTCCCCGCTGGGTGATGTCACACACGCCCACTTTGGCGGCGGCCGAGCGCAGCAGCGCCACATCCAGCAGCGCCGTCACCGCCTTGGGCACGTCGCCGTAGCGATCCAGCAGTTCGTCGGTCAGCTCCGCCGCACCCTCGTTGTCACGCAGGGCGGCAATGCGGCGATAGAGATCCATCCGCTGCTCCGCCGAGGGCACGTAGCCCTCCGGGATATAGGCGGACACTGTCAGGTCGGCGGCGCAGTCCGGCGGAATTTCCGCGCGCTTGCCCTGCTGTTCCAGCACCGCGTCGTTCAGCAGCTTCAGGTACATATCGTAGCCCACGCTCATCATGTAGCCGGACTGCTCCGGCCCCAGCAGATTGCCTGCGCCGCGAATCTCCAAGTCCCGCATGGCAATGCGGAAGCCGCTGCCGAACTCCACGTACTCCCGGATGGCGGACAGCCGCTTGCTGGCCACCTCGCTGAGCACCTTTCCGGTGCGGTAGGTAAGGTAGGCGTAGGCTCGCCGCCCCGAACGGCCCACACGGCCCCGGATCTGGTGCAGCTGGCTCAGCCCCAGACGGTCGGCCTCCTCAATAATAAGCGTGTTCACATTGGGAATGTCGATGCCCGTTTCAATGATGGTGGTGCATACCAGCACCTGTATCTGGCCGTCGGCCATCTGCTGCATGACGCGGCTCAGCTCCCGCTCGCCCATCTTACCGTGGGCGGTGGCAATGGCCACCTCGTCCCCCAGCAGCTGCCGTAGCCGTCCGGCGGCGTTTTCGATGTTCTCTACACGGTTGTGAAGGTAATACACCTGACCGCCCCGATCCAGCTCCCGGCGGATGGCCTCGGCGATAACACCCCAGTCGTGCTCCAGCACGTAGGTCTGCACCGGCTGGCGATCCTGCGGCGGCTCCTCGATGGTGCTCATATCCCGGATGCCGGACAGCGCCATGTTCAGCGTCCGGGGGATAGGCGTGGCGGACAGCGTCAGGGTGTCTACCTGCTTCACCCGCTCCCGCAGCTTCTCCTTGTGGGTGACGCCGAAGCGCTGCTCCTCGTCGATGATAAGAAGTCCCAGATCCTTGAACTCCAGATTCTTGTTCAGCAGCTTGTGGGTGCCGATCAGCAGGTCGACGCGGCCCGCCTTCACCCGTTCCAGTATCTCCTTGATCTGTTTCGGGGTGCGGAACCGGGACAGCACCTCCACCGTCACGGGGAAAGAGCGGAACCGGTTCTGGGCGGTAGCGTAATGCTGCTGGGCCAGTACAGTGGTGGGCACCAGAATGGCCGCCTGCTTGCCGTCCAGAATGCATTTCATCACGGCCCGCAGGGCCACCTCCGTTTTGCCGTAGCCCACGTCGCCGCACAGCAGGCGATCCATGGGAACGGCCTTCTCCATGTCGCCCTTGATCTCCTCGATGGCCCGCAGCTGGTCGCCGGTCTCCTCATAGTCGAAGGCGTCCTCAAACTCCCGCTGCCACGGGCTGTCCGGCGAAAAGGCAAAGCCCGGCTGCCGCTGCCTCTGGGCGTACAGCTGGATCAGCCCCGCCGCCAGCTCCTTGGCGGCGGCCTTGGCCCGATAGGTGGTCTTGGCCCACTCGGTGCCGCCCAGCTTATTCAGCTTGGCGGGTCTGTCGCTGTCCTCGCCGCCGGCGCCGATGTACTTGCTCACCAAATCCAGCGACGTGGCGGGCACGTACAGGCAGTCGCTGCCCGCGTAGGCGATTTTGATATAATCCTTTTCCACCCCGTCTACCGGCAGGCGCAGCATCTCCACAAAACGGCCGATGCCGTGGTGGGCATGCACCACCAGATCGCCGGGGGTCAGGTCGGTATAGGACTGCAGCTTCTGGCGATTGCTGTCCTTGACCCGGCGGGGCTTCTTCTGCTTGCCGCTGACGCTCTCCGTCAGCTGGCCCTCCGTCAGCACCGCCAGCTTCAGCGACGGCCACTCGCTTCCCGCGCTGACCGCACCCAGCAGAATAGTCGCCTGTCCCGGTTGGGGCAGGATACTGCCGTCCAGCGACAGCGCCGCCGTGATGTTCCGTCCCCGCAGCAGCTCCTGCATGTTGTTGGCTCGTACCTGACCGCCGCACAGCACCACCACACGGTACCCGGCGGCCAGATAATGCTCCATATCGGAGGCCGCCGTCTCCAGCGAGCCGCCGTAGGTGCTCAGCTGCCGGGCGGAGATCTGCAGCAGCTCACCCGGCGGCAGCAGATACCGGCTGGTGGGCAGGCTGTCCATCTGGCACAGAGCAAACCGCGCCAATTGCGCCGCCGTCTCCCCCTCTGTCAGAGACAGCTCTCCCATGGCCGGAGCCATAAAGCCGTTTTCCGCCGCAGCGGCTACGTCCTCCTTTAGTTGCCACAGCCAGCCCTTCAGCCCCTCGCTGACCCGTCCGCCCTCGCACACGCAGAGGATGGCGTCCTCCGGCAGATAGTCCAGCGCCGTGGTCTTTTCCGGATACACCGCCGCCAGATACCGGTCGCAGCCGTTGGGGGCGATGCCCTGCCGCAGTGCGTTGGCGTCGGTCTCCAACTGCCGCAGCAGCGGCTCGGTGTGTTCTTTTTTCTTCAGCTTTTTACCCGCCGCTTCCAGCGCGGCGGCGGCTTTCTCCGCTGTGTCCGCGCCCCGGAAGGGCAGCACCTCTCCGGCAGGCAGCAGCAGCGTTTCCTCCAGATTATGCACACGCCGCTGGGTGGTCACATCGAAGACCCCCATGGCGTCCAGCTCGTCGTCCCAGAATTCGCAGCGCACCGGCTGCTCCATAGCGGGGGAAAACACATCCAGGATCCCGCCCCGCAGGGCGAACTGGCCGGGGCCCTCCACCTGCTGGCAGCGGACGTAGCCCGCCGCCGTCAGCCGGGCCGTCAGCGGCTCGATGGGGTAGCTCTCCCCCACCTTCAGCGCAATAACGGTCTCCAGCAGCACGTCCTTCGGCACGCACCGCTGCACCGCCGCGTCGATGGCGGCCACCACCAGCGGCGCTTGTCCGGACGCCATGGCGTACAGCGCCGCAAGGCGCTGATGCTCCCAGTTGCGGCTGGCCGCGGCTGCCAGTCACGCCGCCGCAGCAGCGTCACATCCCGCCCCGTCAGGGCGTGGAGGTCGCTGCACAGCCGCGCGGCCTCCGTTTCGTCGCCGCACAGCAGCAGCATGGGGCGGCCCGTCTCCTGAAGCATGGCCGCCGCCAGCATAGCCCGGTGGACGGGGGATACGCCGGTGACCATGGGCTTGTCGCGGCGCAAGGTACTGTCCAGCAGTGCGCGAGCCTCGGGCATTTGCAATAGTTCCTTTAGCAGCGCGTTCATATCCCCCTCCTTTCTGTTAGCTGGCGAAAAATCTTACGATTTTTCTGCCAATTGGTTTGCGGTCGGCTGCGCGCACCCTTCGGGTGCACTGGCGACCGAGAAGTATTTTTCCGACGTACACGCCGCCGGAAAAATGATTGAAATTTTTTGCGCCGTGCGCGGCGCAAATTCTGCGAAGCTCTTTACCCGTTGAACTTGTTCATGGCCTTGTCGGGGCCCTCCGCCATCAGGCACAGCGCCGCGTTGGCGGCGCGATCCAGCGTCTGGCGCAGCAGTTTGGCCTCGTCGCCCTTGGGCTTGCCGATGACCCAGTCGATCATCTCGTGATCCGGATGCTCCGGCATGCCCACCCCCACCTTGATGCGAGGGAATTGGTCGGTGCCCAGATGGGCGATGATGTTCTTCAGGCCGTTGTGACCGCCGGCGCTGCCGCCCTTGCGGATGCGCAGCTTGCCCACCGGCAGCGACACATCGTCGGAGATCACCACCACATGATCCGCCGGCACCTTATAAAACCGTGCCGCCTCCCCCACCGATTCGCCGGAGAGGTTCATGTAGGTCTGGGGCTTCATCACCAGTATTTTATTGCCGTCCTTCTCAAAAATACCCGTCCACGCCTTGAAGCGCAGCTTGGGCAGTGTGAATTTTTCCTGCTCCATCAGGCTGTCCAGCGCCAGCCAGCCCATGTTGTGGCGGGTGCTTTCGTACTGCTTGCCGGGATTGCCCAGCCCCACCAGTATCCAGTTGACGCCGCCGCTCTGGTTCCGATTGAAAAACAAGGAGCGTCCCTCCTTTTTCTATGGTAATAATAGGGGAACTGCTGTGCGCAGTTCCCCTATTATAGCACCTGAAAATGAATTTGAAAAGCCTTAGTTAAAAAGCTTGGCGATGGAGATCTCCTGATAGATACGCTCGATGGCCTCGGCAAACATGGGGGCCACGGACAGGTACTTGATCTTTTCGCAGCCCTTGCCCATCTCCTCGGGAATGGTGTTCAGCAGAGCCATCTCCTTGATGACGCTGTTGTTGATACGCTCCAGCGCGGGGCCGGACAGCACGCCGTGGCTGGCGCAGGCGTACACGCTGTTGGCGCCGCCCACCTCCACGATGGCCTTGGCGGCGTTGCAGATGGAACCGGCGGTATCCACCATGTCGTCGAACAGGATGCAATCCTTACCGGCTACATCGCCGATGACGTTCATGACCTCGCACTGGTTGGCCTTCTGGCGGCGCTTGTCCACGATGGCCAGATTCATGTGCAGCTTCTGGGCGAAGGTACGGGCACGGGCCACGCTGCCCACGTCGGGGGACACCACCACCATATTCTCGCACTTCTCGCCGAACTTCTTGGCGTAGTAGTCCACGAACACGGGGTTGCCCAGCAGGTTATCCACGGGGATATCAAAGAAGCCCTGGATCTGGCTGGCATGGAGATCCATGGTCAGCACGCGGTCGGCGCCGGCGGCGGTCAGCATGTTGGCCACCAGCTTGGCAGAAATGGGGTCGCGGCTCTTGGCCTTACGGTCCTGACGGGCATAGCCGAAGTAGGGGATGACTGCCGTGACGCGGCCGGCGCTGGCACGCTTGCAGGCGTCGATCATGATGAGCAGCTCCATCAGGCTGTCGTTGACAGGCTTGCAGGTGGAATTGATGAGGAACACGTCGCTGCCGCGGACGGTCTCATACAGGGAAACGCTGGCCTCGCCGTCAGCGAAGCTCTTGACCTCCGCCTCGCCCAGCTTGGTGCCGATGATCTTGCAGATCTCCTGCGCCAGAGCGGGGTTGGCGTTGCCGGTGAAAATTTTGATGTCCTTGCCGTGAGAAATCATGGTGAAACATCCTCCTCTTTTGTTATTTTTTATGTAAAATTTTTTTACTTTTTCTTGCTTTTGAAGAACCGGGCGGCCCAACCCAGCTTGTTCTCCTGCCGCGCACGGGCAATGGCCAGCGCCCCGGCAGGTACGTCCTTGTCCACGGTGGAACCGGCGGCGGTATACGCCCCGTCCCCGATGGTGACGGGAGCGATCAGGTTGGTGTTGCAGCCCAGGAACACATCGTCCCCCACGGTGCAGCGGTACTTCTTCAGCCCGTTATAATTGGTGGTGACGGTGCCGCAGCCGAAATTCACCCGCTTGCCGATATCGCTGTCGCCTACATAAGTGAGGTGGCTGACCTTGGTGCCGTCGTCCAGCTTGGAGTTCTTCAGCTCCACAAAATCGCCGATGCGGCAGTGGTCGCCCACGGTGCAGTCCGGCCGCACATAGGCAAAGGGCCCCACGGTGGTGTGGCTGCCGATGGTGCTTTCGTTCAGCTGGCTGGCGTTGACGGTGGTATCCTCGCCCACCACGCAGTCCCGGATCATGGTATTGGGGCCGATCTCGCAGCCCTTGCCGATAACGGTATGCCCCCGCAGGATCGTCCCCGGCAGCAGCGTCACGCCGGGAGCCACAGCGCACCGGGGATCCACATAGGTGTTGTTGGGATCGACGACGGTGACGCCGTTCAGCGCCATCCGCTTCATCAGCAGCTCACGAGCATCAGGCATAGCGGCCTGCAATGCGGCGGCGTCGGCCACCGGCAAAAATGCGGGCGGCAGCGTCTCCGCCTGCCAGAGCGTGCGGATACCCACAGCCTCCGCAGGGCAATCTGTCAGGGACAGGCTCTCCGCCAGACGAGTCCGCAGCACAGCGGTGTCGGCGGCGTAAACGGCGCGGGATTCCTCTCCCGCTGTGGGAACCACCGGGCCGGGAACGACGATCACACCGCCCTCGGCGGCGGAAAACGCCTCCTCCAACCTGTCATAAAAGCTCACGCCGGAGATATCATGCAGCGCCTCGGCCGCCTCGTTTCGCCAATTTTCCTCACAGACAACAAAAAACCGCTCAATACCGCAGGCCAACAGCTCCTGACACACCCATCGGACAACGGGGCAAAAGAGCATCGGCTGCAGCATCAGCGGTTTGATAGCGGTATCAGCGCCGGCACCGCCGGCGCGAAGATCAATGATCGCCAGTTTGTGATCCATTGGAAAACACCCCCTATAAAGAGAGATACGAATTCTTCTTATAGGTAGTATAACATATCCTACGGGAAAATCCAGTGTTTTCACAGAGAAATTCCAACAACTTTTTGCCGCTGCCGCCGCAAAAAATGGGGAAAAAGGGAGAAAGAACGGTTTTTCCGGAAAATCATCGTCCAAAACGAATATTTTAATGAGAAAAACGGACTTTTTAACAATTTTGATGTTGAATTTCTGAAAGAATTGCTTTATACTAGGGAAGCTTTTTGATAAAGGGGGTGGAGAAGTCATGCTGAACATTGTGCTGGTGGAGCCGGAGATCCCACAGAACTGCGGCAACATCGCCCGCACCTGCGCCGCCACCGGCAGCCGTCTGCATCTGATCCGCCCTCTGGGCTTTGATATTTCCGACCGGGCTGTGAAGCGGGCCGGTCTGGACTACTGGCATCTGGTGGAGGTGCGGGACTACGACGGGCTGGACGATCTGTTCCGCCAGCATCCCGAAGCGCTGACCGATCTGTGGCTGGCCACCACCAAGGCTCCGAAGGATTACACGCAGGCCCGATTCTCGCCGGACTGCTGGCTGTTTTTCGGCAAGGAGACGGCGGGGCTGCCGGAGGACTTCCGCAAGGCCCACTATGACCGCTGCATCCGCCTGCCCATGCGGCAGGACGCCCGGAGCCTGAACCTCAGCAACTCTGTGGCCATCCTGACCTACGAGGCATTGCGCCAGACCGGCTTCCCCGGCCTGTGCGGCACAGGTGAAATGGCAGAGGAACACAACAATACCACTCTGTAAAGGAGACGCGAATATGAACTACAACAAGAAAACCATCATGGACGTGGATGTAGCGGGCAAGAAGATCCTGCTGCGCTGCGATTTCAACGTACCGCAGGACAAGGCCACCGGCGAGATCACCAGTGACAAGCGCATCGTGGCGGCGCTGCCCACCATCCGGTACCTGCTGGACAAGGGCGCGGCGGTGATCGCCTGTTCCCATCTGGGCAAGCCCAAGGGCGAGTGGAAGGAAAAGCTGAGCCTTGCCCCTGTGGCGAAGCGTCTCAGTGAGCTGCTGGGCCGCGAGGTCATCTTCGCCAAGGATATCGTGGGCGAGGACGCCAAGGCCAAGGCCGCCGCTCTGAAAGGCGGCGAGATCCTGCTGCTGGAGAACCTGCGCTTCGATCCCCGCGAGGAGAAGAACGATCCCAGCTTTGCCAAGGAGCTGGCCGCTATGGCGGAGCTGTACGTGTCCGACGCCTTCGGCACCGTGCACCGGGCCCACGCCTCCACCGCCGGTGTGGCGGCCTTCCTGCCCGCTGTGTCCGGCCTGCTGGTGGCCAAGGAGCTGGAGATCATGGGCAAGGCGCTGGACGACCCCAAGCGGCCCTTTGTGGCGGTGCTGGGCGGCGCCAAGGTCAGCGACAAGATCGGCGTCATCAACAATCTGCTGGAAAAGGCCGACACCATTATTATCGGCGGCGGCATGGCCTATACCTTTGCCAAGGCACAGGGCGGCTCCATCGGCAAGAGCCTGTGCGAGAACGACAAGCTGGACTACGCGCTGGAGATGATCGAAAAGGCCAAAAAGAACGGCGTGACGCTGTTGCTGCCCACCGATACCGTGGCCGCCGACAGCTTCTCCAACGACGCCAAGCGCATGGTGGTCAGCACTATGAACATCCCCGACGATTACGAGGGTATGGACATTGGCCCCGACACTACCAAGACCTTCTGCGACGCGGTGCGCGGCGCAGGCACCGTGGTGTGGAACGGCCCCATGGGCGTGTTCGAGTTTGAGAACTTCGCCGCCGGAACCCGCGCCATGGCCCAGGCACTGGCTGACAGCGGCGCCGTCACCATCGTGGGCGGCGGCGACAGCGCGGCGGCGGTGGAGCAGATGGGTTTTGCCGATAAGATCACCCACATCTCTACCGGCGGCGGCGCGTCGCTGGAGTTCCTTGAGGGTCTGGAGCTACCCGGCGTGGCGTGCCTGCTTGATAAATAAAGAGAGGATTTCATCCCCCTTTAGATTTTCCGTGACGATTTGAAATAGATAGAGGAGCTAAGAAAAAAGATGAATCGCAGATATCGTAAAACCATTATCGCCGGCAACTGGAAAATGAACATGACCGCCAGCGAAACCAAGAAGTTCGCCGAAGAGCTGAAAGCCATCATGCCCAAGGCCAAGTGGTGCGACGTGGTGGTGTGCGTCCCCGCCGTCAACATCTCCACCGCCATCCGCGCTTTCAAGGATCTGCGGGTGTCCGTGGGTGCGCAGAACCTGTTCTATGAAAAGTCCGGTGCCTACACCGGCGAAGTGTCCGCCGACATGCTGAAGGATCTGGGCGTGAAGTACGTCATCATCGGTCACTCCGAGCGCCGCCAGTACTTCGGCGAGACGGATCTGACCGTCAACAAGAAGGCGCTGGCCGCGCTGGAAGCGGGCCTGCACCCCATCATCTGCGTGGGCGAAACGCTGGAGCAGCGCGAGCTGGGCATCACCATGGAGCTGATCGCCCTGCAGGTGAAGTCTGCGCTAGCCGGCGTACCCGCCGAGAAGCTGCGCAAGTGCGTCATCGCCTATGAGCCGGTGTGGGCCATCGGCACCGGCAAGACCGCCACCGCCGAGCAGGCCGCCGAGGTCTGCACCTTCATCCGTACCACTGTGCGCCACCTGTACGGTGCCCGCATTGCCCGCTCCATCACCATTCAGTACGGCGGCTCCATGAAGCCCTCCAACGCGGCGGAGCTACTGGGCCAAAGCGATATCGACGGCGGCCTGATCGGCGGTGCCAGCCTGAAGCCCGCCGAATTCGTGGAGATCATCAACGCAGCCAATCAGGACTAATACCGAAGAAAGGAAGGTTCCGTCATGAATAAGACGCCCACTACGCTTATCATTATGGACGGCTTCGGCCTGGCCTCTGCCAGCGACGACAACGCCGTAACGCTGGCCAAAACGCCGGTGCTGGATCGACTGTTCAAGGAATACGCCAACACCACGCTGTCCGCCAGCGGACTGGACGTGGGTCTGCCCGCTGGGCAGATGGGCAACAGCGAGGTCGGCCACACCAACATCGGCGGCGGCCGGGTGGTATTTCAGGATCTGCCCCGCATCAGCCGCGCCATTGACGACGGCAGCTTCTTCAAAAACGAGGCCTACAACAAGGCCATGGGCGACTGCCTGAGCAAAGGCAGCAGCCTGCACCTGTACGGCCTGCTGTCCGACGGCGGCGTACACTCCCACATCCAGCACCTGTTTGCCCTGCTGCAAATGGCAAAGGACAAGGGACTTACCAAGGTCTATGTCCACTGCTTCCTGGACGGTCGCGACGTGTCCCCCACCAGCGGCAAGGGCTTTGTGGAGGAGCTGCGGGACAAATGCGCCCAGCTCGGCGTGGGCAAGATTGCCACGGTGATGGGCCGCTATTACGCCATGGATCGCGACAAGCGGTGGGAGCGTGTGCAGATGGCCTATGACGCCATGGTATACGGCGAGGGCATCCAGAACGCCGATCCGGTGGACGCGGTGGCCAAATCCTATGCCAACGGTGTCACTGACGAGTTCGTGGAGCCTGTGGTGTGCGACAAGGACGGCACTATCGGAGACAACGACAGCGTGATCTTCTTCAACTTCCGTCCCGACCGCGCCCGTGAGATCACCCGCGCCATCGTGGATCCGGACTTTGACGGCTTCCAGCGGGAGTTCTTCCCCACCACCTACGTGTGCAACACGGAGTACGACGCTTCCATGCCCAACGTGCTGGTGGCATGGCCCCGCGTGGCGGTGAAGAACGGACTGGGCGAGTATCTCAGCAGCATGGGCATGACCCAGCTGCGCATTGCCGAGACAGAGAAGTACGCCCATGTGACCTTCTTCTTCAACGGCGGTGTGGAGACGCAGTACCCCGGCGAGGATCGGGTGCTGGTGCCCTCCCCCAAGGTAGCCACCTACGATCTCCAGCCGGAGATGAGCGCCTACGAGGTGTGCGACAAGTGCGTAGAGCGCATCGAGTCCGGCAACTATGACGTGATCATCCTGAACTTCGCCAACTGCGATATGGTGGGCCACACCGGCGTTCTGGAGGCCGCCATCAAGGCGGTGGAGACCGTGGATACCTGCGTGGGCAGGGTGGTGGACGCCACGCTGAAGATGGGCGGCATCGCCATGATCACCGCCGACCACGGCAACGCCGAGGACATGAAGCAGCCCGACGGCAGCCCCATGACCGCTCACACCACCAATCTGGTGCCCTTTATCCTGTGCGGCGCCGGAAGCCAGCTGCGGCCCGGCCGTCTGGCGGATATCGCCCCCACCATTCTGGATGTAATGGGTCTGGCCTGCCCGCCGGAAATGGATGGACGGACGCTGATTGTAAGATAAAAACCTGGCATGAAATCTTCGATTTCATTGCCAAAGGGATCACGGCCGACTGCGCGCGTCCTTCGGACACACTGGCGGCCGAGAAGTATTTTTCTGACGCACATGTCGTCAGAAAAATGATTCGATTTTTTCGCGTCTGCGGACGCGAACTCCGCGAGGTTTTTGTAGGGGCGGACGACTCTGTCCGCCCCTCAATATACCACAACATATTTCATCATTCCCTCAACTCAGGAGGAACCACCTACATGAACATCACTGTCATTGGCTGCGGGCGCTGGGGCTCGCTGATCACATGGTACCTGGATCGCACCGGCCATCAGGTGACGCTGTACGGCCGGCCGGAGTCCGCCCGGATGCAGCGGTTTCTGACTGACCGCAGCAACGACCTGCTGACGCTGCCGGAATCCGTGGCGCTGTCCACCGACCTTGCCTGCGTGCAGGACGCGGAGGTCATCATCATCTCCATCGGCTCCCAGAGCCTGCGGGGCTTAATGGAGGAGCTGCGGCCCATGGTGCTGCGGGACAAGACCTTTGTGCTGTGCATGAAAGGTCTTGAGATCGGCACTGGAGAACGGCTCAGTCAGGTGGCCCGTGAGTATCTGGACAGCTCCAACGCCATCGCCGTATGGCTGGGGCCGGGTCACGTGCAGGAGTTCTATCGCGGCGTGCCCAACTGCATGGTCATCGACAGCGAGAACGCCGACGTGAAGCAGCGGCTGGTGCGGGAATTCTCCAGCGACCTGATCCGCTTCTACTACGGCAGCGACCTGCTGGGCAACGAGGTAGGCGCCGCCGCCAAGAACGTGGTGGGTATCGCCGCCGGTTTTCTGGACGGTCTGGGCCTTGTGACGCTGAAGGGCGCGCTGATGAGCCGGGGCACCCGCGAGGTGGCCCGCCTGATCCGTGCCATGGGCGGCAACGAGTTGTCCGCCTACGGTCTGTGCCATCTGGGCGACTATGAGGCCACGGTGTTCTCCCCCTACAGCCACAACCGGCAGTTCGGCGAATGCTACGTGCAGGGCAAGTCCTACACCCAGCTGGCCGAGGGCTACTACACCGTCAAGGCGCTGGTGCAGCTGGGAAAGCAGTACGGCGTGGAGCTGCCCATCTGCCAATCCGTGTACCACATCCTCTACGAAAACGCCGATCCCCACGAGGCCATCCGCCTGCTGATGGGCCGCGACCTGAAGGGTGAATTCGATAGCTGAACCAAAAAATGTATAAAAAGACCTCTGCTTGTCCAAAATAGGCGGCAGAGGTCTTTTTTTCATTCCGGCAGGCCGCCGGCCGTAACGGGCGGCCATCGGATCGCTCCGGTGAAAGGAGAAGCTATGGAATTTATGAAGCAGCACCGCCGCGCCATCTACATCGCGCTGGCGCTGTGCGTGGTCGCCGCCGGTGTGACGGGATATCTGCTGACCAACCGCGAGACCCCCAACCAGCAGGCCTCCGCCAACCAGCCCGTGGTGGACGTAAAACCCCCTGTGGTAACGCCGGTCACGCCTGACCTGCCGGTTCAGGAGGAGCCGCAGGAGGACGAGGAACCGCCCGTGGAGGCGGTGGCCGAGCTGCTGCCGCAAGTGGTCTCGCCGCTGGACGGTACTACCGTGACGGTATTCAGCATGTCGGAGCTTTTGTATGACGAGACCATGGCCGACTGGCGCACCCACGAGGGGCTGGACATTCAGGCCGCCGAGGGCGACGCGGTGAAAACCGCCGCGGCGGGTGAAGTGACCTCCGTCACCCGTGACGAGCTGATGGGCACCACCGTGTGCATCACCCACAGCGGCGGCTATGTGACCCGCTACAGCAGCCTGCTGGAGAACCCCCCCATCAGTCAGGGTCAGCAGGTAAAGGCCGGCGACATCGTGGGCTATGTGGGCACGGCCGCTGCCGAGGCCAGCATGGGTCCCCACCTGCATTTCGCCGTGGAGAAGGACGGAAGCCTGATCGATCCGAAGGAATATGTGAATTAACTGGCGCAACATTTCCTTGCAGCCCTTTGTAGGGGCGGACGACTCTGTCCGCCCCTTTATCGTTGATTGCTTTTTTCGGGCGGACAGAGTCGTCCGCCCCCACGAAATAATAACCGCTAAACACAGGCGACTTGTAAAAAGTTGGCTGCGTTTTTGCAAAAACCGGGAACTTTTTCCACGCCGCCAGCGTCACATAAGCAGGAAGATCCCAAAATGAAGGAGGTTTGTGCCCATGAAACGTATGGTATCTCTCTTGCTGACGCTGGTGCTGGCCCTGCTGCTGGCAGGCTGCGGCGGTAATGCCGCTGCAGCCGCTGACAGCGCTGCGGCGCCCCGCGACAACGGAAGCGGCTACTGGAACACCACCGCCGACACGGACAGCATCAGCGAGGATCAGAACATGGCCTATGAAGCCGAGGAGCCGGGCGCTTCGGCGTACAACGACAGCAAAGCGCAGTCCGACAGGCCCGCCAAAAAGGTCTACACCGGCTACATGGAGATGCAGACGCTGGACTTTGACAAGGCCAGCGGCGACATCGACGCGCTGGTGAAGGAGCTGGGCGGCTACTTCCAGCAGAGCAGCGTTTCCAACCGTGGAAACAGCGGCTATCGCTACGGCAGCTACACCATTCGCATCCCTTCCGCGCAGTTCGATACCTTCCTGCAGAAGGCCGGGACGCTGTGCCATCTGGTTTACAGCAGCACCGGAACGGACGATGTGTCCGAGACCTACTACGATACCGAGGCACGGCTGGAGACCGCCCGCATCAAGCTGGAGCGTCTGCAGGCGCTGCTGGCCAAGGCCACCAGCATGGACGACATCATCACCATTGAGGGCGCCATCTCCGAGACGGAGTGGGACATTGAGAATCTCAGCGGTACGCTGCGGCGCTATGACGCGCTGGTGGACTACGCCACCATCGACGTGGAGCTCAGTGAAGTCTACAAGCTGTCCGGGCAGGACGAGGCCGTCACCACCTTCGGCGGACGGCTGGGTCAGTCCTTCGTCAACGGCCTGCAAGCCGTGGGCAGTGCGCTGGAGGACTTCGCCGTGTGGCTGGCCTACAGCTGGGTGTGGCTGGCGGTGATCGCCGCGGTGATCGTGGTGATCGTCCGCGTCATGCGCCGCAAGAGCGGCGGGAAGAAATTTTCCCTGAAGCGGAAGGGCAAGGACGCCGATGCGGAGACAAAGGAATGACCGGGCTAAATACAGCGGCAATTGTCCTGCGTAGGGGGCGGCATCTGCCGCTCCCTACGCAAAGTGTGCGCGAAAAAACCGCTGTTCGCCAAATTTTCCCTTGCAATCCGGCGAAAGGTTTGCTATACTATGCAATACGAATTAAATCCTGTGTATTTCATGGGGGAGTAGTTGCGCACCTGCGGGTGCGAGTTAAGTCAACATGCATGGCGGAAACGTCTGGCTTAGCTTGAAACAGCGAGACTCATGTACAGTTCCTATTCTGTACATGCGGCTCGCTTTTTGTTTTGCCGGGCGGAAACAAAAGCGAAAGACCCAACGCCCTTTATCAGCTCGTTATATCGGGGCAGAATACCCGTATTCAGGAGGAAGGACAAGATGAAGCACTATCTGGAACAAGCGGACGCCGTATTGCGGGAGGTAGACTCCTGCGAGCAAGGTTTGACCGCCGCCGAGGCGGAGGAGCGCCTTGTCAAAAACGGCAAGAACAAGCTGGAGGAGGCCAAGAAGGATTCCCTGATCAAGCGGTTTTTCCAGCAGATGGCCGATCCCATGATTATCATTCTGCTGGCCGCCGCCGCCATCAGCGCCGTGCTGGCGGTGGTAGAGAACGAGAGCTTTGCCGACGTGATCATCATCCTGTTCGTGGTCATCGTCAACGCCGTGCTGGGCGTGTATCAGGAGAGCAAGGCGGAGAAGGCCATTGAAGCCCTACAGCAGATGGCCGCCGCCACCAGTAAGGTGCTGCGGGACGGCCAGACCGTCACCATCCGCAGCGAAGATCTGGTGGTGGGCGACGTGGTGCTGCTGGAGGCGGGCGACGCTGTCCCGGCGGATGGCCGTGTGCTGGAGAGCGCCAGCATGAAGGTGGAGGAAGCCGCATTGACCGGCGAATCCGTCCCCGTCACCAAGTTCATCGACCTGATCCACCTGCGGGACAACGCCAACGACGTGCCGCTGGGCGACCGGAAGAACATGGTATACATGGGTTCTACCGTGGTGTATGGCCGCGGCCGCATGGTGGTGACCCAGACCGGCATGGACACCGAGATGGGCAAGATTGCCGACGCGCTGGCCAACGCGCAGGAGGGTCAGACCCCCTTGCAGCGGAAGCTGACCCAACTCTCCGGTATCCTCACCAAGCTGGTGCTGGTGATTTGCGTGCTGATCTTTGGCGTGCAGCTGCTGCGTGCCGGTGAATTTACGCTGGACGTGGTGCTGCACTCCTTCATGATCGCCGTGTCGCTGGCGGTGGCCGCTATCCCGGAGGGCCTTGCCGCCGTGGTGACGGTGGTGCTGAGCATCGGCGTCACCAACATGTCCAAGCGCAGCGCCATTATCCGCCGCCTGACTGCCGTGGAGACGCTGGGCTGCGCCCAGATCATCTGCTCCGACAAGACCGGCACCCTGACCCAGAACAAGATGACCGTGGTGGACGACTACGGCAGCGAGAGAGACCTGACCGCCACCGCCATGACCCTGTGCTCCGACGCCAATCTGGCGGAGGACGGCACCGTCACCGGTGAGCCCACCGAGGCGGCGCTGGTGGCATGGGGCGCCAAATGCGGCCTGCCCAAGCCCCGTCTGCAAGAGGAACTGCCCCGTGTGGGGGAAGCACCCTTTGACTCCGGCCGCAAGATGATGTCCACCATCCACAAGAAGGATAACGGCTATGTCCAGTTCACCAAGGGCGGCCCCGACGTGGTGCTGGAGCGCTGCACCAGCTACTGGGACAGCGGCATCGTCCGACCCATGACGGAGGAAAAGAGGGCTGAGATCTTGGCTGCCAACAAGGCCATGGCCGACAAGGCGCTGCGCGTGCTGGCTGCCGCCCAGCGTACCTATGACGCGCTGCCCGCCTCTATGGAGGCTGACAATCTGGAGCACGACCTGTGCTTCTTAGGGCTGGCGGGCATGATCGATCCGGTGCGCCCGGAGGTAAAGGCCGCCATCGAGGAGTGCCGTCAGGCGGGCATCCGTCCCATCATGATCACCGGCGACCATATCGATACCGCCGTGGCCATCGCCAAGGAGCTGGGGATCCTGGAGAACGGCAAAAAGGCTGTCACCGGCGCGCAGCTCAGCGCCATGAGCGACGAGGAGTTTGAGAAGGAATACCCCAATATCGCCGTGTATGCCCGCGTACAGCCGGAGCATAAGACCCGCATCGTCAATGCGTGGCGCAATGCCGGCTATGTCACCGCCATGACCGGTGATGGCGTCAACGACGCGCCTTCCATCAAGTCCGCTGATATCGGCGTGGGTATGGGTATTACCGGCACCGACGTTACCAAGAACGTGGCGGATATGGTGCTGGCGGACGACAACTTCGCCACCATCGTGGGCGCGGTGGAGGAGGGCCGCCGCATCTACGACAACATCCGCAAGGCCATCCAGTTCCTGCTCTCCTCCAACATGAGCGAGGTCATCTCTATCTTCGTGGCCACGCTGCTGGGCTTCACCATTCTGGAACCGGTGCACCTGCTGTGGATCAATCTGGTGACGGACTGCTTCCCGGCACTCGCACTGGGTATGGAGGAGGCGGAGCCCGCCATCATGCGCCGTCGTCCCCGTGACGCCAAGGCGGGTATCTTCGCCGGAGGAATGGGTGTGGACGTGGCCTATCAGGGCCTTGTGATCTCGGCGCTGACCATCGCGGCCTTCTTTATCGGCCACTTTATGGAGTCCGGCGTGTGGGAGATCCCGGCAAACGGTCTCAGCCCCGACGGCACCACCATGGCCTTTGTCACCATGTCCATGGCGGAGATTTTCCACAGTCTCAACATGCGTTCCCAGCGGGGCAGCATCCTGAAGCTCCGCACCCGCAATAAGATGATGACTTTCGCTGCCATTGGCAGCCTGCTGGCGACCACGCTGGTGTGCGAGGTGCCCTTCATCGCCACCGCTTTTGACTTCACCAGCGTGGAGTGGAACGAGTATCTGGTGGCGCTGGCGCTGGCCTTCTGCGTGATCCCCATTGTGGAGCTCGTGAAGTTCTTCCAGCGAAAAGCGGAGAAATAAGCACAAAAAAGATGAGCGGCTTGCGCAGCTCATCTTTTTTATGTAATGTGTGATTACTTATTGCTCAGGTACTCGTCGATGGACTTGGCGCCCAGCTTGCCGGCACCCATAGCCAAAATGACGGTGGCAGCGCCGGTGACGGCGTCGCCGCCGGCATAGACCGCCTGACGGGAGGTCAGGCCATCCTCGTTGACAATGATGCCGCCCTTCTTGTTGACCTCGAGACCCTTGGTGGTGCTCTTGATCAGGGGGTTGGGGTTGGTGCCCAGAGACATAATGACGGCGTCCACAGGCAGGTCGAACTCGCTGCCCTTCTTCTCGATGGGACGGCGGCGGCCGGAAGCGTCAGGCTCGCCCAGCTCCATCTCGATGCAGGTCATGGACTTGACGCAATCCTGCTCGTCGCCATTGATCTGGATGGGGTTATTCAGGGTCTTGAAGATGATACCCTCCTCGATGGCGTGCTCCACTTCCTCGTGACGGGCAGGCAGCTCCTCCATACCACGGCGGTAGACCACCCAGACCTCGGCGCCCAGACGCTTAGAGCAGCGAGCGGCGTCCATGGCCACGTTGCCGCCGCCGACGACAGCCACCTTCTTGCCCCGCAGATCCATGATGGGGGTATCGCTGTCCTCGCGATAGGCCTTCATCAGATTGATACGGGTCAGGAACTCGTTGGCGGAGTAAACGCCCTTCAGGTTCTCGCCGGGGATATGCATGAACATGGGCAGACCAGCGCCGGAGCCGATGAACACGGCCTCGAAGCCGTTCTCCTCCATCAGCTCGTCGATGGTGATGGTGCGGCCCACAACGGTGTTGGTCTCCACCTTGACGCCCATGGCCTTCAGGCCGTCCACTTCCTTCTGGACGATGGCCTTGGGCAGACGGAACTCGGGAATGCCGTACACCAGCACGCCGCCAGCCAGATGCAGTGCCTCGAACACGGTGACCTCATAGCCCTTCTTGGCCAGATCGCCGGCGCAGGTCAGACCGGCAGGGCCGGAGCCCACGATAGCCACCTTGTGGCCGTTGGACTCGGGCTTGGTGGCAGCCTCGGTGCTGTGGGCGTTGTGCCAGTCGGCCACAAAACGCTCCAGACGGCCGATACCCACGGGGTCGCCCTTCTTGCCGCGGACGCAGTGCATCTCGCACTGGCTCTCCTGCGGGCAGACGCGGCCGCACACGGCGGGCAGGGAGCTGGTCTGATGGATCACCTGATAGGCGCCCTCATAGTCCTTCTCCACGATCTTCTGGATAAACTCGGGAATGCGGACGTTGACGGGGCAGCCGTCCACACAGGGATGATTCTTGCAGTTAAGGCAGCGGGCCGCTTCGTCCAGTGCCTGCTCCTCGGTGTAGCCCAGGGCCACTTCCAGGAAGTTTTTATTCCGAACGTTGGGATCCTGAGAGGGCATCTCGTTCTTCTTCAAGCTCATATTCGCCATGATCACTTTACCTCCTGCTTGTACAGATTGCAGACTTCCTCATGCTTGCGCAGCTCGAAGTCGCGATACATCTGATTGCGCTTCACCGCCAGATCCCAGTCCACCTGATGGCCGTCGAAGTCGGGGCCGTCCACGCAGGCAAACTTGGTCTCGCCGCCCACGGTCAGGCGGCAGCCGCCGCACATGCCGGTACCGTCGATCATGATGGGGCTCATGGAGACGGTGGTGGGCACGCCGTAAGGCTCGGTGGTCTTGGAGACGAATTTCATCATGATCATGGGGCCGATGGCGAAGATCTCGTCATACACGTTGCCGGCATCCAGCAGCTCCTTCAGCGCCTCGGTGACAAGGCCCTTCTGGCCATAGGAGCCGTCGTCGGTGCAGACCTTCAGCACAGAGGAGACGGCCTTGAACTTATCCTCAAGGATCACCACGTCCTTGTTCTTGAAGCCTACCACAGCGTGGACCTCCGCGCCGCAGTCATGGAACTTCTTCAGGACGGGATATGCGATGGCGCAGCCGACGCCGCCGCCCACCACGCAGACCTTCTTCTTACCCTCGGTCTCGGTCGGACGACCCAGAGGGCCCACAAAGTCATGCAGGCACTCGCCCTGCTGCTTGTGGCTCAGCTTTTCGGTGGTGGCGCCCACGGTCTGGACGATGATGGTAACAGTGCCTTTTTCACGGTCATAGTCATGGATCGTAATGGGGATACGCTCACCATTCTCATCCACGCGCAGAATGATAAACTGGCCGGGCTGCGCCTTCTTGGCCACCATGGGTGCCTCGATCTCATAGAGGATCACGGTGGGTTTCAGCGCTTCCTTTTTCACGATGCGATACATACTTACTCCCTCATTTCTGTTTTTTCCTTACCTGCGCCCTTTTCGCAGGCGACGCCGGGAACTTTGTTTATTTTATCACGATGATGCCCCGCCGTCAATGCACATCTTACACACTTTTGACAAGAATTGACGGGCATATCGCCGGAGAAAGCAAGCGGAGGATTGCCGTTTTCCGGATGTGGTAGTATAATGATTCGTATAGAAAACATATGCAGTTCTACTTTTCAGCGCACCGAAGCCTCCCTCTGATGAGGGAGGTGGCAAAACCGCAGGTTTTGACGGAGGGAGAGATGTGAAGAGGTATAATAAATCAAATATTCCCCTCGCCAAGACACTAAGGACGAATATGACGCCTTGGGAGCGAAAACGATGGTTTGATTTTCTGCGGAATTATCCCGTACGTTTTCAGCGGCAAAAAGCCATTGATAATTATATTGCGGATTTCTATTGCGCAAAAGCAAGGCTGGTCATCGAACTTGATGGCGGAGGCCACTATTCAGAGGAGCAAGCCGAAAAAGACGCAATCCGCACAAGCCAGTTAGAGTCTTTGAATCTGACCGTGTTGCGGATCTGTAATATGGACATTGACCGCAACTTTACTGGCGTATGCGAATTCATAGCGCAAGCTGTTCTAAAGTCTCTCCCTCAGTCAGCTTCGCTGACAGTTCCCTCATCAGAGGGAGCCAAGGGTGCTGTGAGCCGTTGAAAAATCACCCGATCGAGGGCAACCCCGGTCGGGTGTTTCTCGTTTACGGCAATGTCACCTGTCTGCCGGTGATGGTCACCAGCATTTCCTCCCGCATTTTCTTCAGCTCGCGCATCATGGCGCTGCGGTCGGCGGAGATATAGTCCGCCAGCGCACTGAGGGAAAAAGGCAGCAGAAATGACCGGCCGCGCTCCTTGGCCGCCTGCAGCTGGAAATACCGCAGCAGCTTCTCCCGGATGGAGCGACGGCTGAGCACCTCTACCCGCTCCGACAGGAACATGGCCTTTTCCGTCACCAGATGGAACAGGTTCTCCACCATGCGGCCGTGACAGGCACAGGCATGCTCACAGCGGCGCATGACGGCCTCGCCCCGCAGGAAACTGACCCGGCAGGGCGTTACGGAGCGGGCCACCACGCTGTCGTCTCCCGCCGCCTTGAACATCATCATTTCGCCGAACACGCCGCCCGGTTCCAGATGCTCCAGAATGGCGCGGCCGCCCTCCCGGTCTATCCGCTCCACCACGGCGCTGCCCTCAGTGACGATGCCCAGCAGGCCCCGTCCATCGCCAAAATCGTAGATCACATCGTCCGGGCGGAAGCTCTGCTCATGCACCCCCAGACACGCCCGCATGGTCTGGTACTCCTGAGGGCTGACGCCCTCCAGCAAAAGGGATCTTACCATCTTTCTGCCTTCTCTCTTTCTTTATCGCTCATTCATTCTGTAAACGCAGGGAAAGCCGCGTGTCCCGCCGCCTTCCGATCACGCGGTACACGATCCAGTAGGACGCCAATCCCCAGGGGATGGCCGCCAGCACATCCAGCAAAGCATGCTGCTTCACCAGCAGCGTAGAGGCGATGATGACCAGCCCATAGACCGTAGCCGCCCAGCACCAGCCGGTTTTCCGCAGCCCCGGCGTTTCCCACACGGAGCTTACCGCCGCGATGACGCCCAGCACGTGGACGCTGGGGAACACGTTGGTGTTGGTGTCCAGATCGTAGGTCAACTGCACCGCCCAAGTGAAGATATCCCGCACCTGCAAGTCCGCCGGGCGCAGCTCCTGACAGTTGGGCACCAGCACGCAGAACACCGTGGCGGAGAAAAAGGACAGCGCCAGCATCCAGATATACCGCCGGAAGCCCTCGGCGTCCTTCAGGATCAAATAGACGCCCAGCACCGCCAGCAGCGGGCTCCAGCTCATATAAAAGAAAATGAAATAGGGACAGAACGGGATCAGTTGATCCGCCGGCAGCTGCGTGACCCAGTAGGGCCCCGTCACAAATTTCTCAATGATGAAGAACGCCGCCAGATACAGCGGCAGGAACAGCCCCCACCACATATGGGGATGGTCTTTGACAAACGTTTTGACGACTTGCATGATACCCTCCTTGACACTGTGGCATTTGTCACAGTGTATTGTACCACCAAGTGAAAAAATTACTACCCCCGAAATCGTGAATTTTTTGCAAAGCTTTTGGGGTTGCGGGATGCCTCGCCGTAAATGTTCCCGCCCGCGTTTTTTTACACACAAAAATTACCAATCACGCAAAACGCATATTGCGCGGATATGAGGGAAATCTAGCATTGCGATACCCAATCGACAAGCTTTTGCTTGACAACACAAGAAAGGAGATTTCAATCATGTCTGCTAAGAACACTAACAAGCTGAATGTTCCCGAGGCTCGTGCCGCCATGGATAAGTTTAAGATGGAGGCCGCTAACGAGGTGGGCGTCAACCTGAAGAACGGTTACAACGGCGACCTGACCAGCCGCGAGGCCGGCTCTGTCGGTGGCCAGATGGTCAAGAAGATGATCGAGTCCTACGAGAAGAACCTGTAAACTCCGCCAGGGTTTACCAAGATCTTTTCCAATAAATCGACCCCATCGGCTTTCAAGAAAGCCGATGGGGTCGATTCTATCCGGCGTGCAGAAACGGGCAAAGGACAGACGCCATGCGTCTGTCCTTTGTCCTGCCTAAAATCTGCACGAGGAAAGAGGTTTCCGCGCTCTATTGTCTGCGTTCCGGCAAGAACCCTCTCCCCTTGTCTTGCCGGATCGCTCTGTGCAGCTAAGTAAATTGACCGGAGGCTTTTAGCCCTCCTCGATCATTCTGAAATACAGGCCGTTGTTGCTGTCGTCGCCCTCCAGCATCACCATGATGGTGGTGCCGTTCAGGTCGGCGAACAGGCAGGTGAGGTCGGTGCTGGTGCCGTCGCCGTTGGGCATGGTGATGACCACCATCATGTTCTCCTCGTCCGCGCCGCAGCTGCCGGTCAGCACCGTGTCGCCGTTCAGGTAATCCACCGCGTCCACGTCGTTAAAGTCGATCTCCAGCACGCCGTTGCAGCCCTTCAGGGTGTTGGTGGCCTGCTCGTCGCTCATCTCGGTGCCGTTGACAAAGCCGCCGCAGAACTCCCAGCGGGAGCCCACGATATACTCAGGCACTTCCACAAAGGTCATGGTCTCCAGCGGAGTGCCGGCGCCTGCTCCGGTATTGGCGTCATCCTCCACGGCCGGGCTCTGATCGTCCACGTTCGCGTCGTCACCGGCGGTATCGCCGCCGCAGGCTACCAGCGCCAGCGCCATCATCAGTGCCAGCAGGCAGGCCAGAAGCTTCTTCATGCTCATTTCATAATCCTCCAAATTTCTATACATTGCTGCCTATATAAACCGCAGGGTGCGGCTCATATCCTCATTTTCACAGGGTGCTGGTGTAGATCTCGCCGCCCTCGCAGGTGAACATCACGCCGTCGGAATAGGCGTAGTTGCCCATGGCGTCCTGCATCTCGAACATCATCACATAGTCGCCGTCCGGCAGCTCGCACTCGCCGAAAGCGGTGTTTTCCGTAACGGTGATGGTCTCGACGGCGTAGGCCTCCAGATTGTCCTCGTCGCTGGACAGGTTATCCATGTACCAGAGGATGGTCAGCTCATCGCCGGTCTCCAGCTGCCGCAGCACCTTGTCGGCCATACCGGTATCGTCGATGCCCTGCCGCGCGCCCAGAATGATCCACTCCTCCTCATTGAAGTCGTAGGCCACCTGAAGATTGCACTCCTCACCGTTCAGCAGCACCGGCACGGAATAGAGGTTATAGTCCTCGCCGGCGTAGCTGAGCTCCATGTACACCAGACAACCGTCAATGCTGCCCCACACGCCCCGGAAATTGTCGGAGAACACGCCGTTTTCCCAGTCGGCGTTCATGTCGTTGTCGGTACCCAGCAGCAGCATGGTATTCTGCTCCGCGTCCACGTAAAGCAACGTGAAGCCGATGTTGGTCAGAATGCTGTCCGCCTTGGGGCCAAGCGTCATGGTGGCCACACCGTCGTCGTCCACCGTCAGGCCGATGCCGTCCCAGCCCATGGCGGTCAGATTCTCCACCTCCGGAAGTTCCTCAACATTCATGTCCGCCACGTAGTCCATGCCCTCCTGGCTCAGACCGCCGGTCAGCTCATAGGAATAGAAATATTTGAACGCCGTGCCTGCGCCCTGGTCGATATAGCCGTTCAGATCGTCCACATCGCCGTTATAGGAATAGTAGCAGGACAGGCCCGTGGCCTCGGTACGGTACACGCCGTTGACGCGGTACAGCACGCACTGATCCAGCGCGTCCAGCACAGCCTGAGCGCTGGGCAGCAGGTCGGTGCTGCACCGGGCCATATGGCCCAGATCCACCATGTTGGTATAGCCCTGCTCACGGGTGTTGCCGCCGTAGTTCTCCGCCTGTGCCGCCACGCGACCCATCTGGGAGAAGAAGCCGGGGTCGGCGCAGGCGGCGTCCAGCGCCTCCTTGCCGAAGCTCTCATAGGCGTCCAGCAGGTCGCCCATCTTGGACAGGTCGGTCACGGACAGGGTGGTATTGTCCTCGGTGCCCACCAGCTCGCAGCCCTCGTAATAGGCGTCGCAGATGACACGGCCCAGCGCCGCGCCGTCCATGGCGGGCTGCTTGGCCAGCGTGCCTACCCACTGGGAGTAATACCAGCCGTTGGCGGGTTCCGTCTCCTCCGACGCCACCAGATACTTGGCCAGATCGCAGAAGGTATACGCCGTGTCCACCGTAGCCATCAGGCAGGTATCAAAGCCCACCAGCTCCAGCGGCTGCTGGCCCGGCTCATTGCTGGGCTCCCACACCTGAACAAAGGCGCTGTACATCTCGCTGAGAGTCAGGGAATCCAGACCGTACAGCTCGTCAAAGGACGCGCCGGACACCGATCCGCCGCCGTGGTTCCAGAAGATCACCGCCGTCTTGTCGGCGGGATAGTTCTCCTTGGCAAACAGCAGGAAATCCGCCAGCGTCTCGCTGTCGCCCATGCTGGCCGAGGGCTGTTCGTCCACCAGCTGCAAGCCCTCGCTGTTATAAACAAAGCGCTGCAGCTTATCGGCTTCCACCACATCATTCTGCCACTGGGCAGCACCGCCGGTCTGGATCACCACCGTCACGTTTTCCGGCAGCTCCACCTCCAGCAGCTCCGACAGGTCGCCGGTGGCAAAGCCGCCCTCCGACTCCAGATCGCTGCCGCACAGATACCAGTATACCGCCCAGCTGCTGCCGTCGTCCCAAACTGTATCGTCCTCCATGTCCATGCAGCCGGTACACAGCGTCAGCAGCATCAGCACCGCCAGCAGCAGCGCGCCAATCTTTTTCTTCATATACGCTCCTTACACACTCTTGAATGTCGCTTTTTGTCCGTTAAATGCCCATTAACTGCCGCTTTTTGGCAGTAAACTCCTCCTCGGTGATGATACCGGCGTCCAGCAGGCCCTTATAGCGCTGGATCTCCGTCACCACGTCCACCGGCGCAGCGGCAGGCTTTGCCGCCGCATTCTTTTCCGTGGCGGCGCCGTCCCAGCGCTCCTTTGCCGCCGGGTCTATCAGGCGCATCAGGTGCTTCGCCAGCTCCAGCAGTTCACCGGACTTGGCCCGGTATTCCTTCAGATAGCCCTCCACATCCGGTTGATGGCGGTCATAGCCCGGCGCGTCCACCTCGCCCTGAAACTTTTTCCAGTAGGGGTGGTTCAGCCTGACCTCTACGGTAAACTGCTTCACGGGAGCCGCCGCTTCAAAAGTGGGCTCCGGCGGAAGCCGCCGCTCCGCGTCACGATCCTTGTCATGGTCGTGATCCGAATGGAGCGTTTCGTGCAGCTCGGCCATGTACTGCATCCGCTGGCGCTCCTGCTTCTCCTGATAGAAGCGGGAGATCGCCGCCTTTTGGCTTCTGGCGGCGTCCGGCACCTTGCTGTTGTGGCACAGCAGCGCGCCGCTGCCGCTTTCATACAGCACAAAGCCGTCCTCGCAGATGCGGAAGGAGCGGATGTCGCTCCCCTTCAGCACCAGCGCGTCGTCATTCTGCTTCAGCCGCAGCAAACGGTGGGCATCGTCCACCACCAGATCGCCGGAAAACAGGCCGAAGGCATACAGGTACGTCCGCTGGAACTGCCTGCGCAGGGGCTCATTCTCATCATAGTACGCCATGTACTGCTGGAATTCCTCCAGCGTCATTTTATCCACCGTGCCCACAGGCAGATCCACCTTTTTGTCGCACGCCTTGCAGATGGGCATGTTCTCCACCTTGGTGGCCAGCAGCCGGGGCGTGGGATTCCCGCAAATGGGGCAGAGCTTCTTGTTATTGCTGAACAGGCCCATACAGGCATCCTCCCTCTCTTTTCGTTTCTCAGGCTCTTACGGCCGGTCGTCCGGCAGCAGGGTACGGGGCCGGAACCCCATCAGCCCCGCAATAAGCCGCGCAGGCATCCGCCGCAGCGCGGCGTTGAAGCGCTCTGCGGCGTCATTATACTGTTGGTGGCTGCTTCGCAACATCTGACGGCCACAGTCTATGGCGGCCATGGCAAGGATATACGCCGCGTCGCTTCTCAGCGCCGGATATTGCACCGCCACCGTCTCCACATACCGCAGCGCGTCCAGCGCCAGAGCCTCCTGCGCCGTTACGTCCGCCGCCTGTGAGGCGGAGACGATCACGCCCTGACCGCTCCGCACGGTCTCTGCCTGCGGCGCCTGCCGGGCGGTATAATCCCATGTCAGATCCAGCAGCGCCGCCACGGCGTCAAGGCAGGCCGCCAGACGCACACCTACCTGCTGCATGGCCTTTCCCGCGCCGCTGTCCATAGCCCGCAGCTTCCGCTCCTCCACAATGGCCCACACTACAAGCGCGGCAGCGGGCAGCAGGATCAGGACAAACGTCCTCATACATGCTCCCCTCCCGCAAAAAAAGCGGCGGATACAGATAGCGCTCCGTATCCGCCGACAGCTCGTGCTCATTACGTTGCGCGCCGCACCGCCGTTTCCATAATGTAAGGCTGCGGCTCATGGGTACAGTGTACTCCAAACCGCCGCCGCTGTTGTGCCAAGTGCATGAATCGACCGAAAAAACGACACAATCGCCGCCCCGCCTACAGCGACACCCGCAGCACGAAGCGGCCATCCTTCTCCGAGAAGGAATACATGCCGTTATACCGCTCAGCAATAGCGCAGATGCTCCGCACGCCGATACCGTGTCCCGGCTCGCGGGTCACCGGCAGGCCCTTTTCAAAGGTCACGCCCGGCGGGCAGGTGTTGGTCACCTGCAAGAAGAATTTGCCGCTCTTTTCGTAGACCACCAGCTCGATATCGCAGGGTTCACCCGTCTGACGCAGCCGCTGGCAGGCATGCAGGGCGTTTTCCAGCGCGTTGGACAGCAGCACGCACAGATCCGTCTCCGCCACCGGGATAAAATGGGGCACCTCCGCCCGCACCCGCAGGGGCACGCCGCTCTCCTCCGCCCGTCCGGCAAAGGCCGACAGGATCAGGTTCACCGTCTCGTTTTCGCAGAAAACGCGCACCTTCTGGCTCTCGATCTCCGCGCAGACCTCCCGGATATAGGCCTGTGCCTGCTCCGTGCGGCCGTTTTCGATGCACCCGGCCAGATACTGCATGTGGTGGCGCAGGTCGTGGCGATAGGTGCTGGCCCGCCGCTCCGACTCCCGCAGGGAGGCGATCTCGCGGGTGGCCTGCGTCACCTGCAAATGCAGGTTCTCCTGCGTCTGCTCCAGCCGCAGGCGCGTCTCGTTCTCCGCGGAGCTGCGCAGCACAAAGGCCAGATACGCCACGCAGCACACAAAGGGCATGAACTCCACCGCCGCCGGCGTACCCTGTGCCAGCAGATCCGTATAGATACGGGTCAGGTAGTCAAACAGATACCCCACTGCCGGGATCAGGCCAAAGCGCACCTGCATGGCGGGCTTATAGCCCGCGATAGTCCGCACGGCAGGCGCCACAAAGTACAGCAGCCCCAGCAGCAGCGGCAGCGTCAGCGCCAGCTCCGCCGCGGTCTGCACCTCCGCCCCGCCGGACATCAGCGCCGTCAGCAGCAGCGCCAGCCAGCGCCGCAGCTGGCAGCACAGATAGGCCGTCAGCACCGAAATGGTCGGCCACAGCAGCTTCCGCTGGATGATGGCCAGCACCAGCACCAGCGGCATATGGGTCACCAGCGGGTACAGCAGCTTCAGCAGCTGGAGATCGGTGGTCATGCCATAGACCGCCGCCTGCGCCAGCAGGATCGCCGCCATGGACAGTCCATAGGCCCACTTCTTCCCCCTCGTCCACGTGATGCCGCAGAAGGCGGCGGACAGGATCATGCCGTACACGCCCACCGCCGCGTCGTTCAGCAGCGTCACGCCGTTCCACAGCGCGTCGCTGCTCCACACGGTGCCGCCCATCATAGCAGCACCTGCTTCCGGCTGAAGGCGTACTCCAGATACCGCTCCTTCAGCTCCGAGAACCGCCCGTGGGGAATGGGGATCTCCATCTGATCCGTCAGCTGCAAGCCCCGGTAGGAGATGCTCTGGATGTGGTTCATGTTCACCAGATAGGAGCGGTGGGGCCGCACGAAGTTTTCATAGGCCGTCAGCTCCGCCGCCAGCTTGTCCAGACCGCCGGCGCTCTCCAGCACCTGGCCGTTGTCCAGATGCAGCAGCAGCGTCCGACCCACCACCTCGCAGTACATCAGCTTTTCCAGCCGGACGCGGACGATACCGCTTTTGCAGCGCAGCATCACGCTGTTCTCCGCGCTGCGGCAGCACTCGTCCAGCACCGAATCCAGCACCTGAAAAAAGGTCTCCTCCCGGATGGGCTTGAGCTGATAGTAATAGGCATCCACCGTATAGGACTGCACCGCGTATTCCGCCGAGGAGGTGAGAAAAATAATCTTCACATTCCGGTCGTATTCCCGGATCTCACGGGCGGCGCTGATGCCGTTTTCCCCCGGCATGATCACGTCCAGCAGCAGCACGTCAGGACGAAGCCCCTGCTCCATGGCCGCCAGCAGCTCCAACGAGCTTTCAAAGGCATGGCATTCCATCGGCTGATCCCGCGTTTCCCGGTATTTGTTCAGCAGCGCGGTGATCTGCCGCACCACCGCAATATCATCATCACAAAAGGCAATTTTTACCATTCGGCCTCTCCTTGCTTTTTGCCAGTTTTTCACAGGCGGCGGACGCGTGTCCGCCGTTTACTTTCATTATACGGGGTGGGGCATCTTTCGTCAAGGAATGGTTTTTCCGAAAAAGTCCCCCGCTTTTTCTATGCACCGGCGAAAAAATGTGCTATACTATTGCCACACCAGTTCAAAGGAGGCCGCGCCATGCATCTTTTTGACCATCTGCACACCGTCAACACCCATCGCCGTCTGGTGCGGCACTATTGCTGGAAGCTTGGTCTGGTCTGGCAGGGCCTGACCCACGACCTGAGCAAGTACAGCCCCACCGAGTTCTGGCGCAGCGTGAAGTACTATCAGGGCTACCGCAGTCCCAACGACGCCGAGCGCATCGCCAACGGCGTCAGCCTGTCGTGGCTGCACCACAAGGGCCGCAACCTCCACCACTTTGAGTACTGGATCGACTACTGTCTGCGAGAGGACGGCAGCGTGTACATCGGCGGGTGCAAGATGCCCAAAAAATACGTGGCAGAGATGTTCTGCGACCGCATCGCCGCCTGCCGGGTGTATCAGAAGGAGAAATACACCGACGCCTCGCCGTGGGAGTACTACCAGCGCAGCAAGAACCTGAAGCACACCGACGCCGGGCGCTACATGCATGCCGACACGGCGGCGCTGCTGGAGCGGTGGCTGCTGATGCTGAAGGAGCAGGGCGAGGACACCGCCTTCGCCCAAATCAGGAAAGAACTGCAAGACCCCAACTATTAAAAAATAAACGCCGCGTTTGCGGCGTTTATTTTTTAGCATTACTTCTTATACGGCACGTGCCAGATGGTGTCGGCATAGTCCGCGATGGAACGGTCGGCGGCGAAGATGCCGCTGCGGGCAATATTGATCAGGCTCATGCGGTTCCAGTTCTCCTGATCGGCATAAGTGCGGATCATGCGCTGCTCCGCCTCGGCATAGGAGGGCAGGTCGGCCAGCAGCATATACTGATCCGGCGGGCAGTCCGCGCCGAACACCAGCCGCTGCCACAGATCCTCGTAGCTGACGCCGTCGGAGAAGCCGATTTTCAGCTGATCCACCACACGGCGCAGCATGGGGTCACGGTCATACAGCAGGTGGGGATCATAGCTGTGCTGGAGGTGGGCCACCTCGTCAGAGCGCAGGCCGAACAGGAACATATTGTCGTCCCCCAGCACCTGATGCATCTCTACATTAGCGCCGTCCAACGTACCGACGGTCAGGGCGCCATTCATCATGAACTTCATGTTGCCGGTGCCGCTGGCCTCCTTGCCAGCGGTGGAGATCTGCTGGCTCACCTCACTGGCGGGCATCAGCATCTCCGCCATGGAGACGCGGTAGTTCTCCAGGAACACCACCTGCAGCTTATCCTTGCAGACAGGATCGTTGTTGATCTCATTGGCAAGGGAGTTGATGAGATGGATGATCCGCTTGGCCACGGCATAGCCGGGTGCAGCCTTGGCGCCGAACAGGAAGGTGTGGGGCGTGAAAGCCATGTTGGGATCGTCCCGCAGCTGCTGGTAGAGGTAGATGATATGCAGGGCGTTCATCAGCTGGCGCTTGTACTCATGCAGGCGCTTCACCTGCACGTCGAAGATGCCGTCAGTGTTCAGCACCACGCCCTGCTGGCGATAGGCCCACTTGGCGAAGGCATCCTTGTTGGCCTTTTTGATCTGGCCCAGCCGCAGCAGCACCTCTTTATCGTCAGCCCAGCGCTCCAGACCGCTCATTTCACCGGCGTGGGTGAGGTAGCCCTCCCCCACCGTGTCCTTCAGCAGACTGTCAAGGCCGGGGTTGATCTGGCTGAGCCAGCGGCGGTGATCCACGCCGTTGGTGACGTTCTTGAACTTGTCCGGCTCCATGACGCACTGGTCGCGGAACACGTCCTTCCGGAGAATATCCGAGTGCAGGGCGCTGACGCCGTTGACCGCCATGCCGCCTGCGATGCACAGGTTGGCCATCCGCACCGCGCCGTCCCAGATGACGGCCATACGGGCCACCTTGTCCATATCGCCGTGATAGAACTCGGTGATCTTCTCCTGATAGCGGCGGGCGATCTCGGTAAGGATCTGCCACACGCGGGGCAACAGTAACTCAAACAGCTGCTGCGGCCAGACCTCCAGCGCCTCGGCCAGCACCGTATGGTTGGTGTAGGCCACGGAGTGGGTGGTGATATCCCACGCCTCGTCCCAGCCAAGGCCCGCGTCGTCGATGAGAATACGCATCAGCTCCGGGATCACCAGCGCGGGATGGGTATCGTTGATCTGGATGACGTTCTTCTCGTGGAAGTTTTTCAGGGTGCCGTACTGCTGGATGTGCTGGCGGGTGATGGACTGCACCGTGGCGGACACGAAGAAATACTGCTGCTTCAGCCGCAGGGACTTACCCTCGTAGTGGTTATCCTCGGGATACAGCACCTTGGAGATCACGTCGGCCATGGCCCGCTCCTCGCCGGAGCGGAGGTATTGGCCCTGCGAGAACAGCTTCATGTCGATAGGCTTGGGGGACTTGGCGTCCCACAGCCGCAGGGTGTTCACATGGTCGGTGTCGTAACCGGCGATCTCCATGTCGCAGGGCACCGCCAGCACGCGGGTATAGTCCTCGTGCACCACCATCAGGTGGCCGTTGTCCCAGCGGGTGCGGACGGTGCCGCCGAAGTGGACCTCCTCTGTCTCCTGGGGCTTGGGCAGCAGCCACGCATCGCCCAGCGGCTTCCAGTCGTCGGGCAGCTCCACCTGCTGCCCCTCCACGATCTTCTGCTTGAACAAGCCCAGCTCGTAGCAGATGGAGTAGCCGGTGGCAGGAATCTCCAGCGTGGTCATGCTGTCCAGATAGCAGGCGGCCAGACGGCCCAGACCGCCGTTGCCAAGACCTGCGTCCGGCTCCATGTCGAAAATATCGGCAGCCTTGAATCCCAGCTCCTCGATGGCCTCCTGCAATTGGGGCAGCACGTTCAGGTTATAGGCGTTCTTCATCAGGCTGCGGCCCATCAGGAACTCCAGCGACAGGTAGTGAACCCGGCGGGCGCCCTCGCGGGCGGCCTTTTCCCGGCTCTCCACCCCGTGCTCGGCCATAATGTCGCGCAGCACCATGGCGCAGGCCTTCAGCATTTCGCCGTCGCTGGCCTGCTGCTCGGTGCAGCCGTAGTTCAGCCGCAGCTTGCGGATGATAGCCTCCTTCATATCATGCTTGGTATAGGTCATATGCGATTGTCTCCTTACAGCTTGGAATAGATATCGTGATAGAGACGGGCGCTGCGCGTCCAACTGAAGTCGGCGGTCATGCCCCGCCGCTGGACGGCAGCAAAGCCCGTCCTGTCGCCCTTGTAAAGTCCGGTGGCCTGCCCGATGACGGACAGCATGGCCCCGGCGTCATAGTCCTCGAAAAGATAGCCCGTGCCGTCCGGCTGGCCCACCTGACAGGAATGCACGCTGTCGGCCAGTCCGCCGGTACGGCGGACGATGGGCACCGCGCCGTAGCGCATGGCGATCATCTGGGAAAGGCCGCAAGGCTCGCTCCTGGAGGGCATCAGGAAGAGGTCGGCACCGGCGTAAATGCGGCGGCTCAGCCCCTCGGAATAGGTGATGAGCGCGGCGGTGCGGCCTACATAACGGCCCGCCTGCGCCCGGAAAAAGTCCTCGTAGTAGCCCTCGCCCTGACCCAGCACCACCAGCTGGCACCCGGTGGCCATAATGCCGTCAAAGCCGTCCCGGATTAGCTCCATGCCCTTGTGGCCCACCAGACGGCTGACCACCGCCAGCAGCGGCGTGTCCGGCTCCTCCCGCAGTCCCAGCGACACCTGAAGGTCAGCCTTGCAGGCGGCCTTTCCGGTCATGTCGTCGGGGCCGTAGTGCACAGGGATGGCCATATCATGGGCCGGGTCGTAGGAGGTCATGTCGATGCCGTTCAGCACGCCGTGCAGCTTATAGCCGATGGCGTCCACGATGGAAGCCATGCCGTGGGCATAGTAATCGTCGTGAAGCTGGGCGGCATAGGTGGGGCTGACGGTGGTGACCGCGTCGGACACCAGCATGGCGGCCTTCATGAGATTCACGTCGCCGTCCATTTGCAGCGTGCCATCGTTCCACCAGCCCTCGTGCAGACCGAAAAGGTCGGCCACGGTGTCGGGGCCATAGCGGCCCTGATACTCGATATTATGGATGGTAAACACGGTTTTGATACCCCGCACCGCGTCCCAGCGGGTGGCAACGTCCTTGAGGTAGATGGGCACCAGCGCCGTCTGCCAGTCGTTGCAGTGGATCACATCCGGCATCCAGTCCAGACTGGGCAGCAGATCCACCACCGCCTTGCTGAAAAAGGCGAAGCGTTCGCCGTCGTCATACTCGCCGTACAGGCGGCCCCGGCGGAAATAGTGCTCGTTATCCACGAAATACCACGTCACGCCCCGATACTCCATGACGAACAGGCCGCAGTACTGGTGCCGCCATGCCACGTCCACATAGATATAGCTGCGGTAGACCATCCGCTGCCGCCACTCGTAGGGGATCTTATCATACAGCGGCAGGATCACCGCCACCTGATCGCCGTTCTCGGCCAGAGATACCGGCAGACTGCCGGCCACGTCCGCAAGACCGCCCGTCTTGCAGAAGGGAAACGCCTCACTGGCGGCAAACAGTATTTTCATAAGTCGTCCTCCTCATTATAGCTGGCGAAAAATCTTGCGATTTTTCTGCCAATATGGCTTGCGGCCGACTGCGCGCGTCCTTCGGACACACTGGCGGCCGAGAAGTATTTTTCCGACGTATACGCCGCCGGAAAAATAATTGGATTGTTTCGCCGCCTGCGGGCGGCGAACTCTGCGAGGCTTACTTCGCCGTCAGATTTCATGCCAGTTATGCCAGTTATAATTTCGTATTCTTCTCCACCACCAGCGGGTACTGGGCGTGACCCGCCATAGCCACGTCGGGGCCGAACTCCACATTCTTGTCGGCAATGACGCAGCGGATGGATGCGCCGGAGCGCACCACCGTGTTCTTAAAGAGAATGCTGTTCTCCACGTGGGCGCCCTTTTCCACCCGGACGCCCCGGAATAGGATGCAGTTGCGGATGCTGCCCTGAATATCGCAGCCGTCGGAGATCAGGGAGTTGACACACTCGCCGCTGGGGTCGATGTAGGTGGAGGCAGCGTCGTTTTCCTTGGCGTACACCGGGCGCTGGGGACAAAACAGCTCCGCCCGGATCTCCGGCCGCAGCAGCTCCATGCTGCGCTGATAGTACCCCTGCACCGAGTTGATGCGGGCGGCAAAGCCGTCCCACACATAGCCGTTGAACCGCAGCTCCTTCCCCTTGTCCTGCAAAACGTTATGGCGGAAGCTGTAGCGGTCATGGGCCATACAGTCCTCCACCAGCTCCAGCAGCAGGTCGCGGCCCAGCAGGAAGATATTCAGGCTCTGATAGCCCTCCGGTGTGCGGATATCATAGGCGGTGTCCACGATGCGGCCGGTATCGTCCAGCTTGAAATAGGTGTCGCCGCTCTCGCCGGGATGGCTGGTGCAGACGCAGGTCATGTCCGCGCCGGAGGCAATATGGGCCTCCAGCACACGGGTCAGGGGCAGATTGGTCACCAGATCGCTGTCGGACAGCACCACATAGTCCTGCCGGATGTGGCGCAGGTATTCAATGACGCAGCCCAGTGCCTCCATCTTGCCCCGGAATGCCCCCACCACGCCCCGGCTCTCGCTGTAGGCGAAGGCGGGCAGCAGCTTCAGGCCGCCGGTCTTGCGGCTCAGATCCCAGCTTTTGCCGGTACCCAGATGATCCAGCATGCTCTGGCACTTGCCGTGCATGATAACGCCCACGTCGGTGATCCCGGCATTGACCATGTTGGACAGGATAAAGTCCACCACCCGGTAATCGCCGCCAAAGGGCAGCGAGCCGTGGATACGGTTGGCGGTCAGCTGACCCAGACCCGGCTTCTCTCCATAGGAGAAGATGATCCCGTGCATTCCCTTCATTGCGCGGCCTCCTTTCCATGAGTGCGGTCAAGCATGGTTTTGGGCGGGACTTCCTCCCGCTCCGCCACATGGGTGTGAGGCCCCAGTACGGCAATGCCCCACGCGGCGGGATCGCCGGTTTCCTCCGGCGGCGCACCTACGCGGGCCTTACCGCCCACGCGGCAGCCCTCGCCCACGATGGCATAGGACACCCGCGCTCCATCCTCGATGACCGCGCCGGGCATCACCACGGAGTAGGATACCTCCGCGCCGCGTCCCACATGGCAGCCGGTGGACAGGACGCTGTTCTTCACCTCGCCCAAAATCTCACAGCCCCGGGCCACGGCGCTGTTGCCCACTTCGGCATGCTCGCCCACATAGGCGGGCGGACAGATGGCGGTACGGCCATGAATGGGCCACCGCTCGTCCAGCAGGTTCAGGCCGGAGCCGGGCGTCAGCATGTCCATGTTGGCGTCCCACAGACTGTCCAGCGTGCCCACATCCTTCCAGTAGCCCTCGAACCGGTAGGCCACCATCTTCTCCCCGGCGTTCAGCATGGCGGGGATGATATCCTTGCCGAAGTCGTTGCTGGAGCCCTCCCTGGCCTCATCGGCGATGAGATAGGCACGCAGCTTGGCCCATGTGAAGATATAGATACCCATTGAGGCCAGATTGCTTTTCGGCTCCTTGGGCTTTTCGGCAAATTCGGTAATGTTGTCGTCGCCGTCCACGTTCATGATGCCGAAGCGGCTGGCCTCCGACCAAGGCACCTCCATCACGGAGATGGTGCAGGCGGCGCCCGCCGCCTTATGGCGGCGCAGCATGTCGGAGTAGTCCATCTTATAGATATGGTCGCCGGACAGCACCGCCACGTAATCGGGATCGTACAGGTCGATAAAGCCGATGTTTTGATAGATGGCGTTGGCCGTGCCCTTGTACCAGTCGGCGCCGGTGGCGCTCTGGTACGGCGGCAGGATGTGAACGCCGCCGTTGGTGCGATCCAGCTCCCAGGGCTGGCCGTTGCCGATGTAGTTGTTCAGCTCCAGCGGCCGGTACTGGGTCAGCACGCCCACTGTGTCGATGCCGGAGTTGGCACAGTTGGACAGGGGAAAATCAATGATGCGGAACTTGCCGCCGAAGGGGACGGCGGGCTTTGCCATGTCGCCGGTCAGCACATGCAGGCGGCTTCCCTGTCCGCCGGCCAGCAGCATGGCGATACACTCTTTTTTCATGTGGCTGCACCTCCTGATTTCCGGGAACGGCGCTTATTCGCGGCCGTCCAATGGTTTGATAAGCTTCCCTTTCCCCTGCAGGATCACCGCGCCCAGCGGCGGCACACGCACCGCGATGGACTGGGCCTGCTGATGGGAGGGGATACATTCCGTTTTGATAGGCTGGGGGTTGGTGACGCCGCTGCCGCCCCAACGCTCCTCGTCGGTGTTGAACAGCTCCTCATACCGGGCCTTGGGCGGCACGCCGAAGCGGTAGCCCTCCACCGCCACGGGGGAGAAGTTGATGACGGCCACCAGCGACTTGCCGCTGCGGTCCGTCCGCCGGAACACCAGCACGTTGTTATAGTTATCATCGGCCACCAGCCATTGGAAGCCGTCCCAGTCCCGGTCGTTCTCCCACAGGGCCTTGTGGGATTTATAGAACCGGTTCAGCGCCCGGATGCACGCATGGGTCTGGCGGCAGTCGTCCTCCTCGTCCAGCAGATACCAGTCCAGCGCCTTGCGGAAGTCCCACTCGTGCCACTGGGCCAGCTCCGTGCCCATAAAGGTCAGCACCTTGCCGGGATGGCACAGCATATAGGCGTAGAAACCGCGGACACCGGCCAGCTGCTGCCACTTGTCGCCGGGCATCTTGCCCCGCAGTGAGCCCTTCATATGTACCACCTCGTCGTGGGACACCGGCAGCACGAAATTCTCGGAAAACGCGTACACCATAGAGAAGGTCACGTCCCGGTGGTGGTGCTGGCGGAAGAAGGGATCCATCTTCAGATAGTGGCACACGTCGTTCATCCAGCCCATATTCCACTTCAGGTTGAAGCCCAGACCACCCTCCTCCGGCGGATAGGTCACCATAGGCCACGCGGTGGACTCCTCCGCCACCATCAGCGCCGCGCCGTCGATGGCAAAGGCGGTGCGGTTCAGCTGCCGCAGGAACTCGATGGCCTCCAGATTCTCCTTGCCGCCGTGCTGATTGGGCCGCCACTGCTGGCGGTCATAGTCCAGATACAGCATGGACGCCACCGCGTCCACCCGCAGTCCGTCGATGTGGTACTCCCGCAGCCAGTAGGCGGCGGAGGACAGCAGAAAGCTGCACACCTCCGGCTTGCCAAAATCAAACACGCGGGTACCCCAGCTCTCATGCTCCCATTTCAGGGGATCGCTGTACTCATACAGGCACGAGCCGTCAAACTGGATCAGGCCGTGGCTGTCCTTGCAGAAGTGGGCGGGCACCCAGTCCAAGATCACGCCGATCCCCGCCCGGTGGAGCCTGTCCACCAGATACATGAAGTCATGGGGCGTGCCGTAGCGGCTGGTGGGCGCGAAATACCCCACGCACTGATAGCCCCAGCTGTCGTCCAGCGGATACTCCGTCACCGGCAGCAGCTCCACGTAGTTATAGCCCATATCCCGGACGTACAGTGCCAGCTGGTCGGCCATATCCCGGTAGTTCAGCACCTGACCGTCCTCTGTCCGCCGCCAGGAGCCAAGATGCACCTCGTAGATGTTCACGTATCCCTCGGCGGGGTGGGTGCCCTCCCGGCGCTGCCGCCACTTTTCATCGTGCCACGTGTAGCCGCCGATGTCGTAGAGCTTGCTGTTGGTGGAGGGGCGTGTCTCCTGATGGAAGCCGTAGGGGTCGGATTTCCAGACCTCCTGGCCGTCGCACTGGGTCACAACATACTGGTAGCCGTCGAACTGCCGGGCGTTTTCCACCGTCAGCTCCCACGTGCCATCCTCCAGCCGGCGCATATCCCAGCGCTGCCATTCGTTAAAGTCTCCGCTCAGCGCCACGCAGCGGGCCTGAGGCGCCCATACACGAAACACCCAGCCGCCGTCGCAGGGATGTGCGCCGTAGTATTCATAGGCACTGTCCCACACGCCGCGCCGCAGCCGATCACCGCTCATTCCCGGCACCTCCTGACTTGTTATACCATGCCTTCGCCGCGAAAAACGGCGATAGCTTGCCCAATTTTATCGTATGCTACATTTTACTCCATTTCCGCCCCCCCGTCAATGCAAACGGCCATTGTTTCAAAAGAAGGAAGCTGTACATGCTATACGTCAGGGTATCGGTAAACGGTTGTAGGGGCGGACAGAGTCGTCCGCCCCTACGGGTTTCTATCGGCAGCCTTCCTACGCAAAATGGCAACCCCCACCGCTCCTGACGGAGCAGTGGGGGTTAAAAGTATAAGCGCTTCAAAGTGCCTCGCACTTCTGCCAGTCTTTTTATTCTCTCCTCAACGCCTCGATGGGGTTCAGCTTCGACGCCTTCACAGCAGGCATCAGGCCAAACACCACGCCGATGATCATGGAGAACGCCACGGCGACGGCGCAGGCGCCCACACTGATGGCGACCGGCGTTCCCATGATGGAGCTGAGCATATAGGCAAGGCCGATACCGCAGGCCACGCCCAGAATACCGCCCAGACTGGTCAGCACCGCCGCTTCCGTCAGGAACTGCCAGAGAATGCGGCTCTGCTGCGCGCCGATGGCGATCTTCAGGCCGATCTCGCGGGTACGCTCGGTAACGGATACCAGCATGATGTTCATAACGCCGATGCCGCCCACCACCAGAGAGATGGCGGCGATCCAGATCAGCTGCTTGTTGGTGGTCTCCGATAGGCTTTGCAGGTCGGCGGCCTGCTGCAGCAGATCCTTGGCCTGATACTTGCACTTGTCGGTGGACACCACATTCTCATTGAGGTACTTGGCCACGTTGTTGCCCGCCTCGGTCATGTCGTTGGTGGAGGTGGCACGCACCGCCACAGACAGCGGCTCATCATAGCGATAGACGATGGGCCAGCAGGCATCCGGAATGATGATGACGCCGGAGGTGTTGCCGGAGTACATATAGTAGTCGTTGACCGAGTTGATGACCGGCTCGGAGGTGGTTTTCTGGCTCACCACGCCCACCACCACAAAGGGCTCGCCCTTGATCTCGATGGTGCCGCCGATGGGGTTCTGACCCTGAAACAGACTCTGGGCGGTGTTGGCGTCGATCAGTACCACCTTGCGGCTGGTGGTAAAGTCACTGTCGATGAAGCCCCGGCCATAGTTGACCATATAGCCCGCTACTGACAGGAAGTGGCTGTCGCCGCCGTAGATCGCGCCGTTGAAAGAGCTGTTGCCCACGTACACGCCATCGGCCCAGCTGCGGGAGTAATACAGTGAGGACTCCTGCACCTTATCCAGCTTGTCGATCTCATCCCGCATCTCTGACGTGATCATGGAGATGCCCTGCGGTACCGACGCATAGGAAAAATCCATTTGATTGTTGTCCTGCATCAGCGTCACATTCACCACGTTGTTGCCGGCACCGATCAGGTTCTGCTTGATCTGCTCGTTGGTGCCCTTGATGGTGGACACGATGGTGATGATGGCGGCAATGCCAATGATGATGCCCAGCATCGTCAGGAAGGAGCGCAGCTTGTGGCTCCACACGCCCTGAAAGGCGAGGTTGATATTTTCCAGCATCCGCGCACCTCCTTACATGCCGCTGTAGAACTTATCCCGCGTGGATTCGGTGGTGCCGGCGCCCTCGACCACGCTGCGGCCATAGGGGAACGCCACGAAATCATCCACCGTCAGGCCGCCGCGGATCTGGGTATAGCTGCCCCACAGGTTGCGGCCCGTCTGTACCCAGCGCTTTTCCAGCTTGCCGTTGTCGTCCCGCACCATCACGTAGCTCTTGCCGTTTTCAGTGCGGATGAACATGCTCTCCAGATACAGGGTGTTGCCGTCAGCGCTGCCGGTGCTGTTCTGATAGGACATATCCACATAATCACCCTCCCGCAGGTCGGCCTCCTCCGAGACGAACACCTTGAAGGGATAATAGGACACGTTGCTGTTGCCGTCGCTCCAGGAGTTGGCGTTGTCGGTGGGATAGTCGCTGATCTCCACGATCTCGCCCTCGGCGCTGGCGCCGGTCATCCAGGAGTTGACCTGCACCTTTTCGCCGATGCTGACCGTGCCCAGTTCCAGCTCGCTGAGGGCGCCGTCAATGTAGTAGCCACCGCCTCCGGAAACCTCCACCACCGCTTTGTCATTGGTGAAGTCGGGGCTGTTGGGGTCAAGAGCTGCCTTGATGGTGCCGTCCAGCTCGCTGTAAACGGTATCGCTGCCCACTTCCTTCTTGGTCTTTTCCAGATTCACCGCCGCCAGCTTGATGGTCACGTCCAGCTGGGCGATCTCCTGATTCTTGTTGCGGATCATCCGGGTCCGCTCCTCCTTGGGATAGGCCACCGCCTGCTGCAAGGCGTTGATCTCCGCCTGCAAGGCCTTGACCTGATCGTCCACGCCGTCCGGCTTCTGCTGGGCGATGCTGGGCAGATCCTCATAGTAGAAGCTCAGCGTCTTTACCGGCGTCACCGGGGTGACAGGATCCACGGGCTCCGTCGGCTCAGTGGACTCCGTGGGGTCGGTAGGCTCTGTAGGCTCGGGATCCACCGGCTGAACCGGCTGGTCAGCGGTGGTCTGCACCAGATACAGGCCGATGCAGTTCTTGACCTGCTCCAGCGTTTTATTGTTCTGCCGGATCACCAGCACCACATAGGCGCTGCTTTCTCCGTCAGGCAGCAGCTTCATCAGATTCTCCGCCGACAGGGCGTCGCCGGTGTTCCAGTTGAAGTAATAGGGCTTTGCCTTGGAGCCGTCGCTTACCGTGCCGTCGCCCAGCGGATCCTGCAGGGGGGGCGCCTTCTTTCCGTCCTCCAGCTTGGCAACAGACTCGATGGGCTTGGAGTTCTTATCATACCAATCCTGCTGGTTCTTGCCGATCAGCACGTCGATCTGTGCCTGAAGCTCGGCGACCTTTTTATCCACCGCTTCCTGATCCTGAGCCAGCATCAGCTGGTTCAGTTCCTTTTCCGCGTTCTTCTGGGCCAGCTTCTGCTTCTCATAGTCGATCTCCGCCCGCTCGATATCCAGCGAGGTCAGCGTGGTGTCGTAGCTCAGCAGCTTGTCGCCCTTCTTGACGGTCTGCCCCTCCTCCACATAGATCTTGCTGACCTTCTGGGTGCTGGAGAGGTAGATCTTCTGCATTTTATCGGTGGATACCATGCCGCTGGTCTGGGAGGTATCGCCCCAGTAGTCGGTCATGGCGAAATCCGACACGGCGTACACATCCACATTGCCCCGCTGGGCATTGCGGGCCAGCGTCAGGCCGCCCCAGATAATGCCGCAGGCCGCCACCACGCCGCCTGCGATCAGCAGCGCCCGCTTTACCGTTTTATTCATCGTTTTCTCCTCCGCTGAGTATGCCGTCCTTGATGGTCATGATGGTGTCCGCGTGATGGGCAATGCCTCGGTCATGGGTAATCATGATGATGGTAGAGCCGTCGGCGTGCAGCTGCTGGAACAGTTCCATCACCTGTGCGCCGCTGGCGCTGTCCAGCGCGCCGGTAGGCTCATCGGCCAGCAGCAGCCGGGGCTTGCCCACGATGGCGCGGGCAATGGCCACGCGCTGGCACTGTCCGCCGGACAACTGGTCAGGCCGGTGGTCGACCCGGTCGGAAAGCCCCACCGTTTCCAGCGCGGCACGGGCACGCTCACGGCGCTCCTCCTTCTTCACGCCGCCGTACAGCAGCGGCAGCGCCACGTTGTCCAGCGCCGTCAACTTGGGCAGCAGGTGGAAAGACTGGAACACGAAGCCGATCTCCTTGTTCCGCACGTCCGCCAGCTCCTTGCCGGAGCACTTGGTGATCTCCCGGTCGCCCAGCAGATAGCTGCCGCTGGTGGGCACGTCAAGACAGCCGATCAGGTTCATCAGCGTGGTCTTTCCGCTGCCGGAAGGCCCCATAATGGCCAGATAATCCCCCTCGGACACGTCCAGATTCACGTTTTTCAATACGCGGGTCACAGTTTTGCCCATGGGATAGTCCTTGCAAATATCGCGCATCTGTAAGATCATGCTCAACCCTCCGCAACTGCGCCGTCATCCACGGCGGGCAGCGCCGCGGCGCCGCCGTCCTCCGGCATCACGTCAACCGCGCCGTCCGTGCCGCCCTCAGGCAGTACGTCCATACCGTCGTCCACGCCGCTCATGTCGCCCATGTCGCCTGTATCGCCCATATCACCCATGTCGCCGCCACCCGCGCTGGGATCGAAGGTGCTCTCGTCATAGGTGACGCAGGTCATACCGGCCTTCAGGCTCTCGTCGGGGAAGGCGATATAGTCGTCGGCCGTCAGGCCGTCGGTGACCACGTAAGCGTCCATCTCCGCGTCATAGTCGCCCAGCGTCAGGCTGCGCTTTTCCAGCTTGCCCTTGCTGTTCTGGGCCCATACCCAAGGCGAGGAATCCGCGTCGTTGATGTAGTAGGCAGGCAGCTTCAGGGTGTTGGCATCCTGCTCCGCGTCCTGACCGTAGTCCGGCTCGATGTACACATGCTGACCCAGCAGCAGACCGTCGCTGCTCTCCAGCTCCACATAGAAGGGGTACTTGCTGGAGCTGGAGGTATCGTCGCTGCCGCCGTCATAATAGCTGTTCTGATTGCTCTGCTGGGCGTTGGCCCAGTCGATCATGGAGATGGTGCCCTTCCACGTCTGGTCGCTGACGCGGGAACGGATCACCACGGCGGTGCCCTCCGTCAGCGTACCGGCGTTATTCTCGTTGACATAGCCCTTGACCCGGAAGCCGCTGGTCTCCACGATGGTCATGAAGGGCAGCGGATTGCCCGTCTGGTCGGTGCCGCCTTTTTCATTGATGGACTTGACGCGGCCCGTCACCGGTGAAGTGACCGTCACGTTCTTCACCGTGTTCTGGAGCTTTTCAATATCCTTGGCCTTGACGGAGATATCGTACTCCTTCTGCAGGATGTCGGCGTTCACCTGACGGATCTCCAGCGTGTACTGCATCTGGTCGTCGCTGCTGGCGGCGTTCTTGTCCTTTTCCAGCTGCTCCTTTTCCTGCTTCTTGCTTTCCAACTCGTTTTTCAGGTTGTCCAGCTCCAGCTGGGCCTTTTCCAGATCCAGCGTGGCCTGACTCATGTCATAGGTAAACAGGGCGTCGCCCGCTTTGACCTCCTGATCTACCTTCACCAGAATCGTGTCCACCGTGGCATTATCGTCCTTTTTCACCTGCGTCTCGCTCTGAGCCGTGACCATGCCGGCAAAGCGATCCACCAGACCGGTGGAACCCAGCCCGCAGATCATGGACACAGACTGCACCGAGGCCTCGCCCTCCGCGTTGGCGCCGCAGCCCGCCAGCGTGGACAGCAGCATCACGGCGGCCAGCGCAATAACAGCAAATTTTTTCATTCTGTTTCTCCTTGCAATTATTTTTCCAGTAAGCGCTTTTTATCCATATATGTATAGACGTTTCCGCGCCGGAAAATGTTCCCTCTTTTTTACATTTTTTCTTTTTAACTGCACTAAGACAATTGGTACACTTATTATACCAGAGCGTTCCCTTTTGTCAAGCAAATTTCCCGCGAAAAACCACTTCACGACCAACGGCAGAATAAACAAAAAAGCAAGGCTGTCGCCATGCTTTTTGTTATCATTTTTCTTCCGCCGGCTCCGGGTCGTATTCCAGACTGTCGCCGGGCTGACAGTGCAGCACCTCGCAGATGGCCGCCAGCGTGGAGAACCAGATGGCGCTGTCAAGTGCTTTTTAACGTTTATCGTGAAATATTTTATGTTTTCTGTCCTTCCCGCGAGCGCCGTTCAAGCTTCGTCGTTTAAAGCAGGCGGAGCAAACACATCTTGCAGCGAACCGATATCGAGGATGATCTCTGATGTGTATATGGTGGTCAGCTCCCAATTCCTGTCCAGTTCCTGATACATGTAGTATCCGCTGTTGCTGTTGGGATAAGCGGGAGGGGCAGAGCCCCTCCCCTACGCACTATGATATAGCCGCCCTATACACCCCGTCAACCATTGACAGTACGGGATGCCTCGCAGAGTTCGCGGTGCGGACGCCGCACGCCCTTTGGCAGCAAAATCGAAGATTTGCGCCAGCTATTTTTACATCTTCTCCGGTGCGGAGCAGCCGATCAGCGTCATGCCGTTTTTCAGCACGGCGCGGGCGGTATCCGCCAGCTTCAATCTCGCCAGCAGCACGTTCTCCGCCTCGCCCTTGATGCGGCAAGCATTGTAGAACTTGTGGAAGGCCGCCGCCAGCTCGGTGAGATAGCGGTTGATAAAGCTGGGGTCGTAGTCCCGTGCCGCCAGCTGTACCACCACCGGATACTGGGCCAGCTGCTTGATCAAAGCCTTCTCCTCCGGCGCGGACAGCACCGTGAAGTCCACGTCGGCGGCGTTCTTCACCTGATAGCCTTCTGCCGCCAGCGCTTTCAGCAGTGTGCAGATGCGAGCGTGGGCGTACTGGACGTAGTACACCGGATTCTCGCTGTCCTCCCGGACGGCCAGACCCAGATCAAACTCCATCTGCGTCTCCGGCTTGGCGTTGAAGAAATAGCGGCAGGCATCCACGGGGATCTCGTCCAGCAGGTCGGTCAGGCTGATGGCCTTGCCGGTACGCTTGGACATACGCACCACCTCGCCGTCACGCACCAGCTTCACCAACTGCATCAGCACGATGTCCAGCCGGTGTTCGCCGTCCAGCCCCAGCGCGTCCATGGCGCCTTTCAGGCGAGCCACATGGCCGTGGTGGTCTGCGCCCCAGATGTTGATGACCTTATCGAAGCCGCGAACGGCGAATTTGTTGCGGTGATAGGCAATATCGGCGGCGAAGTAGGTGTAGAAGCCGTTGGCGCGGCGCAGCACGTCGTCCTTCAGGGCCAGCTTCTCGATGTCCGCATCGGACTTCCCGGCGGCCCGGAGATTCTTTGCCAGAATCTCCGCGGTCTTGAGCCACAACGCGCCGTCCCTTTCGTAGGTGTAGCCCTGCGCCGTCAGCGCCGCCACGGTGTCGGCCACGTAGCCGCTTTCGTGAAGGGAGGACTCGAAGAACCACTCGTCGTAATGAATGCCGTAGCGCTCCAGATCCGCCTTCATCTTGGGGATGTTGTGGCTCAGGCCGAACTGGGCCAGTGCGTCATGGCGGGTCTTTTCGTCGCAGTCCAGATACTTGTCGCCCTCTTTGTTGTAGAACAGCTGGGCCAGCTCCCGGATATCGTCGCCGTGGTAGCCGTCCTCGGGGAATTCCACCGCGTCCTCGCCCTTGATGATCTGGAAGTAGCGGGCCTCCAGACTCTTGGCAAACTTCTCGATCTGGTTGCCGGCGTCGTTGACGTAGAACTCGCGCCACACGTCCGCGCCGGACTTCTGAAGCACGCTGGCCAGCGTATCGCCCAGCACGCCGCCCCGGGCGTTGCCCATGTGCATGGGGCCGGTGGGGTTGGCGGAGACGAACTCCACCATGATTTTGCGGCCCTTCAGCATGTCGCTGCATCCGTAGTCCTCGCCCGCCGTCTCAATGGCGGTAACGGTATCGCCGAACCACTTATCGCCCAGACGGAAGTTCATAAAGCCGGGGCCTGCGATCTCCACGGAGGTGAAGTAGCTGCCCTCCAGCGCCATATGCTCCGTCAAAACCGTCGCCACCTGACGGGGGTTCATCTTCATGGCCTTGGCCGCCGCCAGACAGAACGTGGTGGTATAGTCGCCGTTGGACACGTCCTTGGGGATCTCCACCGACGGCTCGACGGTCACGCCCTCCGGCAGGAGGTTTTCCTTTACAGCGGCGGCGTAAGCCTGCTTTGTCAGCTGCTGTACCTGTTCCTTGGCCTTTTGGATCATATTCATAGCGTTTCTCTCTCCTTAGTATTTGTCAATATCCACTTCCAGCACCTGCGGCACCGGTTCACGTAAAAACTGAGGGGCCAGCGCGCCGAAATCGCCGGTGATATCGCTGGCATACAGGATGATGCCGCCCTGCCGCTCTCCGCACAGGGAGTCGTGCCGGGCCAGCGAGTCCCGCAGCTGCCGGGCAGCCTGCGCGCCGGAGTCCACCAGCGTCACATCGGGGCCCATGATCTTGGCCACCACCTCTTCCAGCAGAGGATAGTGGGTGCAGCCCAGGATCAGGGTATCGATGCCCTCGGCCTTCAGCGGCTCCAGATACTCCCTGGCCACCGTCTCAATAACGCAGTCCCCCACCCGGTAGCGGCTGTTCTCCACCAGCGGTACGAACAGCGGGCAGGCTCTGGCAATGACGGTCACGCCGCCGTCCATGGCGGCGATGGTGCGCTCATACGCGCCGGAGCGCACCGACGCGGCGGTGGCGATCAAGCCCACCCGCTTATTGCGGGTAACGGCCAACGCCTTGCGGCAGGCAGGCTCCACCACGCCCAGAATGGGCAGGTCGCTCTCACGTTGCAAGTCCGGCAGTACATTGCTGGACACGGTGCCGCAGGCCACCAGCAGTGCCTTGATGTCAAAGCTCCGCAGGAAGTGCACATCCTGCCGGGCGTATTTCAGGAGAATTTCGCGGGATCTTCCGCCATAAGGGACACGGGACGTGTCTCCGAAGTATATAATGTTCTCGAAGGGCAATATGCTGCGGATCTCCCGCACGGCAGTCAGCCCGCCAAGACCGGAGTCAAATACTCCGATGGGCCGTTCGTCCATACACCCACTCCTTGCTTGCAAAATTAACTGGCATAATATTATACTATGCTCCGCCGCCATTCACAAGCAAAAAATCGCCGGGCCGCCCTCTTTTTTCACCTATCCGGCCATGTCGTTTCCATTTTTGTCCACAAACCGGTAGTCATAATACCCGTCCAGCAGCATAAACGCCGCGGGCAATCCGTGGGGCGCCTGCTCCGAGGTCTCCTCGCCGTCCTCCGTGGTGACCACCACCTCGGCAAAATCCGGGTTGTTCACCAGAACAAAATCGCCCAGCCCCTCCCGGTGGCACACATAGATGTCCTGTATGGGCATTTCCGCCTCCAGCACCGCCGTGAAGGCGTAGCGGTTCTCTCCCGTCACCTGAAGCTCCAGCGGATAGCACCGCAGCGGCTCCTCTCCGCCGCCGGCCGTCACCCAAATCAGGCACACGTCGCCCAGATTGGCGATACCGGCCAGCGTCAGCTCCGGCTCGTCCGGCAGCGCCTTTCGGGCCAGTGTCAGCCGGCTGTCCTCTCCGGCGGCGCTTCCGCAGCCTATAAGGCCGGCCGCCAGCACCAACGCCAGCAGCAATGTAAGTCCTTTTCTCATGGCAATGCGCTCCTCTCTATCATGATCTCTGCTTCCAATATACCATACCCCGCCGGTCTTGTATAGCGGCGGCGCATAGTTTTTCCCAATTCTGCCGGAAATTACGTTCCTTTTTTCTCCGCTTTCTCTGTACCATCCCATTGACAGGCGTGCTATAATTATTGGTATCGAATCATTGCCCCACAGGAGGTGGCTTTTATGGAACTGAAGCTGACGCAGAAGCAATTCCGGCGCTTGCTGGATCTGGTATACATCGGCAACTGGGTGCTGAACTCCACACGGGGTGAGGATCGCATCCGGGAATACGATCAGGTGGAAAGTCTGGTGTTCTCCCACTGTCTGGGACAGGGCATGGCCTCGCTGACGGAGCTGTATCACGGCGAGCTGATCCCCAGCCGCGCCTTTGCCGAGGGCGGCATCCACGAGGCCATCATGGCCTATGAGGACACCACCTTCTTTGAGATTCTGGCTCAGGAGCTGGCATTGCGGGACATGGACGATCCCCCCATCACGCCGGAGAATTACGACGAGATCATGGCCCGCATGGAGGTGTACTTAGGAGAATTCGAGGAGCACGGCACGGATAATATCACTGTCGATCTGGATGAATGAAATTGCAGTACTTCTTACCGTTTTGTAGGGGCGGACGACTCTGTCCGCCCCCATAATTTCAAATAAGCGTATTTCTACAGAAGACTTGCTATGGCCTTCTGTTTTTGCTACAATGATACAAATCTCACCACAGGAGGAGCACCCCCATGAGCTACGCTGACGAGGTATTCAAACAGAACTGCCGTGATATTCTGGCTCACGGTGTGTGGGACACCGACCAGAACGTCCGCCCACACTGGGCCGACGGCACACCCGCCCACACGGTGAAAAAATTCGGCATCATTAACCGCTACGATCTCAGCAAGGAATTTCCCATCCTGACCCTGCGGCGGACATACTTCAAGACCTGCATCGACGAGCTGCTGTGGATCTGGCAGAAGAAATCCAACAATATCCACGACCTGCGGGGCAATATCTGGGACAGCTGGGCCGACGAAAGCGGCTCCATCGGCAAGGCCTACGGCTATCAGCTGGGGGTGAAGCACCAGTACCCGGAGGGCGAGATGGATCAGGTGGATCGGGTGCTGTACGACCTGAAGCACAACCCTGCCAGCCGCCGTATTCTCACCAATCTCTACAACTTCCAAGATCTCCACGAGATGGCTCTGTACCCCTGCGCCTATTCCATGACGTTCAACGTGTCCGGCGACACGCTGAACGCCATCCTCAACCAGCGCAGTCAGGACATGCTGACCGCCAACAACTGGAACGTGGTGCAGTACAGCGTCCTTGTCCACATGATGGCGCAGGTGTCCGGTCTGAAGGCCGGCGAGCTGGTACATGTCATTGCCGATGCCCACATCTATGACCGCCATGTGCCCGCTGTGGAGAAGCTGCTGGCGCAGGAGCCGCAGGCGGCTCCCGTTTTCCACATAGACGAAGCCGTCACCGATTTCTACCAGTTCACCCGTGACAGCTTCTCGCTGGAGGGCTATCATCCCCTGCCCTTTGACGACGAGATCCCTGTCGCCATCTGACCTGTAAAGGAGAAACGCCTATGTTCGCCATCGCCGCCGTATCCCAGAATTGGGGCATCGGCAAGGATAACCACTTGCTGTTCCACATCTCCGCCGACATGAAGCGCTTCCGCGAATTGACGGAGGGCAAAACCGTGCTGATGGGCCGCAAGACCCTGCAAAGCCTGCCCGGCGGCAAGGGCCTGCCCCGCCGCCGCAACATCGTGCTGACCGCGAACCACGGCTTCACCGCCCCGGACGCCGAGATCGCCCACACCCCCCTACAGGCAGTGTTCACCGCCGGAGAGGAGGCCGCCGTCATCGGCGGCGAGAGCGTGTACCGCCTGTTCCTCCCCCTGTGTGAGCGGGTGTACATCACCAAGGTCTTTGCCAACGCCGACGCCGACGCCTTCTTCCCCGATCTGGACGCCGATCCCCGCTGGCAGGTGGAGCGGGAGAGCGGGATCTTCGAGGAGAACGGTCTCCGCTATCAGTTCGTGGACTACGTTCCCGCAGAGGAAGAGGACGACCTGGCCGACCTGCTCCCTGACCGCAGCGAGCCGACGCCCTTCGCCCCGGTGGAGGATTTCACCGATCTGACGGGCTTTATGTAAGAGACAAAAAACGCCTTGGGCCGCAGCCCAAGGCGTTTTTTATTGTTTCATTATTCCGCGTGGCTTGCCATCAGCTCGGTAATGCACCGGGTCAGCCTTGCCGCGTCGCTGTCCGTCAGGGTGAAGCGGAAGCTCTCGCAGTAGAGCTTCCCGTCAAACAGCCTGCAATGCATCAGCTGCCCATCCTCGGCGTAACGGACGTAGATCTCATACGATACCCCGTGATACTGTGTAAAGGTCTTTCCCGTAAAGCCGCTCCACCGGCCGCGAATCCCCCGCAGGCAATCGGCAAGCTTCTGACAGCTCCCGCTGTCCAGCGCCGTGGCTATCACCGGGTCGTCGGACACCGTGGCGCTCACCACCGTCACGCCTTTGACCGCCGCGCCGTCCGGAAGTCCCGCCGCTTTCGCCATGGGCCACGGCATACAAAGCAGCCCTACCAGCGCCGCCGCGCCGATCCCCACCAGCAGCCAGCCCAGCCACACCAGCCTTTCGCGTTTTGTGCTCTTCTTCATCCTGCAGCCCTCCCGTCACCATTTTTTATGCTCGCCTTTGCTGTATTATATCAGTAATACAGTTTATCTGTCAAGGTGTATTTTGTGGGGACTGCGGCAGATGCGGCAAAAGTTCTCAAGTAAGTATCAATGGTCGGCCCCAAACAGGGCGGGCATCGGCTGACACGACGGGGAAAGCGGCGAAGCGCTGCCAGTGGCGGATACAGCAAGCCGCTTTCAAGGCAGCAGCCCGTTTGGCGGATACGAATGTGTCCGCCGGACGGCTGGCGCAACGAGGGCAAAAAGTTGGTTCTGCCGTCATTGGGAAAACCGCTGAAGCGCCGCCTGCGGCGGATGAAGCGAGGCGGTTTTAAGGAAGTGTCCTGACTGACAGGCACGAATGTGACGGTCAGTCAGATGACACGACGAGGGCCGTTTCTCCTCCCTACCGCATGCAAAAAGTCCAATGGTCACCCCATCGAGGGGCTGACCATTGGAAGGGATTCGACTCTCGCTGACGCAACAATCCGCCGGACTGTTGCTCCCGGCTTCAACGCCTTGCGGGCGTGTGAAGCCGGAGCTCGTTTCGAATCACCTTCATTGCACCAAAAAATAAAGAGCGCCGTAAGCGCACAATAATCGTAACCGTCAAAACTGAGGGCGGCTGGGCACACATGGGACAATAGTGGTGGGGAGTTGTGAAACTTCCCACCACTATAACGTT
>OLVS01000093.1_pt1 | contig 67256 bp, 60 predicted proteins | sample 1644121 | NCBI WGS metagenome assembly OLVS01 (sample SAMEA103958121, study PRJEB25191) | human gut metagenome
ACGAGAACGGCACCCGCAGGCAGGACATTGAGATTTATTACAGCTTTGTCGGCAAAATTGACTTGCCCGAAGCCTAACGCCCGACCTATCCGACACAATGGCCAAGTGCCGGATAGGAACGGCAAAATTTTTTACACTTCTATTGCTTCTTTATCGCACATAAATAAAAACACAGGGATTGAAGCAGAGCGCAAGCGTTTGATTGAAAAAATCAACTCTTACAACTCAGAAATTGAAGATATGCGTGGGCACCTTGGAGCAATAACTGAAGAAATCGAAGCGTTCACGAGAACAATTAAGCATATCGAGAACTACCGATTTATTAGCGAAGGGGCAAAATCTGTATTTATCGAAAAATATCGTACAGAGGTGCAAAAGCTACTTTCAGAGTTCAGTTGTTTTGCAGATAGAACGCCAGAAGATGTCCGTGTCATTGTTGCAGCGGATATCGCGCTTATTCAATCTGAAGTTGCAAGCATTTGCGGTGATGACAGACTTGTTAAACTTGAAGCCGAAAGAAAATCATTGCAGGCTGAAATAGGCGTTCTCGCTGAAGATGATGCGGCGTTTGAATCCGGTACAGAAGCCTTCAATACCTTAAAAGCAAAGCGAGGCGAGCTGATCGAACTGAAAAAGCAAATTGAACTTTTGCAAAAATCAGGAAGCGCAGATATATCCGATGGTGAACTTATCAAGGTTGTTTCTTCTGCCGTTTTAGCAGATAAATCTCTTGTGGTATTACTACCAGATCAGATAAAAAACTTCAAAATCAAACTCACAGGCATCATCTCCGATATCCGTGATACCATAGATAGAGAAAGGGCAACTTATGTTGAATCGGAAAATGCTGTAAAAGCAAAAATTACCGATAAGCAGAGAGATATCAACGAAGCCAAGACTCGCTATGAGGAACTTGGAGGGAAACCCGGCGTGGCAGAATTCAGCGAGCTTTCAGCACAGCTCAAGCAGAAAATCGGCCGCTTCTTCCGCAACTTCGGTATTGTTCGTGAGTATGAGTCCATAGAGAGCGCTCTCGAAATCATCCGAGAAGAATGGAACGCTCTCGAATCCGATTACACAAGAACCCAAACGGTCAACAGACAAAGAATTCCTATGTTCAAGGATATCTGCAAATATCTTGATTCCCCCGATATCCTTGAAGAAGATAGACAAGCTTATACAAGAATGCTGTACGACAACGTAAACGTGTTTGGTATTACCTGTACAAGCCGTGACCGCTTCACGAAAACGCAACTTCAAGAGCTTGGAAAGTACGGCATCGACTCTGTTGATATCCGTACCCAAGGAATTGACGTTGTCATTGTCGATGAGGTTTCCAAATCCTCTTTCCTTGACTTGCTGATTCCCATTCTCTACGGCAAGACAATCATACTTGTAGGGGATCACAGACAGCTTCCGCCTATGTATGATTTAAGACATATGAGAACGGATGACTTTGCGGACCTTGACGAAGAAATTATCACGAAAGAAATCAACGACGGATACACCGAGCTTTACGAGGAATGTTTCTTCAAAACGCTATACGAAAGAGTTCCTGACGATTTCAGAGTCATGTTGAATAAACAATACCGATGCCATAGCCACATTATGCAGGTATTCAACCATTTTTATGGTGGCAATGAGCGCGGTCTTGTCGTTGGTAAAAAACAGCAAGATGATGAGAAACAACATAATCTAACGGTTCGCTTGAATGGCAATGTCGTGATCGATCCCGACCATCACATCTATTTTGTGGATTGCGATGAGAAGGAATCGAGCGACGAAGGAAGCACCTCAAAGATCAACAAGCAAGAAGCAGAGGTAGTTATGGCTTTGCTTGAAGGGCTTGATACAGCCGCACTTGAACTTGTAAGTCGTGGTCGAGTCAGAGCCGAAAAGCGCAATGATGAAAGACCGAGTGTTGGCGTTATTTGTACATACGGAGATCAGGCAGGGCTCATCAAGAAGCGCAGAAAAGGAAAACAATACAAAGGATTTTCAGGCAAGGATGATCAAAAGCTCGTAATCAGCACGGTTGACGATTTCCAAGGCGACGAGCGAGATATTATTATCGTATCCATGGTAAGAAACCCGAAGGAACACCGATTCAATGCTGAATTCGTTAAGCAATTCGAACGAATCAACGTTGCCTTTTCAAGAGCGAGAAAGCTTCTCATTATCGTAGGAGCAAAGAAATTTCTTTCCGAGCAGACGATAGAGCTTCCCGACCTTTCGGGTAACCATGCACTTGATAAGCATAATTTCCCTGTGTATAGAGAAATTATCGACACGATAAATTATCGCGGTAGATTGCTGACCGCAAACGATATTATAGGAGGCTGACAATGGAATTAAAACCTATCAAGAAGATAAAAACCTCTTGTCCGTTTCCTATACTTGAGTACAAGGTAGACGTGCTTTACAATGAGGTCAGAAAGGCTTCGGGAATTGCATATATCATCCTTGAACTTATTCAAAAATCCGCAATGGGTAACGAGAAGATTGCGGAAGTTTTGAAACGCTTCGGCATTCCCTCGGATTTGCACTATATGTTTGCAAAAGAACTCTCGTCACTTGTTGCGAACGGCATTTTGGACACACGAATTAATTCGTCTTATATTGACAACATCAAATACTTCGAGCGGATGACACTTGACCTGTTTGAGCTTACTGCTAAAGGCAGAAAGATGTTTGCCGAGGGAGCAATCCCGACAGGACAAGAAAAAGCGAAAACCACGTCCGTATTTTATAGCCCCGTGACGAGAAAATTCGACCTTATTTGTACGCAGAGCTACGCACCGCTTGAAACATCTTTTCTCGGCGAAGATTTCCTTGATAAAGTGAAATATAATGTGTCCGGTATGGAAGAATATTTGAAATTCGTGCAAACCAAGATCGGGCTTAAAGCCGAGGAAATGATCATCAATGTAACCTATCAGAAGCCGAAAAAATTGGCGGCAAAGGCAGAAGAAAATCTGACGCTCACAATTGATGCAGAAGGAATGGACTTCGGCTTTGCAACAAGCGATGAAAAAGCGTTCTTTGAAAGCTATTATTCCTCTGACCTTATGAGTGCCGGAATGCTTATGAAAGACAAATACGAGTTTGACATAAGCGTGCCAACGGTGGACTTCAATACTCTCAAGGTGGACAATCTCTATATCCCAAGCGATGCAGGCAAACAAGCTGCAAGACCTTGTAAGCTCTTTATTGGCAGAGGTGTTCACGGCTTTTCAAGAACGGATAATGTTCTGCGATATGAAAACGACGGTACTTACCTCGATATTCTCGATGATAAGGCAGAGTTCGCACTCCTTGACAATGCAGGGTGCAAATACTATCTACCCTTAAATGTCAGGATACCTTGCAAAACCTTCGGCGATGTGTTTGAAATGCAGCTTCTGATTGAAACGGTAGCATCAGATGAACAGTTCAAGAGAATTTTGCAGGCAATCTATCTTGATTGCTGCGAGCATAGTGCTTCTTCGGAGAGTAGCCAAACCCTTGCATATCTTGCAACCGTTCTTCAGGATGCAGAGCTATTAAACAAATACACGCAGAAAAAGCTCTCTGAGCTTGGTATGGATGAGGATAGAATTGATCTCCTCCTCCGTCTCAACACAGCATTCGCCAAATGCGAAGGCTGGAATGCATATTTTGCAGAAATAGCAAGGGATATCTTCGCGCGTTATACTCAAACTGTAGAGCTTAAAAGCATTATCTTTAAGAATACGGTATTAACTCCTTTAAGAAAGGCAATGGATATGCCCGAATCCGAATACATATCCGCGCTTGCAGAACCGCTGAAGAAAAAAGAATCTGCAGAGCTTGTATATCAAGCATTGGATAGCGCATCCTTTACCGAAAGCGAAATATTGGCTGTCGTAAATGTAATAGAACTGTACGCAACCCGTGTGCTTGAACGCACACCGATAGACGGAGTAACCGAGCTTGCAGGAAAATTCGCTTTGTTTAGCGGAAACCTGTGGAGGCTGTGCGATATGCTCGGCGTAGAGAATCCGAGTGATTACACTTTGAAGGATGATTATAATATCGACGAATTCTTCAACACCTTCGCAACCTATAGCAAGGCGAAGAAGGATATCGAAAAATACAAGGCGTATGCAAAGGAATCCTTTATCCAGTTTGATCGTTTTGATTCGATCTTCAATCCCGTCCAAGAGGTATTGTCTATTGAAAGGACGGCATCCGAGCATCCCGAAAAGATTACAATAAAATTCATTGACGAGCAGATTTCGCGTGGCAGATATAGTGTTGCTGTCAGCAATCTGCTAATCAAGGTACAATACGACCTTCGCATTCTTCTTTCAGCCGACCTTACCGTCGGGGCGAATGAGTTAATTGATGAAGCTGAAAGGCAAGGCATTATCAAGCGTGATGAAGCAAGCAGATTGCACAAGCTTCGTATGTGCAGAAACGGATTGCAGCATCCCGAAAAAAGACAAATTCCGTTTGACAAGGCAACACTTGAAGAATGGAGAGATACAGTATTTTCATTGAAAGGAGAAGATGAATGAGTCACGCAGTACAAATAAACTATGAGCAAATAGCAGTACAATGCCACAGTATTTGCGAGGTCGCGCAGTATCAGGTTGCAGAGCTTGACAAACTGCTTGCAGATCTCACAGGTTCATCTTCAAGACTCCTGAATGATCAAACAGAAGCACTATGCAATCAAATAGAGCGAGAAAAAAATCAGCTTCTTAAAGAGATTCAGGCTGTGCTTGCAAGAGCAGATGAGGATGCTAAAAAAGGCGTCGTAACCGGCGACAGCGACAGGCTGAATGTAGGTCAGACAAAAGCCGTTATTACAACTGCTGAACAACTTCGTGCAAGAGTAAACGAGCTTGCTACAGGTAGACTTGCGGAGATGAGAGCCTTGCTCGACTCTCTCCTTTCCGAGAGTATTGCATTGAATCAGGCGAGAATGATAGACCGAGCGAACGGTTTGGTCAGACTTGATGAATCGACCAAGAAATTTCTTGACACCATTGAGGACGAAATACTCAGACAGTTCGTATACATTGCTTTCGTAAGAGATTCCTCTCTGTCGGGTAACGCTCTTCTTGAAGCAGGCAAGGCATTGATGAGCGAGTCTGTTGAAGCGAGATATGAGAGGGAAGCAGAGCTTATCCGTGTCGAGCTTGCTGCGGTGAAAGTTCCTACTGAAACCGTTGAAAAGATCGTTGAAGCAGGCAAACCTATGGCTAAGATCAGAGAAGCGGCAACAACCGAGATCGTCGGCGAAAAAGTGCGGCAAAAATCTCTGAAAATCATCATGCAAGCGATCAAGGCACGCGGATTTTTGGTGGATAAAAACAATATAAAAATCAAAAGAGACACCAATGAAGTGGTTATGGTAGCGCAGAAAGCAAGCGGAGAAAAGGCAGAGTTCAGGGTGTTCCTTGACGGGAAGTTTATCTATGATTTCCGTGGCTACGAGGGACAGGCATGCCAGAAGGATATCGGACCGTTCATTAAAGATCTGGAGGAAGTCTATGGGGTTCACGTTACCAAGCAAACGGAAATATGGAGCAATCCCGATAAGATCTCCACAATGAAATATCAGGCAATCAAAACCAATAAAAACAAAGGATAAGAGGTGATAAAATGGCTTTGAGTACGACTTTTAACAGATTAAAGAGGGAAATCGGCATCAAGAAATGCGTCATTGTCGAGGGAAATGTCGGCGACGTCTATTTGAATGAGAAAAAACAAATCGTAGACCTGAAGCAATATCTTATGGATCTGCTGAAGGCGATGGACTACGATGACGTGCTCTATTGGGATCGGATAGACGGTGTGGACGGCGACGTATCAAGATTGGACGTTGTCGATAAGGTAGAAGTGGAAGGCGATACATATTCGTTTGACGACGAAGAGGAGAATACGCCGAAAGAAGAGCAAAAAACCGGCAGCGGACTTTTCAAAGAGCCTGCCGAGATATTTAAAATCATCTTCAAAAATTTAAAGAAGCCGAATAAGAAAATTGCGTTCGTTCTGAATTGGGCGGACTACCTTTTCAGTGCGGGCGGACAACTTCCTCCCGATGAACGGGAACTTCTTACTTTGCTCGGAAAAGCCATTAAAGATAAAAAAGTCGATTATCTTTCTTCCGAAGTCAATGAAAGCACGGTCGTCCTTATAACGAGTAAGCTTTCCATGTTCCCGATCTCTTTCTATCAAGGCAATCCCGAAGTCGCTTGCCTTACCTTGTCGAGGCCGGACAGGGAAGAACGCGAAAAAATGCTTGAGAAGATTGAGAGCGGAATTGAAGTCAAATTAAAACCGGGTGAATCCCTTCTTACCTGTGATAAAAAGAACGAGTACATCGATATGCTCGACGATTTTACCAACCGCGAGATCATTCAGATGGCAAGGCTTTCAAGAAAGGAAGGCAAAATGCCGTTTGAACAATTGTATTTACTCTTTAAGTACGGCGAAAAGGACAACCCTTGGGAAAAACTCGATTATAAGGCAGTTAAAAATATCAAAAAGATTCTTGCCGAGCGAGTTGTCGGACAAGAAGAAGCTATTGCTAAGATAGAAAAAGTAGTTGTTAAGGCTTATATGGGCTTAACAGGTATTCATAAATCCTCTTCTCGTTCAGCTCCCAAAGGCGTACTTTTCTTTGTCGGTCCTACAGGTGTAGGTAAAACAGAATTGTCAAAAGCACTTGCTAAATTCTTGTTTGGTGATGAACAGGCTTGTATCCGTTTTGATATGTCCGAATACGCGCAGGAAAACAGCGATCAGAAGCTCATCGGGGCGCCTCCCGGATATGTCGGTTACGAAGAGGGCGGGCAGCTTACTAATGCGGTAAGGGAAAAGCCGTTCAGCATTATTCTCTTCGATGAGATCGAAAAGGCGGCAAAGCCCAATCCACGTATTTTGGATATTTTCTTGCAGATATTGGAGGACGGCAGACTTACCGATAGCAAGGGAGAGACGGTGTATTTCAGCGAAAGCGTGATTATCTTTACGTCCAACCTTGGCGCGTCCGAAGTTTCCTCGAGCGGAAGCAACGAAGAAGTGGCGGAAGAGTTTATCAAAATTGTCAAGAACTATTTTGACAATGAAATAAAACGTCCCGAAATTCTCGGCCGTATCGGTTACAGTAATATCGTGCCGTTTAACTTCATCAAGGATAAGGAATTCAGTGTAAAGATCGCACGTTCAAAACTCCGTCCCGTACAAAAGGCAATATTAGAAAAATATCGCATTGACCTTGAATTTGAAGACGAGCTAAAATTTATCAATTACATCTTAGGGGGAGCGGACAGCAGTAAGGGTGGCCGAGATATTCTCAATGCCATCAACGATAAGCTTCTCGATGAACTCGCAATGTTCATGTTTGATAACAAGCAAGATCTATCCTCGTTCAAGGGTGCGAAGATTCTCGTAAAGACAACGAAGGACGGTCTTGATTTCAGCTTTGAAAATGACTAAGTTTAACGTTGCGAGCATCAATACCTGTACCGAAGCGGAAGGTCCGTATAAAAGGCTGTGTATCTGGTTTCAGGGTTGCAATATCAGTTGCCTGGGTTGTTGCAATCCTAATTACCAGCCGTTTGAAGCACGGCATATTATGTCTCTTGTAGAATTGATAGCAGTAATTAAAGAGGCTAAGACGCGGTTTGGAATAGAGGGTGTGACCTATTCGGGCGGCGAACCTACCTGCCAAGAGAATTTACCGCTATTGACAAAAGATATTAAATTGCTCGGACTCGGTGTAATATCGTTTACGGGCAAAATGTATGAGGAAGTTTCCAATATTTTGGAGGGCTGTGACGTTGTATTGGACGGCTCTTTCAAAGAAAACTTGCCCGAGACGAAGAGAAGACTTTTGGGTTCGAAAAATCAGAGGATTATATGTTTGACCGAAAGATACAAAGATTGTGTAGAAGAATGGTTTTATAAAAAAGATTATTTATTGGCAGAAATTAATATAGGCAAGAACATTGTAATAAATGGCGATAAGATATGATTTTATATATGCTCTCATATAAAATTTAACGTGTATCATGTATGTACTTGTCGTAGAATATTTTAACTTTGGCACCGTGGCGTGTGCTTGGCAAAGACAAAGACAAGTGCGGCTCGGCTACGCCTTGCCGCAGCCAAGCACACGCCACTAAAAAACAGCACAGGAAAATAGGGTTCCCAAAAAGTATCGCAGAACTTTTTGGGAAGAGGAGACGTAACGGAGCAAATTCGGCGGCTTGCAAAAGCAAGTCGCCTTCAAGCGAAGTTTACGGCGACGAGAAAGCGCGGCGGCGCGGAGCCGTCCCCGCTGAACCGAATATTAATTATCCGAACACCGTTTATATCACAGGAAACAGTTTTTGCTTCATTGTTCGAGTAAATTAAACCCCACCATCTAAATTCTAAATTGAACATCAAATTTTATAATATTTCCACTTGTATAATATCAATGTCGACAATGTAATCTTTTATCTTAAATGTAATTATTAAAATTTCTCCTTGAAAATGCTTGCTTTTAATCGTTGCATGTGATATTATAATGGTGTAGTTAGTCCCAATATCATATATGTCTGTCCCTAACTGAATATCTGCGAGGTCTTGTATGAAAAAGAAAAATATAATAAACTTAATTCGATGCTACTCTGAAAAAAATGATGCAGGGTTTAGGAACGAAGCTTATGAAATAGCAAGAGACTTCGATAAGGATGGTGATTATGATTTAGCTGAGTACATTATGTCATTATTGTCATCGGCGAATTCATTTGTGCCGCAAGAAAACATGGAGCAATTGTTCTTTTGTCAAAAGGTAGCAATTAATAATTCTTCATTACCATTACCCGATTCAATAAAAAACGATGTTGTTGGCATAGTGAATGCTATCGGTCATAACGTAATAGTTAACAAGTTTTTATTTCAGGGTGCTCCAGGGACAGGTAAAACAGAAACGGCAAAACAAATTGCGCGGCTTACTAATAGAACTTTATATACTGTAAATTTTGATTTGCTTATTGACAGCAAGCTTGGTCAGACGTCAAAAAACATTGCGGCACTATTTGATGAAATTAACAAACTGCTCATGCCAGACAAAGCAATTGTTTTATTTGATGAAATCGATGCAATTGCGCTTGATAGAACTAACAATAATGACTTAAGGGAAATGGGCAGAGCCACTTCCTCGGTATTGAAAGGCTTTGATTCGTTGAGAAGTGATATCGTAATTATAGCCACAACAAACTTATATACTGCTTTTGATAAGGCTCTTATTAGAAGATTCGACGCTGTGGTCGATTTTAATCGCTATACACAAGAAGATTTAATAGAGATCGGAGAGTTTCTACTTAAGGAATATATCTCGCTATATAAAGATGCCGTGCAAGATGTTAGGTTATTTAAGAAAATCTTACGTCTTTTCCCTACCATCCCTTACCCTGGTGATTTACGCAACCTAATTAAAACATCTTTAGCTTTTAGCAGTCAAACCGATAAATACGATTATTTAAAAAGGTTGTATCGTTCGGTTACAGGGAAACAGGCCAAAGATATATTCGAGCTCAACAAGCAAGGATTTACCCTTAGAGATATAGAAATCCTTTCTGGAGTTTCAAAAAGCCAAGTTGCAAGGGGGTTAAATAAGAAAGATGAATAATTTATTGGAATTGAAAGGGAAGTTCGACCAAAAAAAGCGTGACACTTTGTTTACGGCAAGACATTTGCCCAAACCAGACAGCATAGTTACAGTCGAGCATCTTATTTCTCTTTGCTCTCAATTGGAAGAAATATACATATATTGGCACAGGCAAAACATCTTAACTAATTGTTTGTTAAGCGTATATTATAATGATATCATCGCAAAGAGTAATCGGTTGCAAAAACTGTTTTCATTTGGCGTAAAGGACAGCAACTCAACAATTGTAGGAGCAAAATATGTCGGCACAGATTCAAAAAAACATGTAATAACCCATTGTGTTACTAAACCAAACTTGCAAGATACAATTGATAGCATCAAGTTCGTGATAGATACCATCCAAACGCTTTTCGGTGATAAGGTTACAGGACAACAAATAATAGATATAAATGCGAACAAATTTGTATTTCCCGATAAAACCAAGACTAAATTTGTTGGGATAGTCGTAGATTGCTATTATATAGAAAAGTTCAATATCGATATGGATTCGGAGTCTATAGATGTAAATAAAGATCAAATCATTACTCTGTATGATACGGGAATGGACACGGTTGAGTTGCTTCATAAAATCGGAATTACAGATTTCATATCGGCTAGAAAAATTGATAATACTACTATTTTATTATATCCAGATCAGCTGGAAAAACTGAAAACGAGTGCGCCTTTCTTAGTATCTATGGCGGTCTGCGATATGTCGGAGTTAACGCCAGATGAATTGGGGACTCCTAACAAACAGCAACCAAGCATAGAAAGCCCACATAACGAACCGTTTGTCGGCGTGATAGACACACCGTTTGATAAATCGGCATATTTTTCCGAATGGGTTGAAGATCACATTGAATTCGATGAACACAAATTCCAAGAGCGTGATTACAGCCATGGCACTAAAGTATCATCGATCATTGTCGACGGACCTTCTTTTAATCCTAATCTTGAAGACAACTGTGGGCGATTTAGAGTAAGGCATTTTGCCGTTACGCCCGGCGGTAGATTCAGTTCTTTCGCTATTTTGCAATCCATAAAAAGAATAGTAGAACACAATCGAGATATTAAAGTTTGGAATTTATCTCTTGGCTCCGTTCTCGAAGTGAATCAAAACTTTATATCACCTGAGGCGGCAATATTGGATAAAATTCAATATGAAAATGATGTAATTTTTGTTGTTGCGGGAACAAACAAAACAAGATATAATCTCGGGGCTCGCAGAATCGGAGCACCTGCAGATTCAATAAATTCAATTGTAGTTAATGCCGTCGACGAAAACGGGAGGCCTGCTAGTTATTCTCGCGAAGGGATAGTTTTATCTTTCTTTAATAAACCAGATATAGGGTACTATGGCGGTACAGCTACACATCCTCTCATGACATATGGCGCTGATGGCTCGTATTATGTAACAGGCACATCATATGCCGCTCCATGGATAACGCGTAAAATCGCATTTTTGATTTATAAAATGGGTTTGAGTCGTGAAATAGCAAAGGCTTTGTTGATTGATTCCGCTGTAAAATGGAAAGGCAATAAAGATCCTTCAAAACTAATCGGATTTGGCGTCGTTCCTATAAAAATAGACGATATAGTCAAATCGCAAGATGACGAAATTAAATTTGTTATGCAAGGGACATCGGAACTATACGATACATATACCTATAAAATTCCTGTCCCTATTTACAAAGCAAAACAACCTTATATAGCAAAAGCGACTCTATGCTATTTTCCTAAATGCAATAGAAACCAAGGGGTCGACTACACAAATACCGAGATGGATTTGCATTTCGGGCGTATAAAGCCGGGCGGTAAAGGTATTGCTACTATCAACGACAACAAGCAAAATGATGATGATGAAACATGCTATCTAAAAGAAGGATCTGCACGCAGATATTTTCGTAAATGGGACAATGTAAAGCATATCTGTGAATTTTTCAAAGCAAAAGGATCGGCAAAAACGGTTTATGGTAGTGGCTTATGGGGTTTGAGTATCAAAACTGTAGAACGGCTCGGAGGCAATGACGGTAAAGGCGTTCGTTTTGGGCTAGTTATCACGTTAAAAGAAATCAAAGGTGTCAATAGATACCAAGAATTCAAACAACAATGTTATTTGAAAGCATGGCTTGTTAATGAGATAGATGTTGAAAGCAGAATAGATTTGTATAACAAAGCTGAACAAGAACTCGTATTGGATGATTAACTATCGGTTCATTTCGATGTTTAACGGTTAAGCCGTCAACATAAAGAATACCACTCAAGCTGGCACTTGAGTGGTACAAAGGAAAGTAGACAATCTGAGCTGTCTTATACTTCATACGTTATAATAGTATAACAGATTGCCTCTTCTTATGCAAGCTTTTGCTTGAAATTTTATTAATAAGGAGGACAGTAAAATGGATAATACTTCCGAATGTGGATATTACATCTATACAAAGTATATTACCCTTAAAGACGGAACGCGTATTTATGCTGAACAATATGGTAAACGTGCATTCAGAATTTGGGTTAGTACCAAAAAGTAATAATTGTTAAGAGGAGATGGTGACAGCACATCTCATTTTAGGTCTAAAAACGCGTTTTTGATATTCAAATCAAAAGCGCGTTTTTCTTCTGCATGAAGCAATATTTTTGTATGAACGACAAAATTATAAAACTTTTTTTCATTATCCTCGTGCTTTCAAGCATCAGGTATCCCATTTTACTTGCAGAAACTATTTCTAGTGCGGCCGCAGCTTTGGCTTGAACGACTGTGTCGTCGATTTTGTTATCGCCCTTGACTTCTATGATTTGTATTGTGCCGTCATTCAGCGTTGAGATGAAGTCGGGATAGCAAGAATAATTAACATACGTTTCAGGCTCGACATAAAGCACTTAAAAATCAATACCAAAGCTTTAATTGAGCAAGTCGAATTCCAGATTTGGATTTATTTTAAGGTTATAATTCAACAGATTGCGAAAATTTTCCAATCTGATCTATTCGCTTAGAGGAGGTGACCCGCGGTGCCATTCGGGAGCCGGCTTATTCATGCTTGACATTCTCCAAAGAAAATATCATAAGAGCCTTAAATAAGGCTTTCATAAATATCACCTCCTCTCACATGCCAAAACAATCGGCACCTGTGATTTGGTTCTTTTATTTTAACATTTATCTTTATTTTTGTCAATATGAATAAAAAAAGACAAAGGGCTTGCGGAAATTCCGTAAGCCCTTTCGCCGTTGTTCAAGGTTTATGATATTCGGCTCAACCTGTATAAGATTTACGTTCTCTTATTTTTTCTTGATCCGCTTTGCTGATTGCGGATTTTTCATAGTACCGTCTGTGCGGTCTGTCCTTATGCTTTCAACAGGACTCTTTCTTATTCTTTTTTGTATTCAGTTGTTGTTTTCTTTTTGCTTTCCATTCCTCAAACTCTCTTTTGCCTTCCTCCGTTTCAAACAGAGCTTGAATTGCGGGCAGCAATGCCCTTGCGAGCGAGTCTATTTCGTAGTCAGGCACGCCCGTTGTGTTCTTTTTCTTTCTCGCCATTCCCCGTTTTATTTATGTAACCTTTCCGATACAATTCCTCCTTTTAAGCGTTTATTCAGTTGTTAGGTCAAAAGCAGAAATATCGATGCAAGCGTCTGAACGAGCAAGAGTATAGGTGTTGCCCAAAACAGAAACTTACGGAAGCCATGTTGCACCCGTAATTCTTCCCGTGTGGTTTCAAGCATCTTTTTACTTTCGTCAAGTTCCTTTTTAACTTCTGTAAATACTGCATCGGATTGCGCCGCAATAGTTTTTCTCAACTCACATTCCAAGTAGTGGTCGTTCTTTTTATTGCCTGATTTATTTCCGTTGCTATTGTTCTGTTGAGCGTTCTCGTTTTGTCTTGCAAGTTCTTCATCTCGCTTACGGCGCAGCTCACGCTCTCTTGCAAGTCGCTCACGTTCTGCTCGTTCCCGACGCTTACGTTCTTCACTTTCTCCGTCAAGACCGTGATGAGCGTATTCTGCCTGCTTATTAAGTCGTTGCATTTCTCGTTTGATATCGCCAACGCTTCGTTGAGTAGTCCGCTCTCTAATTCTGCTTTCTTGTTCTGATTGACTTCCTGCAACTGCTGTAACGGAGTTGCCGTCGTTACCGTTTCTCTGTTTATCAATGACATTTAATACCTCCTGCTTCGTATAGTTTTCTCCGAGTTTCAGCCCTCGGATAGCTTTGCCCTTTCCGGGGTGCAGATAGGAGTAGTCCTTGCCGCTCCTTGTTATCTTTACCCCGTACTTTGCGAGATGAGCAAAAAATTCACTCTCGTCGCCTGCTGATAGTTTTCCTTCTTCGATGACTTCGCGCAGTTCTTCCTTCCAGCTCGTACCGCCTTTGAGAAGGATATGCCGTTCGTCATTTGTTCGCTTGTTCTCCGCTTTCTTCCGAAAGTCTAACGAAGAAAATCCGAACTCTTTTCCGATCTCGTTCGCCATATCTTTCAGCTTTGTATAATCATCGTCGTTAAAGTGCAACTTTCTTCCCGTAATGGGATGGACGGCATTGACTACGATATGGGCGTGAACGGTCTGAGTGTCCGTATGCGTGGCTATGACGCACTCACAATCCTCAAACATTTTTTTCCGCGCAAGCCTTCGCATATTCCTGCACCATACAAGGGTCGGCGTGGTCGGCGCGGTCCGGGGAGAGCTTGAAATGATAATACTTTCTTTCCCCGAAGTCCGTACATTTACCGAATCTTTCCGCCGTTTCTTTGAATTGTTCGGAATAGTCCTCGTCAACGAACAGATTTTGTACGTCGATATGTTTCGCCTTGCTCTTTCGTGTTATATAGCTGATTGCCTTGTGCGGCGTAGCTTTCCCTGCCACACCTTTGAATAACGGCATATCAGTTTCCCCCGATAGCGGAGAGTAGGGCGCGGTACACTTTTTTACAATCTGCGGCTGCCGACAAAACACTTTCCTTTTCATCGGGATAGAAGTAGCAATTGCGCACTGCCTGATTTAAGTTGTTGCCTTGCCGTTTGAGTTCCTGCAATATCTCGCCGCCGTTGGGAATGACGGTAACGGGCTTGTCCGTTAAGGCACGGATTAAAAAATCCGTTCGGCTCAATCCGCTCGATTTTACTTTCTCGTCAATGACCTGCCGTTTCCGTTCCGATACGCGGAAGGAATAGGTGATTGGTCTGTTTCGTTTTACTGTTTTCTTCTCGATAATTTTTTACCTCCAAAATTTTTTAAATAATTTTGCAAAGGGTATTAGGGGAAAGCATTTCCCCTAACGAGGCGCGTTGAAAACGCGGCAAGTGGCTTGCCACTTGCGTACCTCGCCATACCGATAAACGATATGATTATGGTGGTCTGATAGGGCTGGTTTTCATAAAGTTTTACCTCCGTATTTTTATTTATCTCCTCCACGCAAGGGTGGCAGATAGCGCAAAAAGAAGATACGCTTTCGCCCGTACTGCCTTGACAAGTGTAAACATACCTGAAACTGTAAAGACAATCGGGAATTGCGCTTTTGATTCATGCAAGAGCTTAACCAATATCACTGTGGAGCCTGAAAATACTGTCTATAAAAGTGACGGAAACTGTCTCATCAGAATAACGGATAATGTGTTATTAAAAGGCTGCAAAAACAGCGTTATACCGAATTACATAACCATTATAGGCGAGGGGGCTTTCAGCAATATAAGCAATTTAACAAGCATAACTATTCCTTACGGAGTGGAAGAAATCGGCGATTATGCTTTCTCATATTGCAGCAGTCTTACTTCGGTAATACTCCCGTCAAGTGTGACTGCAATAGGAAAAGATGCTTTTTACTACTGCTCAAATCTGAGCGAAATCGAGTTACCCGATTCCGTTATAAGTTTGGGAGAATACGCTTTTGCGTTATGCAAAAACTTGATTGAAGTAACTCTTCCGGATAATTTAATTGTATTGAAGAAAAATACTTTTTACGAATGTAGCGCTCTAAGCAATATTGTCATTTCCGAAAACTTGGAAACAATAGAGAATGATGCATTTTCCGGCTGCTATAATCTGACTGTAATAAATATTCCGAAAAATGTTGTTTCAATCGGCAGAGGAGTATTTTATGACTGTCGGAATTTAACGGCAATTAACGTCGATTCGCAAAACTCGGCATATACTCCGTGGATGGCGTTCTGTATGATAAATCTCAAACTGTTTTAATCTGTTATCCGGTAAAGAAATCCGGAGAGATAGCAATGCAGAGCGGAATAACGGAAATAGGAAGCTATGCGTTCTTCGGAAACGGTATGACTCAAATTATCATACCCGCATCGGTGACAATAATAGGCGATTATGCTTTCAGCGGTTGCGGAGATTTGACAGGCGTGTACTTTGAGTCCGGAAGTATGCTGATTGATTTAGGGGAAGGGGCATTCGAAGGATGCTTGAATTTGACCGGTATTATACTGCCTTCGGGTGTTACGGAATTAAGCAGTAATTTGTTTGCATATTGTGAGAATATGCTTTATGTGGGGTTTGACGGAATCTGTTATCTTGAAATAATTTCTGATACAGCGTTTTATTGTTGTTATAATCTTCTTGCATTCAGGATACCGGAAACCGTGACAAGCATAGGCAACGATGCTTTTGGAGAATGTTACTCTATTGCGGATATCACAATACCTTCCGCTGTCATGTATGTCGGTGCAAACGCATTCAGCTGTTGGTCTTCAGAGCAAACGATACGCGTCAGCTCAGAAGAAATTGCATACGGTTATTGGGATTATAGTTGGTCGGATAATTGCGAAGCGCAGATAGTATGGGAAGAAGTAATTGTTGATTACTCTTACGCTTTTGATTACAATTATATTGAGGACGACAACGGCAATTACGGATGGGAGATTTCAGCAGGAAGCGGATATATTCTTGAATTGAATTATGTAGTAATCCCCGCTTATTTTGAAGGAATGCCCGTCATAAAAATTGCGGATTACGGATTCTATAATTGTGCGAACTTAACAAAGGTGTATTTTGAAACAGGTTCGTTAACGAGTATAGGGGATTATGCCTTTGCAGAATGTTACAATCTGATAGAAATAAGCATACCCGCCGGAGTAACGTACATAGGAACCGGCGCTTTTCAGAATTGCGGCTGTTTACAAAGAATAAAAATTCCCGAAAGCGTTGCATACATCGGTTGCCTTGCATTCGGTTGGTGTTATGATTTGAAAAGCATAACCATAGCTTCAGTGACGGCTTACATAGAATTGGATATTGTAGACAGCGTATACGGATTTACTTTGTATACCGACGCGGAAAGCGAGCTTGAAAATTGGCAATTCCTGAACAGTTCTGACTACGATATTCTGGGGTTGTACGCTTTCTGAAGATAAGAGTTATGTCATGTCCATAGAGCCTGCCAATATCTATTTTAATTCAGATGAAATATATGCGCCGCACAGAGAAGGTTATATCTTTTTGGGGTGGGCAACCACGCCGAACGGCATATCGCAATATTCCATGGAAGAACTTTATGAAATTTCAAGTTTGAAAGAAATGACATTGTATGCCGTTTGGCTTATGATTTAATTTATTCGGACAATGCCTGCACTTCTTTTTCAAGTTGTTCTGAAGGCAGAGTCAGATTGATTTCTTCGCGTTTGGTTTTGGAAAGTTCCTGAATAATGGATTTCATGCTATTGTCTCCTTGTATGAAATAGAATAAAGTAAAAGGCGGGAGTATCCTAAAAGGGACACTCCCGCCAGATGCCGGCGAGGACTTCTTTTTTTGTTACGGGAATAATTCTCCATTCGGGCTGAATCAGTTTTCTGCCCGTTTCCCGTTCGTCCGGCGGGAATCTGATGAAGTAATATAAGATTTACAGAGCCTGCGGATAAGTATAAGTCATAAAGTATCGGATATATTTTTTGGAGCCACGCTCTTTATAGCAGATTTTATAACCGAAGTTTCGCATGGAATCTCCTTTAATCGGTGACGGTAAAGCCGCAGTCAAGGATAATTTTTTTGGGAAAAGCAATTCTTTTTTCCCAATCGAGCCAGCGCCCGTCGGTAAGCCGCGAAAGCAGTATAGTTCCGCCTTCGGGATACTGAAGGAAAGCGTTTCGGGGGAGAGTAACGGTTAATTTCTTTGCGGCGTTCAGCCGTTTCAAGGCGGCTGCGCGTCGGCGCTTTTGCTCGTGACGCACACGGCATTTTCTCCGCCATTCCAATGCGTTTTCGTTGGCTACGGGAGAGAGCAGGTTGAGTATGGATACGGGGCAATCGTAATAATACGGCTCCATATCTTCACTCATGTCCTTATATCCGAAATCTCCGTTTTCTGTGGAAGTCAAAACAATCAGCGCCCAAATTTCACCTGTATCCGTCGATTTCATTGCCGCGTAATAAGTTGTGCCGACCAGAGCGTCTTTTACGATTGTAGCCCATTTCGTATCCGTCCCGAACTTGTAGCGGCATTCTTTCAGTCTGTCTATCTTTCCGTTTTTATATTGCGTTGCTCCGTAATACGTCCAGCCCATAATTATTTGTCCTCCCGGCAGTCTTTCAGGTATTGTTTGACGGCTTTTTCCAAACCGCGCAGAAGCCGCTTGTCCGCATTGATTTCGTCAACGGACAGACCGAGCGCGTCAACGGTATCTTCCAAGTCCAAAGTAATGCAGTATTCGTGGTTGGCAAGTTCGGTATAGAACATATCATAGATAAAGCCGTATCCCGTCAAATCTGCGGCAATGGCATTCCGCCGTTCTTTCTCGTGACGGTCTAACATTTCGTGAAAAGCCTTATGGTCGCTCTTGCGGATATAACAGCCTCCGCCGATGGAATAGATTTTGTCGGTATCGTTTTCCGTCAAGCCCCAAGCCTGCATCATTTCGGCAAATTGCTTGTTGCCGAAAGCCGCGCCCAAAGGGAATGCGTTGAATTCTTCCTGTTGTCTGTTTTTCAGGTCTGTGTATTTGTTCATTGTCTTAACTCCTCAATATAATTTGTAAATCCGGATATGCTTGCGCCGTAAATTGTAGTTTTTGCGGAATTTCTGCAACGCTTCTCGCAAAGTGCAGTACAGGTAGCAATGCTGAAAGTACCGTCCGTAATCGTCGCGGTATTTCAGAAACAGCATGCCTTCCGAATTATAGTAATAACAGATTGTACGTTTCATTTTTCCAGCCTCCTGTAAATATCGTCTGCGTAATAGGTGCAGTTGAACCAATTAAAAAGGGCGTGACATTTCACGCCCTTGTAGTCCACGATATAGTCGTTGTTCCCGACTTCTTCCAACACAGTGATTTCGTCCATTGCCCCGTCAAGGGAATGGATATGTGCGAGTGTTTGAAACGGTTTCATTTTACATCCTCCGGTTCGCAATAGTCTTTAAGGTCGGAGACGTCGCGCAGGGGAGCCGGCGTATCCAAGGTACCCATACAGTAGTCGTAGTCATAGTAGTCCGATGCGTCCTGCAAGGCGTGTAAAATATGCTCTGCGAGAAAGAAATTGTCCCTGTCGATATTGTCCTTGGCAAAGTCTTTTAACGCCTCGTAGGTAGTAATGCAGTCGTTCTGAGCGGACAGTTCGTTTGCCGCTTCTTGGAAGCCTTTTCGGTATAATTCAGCGATTGTCATATTTTTGTTCCTCCGTGAATTGTTTGTATTTCGTTTCCTTTTCCAGAATGGTCATAACCTGCGGCATAATGCTGTCTTTCGTATGACCGATACAGGAAAGCAAAAGAAGATTGCAGTTTGAATCGAAGCAACGGCGGAAAGCATAGTTCAGCAGTGACGTGATGTCTTTGTCTTCCTGTTTACTTGTCCGGTTAATACAAAAGATTGCCGTAAGGACGGGGAGAAGTTCTTTTGTGTTTTTCATAATAGAGCCTCCGTATCGTAAAATTCGATGAGTATTTCCTTTCGTTCCATGTCTTTGAGCCGCAGCCGGTTTTCCGCGACGAAGTCTGCAAGTGCGCCGAGCGGCGTTCTGTTCATGTCGGACAGATATGTTTTGTTCAGACAGTTAATTTGAATGTTCATCGTTGACTCCTTACTCGATTTCCTGCTTGTATAATTTAATATACGAGTGCCGGGAATAATTGTCGGATACGTACCAAAATAACGACTGCGTGTTTTGGCTGTCTATGTTGTTTTTGAAAGTAAAGTCTTCGTTTATTTGTTTGTTTTCATCGAAAGCTTCCGAACCCACCCAGCTCAGTTCCGCGTTAAGTTCGTCTCGAATCAGTTCGTCGAACTTTTTGCGTGCGGCTTTGAAGTCGTGAAACAGGTAGGTCTCCACGTCTTCCCAAGTGTCGGAAGCCCAGTCGAATAATACGATATAAATTTCATTTTTCATAGCCGTACTCCTTAAGCGGTGCGTACAAGTCCGCCGTATTGCGGCTTAAAGCAGATACCGCCAATCTCTGAACAGCAGACATCGTCTACGTTTTTAACGTAGGCGCAGGCATAGCCGTCAGCAAGTTCGTCGCGTTCCGTCTGCCATTCGTCTTCATAGTCCGATACATACAGGAAAGCGAGCAGTTCTCCGAATCCCGTATAATCGTGGATTACGTGATAGACAAGCGCATCATATTGTTCTTCAAATTCTTTGACATAAGATTTTTGTTCGTCCGTAAGCCAATAGAGAAAGCCGCCGTTTTCCGACAGGTGCAAAATATCTTCTTCCTCAAATGCTTGTATAATGTTGAGATTGAGTTTTAACATCTTCATTCTTGCGATTGCTTCTTCTTTCTTTTTTGCTTTTTCAATTTTCATGATAATTCTCCTTTTTAATAATCTTTTAAAGTAAGGTATTCCTGTTCATAGTATTCGTCGATAGCGTTCCCGACGTCGGGAAGGAAAGAGCAGTCTGCTTTTTCATGCCACCAACAGAGTTTTACACGGTCGTCCGCCGTGTCGATGTAGATATTCGGGCCGCCTACGGCTACCGTAATTTCCACGCTCTTGTAGTTGCCTCGCCCGTCAATGCGATACTCCACGTCATAGCAGTTCTTTGAGAGATAATCCCAAATGGAGCGAGCCTCCAAGTCGTCTGCGTCGTACGTTTCGCCGCAGGAGTTGCAGGTATAATCGAGTTCGTCCGCATCGTAATTATCTTCATTCCATTCAAAGACGGCGTTGCATACAGGGCAGCGGTACATTCTGCTGTCGCAGTACGCCTCGATTTCGTTTGCAATGCTCTTACAATATTCTTCGTTGCTCATTGTTTCACCTCGTATTCGGGATTGTTCTCGCAGGTTGAATCGTCGCAATGTTCGCAATCGCCGTTGCAGCGGTTTGCTCTGTCGCAGTATTCATAGTGTCTGCAAGCCATACAATATTTTTTGCTGTCTTTTTTGCAGGGTACCATTATGCCGCCTCCTCAAATTCGTCCGGATACACGCGCTCGTACATGACGCCGTATTCAAAATACAGTCTGTCATGCTTGTCGGTCATAAGGTCATACGTAACAACGCTGATACGCCCTCTGTCCGTTACCGCAACCTGTATCTCTTTCTTGTCAAGGTCAATGCCTACGATATTGAAGGTAATAAACGCTTCGCCGTCGTAGAGTTCGAACTCGGACAGATAATACTTCCGAAATTCAGTTAAAGAGGAAACTTTGTTCATAGGATAAAACCTCCGAAATATTATTGCCTTTCGGCAGGGGGAGGAGAAGCACCGGACGAGATAAACTCTGTTTCTTTAATTTCTAAAAGACGGAAGTCAACGAACAGAAAAAAATATTGTGTTGCCGTAAAAGAATTTTCAGGACAAGAAAAAAAGCCGTACAGGAAACCTGTACGGCTTAAAAACAAACATATAAAATTTTCCGCAATATTTTTTTCCGTTTACTTCCGCGAGAACTGTGCTACGATGACCACAACGAAACGGCAATATTTCGGAGAAAAATTACAAAAACACAATATATTGTGGCATAAAAAAGACCGTGCACAACCCCTTGGGGTTCAACACGGTCTAATGTGGCGGAGAAGATGGGATTTGAACCCATGCATCACGTTTATTTGCGATCTACTCCCTTAGCAGGGGAGCCCCTTGAGCCACTTGGGTACTTCTCCAACTGTGCTGCCGAACGAAGTCGGCTTGATTATGATAACACAAAAATCGGAAATAGTCAAAGCCTTTTGGCAACAAGAAACGAAAAATTTTGGTTTGTTTTTGCTGCGGCGGCAAGGTTAGAGGATATTAAAATATTTTTGCGTTTTTTGACAACTACCGTCACATCGACATGAATTTTGCAATATTATGAAAAAAATGGTCGATATGAAGCGGTAAAAAGGAATAAAAATAAAATTCGAGTGTTTGAAAAATTGACAATTCGTTTGATTGTTGATAAAATAAATAAAACTTTTAAAACTTCGGGGGATTTGCAAATGTTCAATAATAAATATTTTATTTTTATTTCCTCTTGATTGCGCAGGCTTTCGCCTGCGTTTTTTCTTTATTCTGTTTCACGAAAGATAAAATATTTGAAAAGTATTCAGCCAAGCGACTGTACGTCGCTTAAAATAAACCAAAAAATAAAAAAGGAGAGAGAAGAAATGAAAAAGAAAAAGGCATTGATGATTGTTTTGGCGGTTTTGCTGCTGGGGCTTGCGGGGCTTATGCTGTCGGGGTGCGACGGTGACAGAGAGCTTGCCGCGCCCACGGGGCTTGAAATCACAAACGACGTGTTGGGGTGGAAAGCGGTAGAGGGCGCTGACGGCTACACGGTGGAAATCAACGGAGAGGAGTACAAAACACAAAACAACAGTCTGGATTTGTTTGAAATCACAAACGAATACGGCACGTATGAGATAAGGGTAGCCGCCGACAGCGTGACGGAGGGCGTGTTAAGCTCCGACTGGTCGGAGCAAACAAGCCTGAATCTGACCATGCCCGACTGGTTCGGATTTTTGCCGACCGACGACGGAAAGGGCTGGGAAGCGGTAGTTATCGACGCGACCAAGGCGCAAGGCAAGGTCATAATCCCCGCTTATGCCCAAGACAAGGCGGTCGTCGAGGTGAGCTTTAAGGGTTGCACAGGTCTCACGGGAGTTATATTTCCCGACACTGTGGAGTACATATCGGGATTTGAAAATTGTCAAAATCTCACGCGCGTGCGCTGGTCGGCGGGGCTTAAAAAGATAAAATTAGGCGCTTTTAACGGTACGGCATTGGAGACGCTTGTTCTGCCCGAGGGGGTGGAAATACTTGAAAACGCTTTTAAAAATTGCACCGAGCTTAAAAGCGTGAGTCTGCCCTCTACGCTTACAAAAATAGGAAACTCTAGCGGAGTGCCGCCTTTTAGCGGCTGTCACAGCCTTGAAAGCATAGAGATAACGGAGGGCAACGAGGTTTACGCAAGCGACGGCAACTGTATCATGCGCAAGGCGGACAACACGCTTGTGTTCGGCTGCAAAGCAAGCAAAATCCCGTCTTACACCGAGCACATAGGAAGCCACGCTTTTTGTGACTCGGGCGCGGAAAGCATAGCTTTGCCCGAGGGCGTGACTTCGATAGGAGACTATGCTTTTGCCTACAACGACCGTTTGAAGGAAATAGCTTTGCCGCAAAGTCTCACAAGCATAGACCACTACGCCTTTTCCGATTGCTTTGCGCTTGGCAAAATAGCAATCCCCGACGGCGTGACCGAGTTGCCTTACGGACTTTTTGCCTGGTGCACGGAGCTTAAAGAGGTTGCTCTTGGCGCAAAGACCGAAAAAATCGACACGAGCGTTTTCAGGCTGTGCGGCAAGCTCGAAAGGATAACAATATCCGAAAGCAATGCGCATTTCAAAAGCGCAGCCGACGGCAGATTTTTGCTGAATAAAACGGGCGATACGCTTGTTTTGGGTTGCCAAGACGGAGCAATCCCCGACGGCGTGAAAAAAATAGGGGAAAGAGCGTTTGAGGGCAGAACGGGTTTGAAAGAAATAGATTTCAACGAAGTCGAGGAAATAGGAGAATATGCTTTTGCCATGTGCGCGGGGCTTGACAGGCTCAAACTCACGTCTGCTGTCAGGATAATAGGAGAAGGCGCGTTTCAAAACTGCATAGGTCTGTCCACCGTCAGAATACCCGACGGAGTGCAGTCAATCGGCAGCGCCGCGTTTGTATGCGCGTCAACAAAAGTAGCTAAATCGGGATCGATGGCAACAATTGATGGCATAGTAAGAGCAGTTCCGCTTGTGCTGGTTGTGCCCGAGAGCGTGGAGCAGTTTTCGATTAGCGGCAGCTATACCGTATACACCGATTATTCTTCACTTCCGACGGGTTGGAGCGTAGGTATCGGCAGCGTTGCGGTGTGGGGGTGCGAGCTTGGTTATGACGACGACGGCTTGCCCTACGTCCTGTCCGCTCCCAATACGTTCACCGGAGACGGTATGCCCGATTTGTGGTATACGGCGATTGAGGGAGACGGATATTTAATGCACGGGCGCGACGGCTTCCGTTTTGCGGGCTGGGCAACTGAACCGAATGGAGAGGCGGCGTTCCTCTCGTTTGAAAAGAGCTTTGAGTTCGAGCCGTTTGGCGCAAATGAGGAAGAAAAATTTTATTTGTACAAAAAGACGTTTTACCTTTCCGCCTCCATGACGGAAGAGCAGTGCAAAGAGGCAGCCCTTTCGGGGGCGGAGAGGCTTTACGCCGTGTGGGAAAAAATTTAAATTCAAGCCGAAAGGCTGAAAATATATTATTTAAAAAGGAGATACAAAAATGAAAAACACAAACAAAATTAAAACATTGGCTTTGACGCTTGCCCTTTGTCTGGCATTGGTCTGCCTTGCGCCCGCCGCGCTTGTTTGCGCCTCGACCGATTTAGAACCGCCCGAGCCGTTGGTTTATGAAAACATTTATTATTTCAGCGATTATTACTACGCAAGCAATTTTTACAATCAGGTTTTGCTGAACATACAGGGTGTGAACAGCGTTCATTTCGAGCAAATCGAGATTGAAGGACTGAATACGCTGCAAAACATGTACAGCTTCGGCGTTTTTAACAGTGTGGAAGACTCGCTGGTGATAATGGAGCTGAGAAGTATGAGTCAAGAAAATTATGCTTTGCTTGAAGACGTTTTTGACGTCCTGAAAACCAACGGATGCAAAATTATGTTTCTCAACGGCGTGGAGGAGGTCAAAATGCTGCCTATGTGGCAGAGCGACTTTTACTCGACGTTCTCCAACAGATTTTTGAGATACGTGGACATTCACGTAAATCTGGATATTTTCAGCGTATTTATCGATACCATATTCGAGATGTACGAGGATGACAAAAGTATGGACAGCGTTACCATTCTGCTTGACGGCAGCTTTTTGTGGAGCGAATTGTCGTATTACGGCTTTCCGTGGTACATAGAAGGTTGGGAATACAGGGCTAATGCCAACGATTATTACGCCGGAGATACCTTTGACTATCATATACTGAGATATTTCCGTTATTATATGCAGGAAGCAGGCGGGTATAATTCGTTGTTAAAATTTATGGAAGATAATAATATAAAAATTTTCTGTTATGAAAAAAACGATTATGACGATTATTATATGAATCTGCTTACGGGAGAAATTTATCACACGGACGGACGGGACAGCTATGAACTTGACGAAGCGGCGGCAAACGAGTTTGTTTTTGCAATCGGAACGTCGTTTAGGGGAAAAGATTACGTTGACGAGTGGATGAATTCTTTGCTCGAATACATGGAAAGGGAGGCATGGTATTTTCCCGTTTATTTCTACAACGGCAATGATTTGACAGTGGACAACGCTCCGTCCGAATTTTATGAAATTCACGGCACAAACTATTTTGAGTTTAACATTTTGCCCGACATAATCCGCGCCCTTGCCTGCGACGCGGACATGAGCGTTTACGACAACTGGGCGGGTAGGTGTGAGGTTACGCACAAGCCCATTTATGAGGGCGAAGGCGGCTGGCTCAATATGTATATGAGATTTTTGCCTATTTTGCCGATTTAAAAGGGCGGCGCAGTGAAGTGTAGGCGCGCATTTGAATTTTCAAACAGAAAAGGAGAGAAAAATGAAAAAGAAAAAGGCATTGGTGATTGTTTTGGCGGTGTTGCTTCTGGGGCTTGCGGGGCTTGTGCTGTCGGGGTGCGACGGCGACAGGGAGCTTGCCGCTCCTACGGGGCTTGAAATCACAAACGACGTGTTGACTTGGAAGGCTGTGGAGGGCGCTGACGGCTACACGGTGGAAGTCAACGGAGAGGAGTACAAAACACAAAACAACAGTCTGGATTTGTTTGAAATCACAAACGAATACGGCACGTATGAGATAAGGGTAGCCGCCGACAGCGTGACGGAGGGCGTGTTGAGCTCCGACTGGTCGGAGCAAACAAGCCTGACTCTGACCATGCCCGACTGGCTTCAGGTTTATCAGACGGCGGACGAAAAGGGTTTCGAGCTTTGCGTCGTTGACAAGACCAAAGCGCAAGGCAAGCTGATTGTTCCGAGTTTTATCGACGGCAAAGCCGTCGTGGGAATCAAGGCAAACGGTTTTTACGAGTGCGCGGGTCTCACGGGGCTTATACTCCCCGACACGGTGGAGTACATAGATGCAAATGCTTTTTTTGGCTGCGAGAAACTCACGCGCGTGCGCTGGTCGGCGGGGTTGAGAAAAATAAACTCAGGAGCCTTTGACTGTACGGGATTGGAGACGCTTGTTCTGCCCGAGGGCGTGACCTTTTTGGGAGGAAACGCGTTCGGTCATGCAAAACTGAAATCGGTAAGTCTCCCGTCCACTGTCGCCAAAATGACGGCTACAAACGAAAAATCGGATGCCAATCCGTTTGCTTTTTGCGAAAATCTTGAAGAAATTTACGTTGCCGAGGGCAACAAGGCTTACAAAAGCGACGGCAACTGCGTCATGCGCAGGGAGGACAACACGCTTGTCGCAGGCTGCAAAGCGAGCAAAATCCCGTCTTACACCGAGCACATAGGGCGCTTCGCCTTTCAAGGCGCCGCGCTTGAAAGCGTAGCTTTGCCCGAGGGCGTGACTTCGATAGAAGACTATGCTTTTGCCCACAACGACCGTTTGAAGGAAATAACTCTGCCGCAAAGTCTGACAAGCATAGGCAAGTATGCTTTTTTATGGTGCGCCGCGCTTGAAAGCATAGCTTTGCCCGACGGCGTGACAAGTGTAGGCAACAATGCTTTTTCCACCTGCATCTCGTTGAAAGAGCTTGCTTTGGGCGCGGAGCTTTTGAATGCGGGTTGCGGATTGACGGAGTTTTGCGTCGCTCTTGAAAAAATAACCGTGTCCGAAAACAACGAATCTTTTTCCGACGAGGGCAACTGTCTGACGCGAAAAGCGGACAACACGGTGATTGCGGGGTGCGCTTCGAGCAAGATTCCCGCAGGCACGGAGCAAATAGGCGAATACGCCTTTTGCGGGCAGACGCAGCTTGGCGCAATAGATTTTCCCGACGGGTTGAAAAATATAGGACACTATGCGTTTTCCTGCACGGGACTGAAAGAACTCAAACTGCCGCGAGGATTGCAAAGAATCGGCGTCTCCGCTTTTGCAAACTGCATAGAACTCGAATACGTGCAAATCCCCGACAGCGTGACTGATGTCGGGTCAAAAGCTTTTGTATGCGAACAGGAAATCGGAATATATTATGATTGCACAAGTATGACTGCCGTCATAACCGACAGTTTGACGGAGTTGAAAGAAGAGACTTTTATATCCTTATGCACAATATACACTTCGCATACGGCTATGCCCGACGGGTGGAAGAACGCTTTGCTTGTTGACGGTTTTCGACAAGCTCCAAAAGTCGTTTGGGGGTGCGAGCTTGCGCTTGACGAAGACGGTTTGCCTTACGTTGTGTCTGCGCCGTTAAATTTACATGAGGTAACAGCTCATTATCTGGCGACAAGCATAACGGGATACGCGCCTGAGCGGAACGGTTGGGTTTTCAAGGGCTGGGCGACGGAGCCTCAAGGTGAAGCGGAGTTTGTTCCTCAAAAAACCGAGCTTGAATTCAATCCTGTTTTGCCTGAGCGTCTGGATTTTCGGCTTTCGACTGCTATGCTCGACGTAAGGGTTTTGCTGTATTTTTACCACAAGACGTATGAAAAACAAATAAATTCGATTGGGCAGGAACAGCGTGAACAGCTTTACGAATCGGGTACTGAGAGGCTTTACGCCGTGTGGGAAAAAATTTAAATTCAAGCCGAAAGGCTGAAAATATATTATTTAAAAAGGAGATACAAAAATGAAAAACACAAACAAAATTAAAACATTGGCTTTGACGCTTGCCCTTTGTCTGGCATTGGTCTGTTTTGCGCCCGCCGCGCTTGTTTGCGCCTCGACCGATTTAGAACCGCCCGAGGTCTTTCCGTATGAACAAGTCTATTATTTCAGCGACGGTTATATTGGGGAGGTGGACGCAAATTTCGCAACAATCTCATCCGAATTGACGGTGAGGTATCTAAATGTGCCTTACCTGCATAAGTGTCCTTACAGCCTGACGGAATCGGATTATTCGCCTTATAGATTTGAGGTTGAGGAAAACTCCGTCGTCATTTTTGAAAAGACGACGTGGGGAAAAAGATACAACGCGCTCATCGAGACGAATGATACCCTTAGCGACCTGTTTTCATCCTGGCGGAGCGACGGCTGCAAGGTGATTTTCGTAAACGGCGTGGAGGAAGCAAGACTGCTGGGGCTTGACCTCGACTACGACACGTCGCCTTACACCGAGTTTCTGCAATATGTAGACATACATATAAACACGGATATGTTCACGCTTTTTGTCGATACGATTTTAAGAATCCATTTCGACTACGGACCGATAAACAATTTTTTGTTCGTGCTTGACGAATCTTTCGGAAAGGATTGGTTAGAATTCATATACAGTTGGATTTTTGAGGATTATATTTTTAAATATATGATAATGACCGACGGGAGGCGGATAGAAGAATTAGGACTGTTCGATTATTTGGAATATAACAATATCAATTTCCTGTTTTACGACGGAAGCTCGCTCGATTCCCTTTATGAGGCAACGGAATTTTGGAATGAATCCAATATGTGCGCGATAGGCACAAACAGATTGGGCAACGCATACGCCGAACAGTGGCTGTACGACATGATCGAATTGCGCGAAATGAAGAACGATAACTTTGCAATCTATGAGTATCTGTATTCCTATTGGCGCCATGGCGTTTTGGAGTATTACGACATTGTCAAAATGGCTTGGAGCGTAAAATTGTATTCTCTCGACGAGTTCTGGGACATATTTGACGCTGTGGGATTTGAAGAAGATTTGACGGTGTTTGACAACTGGTACGGCAGGAGCGAAGTGATTACTTACAAGCCCTTTGTGGGAGAAGGCGGCTGGATGGGGATTGCTCCGAGCCATTACCTGTTGCTTGACGACGAGTGGGAGTATATGTATTTCTGACGCGACTTAAAAACCCCCCGCCCGCGTAAAAGCGGGCGGGGGGTTTCGTATTAAAAATTCCGTTAAGCCTACATCAGCAGCAAAAACAGCTGACCTACGCCTATACCGATAAAGTTGCCGATTGCCAGCCCCAAAGTGGCGCAGATTATGCCGGGGGCTATCAAATCGTTTCGTTTTGCCGCGTTTGCCACGGGCGTTATGAACGGAGGTCCGTAAACTCCCGCCGTGCTGGTGATAAGCGCGGTGTCGGAATCTATTTTGAAAATTTTGCACAAAATCAGGTGGAGCAATATGCCGCCGATTTGCAGGCAGGCGAACAAAAGCAGCACGGGGAGAAGCTCGCTCACCAGTTTGCTCATGTCCATGCTCATGCTCAGAGCGAGCGAAAAGCTGAGGATTAGATACTGTCCCACCTGATAGGAGCCTTTTGTCTCTCTTACGGGCTTGACAAAGGAAAAAGCTATGCCGAGCACCGACACCGTTACGAGAATAAACAGGCTGCCCGCAAGACTTCCGTTTACGAGAAGCTCGAGTCCTACGCCTACGCCGAAGCAGGCGACGGCAAGCGCAACAACTCCGACAAGCCGCCAAATGCTTTTTTTGTTGCGCTCGACAACGGAAAAGTCGTATTCGTTGGCGACGGAAAGCAGGCGCTTGTCGTCGGGAGAAATTTCCCCGTTTGCGTCCTGCCGCGCGCTCCCGTCGCTTGAAACGTCCGAGTTTTCCGTCGCGGTTTCGACCGACACTTTGTTTTCCGTTGTGTTTTCGTCCGACGCTTTTTGTTTTTTGCGTTTTTTGCCGTCCAAAACAAAGGAGTAAACGGGCTTTGCCGCCGTCAGGAGAAAGAGGAAATACAAGCCTCCCACAAACAAATCCGCCGTGTTTGCCAAAACAATCGCCTCGTGTCCCGTGCCGAGCATTGCGCTGCCTATTGCAAGCAGGTTGGGAGTGCCGCCTATGTAGAGACCGATGCTCATGGCGGTCAGTCCCGCCGCGTCGGGAAGGAAGTTTTTGGTAATCAGAAAAGCCGCAGTCGCAACGACGACGGCGCTCACGCACACAAGCCCGAAGGAAACTGCCGTCTTTTTGGCGAGCCTTTTCAAGGATTTCATTTCAAAGCCGAAAAGCACGAGCGGGATAGCTATGCACACAAGCACGGAGGCGACGGTTTCCACGAGCGATTTGTCGTAATTTAGCCCCGAAAGAGAAAACGCAAAGCCCAAAACGTAGCAAAGCGCAACCGCGCCTACGATTTTAAAAAATTTGACTTTGCGCGTCAATAGTATCATCAGGCAGGGCAGACCGAAAACCGCAAGCAGCGCGACGACGGTAAGAATAAGGTTTGGCTGCGCCGCGTCAGTTGCAAATAAAAGAAAGTCAGCGTTCATAAGCACCCCCCCCCGTTTTCATGTAATATATTCTGTAAACCTTGAACAGCTCGCCGCCGGCGGTTTTGAGAGCTTCTATCGGGTGCGTATTGTTTTCCATCATGGTGCCGGCTTCAATCAGACGAATGCCTTTTTTTCTTGCCGACGCCAAAAGCTCGGTGTAGAGCGATACGTTTACGCCTTTACCCTGAAAATCTGGGACAACGAATTGGAGCATTGCGCGCACGGCGTCTATTTTTTTGCGGGCTTTGATAAATTTGAGCAGGGAGGGCAAGGTGGTTTTGCCCTTCATTGCCTTGAAAACCTGAAAATAATCGGGTATTGCCATGACCGCGCCGACAGGTCTGCCCGCGTTTGTGCGCGCAATCAGGATAAAGTCGGGGTCGAGAAAATTTTTCCATTGACTTACTATGTGCCTGATTTCGTCGACGGAAGGCGCGTCCTGATAAATAATCTCCGTCGCCGCCTCCGCCATGATTTGCTGCACGTCCTTTATGTCTCTGTCGATTTGTGACGGGTTCATTTTGTCCACGCGATAGCCGTAGCGTTTTTTAGCGTATTCCGAAACGCGCGTGTGACGCTCGATTTGTTTTTCGTTCGGCTCCATTTTGAACGTCAGAGTGTCGAAATGCTTTTCAAAGCCGAAGTTTTCAAGCAGCTCGGGATAGTATTCGGGGTTGTAGGAGGTGAAAATGACGGGCTGAAATTCAAATCCCTTGACGAGTATGCCTCTGCGGTTGTCGGGGTCGAAGGGCCAATAGGCGCCTTCCACATACTCTACGCCCGTTGCCGCAAGCCTGCGGTTCATTTCCGCAAGCAAAGCGTTTGCCGCCTCCTGAGAGTTTACGCACTCGAACAGAAAAAAATAGCCGCAGCGCGCCTTGTCGGGCAGCTGTTTGTTTACTCCTACGGTAAAAAGGATTCGTCCTTGCGGAGCGCCGTCCCCGCCGAATACCATGAGCGCGGTGTAGCTCTTTTCTTTGAGCACCAATGTTTCCAAAGTTTTGGTAAGGTCTTTTTTCATGAACGGCACGTAGTTGGCGTCGCCTTTGTAAATGCTGTCCGCAAAAGCGACGAAGCTTTTTATGCCTTTTTTGTCGTTTATTGTTTTTACTTGCATGAGTTCCTTGCCGCGCAATCCGCGTATTATAAAAAATTATAGCATTTTTTTGAGGGGGTGGCAACCGCTTAAACCGACAAACAGTCCGATTCAGGCGAAATTTTGCAAAATTTTTTCTACAAAAAGCGCAAAAACCGCACGGAACGGTCAAATACTTGCAAAAACCCGACGTATGGTTTAGAATAAAATCAAGGTAAAACCAAATGCTTGTACAACTGAAAAATCTCACAAAATCCTTCGGCTCGCAAACCGTTCTGGACAAAATAAACCTTACCGTCAACGAAAAGGACAGGTTGGGTATTGTGGGCGTCAACGGGGCGGGCAAGACGACGCTTTTCAACATAATTGCGGGCGCGCTGGAAGCGGAGGCTTACGAAAACGCGACCGACGCCGTTTACGTCAGAAAGGGGCTGAAAATCGGATATTTGAGACAGGTCGAGGCTGTGGAGTCGCAAAACACTCTGTACGGCGAAATTCGGCGCAGCTTTGCGGAAATCGACCGCATTGCCGCGCAGCTCGAAGCGCTTACCGAAAAAATTTCCTGCGCAAAGCCCGACAGCGCGGAATACGCGGGCTTGGCGGAAAAGTTTGACAAGCTGTCTTCTTATTATCAAAGCATAGGAGGCTACGACACCGAGTTCAAAATCAGGCGCGTGCTCAACGGCATGGGCTTTTCCGACAAGTCTCCCGACATGAAAGCGGGGGAGCTGAGCGGAGGAGAAAAAACGCGTTTCGCCTTAGCCAAGCTTTTGTGCGAGGAGCCCGACCTGCTGCTGCTTGACGAGCCGACAAACCATCTGGATTTTGAAACGCGCGCTTGGCTGGAAGAATATCTTTCTTCCTTCAAGGGCGCAATACTCGCCGTGTCACACGACAGATTTTTTCTCGATAATATTGCCGACGGGATATGCGAATTGGACAACGGCAAATTAAAACGCTACAAGGGCAATTACACCGAGTTTTACGCACAGAAAAAAGAGGAAACAAAGAGCGCGTTAAAGGAATACGAAAAACAGCGTGCGCAGCTTGCCAAAATGGAGGAGTTCGTGCGGAAAAATCTGGCGGCGTCGGCAAGCGTCAACAGCGTCGGCTCCCGGGTAAAGGCGTTGGAAAAAGCCGAGCGGTTGGAAAAGCCCTTGGAGGAGCCGCGCGACGTAAGGTTTGAGTTCGGCTTTGACGCGCAGCCCGTCAAGGAAGCGCTTAGCGTCAAGAATCTGTCGGTATCCGTCGGCGGCAAAAAATTGTTTGAAAACGTGGATTTAACCATTTTTCGCGGCGAAAAACTGGCAATCGTGGGCGCAAACGGAGTGGGAAAAACGTCCTTTATCAAAGCCTTGACGGGGGAAATTCCCTTTTCCGGCAGAGTAAACTGGGGCGCGGGAGTTAAGACGGGCTATTTCGAGCAGGAGTGCAGAAATCTTGTTTTGTCCAACACCGTTTACGACGAGGTTTGCAGACATTTTTCCCTGCTTACGCCTTACGACGTGCGCAGCCTGCTCGCACGGGTGCTTATTTTCGGCGACGACGTGGAAAAGCGCGTGGGGGAGCTGTCGGGAGCAAACCGCAGCAAGGTGGCGCTGGCGATTCTTATGCGCAAGCGTCCCAACGTCCTTGTCATGGACGAGCCTACCAACCACCTCGACTACAAGGCTATGGAGGGGCTGGACAAAGCGCTGTCCGACTTTGACGGCACGCTGCTTCTGGTTTCCCACGACAGGTTTTTGCTGAACCGCGTGCCGACAAGGCTCGCCGAGCTTACTCCCGACGGCTTTCGGTTTTTTTCGTCTCTCGACGCCTATACCGCCAAAGCCGCTCAAAAGGCGGTTGTTTTTGAAAAACAGCGGAGCGCGCGTTCCGAGTCCTCCTACAAGGCGGACAAAAAGCAGGGGCGCGTGCTGCGCGCCGAAAAGAACAGGCTGGAAAGGGAGCTGACGGCAAAGGAAAAGGAGGCGGAAGCTCTTGCCGCGCTGCTGTCCTCTCCGCAAGCGATGTCGGACTACAAATTTTACAACGAAACGGCGAAAAAGCTCCAAGAGGTTCAGACGGAGTGCGACGCTCTTTTGGAAAAGTGGATGCTTTGCGAGGGCGACTGACGGCGTTTTTGTTGACAAAAATCAAGACGGAGTTTAAAATCGAATTATGGAAAGGTTAAAAAAGAGACAGGCAAAAGTCCTGACGGCGGCCGTTGTCATGAGTGTTTTGTTCGTCGTCGGCATACCTGCGATTATATTGGGAGCAACAAACGAAATCTGGGCGCTCATGATTTTGGGAATCATCTTCACCGTCGCGGGTTTTTACGGAATGCCTCTTGTCTGGGTTTCTTACGCCTCGGGGTTTTCTCTGCTCCGCGTCGTCGAGCTTGTGGAAAGGGACAACGTATATTCCGTCGAGGAAATAGCAAGTCAGACGAATTGCAGCAAACGGGACGTTTTGCAAAAAATCCGCAAGGCTCTTGAAAAAAGATATATCGAGGGTTATTTGCTCGTGGACGACAGTCGGCTGAAACTAAACGAAAACGTGCGGCAGAAACGCGCGAGAATGACGGTAAAATGTCACAACTGCGGAGCGGCGGTGGAAATAAGCGAGGCGGACGCAAATTGCCCTTATTGCGGAACGGTTGTTACCAGAAAAAGCTGATTCGGAGGTTTTTTATGAAGGATTGCATATTCTGTAAAATTGTCGAGGGAGAAATCCCTTCTTACAAAATTTACGAGGACGAGCATACGTATGCTTTTCTGGATATTGCGGGCGACGTGTGGGGACATACGCTTGTCGTCCCCAAAAAGCACTGCGCAAATACTCTTGACTGCGACGACGAAACGCTGTGCGCCGTTATACTCGCCGCAAAAAAAATCGCCGCGCATTTCGTGGAAAACTGCGGCTTTGACGGAGTGGATATTTTGAACGCAAACAACGAGGCGGCGCAGCAGTCGGTTTTTCATCTGCATTATCACGTGTTCCCCCGCAAAAAGAACGACGGTATAGATATTTGGGGCTTTCAGGAAAAGCATGAGTTTGATTTTGCCGCCGCGAGAGAAAAGCTCAAAATGTAAAGGTCGGAAATTAAATTTTAAACAGATTGCGCTTGCGTCTGCGTCGGATGAGTTTTTTGTTTCAAAAGAGTAGACAAAATCGGCGCAGTGTGTTAGTATAATCCAAAAATATATGAGCTGCCACCGGGTAGCAATGCGATTTAAGCATTCGTCGGCACATCGTTAGGTCTTGGAAGATGTGCTTGCGGGTGCTTTTTTTGTTGCAGGAGGTAAAAATGAAAAAACTCGGAAAGAAAGGTTCTTATTTTTCAAAAGGGGAGCTTGCGCTCTGGTTTGCTTCGGTTATTCTGATAATTGCGTCCTTCGTCGTTTTCGACCGTAAAAATTTTTTGACGCTCGCAGCGTCGCTTGTGGGCGTTACTTCTCTTGTGTTTAACGCAAAGGGCAATCCGACAGGGCAGCTTTTGATGATTGTATTCAGCGTTCTTTACGGTATAATTTCATGGGAAAAGGCTTATTACGGAGAAATGCTGACTTATCTCGGCATGACTGCGCCTATGGCTGTGTTTGCGCTTGTTTCATGGATAAAAAATCCTTACGACGGAAACAAAGCCGAAGTTAAGGTGAACAGATTGAAGGGGAGGGAATATGCGCTTATGTTTTTCGTGTCCGCGGCGGTAACGGCAGGTTTTTATTTCGTTTTAAAATATTTTAATACGGCGAATCTGATACCGAGTACCGTTTCCGTGACGACGAGCTTTGTCGCCGTCTATCTGACTGCAAGAAGAAGCGAGTTTTATGCTCTCGGATACGCCGCAAACGACGTCGTACTGATAATTTTATGGGCGCTCGCCGCAAAAACGGATTTGAGCTGCATATCTGTCGTCGCTTGTTTTTCCGCCTTTCTTTTCAACGATATGTACGGATATTTCAATTGGAGAAAAATGAAGTTGAGACAGTCGTCGAGGGAAAACGGAAAAAATAAAATGTCCGAAAAAAGCCCGCAATTTGAAAACGAATGAATTTTAAAAAACAGGCAGGGCAAAAGCCCTGCCTGTTTCGAGACTTTTTAAGTCGGCGGTTAAGCTAAAACGGTGACCTTGCCGCAGATTATCACGCAGATAATATCGATAATCCAGAAAATTGCGGCTCCGGCGAAAATCCATACGATACCCATAATTATTTTCAGTACGCTTCCGCTTGCCACGCCCGAGCAAATACGATAAATACCGTAAATTATGCCGTCGAGCACAGGAAGAGCGAAAATAAGTCTGAGTATCCAGGGGAGCTTGTCGATTGCCGCGCAATAACCGCTTTTAGACTTTGCCATAATTGTTACCTCCGAAAAATTGCGTCGACGGTACCTTCCGCCGCGTGTTTTATCATATTTATTATACTACTTTAATGGACGTACAAGGTTGAAAATGTTTTGACGATTACGTGAAAAAAGAACGGCTCCGCAATGGAGCCGTATTTCTCGGATTTTTCAGTAAATAAAATTTATTGGGCGTCCGTAGCGACTTCGGCGGGAGCCTCCTGATTTTTCGCGTAAAAATCGGGGCGCATGAGTCTGACAAGACGGGGGAAGTTTTTGGTTGCAACAAGAACTGCCAACACTACCATGGTTATAATCATATCGGGCACCAAGTAGACAAGGTTGTATACCAGTGAATAGACAGCGGCAGAGTCAGCAGGAAAGCCTTCGGTTATTATACCCATTTGGAAGTAAATAAGTCCCGAAAAGAAGTGTACTATAAATCTTATTACGTAAGTCGCCGCCGTGCCTGCGAAAATGCTTGTATTTTCTTTTTTGAAAACCAGTCTTGCCAATCCCATTAAAAATATGGGAGCAAACGCCAGTAAATAGTCAAGAACGAAAGTTAACGGAGTAAGCATATACGGTGATTGTATGAATTGAAGAACTCCGAAAATCAGTCCTGCAACCAGCCCTCTGACAGGTCCGTAGACATAGGCGTAAATGAGAATGGGCACAAAGCTCGCGAGTGTGATTGAACCGCCGTTGGTAACAGGCGAAACTTTAATAAAGGACAAAACAAACGCGCTTGCTATACTGATAGCGGCATAAACAATGGCTTTTGTGTCCATTTTCTTGTAGGTAAGACAAATGACCAGCATGATGATTGCAAGCGCCGCAATGGCTGCGATTGCGATAATGCTTACAAGCTCGGTGGTCTCTTCGCTTATTGCTTCCGCAAAAGCCAAAAATTTGAGAAGTGACATGGATTTTTTCCTCCGAAAGTATTTTTTCGCAACAATAGAGGCTCTGAGCTTGACACGCAGAACCTCGAAAAATCCGAAAAAATATTTTTCCTACGCAAGTATTACCTTACAGGTTCGACGGGTATAATCTCAGCCGTTAAAAGCACCCCGATTGTATAAAACTTTTTTGAAAAGCTTAAAGCCCTTTCGTTGCTTAAAAAGTCTACCAAAAATTTTAAAAACTGTCAAATAAAACAACAAATTTCGCGTAAAATGTGTTACAATAAAACTCAACCCGAAAGGGAGAGGCTTATGAACGATTTTTTTGCCTATGTGAACAGACTGAAATATATCGAGCGTTGGGGGCTTATGCGCCGCACGGAAAGCGAAAATCTGTGGGAGCACAGCTTTCAGACGGCGGTGCTTGCCCATTGTCTCGCTCTTATTGCAAAAAACGAGTTGGGCAAAAAAGCCGATGAAAACCGCGTGGCGGCGAGAGCCTTGTTTCACGACGTAACCGAAGCGCTGACGGGAGATTTGCCCACGCCTGTAAAGTATTACGACGAGGACATACGTCAGGCGTACAAGCGCATAGAGGAGGGCGCGAGGCAAAAGCTGCTCAATTCTCTGCCCGACGCTTACGCCGAGTGTTACGCGCCGCTTCTCGACGAGCGCTGCCGCGAGGAGGACGAAATCTGCCGTTACGAAAAAAAGCTGGTCAAATACGCCGACAAATTGTCGGCGTACCTCAAATGCAAAACGGAGCTTAATCTCGGCAACGGAGAATTCAAAAAGGCGCTTTCCGCAATCGAAAACGAGCTTGACGCTTTCGACAGCGACGAAATAAGGTTTTTTCTCGAAAATTTCGCGCCGTCCTTCGAGCTGACGTTAGACGAGCTGGAATGAAGCGGTTGAAGTTTGAAAACGTGTCGGTGCGCTATCATTACGACGAATTCGACGCGCTTGCCGATTTGTCCTTCGAGGTAAACGAGGGGGAAACCGTTTCCGTCATGCTCGGAGCTCAGGGAGGCAAAACGACGGCGGCAAAGCTGATTATGGGGCTTTTAAGACCGACCTGCGGCAAAATCACGGCCGACGGCGCGCCGCTCGAAGAAACGCTCCCCAAGGCTCGAAAAATCGCCTACTTCTGTTTTCCGCCGCTGGCTTTCAAGACAACCGTAGGCAAAAACGTGTCGCGCGTTTTAAGACTCGACGGTTTTGGAAAAACTGAAAGCAGCTTAAAAGCCGCGCAGGCGCTCAAACGCTTCGGGCTGGAGGGGCTTGCCCGCAAAAAAGCCGCCTCTCTCGACGAGGAGGGCTTGCTGAAACTTTCTCTTGCGCGCGCGTGGGCAAAGAAAGCGGAGTTTTTTATTGTTGACGGCCCGACGAATGAAATTTTCGTCGACAAAATAACGGCTCTTGCCGCGGAGCTTGGCGCTTCGACGCTTTTGCTGTGCGACTCGCCTGCTTCGGCGAGGGGAAGAATTTTGGATTTTTTGCCGAAATTTAATTTAACGGAGGAATTCGATGAACCAATTTGATTTTTACGACGACGAGCTTAAAAAGAAAGAGGAAGAGGAGGCAAGACTGCGCAATGCCCAACAGCCGCCTTACGGAGCGGGCGGAGGCTATTACGCTTCCGGGCAGGTCCCCGACGGCAACGGCGCGCCGTATTACACCGACGGCGGCGACGGAAACATGAACAACGGCTTCGGCGGAGGATATTATACCGCGCCGCCCGTACCGCCGCAGCGCTCCAAAAGCAAAAAAGCTCTTTGGATAACTTTGGGTTGCATATTGCTTGTGGTTATCTTTTTCGTGGGCTACGTTGTGGGACACGACGTGGTAAGGTCGGACATATCCATACTCCAAACCGTGCTTGACACCGTGGAGGAAAGCTCTCTTTATTACGACAGCTCCAATTGGGAAGCAATCAAAAGGCAGATGATTGTCAACGGCGGCACCGCAATGCTGCAAACCATCGACGGCTACGGGTTTCTGCTTTCTCCCGCGGAGTATTATACGCTGCTCAATCCTACCGCGACGGACACCGCTTCTTACGGCATGAGCTACGTCAAAATCGACGTGGGACTTTACGTGCATTACGTCGAATACGGCAGCGGCGCTTATCTTTCCGGCTTGCAGTCGGGCGACCTGATTATTGCGGCAACGCCCTTAAACGGGAAAAAATACGATATGCGCACGTCTACCGACGCGGAAATAAGTCAAGCGTTTTCCGGAGGCTGGAACTCCGCCTGTACGGTGGATGTAATACGCAATCTCTACACAGTCAGCCTCGGCGACACGGTGAGCGTCACTCAGATTTCAATGAAAAAGGTGGAGTACGGCGGTCAGTTCGTGGAATATTATTTCGGGCGCGGAAACACCAATCTGCCCAACGAAATGGTGGAAGCTCTCGGACTTGACGCGCTTGATACCGCAACGACGGGATATATCCGCATCAATTCCTTTGAAAACGCCTCGTATTACGACGGTTCGAGATATGTGGAAACGGACGCGGCTTCCGAGTTCGGGGCGGCGATGGGCAAATTCCGCACCGCTTACGGCGGACAGGGCAAGCTGGTGCTCGACCTTGTGGGCAATCCGGGCGGAAACGTGGAATATGCGGAGGATATAGCAGGCTATCTCTGTTACGACAAGCAGAACTTATCCAACAATTCAAACCTTTTGGTCACAACTTTAAAAAGCCGCACGGGGACGCTTGCGACCTACTCCACGCCGTCGGTATACGCCAATTATTTCGACGTCAATGCGGAGGAGCCGCAGATTGTCGTGCTTACTGACGGAATGAGCGCAAGCGCGAGCGAGCTGCTTTTGGGCGCCATGCTGGACTACGGCACCGCCGTGCACGTCGGAACGACTACTTACGGCAAGGGAATAGCCCAGACGATTATGCCTTTGGAGTATTACGAAACTCTTCGCTTTGGTGACGGAAGCACTATGAGATATCCTTACGGAATATATTTCACGGCAGCGATGTTCTATACTCCGAAAAACGTGAACAAGCACGGAGCGGGCTTTACTCCTTCGGAGGAAAACAGAATTTCCGACGTCGCGGACATGGTGGAAAGAGCGGCGGAATTGCTTGAATAAAATTTTTAATCCGGTCTCAGACAGACCGGATTTTTTTGTGAGGCGAAAAAATTTTTTCCGTTCTGTCTCGGGCATGAGCGTTTTTTCGGAAAAAATCAGCCGTGAACATATGCGTATATGCGCATACGTGGCAAAACGGGGTAAAAGCTCTCATATATGAGCAGTTGAGCATATGTGGAAAAAATTTTTGCCGCAAGTATACAATCCGATTCTTTTGTCAATGCTTTTTACAGCGGAAACGCAATAAAAAAGGAGGAAATAGCCGCATGAAATTCAATCCCGGCGAAACCGCCCCCAAAACGGGCACTTACAACGTAGTGGACTCCAACGGCAAGGTGATGAATACCGCCGAAGTCAAAAAGGGACAGACGCTGCCTCCCACACAGAGCAGCAAATGGCACTACGAAATCGACTGAGTTCGATGAAAAAAAGACGGTTCGCCGTCTTTTTTCATTATTCCCCGTTTATTGTTGCATTTTTTTCCGTTTAAAGCTATAATATTTCAAAACGGGAAGCAAATGGAAGAGGATACCAAAAAACAGCCTGACGGCAGCTTTAAATATTACAGATTCAATCGTTTTTACGCTTTGATTGTCGTAGCCGCCATTCTTGCGGCGTTGATTCTTTTCGTCCTTCTTGCGCTCTGCGTTTCGCCTCAGAGGTCGCCTCTTGCGGACTACGAATGGAGCGCTTCGGACAAATACGACGCGGAGCTTTATCCGACGCTGACGGTTGCGCCCGACGGTCGGTTCAAAATCATGCAGGTTTCGGATTTGCATATTTTAAGCGGAGGCGCGTTGGACAGAAAGTCGCTGGATTTTGTCGGCCGCGCGATAGACGCCGCCAAACCCGACCTCCTTGTCGTGACGGGCGACCTGTCGCTTGCCGCGGACAACGCTTACGCCTTTTCGGTGTGGAACGATTTTGTTTCGGAAAAGGGCGTAAAATGGGCATTCGTTTTCGGCAACCACGATTCCACGGGATACGCCGACAAAACGAGACTTTGCAAGCTGCTGGGAGATTTTTCGGGCTGTCTTTTCAGGCAGGGGCCGACCAATCTCGCAGACGGGCGTTACGATTATATGCTGGGCAACTATCAGATTCTGCTTGCCGACGCCGACGGACAAACCTTGTTTTCGCTAATCTTTATGGACAGCGGGGAAAAGGGGAAAAAGGGAGACGGCAGGCACGCGACCTTTACCGATTCGCAGGTCGCCTGGTACGAGTGGCTTGTAAACGGAACAAACGCCGAAGCGGGAAAGACGGTGAAAAGCATGGCTTTTTTCCACATTCCTTTGCCGCAGTATGCGCTGGCGGCAGACGCCGCGGGGCGGGACAGCGTCGAAGGGCTTGAGGAAAGCATTTACGTAGGCAAACGCGATTCGGGCCTGTTTGACAGCATGAAGAGGCTGGGAAGCACGGTTGCGACCTTTTGCGGTCACGACCACGAAAACACCTTCGCCCTCGATTATGAAGGATTGAAGCTTTGCTACGGCGGAAGCGCGGGTTACACGACGCACGGAAGGGCGAAGTTCAAATGCGTGCGTATAGTCGAGCTGGATGTGTTTGAAGAGCGGTTTACTACGGAAATTCTTTTCGAGAAGGAGCTTGACTGACCTTTCTTTTCCTGCGGCTTCCCTTGTATATCGGAGGAAACCGCAAATGTCTGAGATAGAAGTAAAAAATCTTACCTTCGGTTATCCCGACGGCTTTGAAAACGTCTTTGAAAACGCGAGTTTCAGACTGGACACAAATTGGCGTCTCGGTCTTGTCGGCAGAAACGGAAAGGGAAAAACAACTTTGCTTAAATTGCTGCGCGGAGAATACGAGTTCGACGGAACGATATTTTCCGACGCGGAGTTTTTCTATTTTCCTTTTCAAACGGACGGTTTGGGCGAAAGCGGAATGGAAATTTTGAGAGGACTTTGTCCGGAAGCCGCCGATTGGGAAATCGTCAGAGAAATCAATCTCATAGGGCTTGACGTCCGAATTGCGGGGCGGAGTTTTTCCGCGCTGTCGGAGGGAGAAAGAACAAGACTCATGCTTGTCGCGCTGTTTCTTAAACGGGACGGCTTTGCGCTAATCGACGAACCGACAAATCATCTGGATATGGCTTCGCGGCAGGCTTTGGCTGAGTATCTGTGCAAAAAGAAAGGGTTTATTCTGGTTTCGCACGACAGAAGTCTGCTTGACGGCTGCGTCGACCATATCATGTCCTTAAACAGGGCGGGGATTGAAATAAGGAAAGGCAATTTTTCCGAGTGGGAGCGGGACAAGGAGGAGCGCGACAAGTCGGAGACGGAAAGGAACAGTCGTTTAAAAAAGGACATAGAGAGGTTAAAAGACGCCGCCGGGCAGGCGGCGCGTTGGTCGGACAAAACGGAAAGCTCAAAAAAAGGAAAAAACGCGGGAGGCTTGAAGCCCGACAGGGGGTATGTGGGACACAAGGCCGCGAAAATGATGAAACGCTCCAAGGTTATCGAGCAGAGGTATTTAAAGGCGGCGGAAGAAAAAAGCTCGCTGTTGAAAAACGTGGAGGAAAACGAAAGTCTCAAAATCTTTACGCAGGATTTTCCAAAACGTATGTTGGCGGAGTTTAAGGACTGCTCGCTGTTTTACGGAGAGCGCAAGATTTGCGGCCCGTTGAATTTCGCGGTGGAGAGGGGGGACAGAATCGCTTTGTGCGGAAAAAACGGCAGCGGAAAGTCCTCCGTTTTAAAGCTTTTGTGCGGACAGGAAATCGGGTATACGGGAAGCGTTTATGTCGCGCAGGGGCTGAAAATTTCGTATTTGCCGCAAAACACCGACTTGCTTAAAGGAAGTCTGCGGGATTTCGCCGCGAAAAGAGGAGCGGACGAATCCCTGTTCAAAGCCGTGCTGCGCAAGCTTGGCTTTGAAAGGTCGGATTTTGATAAGGATATATCCGATTTTTCGGCGGGGCAAAAGAAAAAAACGGCGTTGGCGGTATGTCTGTGCGAAACGGCGCATTTGCTTGTCTTGGACGAGCCATTGAACTACGTTGACGTTTTGAGCCGCATTCAGATTGAAAGGGCGATTTTAGATTGCCAGCCAACCGTGATTTTTGTGGAGCACGACAAGGCGTTTGCCGACAACGTAGCAACCAAAAGGATATTTCTTGATTAAAAAAACGCGCCGCGTTGAAAGCGGCGCTTGTTTTTTATTTCAGTCTTGCTTTAAGGTCGTCAAGCTCTTTTTTGAGGGCTTCGGGAAGTCTGTCGAATTTGGCGTAATGCTCTTCAATCAGCTCGGTTTCTTTTCTCCACTGCTCCCTGTCTATTTCAAGAAGCTCGTTGAGGCTGTCCGTCGACAGATCGAGACCTTCGAGGTTGATGTCCTGAGGGCGGGGGACGTAGCCTATGGACGTGTCGTCCGCCGGCGCGTTGTCCTCGCAGCGGTCGATAATCCAATCCAGAACTCTCAGATTGTCGCCGAAGCCGGGCCACAGGAATTTTCCGTCTTCGTCGGTGCGGAACCAGTTTACATTGAAGATTTTGGGAGCGTCCTTTATTTTGCCCATTTCAAGCCAATGCGCGAAATAGTCTCCCATATTGTAGCCGCAAAAAGGCAGCATCGCCATGGGGTCGCGGCGCAGAACGCCTACCGCGCCCGTTGCCGCCGCGGTGGTTTCGCTCGCCATAACGCTGCCCATGAATACGCCGTGCTCCCAGCTCTTGGACTGATAGACCAAAGGTACGGTTTTGGCGCGTCTGCCGCCGAAAACAATGGCGGAAATTTTTACTCCCTCGGGCTCCTCGAATTTGTCGGAAAGGCAGGGGCAGTTTTTTGCGGGCGCGGTGAAGCGGCTGTTGGGATGCGCGCCCTTTACGCCGCTGTCCTTGTTCCAGGGCTGTCCTTTCCAATCGAGAGCGTTTTCAGGAGCTTCTCCGAGACCCTCCCACCAGACGGTATTGTCGTCGAGATTCTGCACGACGTTGGTGAAAATGGTGTCGCGCGAGGTGGAGGCGAGAGCGTTGGGATTGGATTTTGCGTTTGTACCCGGCGCAACGCCGAAAAAGCCGTTTTCGGGATTGACGGCGTACAGTCCTCCGTTTTTGCCCGGTCTGAGCCATGCGATGTCGTCTCCGACGGTGGTAATTTTGTAGCCCTTGCGCATATAACCCTCGGGAGGAATCAGCATTGCGAGGTTGGTTTTGCCGCAGGCGGAGGGGAAAGCCGCGCATATATATCGGGTTTTGCCGTCGGGCTTGGTGAGTCCGAGTATGAGCATATGCTCCGCCATCCAGCCCTCGTCCCTTGCCTGACAGGAGGCTATTCTCAATGCAAAGCATTTTTTGCCGAGCAGCACGTTTCCGCCGTAGCCGCTGTTGACCGACCAGATGGCGTTGTCCTGAGGGAAGTGGCAGATGTACCGCTTTTCCTCGTCAAGCTGCGCGGTGCTGTGCAGTCCTTCCACGAAATCGCCGTTTTCGCCCAGAGCGTCAAGCACCTCGCTGCCGACGCGCGTCATGATGTTCATGGAAAATACCACGTAAAGGCTGTCCGTGATTTCTATGCCTGTTTTTGCGAAGGGACTGCCGACCTTGCCCATGGAGTAGGGGATAACGTACATTGTGCGTCCCTTCATGCAGCCGTCGAAAATACCTTCAAGCAGAGAATACGCCTTGTCGGGCGCCATCCAATTGTTGGTGGGACCTGCGTCCTCGCGTTTGTCGCAGCAAATAAACGTCCTGCCCTCGACGCGGGCGACGTCGTTGACTGCGGAGCGGTGGAGGAAGCAATTCGGCAGCTTCTGTTCGTTCAACGGTATCATTTCGCCTGTGGAAACCGCCTGTTTTAAAAGCGAGTCGTAAAGCTCTTTGCTGCCGTCGATAAGGACGACCTTTTCGGGCTTGCACAGCTTTTCGGCGCGGCGTATGAAACGGTTAAGCTTTTGGTTTTTAAGGTAATTCATGAGCGATAACCTCTAAATATTTATTTATTAGATTTTAACCTTTTTATCAAAATTAGTCAACGCGAAAAGGACAAAACAAAAAAATAATTTCTTTTGGAAGCAAAATTTTAGCTTATAACAAAAAAACGCGCCGCTTTGCGGCGCGCATGGATATCCTTATTCGTCTTCGTCGAGTTCGTCGTCCTCGTCGTCGTCAATGTCGTCGTCGTCATACTCGAACTTGTCGTCAAACTTGAAGTCGTCCTCGAAATCGTCCTTGTATTCTTCCGTTTCCTCCTCGGCTTCCTCTTCGTCGTCGGCAAACTCCTCGTCCTGAAGCTCCTCGAGAGGAATTTCGACGATGTCTTTTTCCAACGGGTCGTCGTCGATAAATTCCACCCAGCTGTCGTCGTTTTCCAACGGGTCCTTGTTTTCCATCGCTCTGAGACAGCTGTCGCACATTTCTTCTTCTATCGGAATGTAATTTCTTTTGCAGACAGGGCAAAGCTTTGTTTCCTCTTCGAGGTCGAAGTCGTCGTCGAGGAGTATGTCTTTGGGCATAAGCCCCAACTCGGCTTTGCATATATCGCACATTTCCTGCCTGCTGTCGATATAATTTAAATCGCAGCGGGGGCATTTAATGTAAGTAATTTTGCTCATAAACCTAAAAAACCTCTGTTCTCGGATTTGCCTGCATATTATATATTCAATTATCCGAATTGTAAACTGTTTAAGGCGAATTTTTTTCAAAAAAAATATACGGAGTATCGGAGGCAACCGACGGCGGCGCAAAAGAGTGTAAAAACGTCGTTTTTGGGCACAATTCTGAAACAAAACTCTTTTTTCGCATATACTACATATAGAGGTGAAAAATTGCGAAAAGTAACGACGGACATCAACATTGCGAAAAAAAGAGTGGATATGTTAAAGGGCAAGGATTTGCTTGTGAGGTACAACAAGGGGCGCAACAAAATCAGTTATTTCAAGGGCAGAATAACGGAGGCGCACAGAAACGTGTTTGTAATCATGGTTTTCGACGAGATATTCGACAGGCTGAGCTGTTCCTACTCCGACCTTTTGTGCGGGGACGTGGCGTTTAAGGAAATCAAAAGTTAAATTCAAAAAACAGTTCTTAAAAGGTTTTTTGCAGCGTATTATATCATTGACAACAAATCGCAATGATTTACAGGGGGCAAAAATTATGCTGGAAAAGACCATGGGCAATTTTACATCAAACCGTTTCGTAACGCTGGACAAATCTCAGCTCATCATCAACGCGCTGCTTGCCGCAAAGGACGACGTAAAGGAAATTCTCAGCGTGGACGTGGAGCCGCAGGTGACTTCTTTCGAGCCGCTTAACGGAGAGGCTCTCGTATCCGGCAGGGTGAACGTCAAGGTTCTTACCAAAGACGCGGAGGGCGCGCTCAACAGCCTCAATTACAACGCCGATTTTTCGGACAGATACAAAAACGAGCTTATCGAGCCAAACAGCTCTCTTACATTTGAAGCGGACGTGGTTGACGCAAACGCCGCCGTCGAAAACGGAGCGATAAAGGTGGAAATAGTAGCCGACTTGAACGGAACCCTTGCTGAAACGGCTCAGAACTCCTGTCTGTCCCGCGCCGAGGGTATATACGTCAAGGAGGACGTAATCACGGTTGGCAGAGTTGCTGCGACTCTTGCGGACAATTTTACCGTTTCGGGAGAGGCGGAGGTCAAATACGGCATAGAAAAGGTGCTGCTCGCGCAAAGCGACGTGTGTCTTGCGCATGCGGAAGCTCGCGACAATGTTTTGACTCTCGAAGGGGATTGCGCGCTTGTTTTGACTTACATAGCCGTCGGCGGCGGACTCAAAAGTCAGCTGATAAAAATACCGTTCAGGGAGGAAGTGAACGCCGAAGGCTTTTCGGGCGAGGGAGAAATAAACGTCTTCTGCCGCGTCAGAAATACGAGAATACATCTCGACGTGCTGGAAGACGCCGAAAACAATATATTTACGGCGGAAATCAATATTGCGGTGCGGGCGCAAAACATCGTGGAGGAGGACGAGGACGTAATCTGCGACGCCTATTCCGCCACGCACGAGCTTGAACTGTCGTTCTGCCGTGTTGCAAGCACTGTTTCTTATGGCATGACCGCCGCGACGTTTAATTCGGCGGGAGAAATATCCGTGCCGGGCGACGCCGAAATCACAGGCTTCTGCGGACTCAAAGCCGCCGTGACAAGCGTCAGACCTCTCGACGGCAAACTTACGCTTGAAGGCGTGCTCACCGGAACGCTGCTTGCTTCCGGCGGGGGCGACGCGGCTTATCCGTTTGCGGTGCCCTTCGTGCACACCGTAGAAAACGACGATATAACGGAAAATCTTGTCGTCAGGGCGGACGCGGCGGTAACCGAGTTTGAATACCGTCAGGGCAGAAACGTCAGCATGAATTTCACTGTCTGCGTTTCGGCGAATTTGTATCGCAACATAGAAGAAAACTGCGTAGCCGACGCGGTAGAGGGAGAGGAGCTTTCCGAAACCATGGGGGCAATAGAGGTGTGCATAGCAAAGGCGGGCGAAACGCTTTGGCAGATAGCAAAGAGTCTGCGCATGAGCAAGGAGGACATCATGGCAGCCAATCCCGAGCTTGTGACTCCTTTGGAAAAGGACGAAAAATTAGTCGTTTATCATTGTATTGCAAAAGACTGAGTACAGCGGGCGCATTTTGCGTCCGTTTTCTTTGTTGCATATTTTTGCGGGAGATGCTAAAATTACGTTATGTTGAAATCCCTCAGACTTAAAGCGTATGCCAAGCTCAATCCGTCTCTTTATGTAGGGGCGCGCCGCTTTGACGGCTTTCATCCGTTGGAGAGCGCCGCCGTCACCGTAGACGTTGCGGATATAGTCACGGTAAGCCAAACGGACAGCGGCAGGATAGAGAGCGATTACTGCGGGGGCGTTTTTATTCCCGAGCAAACGGACAGCGCGGTACGCGCCGCCCGTATGTTTTTTCAGACTGCATCCGTACCCTTTACGGGGCTGAAAATAAAAACGGAAAAGCATATCGGGCTTATGGCGGGTATGGGCGGCTCTTCCGCCGACGCGGCGGCTGTTCTCACGGCGCTCGGACTGTTTTACGGCTGTGAAAAAAGCATAACGGACGAGGCGGCGCGCAGGACCGGCTCGGATATCTGCTTTTTAATGAAAGGCGGAGCCGCGCTCATGTCGGGCAAGGGAGACGATTTGACCGAGTTTTGCTGCTCCCCAAACGTCTGCTTCGTCGTAGTCCGATGCGGCAGAGGGTTGTCGACGAAAGACGTGTTTTCCGAGTTTGACAGGTCGGTTTACGTCAAGTGGGACATGACTCGGGCAAAACGCAAATGCCTCGATATGCTGGGACTTATGGAAAACGGAGATGCCGACGGCATAAACGGAACTGCGTATAATTCTTTGTTTAAACCCGCCGCCGCGCTGTGCCGCGAGTTGGAGGAGACGGCGCGGAGAGCCGAGTCGCTCGGAGCGCCGCTGATTATGACGGGCAGCGGCAGCGCCATGTTTTGCGCGTTTGACAGTAACGAGCGTGCCGCGAGCGTTGCGGACGCTTTCAACAGCGCGGGACTGAGCGCCTTTGTGTGCAGACCTACGCGGTGCGGCGTTGAAGTAGTCGATTAAATCCCGTTCAATCGATTTTCGACATAATACTGCTTTTTCCTTTAAAAAATTTTTTCTTTAAAGGCGTAAACCTCGCTTTTTGCGGCAATACTCTGCACAAGCGAGGTTTTAAAATGAAAAAAATAGTTTTTGCCATTCTTGCAATCGTAGTCATAGCGGCGCTTATTCTCGTGCTTCCCGTTTCAAAGGAAAATTCGCGCAAAACGGAAAGCTACCTGCGGATACATATAAGGGCAAACTCCAATTCCGACGCGGATCAGGAACTCAAATACAAGGTCAAGCAGGCGGTTGTGGATTTTATGACTCCTCTTTTGGTCAACGCCGACACAAAAGAACGCGCGGTAGCAATCGTCAGAAGCAATTTCGACGGAATCGAGCGTACCGCCGACTCGGTAATAAAAGCAAACGGCTTTGACTATGCCAGCAGGGCGTCGATAAAAAGAGAGGATTTCCCTACCCGCAGCTACGGCGAATTTACTCTCGAAAGCGGCGTGTACGACGCTCTGATACTCGAACTCGGTTCGGGAAAGGGCGACAATTGGTGGTGCGTCGTTTATCCGCCGCTGTGCTTTGTAAACGGCTCGGACAACGGCTCGGACGGAATAGTCTATCGCTCTCTTTTAAAAGAAATAATAGAAAAATTCAAGTCGAAGGGCGATTGATACATAAAAACGGTGTTTTTCCTAAAACTAAAAGCAAAAATTCTTTTTGTTACAAGGAGGAAAAACGTGAATAACCAAAGGTTTAAGACTGTTTGCATTATGCTGGCTCTCGTCCTTCTGGTCTCGTGCGTGGCGTTGTTTTTAATAAGCACGACTGCGGACGCGGCGGTAATCAAGCAGGGCAGCAGCGGCGAAACGGTCAGGAAAATACAGACCAAGCTGAAAAACTGGGGCTATTATACAGGCTCGGTTGACGGTATTTTCGGTTCCAAAACGCTTGCCGCAGTCAAGTATTTTCAGCGCAAAAACGGACTTGCGGTGGACGGCATAGTGGGAACAAAGACAGCCGCCGCCATGGGCATCAGTCTTTCGTCGTCCTCGGGCGGAACGGGCAGCGGCACGACAAGCAACAGCAATCTCTATCTGCTCGCCTGCTGCATTTACGGCGAGGCGCGCGGCGAAAGCTATACAGGCAAAGTCGCCATTGCGGCAGTCGTCCTCAACAGAGTAAAAAGCAGCAGCTTCCCCAACACAATCAGCGGGGTGATATATCAGCCCGGCGCTTTTACCGCCGTTTCCGACGGTCAAATCAATCTGGGCACCAACGACGAATGTATCAGAGCCGCGCAGGACGCGCTTAACGGCTGGGACCCCACATACGGATGTATTTATTATTACAATCCCCAAACGGCGACCAACCAATGGATAAGGTCGCGTCCCATTGTCGTGACAATCGGAAAACACGTGTTCTGCACCTGACGGGAGGGGAAATATGAGAGAAAATTTAAAACGTAGACTGGACACTATACAAAAAAACATCTGGCTCACCTTTTTGGGTGTGGTTGCGGCTCTTGCCATTGCGCTGTCGGTGTTCTATTTCTTTAAAATGCGCGACATGCGTTTAAAGCGGGTAGCCAACGACGACGTATACAAGCAACAGCTTGAAAACCACTATCAGATGTCGCTTTTCAGACTGTGCGACAGCACCAAAAACGCGGACGCCAATCTTTCCAAGCTGGCGGTATCAAATTCGCCCGCCGTGCAGCAGGAGCTGCTGCTCAAAATTCAGAGCGAAGCGGACACCGCGCTGAGCGATATTTCGGCGTTGCCTCTTGAATCCGAATTGTCTGGCAAAGCAAGCAGATTTTTCAATCAGTTATCCGACTACTGCTCGGTCACGGCAAAGGAAATTTCTTCGGGCAAGGCTTTGACGGACGCGCACCGCGAGAGCTTTAAAAACCTCAAAAGCGTTTCAGGCGGACTTTTGGCAAAGCTCGAAAGTATAACGACTCAAAACACTGACAAACTTCTGATCAACGCTCTCGAAGGGGAGGGAGACAATTACCTGAACGACGGGCTGGGCGAAATGGAGGACAACGCCTTCGATTATCCGCAGCTCATTTACGACGGACCTTTTTCGGAAAGCGTGACAAACAAAAAGCTTGAAACGTCGGAAAAATGGACTACCGAAAGAATGACGGGAAAGCTGCGCGAAATATTTTCCGATTACGAAATAGAAAGCATAGAGTATGTCGGTTCGGTCAAGAGCAAGGCGGACGCCGAGCTGTTTGAAATGACTGCAAAGGACGGCAGAGTGTACTCCGCGGAGCTTACGAAGGACGGAAGACTTTTGAGCCTTGACAGCTACAATGCGGAAGTTCCCGAAAAAGCCGAAAAGCTTTCGTGCGACGATTGCTCCGCCAAGGCGGAGGAAATGGCAAAAAAGCTCGGCTTCGACGTGAACGCGAATTGGGTGTCCAAGCCGCTCGACGACAATACCATTTACGTCAACCTCGTCGCAAAGCAGGGCAGCTTCGTGCTTTATCCCGACCACGTAAAAATGGTTGTCGACGTCTATACCGGCAGAGTCGTCGGCGTGGAGGCGTTTGCTTATCTGGTAAACCATACGACTAGGCAGCTTCCCGAGGTGGACGGACTGGGCGCCGCAGTGGACAGGCTGGGAGATGATTTCGAGGTCACCGACACCAACTTTGCCGTCATACCGGTCGGCAACGACGAAAAGACGTGCTACGAGTTCAGAGGAATGTGCAACGGCGAGGAGTTTTTCGTCTATATCGACATGGAAACCAAAGAGGAAGTGGAAATACTCAAAATATTGAAGGACAAAGAGGGCTATACCGTCCTTTAATGACGGAAACAGTTCAAATTCAATTTTGTCTTAAAGACAGGTTTAAAGGTTGAAAAAGGAGCCTGATTCATGCTTTGAATCAGGCTCTTTTCGTTTATTCGGTTATTTAATTTTTATTTATCCGCGTTTTTCTTTGCCGTTAGCTTCAACATATCGATAAACTCGTCGTTGCTGGTTGTGCAGGTGAGCAGGTCGATAATCTGCTCGGTGGCAGCCTCCCTGTCAAGACGCGAAAACATTCTGCGCATCTGCCAAACGGCTTCAAGCTCCTTTTGCGGCAGCAGCAGGTCTTCGCGGCGCGTACTGCTCTTGTTGAGGTCGATGGCGGGGAAAATCCTCTTTTCGGAAAGTCCGCGGTCGAGGTGGATTTCCATATTGCCCGTGCCCTTGAACTCCTCGTATATTATGTCGTCCATACGGCTGCCCGTGTCCACGAGGGCTGTGGCAAGCACGGTGAGACTTCCGCCTTCGGAGACCTTTCTCGCAGAACCGAAAAGCCTTTTAGGCTCCTGCAACGCGGAAATATCCAACCCTCCCGTGAGAGTGCGTCCCGATTGCTCGGCAGTCTGATTGTACGCGCGTCCGAGTCTTGTGATGCTGTCCATGAGTATAACCACGTCCTGACCGAACTCGACGCGTCTCTTGGCGTTTTTGAACACAAGCTCGGTGACGGCGATGTGGTGGACGGGACCTTGGTCAAAGGTGGAGCTGACTATCTCGGCGCTCTTTAAGCTGGTTTTAAAATCGGTCACTTCCTCGGGGCGCTCGTCTACAAGCAGCACCACTACGTGTATGTCGGGATAGTTTGCAGAAATTGCCTGGGCGATTTTTTTGAGGAGAACCGTTTTTCCCGCTTTGGGGGGAGAAACGATGAGTCCGCGCTGCCCCTTGCCTATGGGGGAGATTAAATCTATGGCTCTCAACGCGAAGTCGTACTTGTTGGAAGCGTTTTCCAACTTGATTCTTTCGTCGGGATAAGCGGGGATTAACTCGTCGAAATTTTTATGCCGTCTCTGGGACAGCCTGTCGCACGGAACGTCGTTTATCGAATGTACGAATATGAGAGAGGGATTGCGGTTGCGGTCGTAGGTCCTTGCGGTGCACTCGACCTTGTCTCCCGCCTTCATGGAAAATCTTCTTATCTGCGGCATGGGTACGTATATATCCCTCGTCCCCAAATAAAAATTGTTGGTGCGCAGAAAACCGTAGCCGTCCTGCATAATTTCGAGAATGCCCGAAACTCTTTCCTCGGGGACGGTCTGTTCTTCTCTGCCGTCCTCAACCGTGCCGTCCGTTTCGGGAATGGAAATTTCAGGCAGCAGCTGACTTACGCCTTCGCCCGCAAGTCCCGTGGGCGTGACAAAGGAGTTGGGAGGATTGAATACGATTCTCTGCTTGGGAGGTCTGCCCCTGCCCGAGCTTTGCACGGGTTGTTTCAGTCCCTCCTGAATGTCTATAATCCATCTGGCGAGAATGTCCTTGGTTTTGTTTGTGGGGCTGGGTACGCCCTCCTGCGCGGCAACCGCGCGAAGGTCGGTAAACGTCATTGCCATCAAGCTTTCGTAGGTGTATTTGGAATTCAAAGCAATTACCTCTTAAAAATTAAAATCGTATCGGAAAAAGGAAAACCCTTTCGGCTTTTTTGCCCGTATTATTTGACAAATCGGACAAACTTTTGTTATTGTCTCAATAATAATATATTATTAGGCTTTGCGGGATAATATAACCTTGCACGCAAAAATATAACAACAAAATTTAAGCGAAAATTATCACTTATTGTAATTATAGCAGGACTTTTGTTTTTTGTAAACAAATAAAAGTGTATAATTTGCAATTTTCCGAAATTATTGTACTTAATTTTATAAAAAATTCTTTTCTTCACAGTTTTTTGTGAAAAATTAAAATGTCAAAAAAAGAACTTAAAACAAATTACAAATATTTTAGAAAAATATATGACAAGGTCCGGCTTAAAAGCCGGACCTTTGAAGTTGATTGACGTTGCAATTAGTTAAGGGATTGAAAAAGCGCTTTCAGCTTTCCCTGTCGTCTGCGTCGCTTTGCGGATTTTCCTGTTTGTCCGTTTCGCACAGAGTCTGCCTGATTGACGGAATCTGCGCCGCGCCTATAACCTCCGAAATCGCGGGCAGCTCGACGGGCGGCTGTTCCTCCCGCGTCCGTCCGTTTTCTGTTTCGGCTTTTTCCGCAGGCGGTTCCGCCTTGTGCGTGCCGTCGTCAGGCGCCGCTTCGGGCTGCGGGGAAGCCGAAGGAACCGGCTTGGGTCTTGTCGCCCATCCGGTGTAAAACACGGCTGCAAGTATGAGAGCGCCGCCGACAACGGTGCTCCATTTGAAGCTTTCCATGCCGAAAATCATGCTGAACACGGCGCCGAAAGCCGATTCGGAGCTTAATATCAGAGTCACCTTGGTAGGGTTCATAACCGTCTGCGCTTTTGTCTGTACGAGATAGGCGTAAAAGGAGCAGAGGACGGTTATGCCCGTTATGCTCAGCCCGAAACCAAGCGAAAACACGCCGTTTTCGGTAAAGGGCGCCCATTTCAGCTCGGAAAACGGAATTTTGGGCAGGTCTACAATGAGATAATAAGCAAGAAAAAGAACGCTTGCTACGGCGAACATCGAAAAGGTGAGGGAAATGCTGTCCGTTTTTTCCAATGCCTTGGTCATGGCGAGGACGTGGAAGGAAAACAGGATTGCCGACGCCAACGCCATAAGCTCGCCTATGCCGAAAGAAAGCTGCATTCCGCCCTCCCCGCCCATGCAGATGACGAGCACGCCTATGACCGAAACGCCCGCGCAAACGTACACGGTGACGGGAGTTTTGTATTTGCGGAAAAATATGGCGCACAGTATGGGCACGATGACGACGTTGGTTGCCGTGAAAAACGCCGCGTTGGAAGGAGTCGTGTACTCCTGACACATGACGTTGAAAAGAAAGCCCACGAAAATCAGTATTCCGCAGATGAAGCTCATCAAAATATTTTCTTTTCGTATTTTGATTTTCCTGTTGAAAATCGCGGCAATCAAAATCGCGCTCACTCCGAATCTGAACAGACAAATCAGGCTGGAGGGCGAGTTGGACTGCTGCGCCCAGGGTATGAACACGAAGCCCATACCCCAGAACACAGCGATGGAAACAACAAGTATTGTGTAAAAAATTTCTGTATTAAGTTTTTTGGTTGCCATAAAAATAACCTTTGTCGTGTTATTTTTATTCGTCTATTGATTTGCTTTCAAAGCCGGTGAGGACAAATATACCCACAGCGAGTCATTATTTCTTTACGCGCCTGTTTTTGCTGCGTCTGACCAAGAAGATTGCGATGCCTGCAATGACCAAAACGGCTACGACACCGATTATAATCCACAAAGTTGTTAAATCTGTGTTGCTTGAAACGACTCTTTCCCACATGGCTACCACAACGTCGTTTCTTGCTCCGAAATCCTTCATGACGCCGAGACTCTCGGTGATTTCCGGGTATCTTCTTTCGTCTGCAAAAAACTCCGCCGCGTCGTATTCCGCTTCTTCGAGCAGGGCAAGCGCCGCTTCGCTGCTTTCAAACACCGACTTGTCGACGGCGGAGGTGTAGCCTATTTCCAGCATATTGCTCATGGCGATTTCAGGCTCGTTGAGGAAAGCGATGAAATAGTTTGCCGCTTCCTTGTTTTTTGCGTTTTTGGGAATCACCCAGCCGTCAAACCATACGTTGCCGCCTACTTCGGGCACGAAATAGTCAAGCGCGGGAGCGGAGGAGGAGGCTTCGGCTTCTTCGATTGCGTAAAGCGCGTCGCCGCTCCAAGCGAGGTCGACGAGACCTTTTTCGGAAATCATTTCCTGTTTTCCGAAGTCCACCTCATAGCCTTTGAGCACGTCCTTTTGCCTGACGAGCAGCTCCTCGACGGCATCCAGCATGGCGTCGTCGTTTGTGTTTATCAGCTCCTGAACGGATTTGTTTTTGTGCGCGTCGGGAAGCAGATTGTATTCCTTGAGATACATGACGGCGGCGCAATAGGAGTCGCGTATGCTGTCCTTCATGAATATTTTGCCGTTGAGAGCTTCGTTTCCGTTTTCGTTCCAGAGCAGTCCCCAGCCCTTTGCGAGGTCGGCTTCCGTCACTACGTCGGCGTTGTAGAGTATGCCGAGCGTTCCCCACATATACGGTACGAAATAATCCGTGATGTCAACGGTTTCCCCGCCGTCGGTGGTAAAGGTGCCGAAAACTTCTCTCACCGCTTCGTATATGGCGGAGTTTACGTTGGAAATGGTGGAAACCTTGGTTTTGTCGATTTTTTCCAGCAAATCGTGTTGCAGCAGCTTTTCGATTGCGTATTCGCTGGGCGCGATTACGTCAACCACGGCGTCGCCGTTTATTATGTTGGTGAGCATTGTTTCGTTGGTGTCGAAAGTGGAATAGTTGACCTTGACGGTTTTTCCCGTCTTGACCTTGTAATATTCGTTGAAATCGTTTTGCAATTCCGTTTTGCTGTAAATGTAGTCCTCCCAATTGTAGACGGTTATTTCTTCGTCATAGCTGTCGCCGCAGGCGGCAAACAGGGCGAGAGAGGCGGCAAGCATAAGAATTGCCAGCAGCAGGGAAAAGATTTTGGCGGTTTTTTTCATTTTTGTACAGCTCCTTTTTTAGATTGTTTTTTCAGATTTATTATCAGCAGCGTGCTCAGCACGACCACGAAGATAATCGAGAATATGGCGAACCAGAACGGCTCCATGCCCTTGACGCGCACGTCGGAATAAATGTAAGTGGACAGCGTCTCTATATTTGTTCCCGTGCCCTTGTTGAATTGGGTTATGATAAAGTCGTCCATGGACAGCGTAAAGCTCATGACAAAGCCTGACAGGATTGCGGGGGCGAGCAACGGAAACATGACCTTGAACAGCGCTCTCGTGGGACCTGCGCCGAGGTCGAGCGCCGCTTCGTAGATGTTGGGGTCAAGCTGCATGAGTCTCGGCATGACGGACAGCACGACGTAAGGCGTACAGAACGCGATGTGGGAAATAATCAGCTGAGCGTAGCCCTTGGGGATAAATTTGACGGTGGCGAAAAACACCATAAGGGAAATCGCCATGACTATTTCGCTGTTTATTACGGGCAGCTGATTTATGTTTTCCACTATGCGGCGCGTTTTTTTGCCCATACAAAATATTCCGATTGTCGCAAACGTCCCGAGCACGGTCGCCGCCGAAGATGAAACGACGGCTATGAGAAGCGTGTTTTTTATGGCGCTCCACAGCTCCGGGCTTTTGGGGCTTGTGAAAATAGAGACATACGACTCGAAGCTGAAACCGTTGTCAAAGCTGAATCTGCTGGTGTTGAAGAAGGAGAACAGAATTACCAACAGAATCGGGGCGTACATGATTGCAAGCATTATATAAATATAAGCTTTGGATAACCATTTTTTCATATCACACCTCTGTTGTAAACGTCCTTGTTGAACCTGTTCATAAAGAAATTGGACAACAGCACCAGCGCGAGCATAATCAGACTCATTACGCTTCCCACTCCGTAAGTTTCGATGTGGTTGAATTTGAGGTTTATCGAATCTCCGAACAGCTTGATTGTGTTGTTTGAAAGCAGCTCGCTTATGGCAAAGGTGGAGATGGTGGGGATAAACACCATGGTTATGCCCGAAATAATCCCCGGCAGCGACAGAGGAAGCACCGTTTTTAGAAATACGGTAAACGGGTCGGCTCCGAGGTCGCCCGCCGCTTCGGCGTAGCTTTTGTCTATGTTTGACAGCGTAGTGTGCAGAGGCAGTATCATGAAGGGCAGATAGTTGTATACCATACCGAAAATAACGGTGCCTATGCCGAGCTTTACGCCCATCCATTCAAAGATGGACTTGGTGGCGAGCGTGCGAATCAGAAAGTTTACCCACATGGGCAGGATAAAGAGCAGCACGAGTATTTTTCCGCTTTCCGTTTTGCTCAGAATGTACGCTATGGGGTATCCGAGCAGCAGACAGAGCAGGGTGGTCACAAATCCCACGATAAGGCTGACTGCCAGCACGTCCAGACTGCTTCTGTCCGAAAAAAAGTCAACAAAGTTGTCGAGTGTCAGCTTTCCGTCCGCAAGAAAGGCGTTGACCAAAACCATGACCAGCGGCGTAACGATAAAGAGCAGCATGAACAGTATGTAGGGCCAAGCGAAAACCTTTCGGCTCATACGAAAATTTTTAATCATTTCCGTCCGCCTCCTCGGGCATGATTTCCACAATCAGCTTTTCGGGCGCCACCGAAAGACCTACTCTGTCTCCCTTCAACCAATCGTCGTCCGTATCCACGAAAAAGTCGTAGTAGTCGTCGGTTCTTATTATGCACTGATAATAGCTGCCCTTGTAAATGGAGTTGACGACGGTGCCGCCTATTATTCCGTCCTCCTCGTCGTCGTGAACGATGACGTCGTCGAAGTCGATTTTGACCTTTACCCTTGTCCCCGCGGGAAGGTCGGCGTTGCAGGGGAACCGTCCGCCGCAGATTTCAACCGCGTTGCTGTCCCACATAACGGTGACAAGCTCGTTTATGATGCGGTTTTTGTGCATTATGTGCAGGTCGAAGGGCTTGACGTATACGCCCACGCGCTGATTTACGCCGCTTGCAAAGTTGTTATGTATTAAAAGCTCGTTTTTCTCCTCGTCATCCGTTTCGACCGTGGTCTGAAAATGGTCGCCCTTGAAAACGCAGGAGGTAACCTTTGCGAAAAGATAAGCCTTTTCGTCGTCTTCCGGCAACAGCTCTATGTCCTCGGGACGGATGATGACGTCGACGGGTTCCTTTTTCTTGAAGCCCTTGTCCACGCAAGCGAGCTGATGTCCCAACACGTCCACAAGGCAGTCTTTGATGAAGGTGCCCGAAAGTATGTTGGACTCTCCGATAAAATCCGCGACGAAAGCGTTTGCCGGCTCGTCGTAAATTTTTTGCGGGTTGGCGATTTGCTGAATGACTCCGTCCTTCATGACCACGATTGTGTCGCTCATGGTCAGAGCTTCCTCCTGGTCGTGCGTGACGTAGATGAAGGTTATGCCGAGCTGTCTGTGCATATTCATCAGCTCAATCTGCATATCCTTGCGCATTTTCAGGTCAAGCGCGCCGAGCGGTTCGTCAAGCAGCAGAACCTCAGGCTCGTTTACCAACGCGCGCGCGATTGCAACGCGCTGCTGTTGACCGCCCGACAGGCTGTTGACGTTGCGGTGGCCGTAGTCTTCGAGGTCGACCATTTTCAGCGCCGCGTTTACCTTTTCCTCTATTTCGCGCTTTGTGAGCTTGCGTTGCTTTTCGTATTCCACGCCCTTTTTGTCCACGTATGTGCCGTCGGGCACGTATTTGAGCTTGAGTCCGAAAGCGATATTGTTGAAAACGTTGAGGTGGGGGAACAGCGCGTATTTCTGAAAAACCGTGTTGACGGTGCGCTTGTGCGGAGGCAGGGACGTTATGTCCTCGCCGTTGAAAAGTATTCTGCCCTCGGTAGGCGTTTCAAAGCCCGCAATCATGCGCAGCGTAGTCGTTTTGCCGCAGCCTGAGGGACCGAGCAGCGTGACAAATTCGCCTTTTCTTATATTGAGGCTGATGTTGTTGACTGCTTTTTTGTCTCCGTACAGCTTGGTTACGTTTTGAAGCTGAATTATATTGTTGTTTTCCATGCTTTCTCACCTCGTCTAAAAGTTCGGCGGGCTTGACACCCACAGAATTTTGGCGGTCTTTGCGCCGACGTTTTTCAAAAAATGTACCTTTTCCGACTTGAAATAAAAGCTGTCGCCTTTTTTAAGTTCGTAGCTTTTGTTTCCTATAAAAAGCCGTATTTTTCCTTCAAGCACAAAGCCGAATTCCTCGCCCTCGTGCGGGTTGTCCGAGTCGGTGGAGCAGCCCGCTTTTATTTCGACGAGAATAGGCTCCATCTCGTTGATTACGCCGTTGTGTATGAGCCAATGCGTGACGTAACCGTCGTTCTCCTTTACGAAATAGTCGTCTGCCCGGTAAACGGGGCTTTGTTCGGGCTGGCTTTCGGAAAACAGCTCGACAAGCGTCGTGCCGAGCGCCGCCACTATGTCCTCGAGAGTGGCTATGGAAGGGCTGGTGACGTCGTTTTCAAGCTGCGAGATATATCCCTTTGTCAGCTCGCAACGGTCGCCGAGCTCTTCCTGCGTCAGGTCGGCTTTGAGTCTCAATTCCCTGATTTTAGAACCGATTTCCATTGACTCCTCCGTTTTGTGTAAATAAAAAGCAAAAAGTTTAGTAAAAATTAACTTTTTGTAAGTTTTTACTAAACCACCCGATTTATTATATATTAAAAGCGCTGTTTGTCAATCGTTTTGAATAAAGTTTTTTGAAAAAAACGATATTTTTTTACATAACGCGACAGACTAAAAAGACGGACGCTTTTATGCGTCCGTCGGTGATGAAAAAACTAAATTTTGTCGTTGCTTCCGAGCACGTTCAGGATTTTGTGCTTTACCATTTGCTTTATCGCCTCGCGGGCGGGGGAGAGGTATTGTCTGGGGTCGAAATGGGCGGGATTGTCGTTGAGATACTTTCTTATCGTTGCGGTGCACGCCAATCTTATGTCGCTGTCTATGTTGATTTTGCATACGGCGGACATGGCGGCTTTTCTGAGCATCTCCTCGGGTACGCCCTGCGCTCCCGACATATTGCCGCCGTTTTCGTTGATTATGCGGACAAACTGCTGAGGCACAGAGGACGCTCCGTGCAGAACAATGGGAAATTTGGGCAGCCGTCCTGCGATTTCTTCAAGAATATCGAAACGGAGCTTTGCTTCCCCCTTGAATTTGAACGCGCCGTGAGAGGTGCCGATTGCGATTGCAAGACTGTCCACTCCCGTTTTCGAGACAAATTCCTCAACCTCGTCGGGGTTTGTGAAGCAGCCGTATTTGTTGGAAACGTGTTCCTCCACGCCGGCAAGCGTGCCAAGCTCGGCTTCTACGACCACGCCGCGCGCGTGTGCGTATTCCGCAACCTTTTTGGACAGCTCTATGTTTTGGTCAAAGGGCAGCTTGCTCGCGTCTATCATGACGGACGTAAAGCCGTCGTCCACGCATTGCTTGCAAAGCTCAAAGCTGTCGCCGTGGTCGAGGTGCAGGCATATAGGCAGCCCGCTGTCTTCGACGGCAGCCTCGACGAGCTTTTTGAGATAAACCATTTTCGCATACTTCCGCGCGCCGTTGCTCACTTGAAGTATGAGGGGCGAGCGGCACTCGACGCCCGCCTCCACGATGCCCTGAATGGTTTCCATATTGTTTACGTTGAACGCTCCGACGGCATATCCGCCGTCGTATGCTTTGGCAAACATTTCCTTGCTTGTTGTCAGTGGCATTTTGAATTTGACCCCCGTATTTAGTTGTCAAATAATTTTATTTGACTTATAATAAATATAGCATAAAAAATATTTATTGTAAATCCTTTTACAAGGGCTTACAGGAGGTTTTTCCGAGATGAAAAAAGTGAGAATCGGCATCAACGGTTTCGGCAGAATCGGTCGTCTGATACTGCGCGCTTCGCTTGATTTCCCCAATGTGGAGGTAGTTGCCGTCAACGACCACTCATCCAACGTGGACTATATGGTTTACATGCTAAAATACGACACCGTTCACGGGAAGTTTGACGCCGATGTATACGTCGACAACGGTTATCTTGTCGTCAACGGTAAAAGAATCCGCGTTTTCAACGAATCGGAGCCTTCCGCGATAAAATGGGGGGAGGAAAAAGTCGATGTGGTCGCCGAAGCGACAGGAAAGTTCACCACTATGGAAAAGGCGGGCGGACACCTGGCGGGCGGCGCGAAAAAGGTTGTCATAACTGCGCCCAGCGCGGACGCTCCCATGCACATAGTGGGAGTAAACCACCTCGATTGCAAGCCCGAAACCAAAATCATCAGCAACGCAAGCTGCACGACCAACTGTCTCGCGCCTTTGGCAAAGGTAATCAACGACAATTTCGGCATTGTGGAGGGGCTTATGACCACGGTGCACTCTACGACAGCCACACAGCGCACGGTCGACGGCACAAGCCGCAAGGATTGGAGGGGCGGACGCGCCGCGTCGGGGAATATTATTCCAAGCTCGACGGGAGCCGCCAAGGCGGTGGGCAAGGTTATTCCCCAACTGAACGGCAAGCTCACGGGAATGTCTTTGAGAGTGCCTACTTTGGACGTGTCTGTGGTAGACCTTACGGTAAGGCTTGAAAAATCCGCCTCCTACGACGAAATCGTCGCTGCGGTCAGACGCGCAAGCGAAAACGAGATGAAGGGGATTCTCGGCTTTACCGACCTGCCCTTGGTGTCAAGCGATTTTATCGGAAACACCTGCGGCGGCGTGTTCGACGCCAAAGCGGGAATTATGCTAAATCCCAACTTTGTAAAGTTGGTTGCCTGGTACGACAACGAATACGGCTATTCCGTAATGGTGCTGCGCCTGATGGAATATGTCGGCAATATCTGAAAGTTTATTCAAGCCGCCCCGCGGGGCGGCTTTTTTTATTGGCGCAGGCGGGAGCTTTTCAAAAATATTTATCAAAAAAAAATGTAAAATTTCTTTTTAAAAAATTCGTTTTCCGTCGGCTTTGTGGTAAAATAACGGCATGAGTATTTTTGACGGCGACATGAGACTGTGCGCTACCGCCGCAAGCGGTGTGGAGGCGGTGCTCAAACGCGAGCTTTCGGAGCTTGGATTTGCGCCCTCTCTCGCCGAAAACGGAAAAATTTTTTTTGACGGCGGTTTGGACGACGTCGCCCGTGCAAATGTGTTTCTCAGAACGGCGAACAAAATATACGTCGAGGCGGCGAGATTCGCGTGCCGCACCTTCGACGAGCTTTTCGAAAAAACCCGCGCCGTCGATTGGACAAAAATTCTGCCGCGAGATGCACGGATAACGGTGGACGCAAGGTCGGTGAAAAGCGCTTTGTTCGGTGTAAGCGCCGTGCAGTCGATAACGAAAAAAGCAATCGCCGTCTCCTTGTGCGGAGGGAATAAGAACGCCGTCCTGCCTGAAACGGGAGCGGAATACAGAATCCTTGCGAGCATATACGCGGACACCTGTCTGCTGCTGATTGATACGACGGGCACGGCTCTGCACAAGCGCGGCTGGCGAAGTCTGGTGGGAGCCGCGCCTTTGAAGGAAACTCTTGCCGCCGCAATGGTATTGCTGTCGGTGTGGAGGTCGGACAGGGCGTTTTGCGATATGTTTTGCGGCAGCGGCACGATTTGTATCGAAGCCGCGGCAATCGGACTGTCGCGCGCGCCCGGTCTTTTGCGCGATTTCGCGTTTTCGTCTTTTTCCAACGCCGACGGCGCGGCCGCGCTCGAAAGGGCGAAGGAGGAAGCCCGACAGAAAGAGAAGCGCGATTTGAAGCTGCGTATTTGCGGCTTCGACGTTTCGCCAGACGCCGTTTCTCTGGCGCGTTTTCATCTTAAAGCGGCGGGGCTTGAAGGGGCGGTGCATTTTCAGGTCGGCGATATGCGCAACTTTTCTTCGCGGTTTGCGCACGGCGTAGCGGTCACCAATCCGCCTTACGGCGAAAGACTGTGCGACAGGAAAGAGCTAAAAAATCTCTATCGCGATTTCGGAAACATGTTCGGACGGCTTGACGAATGGAGCCTTTTTGTGCTGACCGCCTGCGACAGATTCGAGGAGTGGTTCGGGCGCAGGGCGGACAGAGTGAGAAAGCTGTACAACTCCGAGCTGGAATGCGGTTTTTATTCTTTTCTCGGAAAGCCTCCTCGGACAAAAAGCGGGTTGAGACTCAACGGCGAGGCTTACGCGCAAAACAAAAAATAGTGCTTGTTGCACTGTTCAAAGATTTGTGTTTTTAAAAATTTTTTGATATAATAATCAGGCAATACGAAAACAATAGTTTTAGACGCGGCTGCGGGCTGAGGCGGTTTCTTTTTCGGCAAAGCTGTCTTTTGTGCTCCGGGCACGGTTTTGACGGAGTTTTCTGCGAAAATTTGTTAATTTGACCGCAAGGTCGATATGAGAGGTTTTTACTTGAAAAACCGAAAAAAACGGCGGGGGAGAACGGGAGCGGAAAATTTATGACTAAAAAATTGTTGAACAAAAAAATCGTTATTCTTGACGCATGCACGGTAAGCAACGGCGACGTCGATTTCGGCACATTCGAGAGTCTGGGGGACGTAAAAATTTACGATGTTTTAAACGGCGACGAATTGACGGAAGCCTGCCGCGAGGCCGAGGTGCTTCTCGTAAACAAGACAAGGGTGGACGAAAAGCTCATTTCCGCGTGTCCCCGACTCGAACTTATCTGCCTGTTTGCAACGGGCTATGACAATGTGGATATCGAAGCCGCAAAAAGGCGGGGAATAACCGTGTGCAACGTGCCGCGCTATTCCGCCCAGAGCGTGACGCAGCACGTTTTCGCCATGCTGCTTGAATATGTGCGCAATATTTCCCGTTTCGAAAGCTTTGTCGCAAACGGCGGCTGGACGAGAGAGGGAGGCAGAGCAATTTTTGCCTATCCGATAGAAAATCTGGCGGGCAAGACCTTCGGCATACTCGGCTTCGGCAGCATAGGCAGCAGCGTAGGAAACGTCGCCGCCGCTTTGGGCATGAAGGTGTTGTACCACAGCGCAACGCGCAAAAAAAATCTCGGCAGGGATTTCAGGTATGCCGATTTGGACACGCTGTTCAAGCGCAGCGATTTTCTCAGTCTGCACTGCCCGTTGAACGAAGAAACACGTCAAATAGTAAATAAACGCACGCTGTCGCTTATGAAACCGCGCGCCGTGCTGATAAATACCGCGCGCGGCGGACTTGTGGACGAAACCGCGCTTGCCGAAGCGCTCGATTCGGGACGCCTTGCCGCCGCTTTGCTCGACGTCGTGGCGGAGGAGCCGATAAAGGAAAGCAATGTGCTGCTTTGCGCCAAAAACTGTTTGATTACGCCCCACGTCGCATGGGCGGCGGCAGAGACGCGGCAGGACGTGGTTTACGACGCTGCCGTCAACGTCGGCGCTTTTTACGACGGCTATCCCGACAACGTGGTCAACGGCGTGCCCGCAAGAGAAGAATACAGGAAAAAAATCTGACAAGTTATTAAATTTGCCTGATTACGCTTTGTGTTTGTCGGAACGGACTGTCTTTTTAAACGAGTTTTTTCATGCCTGTTTTGTTTCACAGTGAAAAAAGCGAAAATCTTTTAAGTAGCAATACTCGCAAGAGGCATTGCAATCGTAGGTTAACGCCCACATTATTATTTTTTTAGGTTGTCTTGATTGAGCCATTCCAAAAACTCCCCAAAGCTTTTTGTAAGACTGTTTTTGTCGGAATTGTTTAAAATATAATAATCGGCAATTGCGATCGGACCGCCTTTGTCGAGATTTTCTATTTCGGCGACGTCGCGGCTATCTACTTCTTGAGCCGTCAGCGGTCGGATTTTTCTGACTGAAAGGCGCTGTTTTCGTATAGAGTTGTTTGTAATTATTGCAAGCAGGACGATTTCGGGATATTTGTTTTTCAAAAAAGTATATTCCGACCAGGAATATAATCCGTCCAAAACTATGTTTTTATTTTCGCTCTCGTCTATTTTTACTGACGCCAATTGAGCGTAAGCGGATTTGCCCAAACGGGCGCGTATATCTTCCCGAATATGTTTTTCGTTTTTCTCGTTTACCGCGAGTCCTTGACGGTTTAATTCGTCCATGGTCAAATCGCCGAAATGAATACGGGAAAAGCCGGCTTTGACGAATAAATCGGTCAGCTCCGACTTGCCCGCTCCGCACATGCCTACGATAGCAATTAAATTTTTATCCATAATTAAGACACCTTGAACCTTGCTTTTAATTATAGCATTTTTTCGGGGAAATACAAATATTTTTCAGGCGTCAATACATTTGAGCGGATATAAACGTAAGTTGCATCCTGCAAATCCGCAGCCATGCCGTATTTTGAGATTTTTGCAGCAGTGCCCGTACAGAGGAAACGCACCCTTTTTTAAGGGTGCGCCACCGTCAGGAGGTTGTTTTCAATTAAAATTGAAAACAGGCATGAAAAAACAATTTGAAAATCAGGAGAGATAATACTTAATTTTTCTTGTTTAATATTAGCACAAAAAATTTTAAATGTCAAACAAATTGTGAAGAAAAATGATAAAAAATTGAATTAAAAATATTAACGGCGAATTGTATGTGAAATAAAGTTATCGCCTTGGTTTGTTTAATCGGAGCAAACTTTGGCAATAATCGAATGCAAAGAGGTTTCTATTATGGCGGTCAAGGCAAGCATATCCTTCGGGCTCGTTTATATTCCCGTTTCGCTGCACGTTGCGGTCAGGTCAAACGGAGTGGATTTCAGGCTGTTGGACAAAAAGACCATGTCGAAGGTCAGATATCTCAAAACCTGCGACGAGTGCGACGGCAGAACCGTAGAGCAAAAGGATATTGTCAAAGCATACGAATACGAAAAGGGAAAATTCGTCGTTTTTTCCGACGAAGATTTTGAAAAGCTGAAAACTCCCAAGGACAAGACGATAACCATAGAAAAGTTTGTCGGTTTGGAAGAAATAGACCCGATTTATTTCGACAAGCCTTATTACGTTGCGCCGGAGGGGGCGGACAAGGCTTACGCCGTGCTTGTCGCGGCTATGGAAAAGGAGAAAAAAGCGGGAATAGCGCGCTGCGTGCTCGGAAACAAGGAGACGCTTGCGGCGCTCAGGGCAAAGGACGGGACGTTGTTGCTCAACACGATGTATTTTGAAGAGGAAGTACAAAAAAATCCCGTAAAGCTCAATAGCGAAAGCGGAGAAAAGGAGCTGTCTCTCGCGCGCACGGTAATAAACTCCATGAGCGGCAAATTCGAGCCGACCGAGTTTAAGGACGAATACAACGAGAGACTGTTAAAAGCCATCGACGGCAAGGTCAAGGGCAAGGAAATCAAGTCTTTGGGAGGCTCCAAGCCGCAAAAGACAATGGACCTTGTGGACGCGCTCAGGCGCAGCGTGCTTCTCAAATCGGAAAAGCCGTCAAAGGGAGGGGGAACGGTAAAGCAGGTCGCCAAGGGAGAAAAAATCAAAAAACGCGCCTGAAAACAACAATGCCGACGGCAAACTGCCGTCGGCATTGTTGTTTTTTTGTTTACTCTACGGTCACGGATTTGGCGAGATTTCTCGGCTTGTCTACGTTTCGTCCAAGCTCGTTTGCGGCGTGGTAAGCCAACAGCTGCAAGGCGCAGGAAACGGGGATGATGTCAAGCTCCCCGCAGTGCGGCAGCACAACGGCTCTGTCGGGCGGAGCGTCGTCCGACATGGCGTCGGAGACGGTGAACAGCAGCGTTTCGGCGCCCCGCGCTTTTACCTCCTCGACGTTGGACATGGTTTTTGAGAACAGCGCGCCGTCGGTTGCCAGCGCGACGACGGGAGTGCCCGACTCAATCAGAGAAATCGTGCCGTGCTTCAATTCTCCCGCAGCGTAGGCGTTGGCGTTTATGTAGGAAATTTCTTTCAGCTTCAAGGCTCCCTCCATAGCAGCGGCGTAGTCCTGTCCGCGACCGATAAAAAACACGGACTGCGCTCTGCAAATGGATTTTGCCGCGGCTTTTAGACTGTCGTCAAGTTTAAGCGTTTCCCGCACGGCGCGGGGGACGTTCAGCATGGCGTTTACGTAATGCTCCTCGCAAGCGGGCAGCGTTCCGCGAGCCTTGCCCAGCAAAAGCGCGACGGCAAACAAACACAGCACCTGCGTTGTGTAGCCCTTTGTAGTGGCAACGGCAATTTCCGTGCCCGCGCGTGTGTGCACCGTCTTGTCGGCTTCTCTCGCAATGCTGCTCAAAGGGGTGTTTACGACGGCGAGAGTCGCCGCTCCCTTTGCTTTGGCGTGCCGCAGCGCAAACAGGGTGTCCGCGGTTTCCCCGCTCTGACTTATAAACAGGGCGAGAGTTTTTTCGTCGCAAAGTACGTCCCGATAGCGAAACTCTCCCGCAAGCTCGGCTTC
>OLVS01000097.1_pt1 | contig 65500 bp, 65 predicted proteins | sample 1644121 | NCBI WGS metagenome assembly OLVS01 (sample SAMEA103958121, study PRJEB25191) | human gut metagenome
ACTTCAAAACCGGCGTGCTGAATGTGAACAAGCAGGTCTACGATGTGCGGGGCCAACTTCAAATCAGCACGCCCAAGACGAAGAACTCCGTCCGCAAGATCGTCCTGCCGCCTGCTGTGGTGGCGGTGCTGCGGGAGTACAAAAAGACGGTGAACTCCCGCTGGATGTTCCCGTCGCCGGTGAAGGAGGACTGTCCCATCACGCCCGGCGTGGTGCGGCGCAGGTTGCAGCTCATCCTGGAACACGCTGGGTGCAAGCATGTACGCTTTCATGATCTGCGCCATACGTTCGCGACCTTGGCGCTGGAGAACGGCATGGATGTGAAAACGCTCTCCGCTATGCTGGGCCATGTGTCGGCGGCCACCACGCTGGACATCTATACTCACATCACCGACGATATGCGGCTCACGGCCGCTGCAAACATTGACCGCGGCATCGGCAAGGCGGCACCGCAGGAGGGGCTTTCAGAGCTGGGGCAGGAAACTGCCCCGGCCCAGGCGGAAAAGCCGAGAATGACCGACTTCAAGCCCTATGTCGGCCGCAAGCGCAGATCCGGCACCGGCTGCGTCACCGAGATCAACGACCATCTCTTCGAGGGGCGCTATTCTCCCAAATGGCCCGACGGCAAAAAGCACGCCCGCAATGTCTATGCCCACACCCGCGAGGAGTGCGAGGAGAAACTGAAGGCGCTAATCGTGGAGATGAAGGCAGAAATTGCAGAAGCACAGCGGCCGAAAGCGAAAGGAACGCTCCAGCCGCGGGAGTCAGAGAAGGGTAAGAAGAAAGGTAGGGAGAAAACGAAGAAAGCGAAAAAGGAAAAGTAAAACGAACCACCGGCATGAGTGCCCAGTAATTGGTACCCATGCCGGTATTATGTTGATAGGAGATGGATTATGAAATTATCGGGACAATTCAAGAACCGAACCTCACGAAATGTCTAAATGATATGCTATATAAAAAACTAAATAGTTTAGCCACATGTGATTACTTGCTTAACGAAAAAAATGGTCCAAACCCTTCGTAATAAAACGAAACCTTATTCTTCGGGAAAGCGTCCAAGTACCGTTTTGATGGCAATAAATCTTTTAAATTATTAGCAACTAAGTCTGGATTGCTATTCGGTGTCAAAATGACATCAATCTTTGCGGAACTGGTTACATTCTTTTGTAGCATATAACGGAACTCAAAATCGGCAATTGGCAGGGAATAGCCAACAAAAATGATATGTGTAGCATCACGTAGCTCTTGTGCTGCACTTGACCACAAATTTGTATATAACTGATTTGAAAGAGATTTCATCATTGTAGGTGTTATTAATTCCGGTTGCATTGACGCGCCATGAGCTGTTTTTTCGCGTCCGCAGACAGGACACTTTTCTGTGCGATTATCCTCAAATAAAGAAGTTGCTGCATGGTTTTTTTCAAAAATAGAAATCGAACCGCAATTCAAACAACGAAGCCAGTTTGCGGAACCGTGAATTTTGAGAAGTAGTAAATCGTAGTTTTTGGCTGTGTGTTTAATAGAATTGGAAGTATAGGGTTGTAAAAATCCATAACTATAATCGACAGAATATTTGTTGCAATAGCTTTCAATTAAAGTGTCCCAATTGGTTGTAATTATTGTCGGTGGTTCAATTGTTCGGTGCTTTTTGAGATAACCAAAGAATGCTTGATAATCTTTATGCGCAAAATCGTGTTCAAGGACGCTTTTAGAAAAATAATAGATAAACAAGCGCATAATAGAATAACGAATTTTATCCATTTGAGCATATGTATAACCATGTAGATGCTCTCGCGCAATTATTGACTTATCAAATGCAGTAAATACATCCTCGAGATTAACATTAATTTTTTCGTCTTGAATTGCCTTTCGAATATTCTCGCGAATAGAATATACTTCTGAATAGTAATTGCTCACATGCTTACTATGAGCGGCTTCATCCGAAAAGATACTGCTTAATGTTTTGGATGTTTCTTCTGACCACAATGATTTGAAGTCAATTTCTTGTGCACCAAAGAATGTTCTATATGCCAAATCTTTATCCACCAATTTTTGATACTTCACACGGTATTCAGTATAGTCTTTCTTTGCGTAATTATCTAAAAGAAATAGACCAACGGTGATAAACGCATCAAGAAAAGTCATACTCTCTTCGGGCATTTTTCCAGTTAAAAAATCCATTTCCGGAACTTCTGCCATTCTATCAATAATTCTGCTTTGAATTGGCAGTTTTGCAGGGGCAGAAAAACCTGCCCCTGCAATAATGACTCGCTTAATTCGTTTATTTGCCATAAATCTCACACCATTTATTTATATGACCAACAAGTTTGGGTTGATATTGGGCATAGCAACTTTTCAAGTTATCTAAAACTGTTGATAAATTTTCATTCTCAATATAGTTCCATTCAAAAACTTTACAGTTCAAGAAATGAATTGCAGCAATGAGAGTTGCATCAGTAGTTGGTCGGTTTTTAGTTAGAATCCCATTCCTTGTTTTTACTGTGTAAGGGATAGAATCGTTATACGTAGAAAAACCATTTATATCATCTCTTATAATTTCATGACAAATACCACAATTGCAAATATCCCTGTAATAGTCAAGTGCATGTTCTTTTTCGCTTTTGCTTGCGCTAAAATAACCGTGCTCTGACAAAATACGAGCAACATCATCAAACCGCATTCGGCAATGTGTCGGAAGAAAATAGTATTTGTTTACAGGCATACCACCACCCACAGGTGTGATTGCACGATATTCACCATACCCTACAGACTGAGCAACACCGTACAAACGAGCAGGGCTGTTTGTATTGCATAGAATTATAGATTCATAACCACCATATGCCATGATAGGCTTTTTCCCAATATTATTCAATGCTTTGAGTAGCTTGGAAAACAATTCGTTATACATTACCTTAGCTTCAAAGGCATTGAAATCATCAAGCCAAATAAAGATATATTCGTAGCCTGCAAGATCATATGTGGACGCAACCATTTCAATAAATTCTTCAGAAAGTACATCCTTTTCAAGGACTAATTGAGCAGCAATTTCTTCCTCTTTTTGTTGCTCGTTGAGGGCAATTGTCTTCTCTAAGCAGACTCTGTTATAATGTAACCACATTTGCTTTTCTGAATAAGAATCTTCGGATTTTATCATAAAATATGGAGCAATGACAAGTTTGGGACGAGGACCCATATTAGCGAATTTCAAATACTTATCATACTCTTTTTGCACAATAAATGTGTTTACAAATTCTGTTTGAAAAGCATACACGCACTCTACTAATGCATCAAGGTTTTGGGCAATGAGTTCAGGCTCGGGCTTTTGGTGTAATTTAAGAATCTTGTCAGCGAGAGCAGCAGGCATTTTTTCTAAATATTTTGTTACCGATTTTTTTATTGCCGGAATGTGAGTTTTTTTATTTTCGGTAGTATACGCAGACAACTCTTGTTGAAAAATATGAGTCTGCGGATCAATAATATATCTCCGGCTATGCATTGAAATCAAATCGGCGACTGAGGCGCCGCTATAGGCAACTATTGTTGCGTTAAAAATTGCCGCGTCAAAGAAATCTTTGAACTGTACGAAAGCCTTTTTATCAGTGCCCGTATTATATCTAAGAATTTTTAGATGTTGTTGCTTCATCTCTCTTAGCCTCCAAATAGTTGACAATACGGCAACGTTCTTTTTCCCAAACATCAGCAGTCTTTGAAGCTTCGACTTCTATGAAGAATTCATTGAGTTCTGTATCATAGAAAATAAGTCCCACGCCATTCGATATACATGTATCACTAATTTTGCTTGCTGAAGAATTTGTCTTTGGCTTGGGTAAACAAATATATAGATAATCAAAGCAAAGTCCTACGCTTTGAGCCTGTTGTATTGCTCGCTTCCAATCATGCAATTTAAATTCTATTGCAAAAATTTCCGCATTTTGTTTTTCTTGTATTACTAAATCAACAGAACGACAAAAAACAGGTACTTCTATATAGACGTCGATATCATCTCTATTACCTATATTTTTTATAAAGCGAGATCTCAATTCAGCTTCTGAAAAAGTATATATACTCATTTCCCCAATACCTCATCTTTAATAAGAGAGTTTTCTGTCATCTCAGGGTATTTAGTGTACACATACCTTAAAATCATTTTTGGAGATGTATGAACTATCCTTTGCTTGTAGGTCGTTAAAACAGCTAACTGATCATTTGTTAGTTGCGGTATTATTTCACTCTCAACATACTTTTTTCCGAGATTCAAAAGCTTATATTGCATAAACTTTCCGTCCTGATTACTTGAATACTGACACGAACCTTCAGAAAATTCAGTTTCAAATGCACTTTCTTCCCAATCATCAACTTCAGACATTTCTTCAGTTGCATATAGATTTTTGACCTTGATAAATCCTATGCTTTGAAATAGTTCTACCTGCTCATAAACATCCTTGGAAAATGGACCGTAATTGTATGCCGAAAACTTAGGAAGATCTTCATCGCGAATGGAAACCCCTTTCTTTTTAAGGACGGGAGCAATTTCCATATTAAATAAAAACATCATTTTTGTAATTCTGATTGCGCCATTAATTGCGCTACAATTATCTAAATATAGCAATAGGAGAAGATAATCTGCACCAGTCATTTTGCTCTGCTTCGACATGAAGCTACGCCTCCCTTCGCCGGCCACTTTTTATATAAATATATGTTGTCTACAACATAATAAAGCCGTGTGAAGTTACACGGCAATCTCATAGACAAGACATTTAAGACTTGCCGTTAGTATATTATACGCTCTTTTTGCAAGGTTTTCAACATAGCTCTGCAAAATATAAAGGCAAAAGTAATTAACTGCCCTTTTAAGAAGCTTGAAATATATAGGAGATCAACCGTAAGTTTTATAATTCCTATCAAATTTTACGCCGCAATAGACAAAGAATAAGAAAAACCCCTCTGAAATCAACGATTTCAGAGGGGTTTTGGTCCGAGTAGTGCGGCTCGAACGCACGGTCTCCTGGTCCCAAACCAGGCGCGATACCAACTTCGCTATACCCGGATATTCATTTTTCTGCCATGATACCACGGCGAGCGGAAAAAATAAAGATTTTTCTGTCTGTGGTCATTTATGTGGTCAAAACCGTTTTTATGCCGCTTTCGGCAATCGCGAAAAGTCCCGCAAACGCAGGTGTCACGAGGCTTTCCGGCGTTTCGCCTTGCCCCGTCCCGGATACAGCCACGGCACTCCCAAACCACGCGCTTCACCATCTGAACTACACCTGGAATTGCGAAACTATTATAACGGATACGGAGAGAAATTGCAAGGGGAAAAGATTCGCAGAGAAGAATTTACGTCAGGTGCAAATTTGAACCCCCTAGGGGGCTTCCGCGGAGCGGGATGGTCGGGTATAATGGGCGCAAAGAATTGAACAAAGGAGTTTCCCGATGAAAAAAACATTTTCCGCGAAAAATCTGGCGTTCTGTGCGCTCTGCATTGCGCTGTGCGTGGTGCTGCCGATGGCGTTCCACGCGATTGCAAATGCCGGCCCGATCTTCCTGCCGATGCACATTCCCGTGCTGCTGTGCGGACTGGCCTGTGGGTGGCCGTATGGTCTTGTCTGCGGACTGCTGGGTCCGGTGCTGTCCGGCGTGCTGACGGGCATGCCCTCCCCTGCTGTGCTGCCCGGCATGATGGTCGAATGCGGCGTTTACGGTCTGGTCAGTGGTTTGATGATGCAGGCCGTTCACACGAAGAAGCTGTATGCTGACCTGTATATCAGCCAGATCACGGCGATGCTGCTGGGCCGGATTCTGTCCGGCGTGTGCAAAGCACTGATCTTCGCGCCCGCGACGTTCACGGTCGCGGCATGGGCGACGACGTCGTTCGTGACTGGTCTGCCCGGCATTGCAATCCAGCTTGTACTGCTGCCGTCGCTTGTTGTCGCGCTGACGAAGGCGCGGCTGTTGCGGGTACGGTACGCATAAGGGGTGTCTGAGATGGAACAGCAGGCTGTCATCGATTTTTTTGACCAAGCCGCCGCTGGCTGGGACGCACAGTTGGTGCGCAATGAGGCAGTGATCGGGCAGATCCTAGACAACGCCGGAATCCGCCCCGGCGTATCGGTGCTGGACGTTGCCTGCGGAACAGGCGTTTTGATCCCGGATTATTTGAAGCGCGGCGCGGCACAGATCACGGCCATTGACATTGCACCGGAAATGGTGCGCATCGCGCGCGAAAAATTCCCGCAGGAGAACGTAACTGTGCTCTGCGGTGATGCGTCGCAGGCGCACTTCCCTGCCCTGTTCGACTGCATTGTGATCTACAACGCATTTCCGCATTTTCCGGAGCCGGAGCGCCTAATTGCACATCTGGCCGAACTGCTCACGACTGGCGGGACGCTGACTGTGGCACATGGCTTCTCCCGCAAGGCGCTTGATGCACACCACGCGAAGACGGCACGCAGCGTCTCCAACGGCCTGCTGCCAGTCGAAACGCTGGCAGAAATTTTTGCAAAACACCTGACCGTCACCGTACAGATTTCCAACGATGCCATGTATCAGGTTGTGGGAACGCACTGAACCAGTTTGGTTCAGCGCTGTTCCCCTTCCCTCTGCAAAACAATCACGTTTTCCTGCTTCTCCGCGGGATATGCCGAAGTATCAATATAGAGTTCCTCCGCCTGCACAAGTGCACGGCGGAGTTTTTTTGCATACGGCAGCGCCAACGGAATGCGCTCCAGCGGATCGATCACGTCATCAATCGCCCCGCAAAGCAATGCGTAAAGTTTTTGATAGTCTGCCATAAAAAGTTCCTCCAATTACCTGTATTTGGGTAATTTCAGAATAACAAAATTCTTATGCGTTGTCAACCCATATTCGGGTAATTTCACATTTCTATGCTGTTATCATCATTTTAACCCAAGTATGGGTGGAATGGTGAGGCAAAAGCATGGACTATTCTTCTTTATATGTTTCGCGCATTCGCAATTTGTGTCGGCAACGCGGTATCAGCATCAATAAGCTGGCCGTCATGAGCGATGTCAAGCAATCTACGCTTGACAATATTGTGCGCGGTCTAACAAAAAATCCGCGCGTGATGACACTACACAAGTTGGCGCTAGCATTCAATATGACGCTGGCGGAATTTCTAGATTTTCCGGAATTGAATGATTATTCATTTGACGACGATACAGACGAGGATTGAACCAGAAAACAGATACGCGCACGATTACTGTTTCATATTGAGCAGATTGCATCGGTTTTACGAAATTCTTCGGCTAATTTGTAATTTCCAAGCGGGCCGATGTGGGCATCGGCCCCTACAGAGTCTCGGCGAATTCGTACTGCCCCGCAAATTTTGGACGCAAAGCTAATTTACCGCAGATAGTCTAACGCAGCTACCCACAAATAAAGACTCCCGCATGCGGCTGCATGCGGGAGTCTTTTGATTGAAAGCGTATGAATTAAATATCCAGCGGATCCATGCTGAGGACGGGGTGGCCGACCTCGGACAGGTAGGCAAGCAACTCTTCCGGATCGCCGTTCGGGCAGTTGGTCTCGTCGGCGACCATATCGGCGAAGTTGTCGATATCGTACATATCCTTGGCGGTCTCGTTGAGTTTGTCGCGGATCTGGTCCTTCAGTTCCTTCGGCAGCCAGACCAGACGGCCAACGCCGCCCTCGGCCTTGAGGAACTTATGGGAAGCGATGTAATGCTTGCCGTGGCCCATGAAGCCCGGAGTCTGCACGCCGCCGCCAGTCATGGAAGCCATCTCGGAGAAGGTCATGCCGAGCGGCGTGATGCCGGCATACTCGCGGCAGGTGATGACGACGCCCATCGAGCACGGCTCGATGCCGCAGATGCACTCGAAGCAGCCGCAGGAGGTCATCGGGTCTTCCAGCAGGGAGTAGAGCGTGACGTGCTCCAGTGCGCCGTGGGAGTACTGTGCAACAGCCTCATCGACGTCCTCGTAGCGGCCGGTGCGTTCGTCGATGCAGCGCTCCTTGGTGACGACCTGGCAGGGACCCTGCGGGTCGAGTTCGTTGGTAGCCTTCGCATCCAGCCACGAAACGGCGCCACAGAGGCCCAGACGCTCCGGGGTGACGATGCAGACGTGGCTCGGAGAGAACGCCTGGCACATGATGCAGGAATAGAAGACGGGTACGGATTCGTCGGTCATGGACTTCAGGCGCTCGTCGCGCTTGTCGAAGACCTCGTTGGCGTGCTTGCGCAGCGCGGCGTTCGGCTCGTCGCCAACGACGATGCGGACCTGGCACTTGTCAACGACCGTGTCAAACTCGGACTTGATCTTGGCGTAGAGCACTTCGCCGATGTGGCGGAACTTGAAACCGGCCTCGAAATCAGCCTTGCTGATACGGACGCGGATCATGTCGCGCTGGCCGGTGTGCATCAGGCCTTCCACGCAGTTGAGGAAGGAGTGGATCTTACGCTCGAAGACCGGCTCAAAGTCGGGCTGCATGTTCTTGCCCGCGACCTCGACGGTGTAACTCATGGAAATCTTGGAGCCGACCGGGATCTCGTCAATTTCGGGGCCTTCGACCACGATCTTGTGGTCTTCGACCTCGGAAGCGTCCTTCGTGGTGACAAGCTCGAAGCAGTCCTTGCGGGAGCCGTCGATCTCGACCTGCATGTCGCCCTTACGGATGATCTCGCCCTCGAATGCAGAGGAGAAGGAAACGGGGATGTCAATCTTCGTGATCTTCAGCTTGATGCCGCGGGCCTCGATGGAGGTATCGATCCAGTCCTTGGTGTCATCATAGATGATGAGGGACTTCGGAACGGCCCACATATCGTCGTGGTCGTTGGTGATGACCGGGAAGCCCAGCTTGATGGCGCCGGCGCCGCAGGCAACGGTAATGTCGTTGACAGGCTTATAAGCGTTGACAAACGCGTTGATGCGGTCGAAGGTGTACTTGTGGAAGCCCTCGACATCGCCCGGCTGGATGGCACCGAAAATCATGGCCGCGCGCACAACCAGAGAAATGACGTGGCCGACGGACCAGATCTCTTCGCCGACGGGAACGACACGGACGGGGAAGCCCATAGAAAGACCGGCTTCCACAGCCTGCTCGATGATGCCGCCGATCAGGAAGACGAAAATGCCGCGGGACTGATAGCCCTTGATGGTCTCGACCGCTTCCTCGGTGGAAGGAGCCGGGCCGATCATGACGACGAAGCCGGGGATATCGCCGGTAACAAGAGGAACGCCGAGTTCACGGACTTCCGCGTCGGTGAAGTGGCCGTGATAGTTCGTGCCCTCATACGGGGTCTGGGTCTTGACATATTTGCAGGCCTCGATCATCTCAGCGGCGATGGCGGTGCCGACGCCGGACTGGAAGATAGAGTTGGTGCGCGGCTCGCGGAGCATCATGGCCTTCACGTCGGCCAGAGCATCCTGCAGTTCGCCGGTCGTAGTGACCTTTTTGCCGATATAGGCATAGATGCAGGCGCAGAAATACGCGGTGGAGGGAAGCGTCAGAGGAGCGTCGCGGCCGACTTCTGCCACGATCTTGTTCACTTCTTCCTCGGCCTTGGCGAACATCTCGTCAGAGCCGTCGAAGACGCGGTTAAACAATGTCTTCATTGTGGTTTCATTCCTTTCAGATTCATTCTTTGGCGTCAATGGCAGCCTTGATCGCACGGATCTCATCCAGCGCATCGGGGCTGCAGTCGTAGGTGGAGAGGCCCCTCCGGTCCGCGTCGATGACGGCGGGACTGTAGCTGATGAAGCCGAGCAGATCGTCTGCCGGGATGCGGCTTCTGATAAATTCACGGTCAGACTCGTCGCGGATCTTGTTGGCAACGACGCGCACCTTGGTCACGCCGATGTCCTTTGCAAGCTCCTTGATGCGCACATAGGTCTGTACACTCCGCGCGCCCGGCTCGATGACCACGATGAACTGGTCCATCATGCTGGCCGTGCCGCGTCCAAGGTGTTCAAGCCCTGCCTCCATGTCCATGATGACCACGTCGTCCTTGCGGAAAACGAGATTGGTCAGAATCGCCTTGAGCATGACATGCTCCGGGCAGACGCAGCCGGAGCCGCCGGTATCAACCGTGCCCATAACGAGAAGCTTGACGCCGTTGATATTCTTGGCAAGCTTATCGGGCAGATCGGAAACGTCCGGGTTTAGCTTATAGAAGCTGTTCTGGTCGTTCGCGCCCGTGCGCTGCTTGGCAAGCTGCTTCATTTTCGAGACTGGAACAATGGAATTGACCTCTTCCTCTGTCAGCCCCAGCGCCAGGCCCAGATTTGCATCCGGGTCAACGTCGGCTGCGAGGACGGTGCGCCCTTCGTCGGCGTAGAGCCGCGCGAGCGTGGAGGCCAGCGTCGTCTTGCCGACGCCGCCCTTGCCGGTGATAGCTACTTTCATAACGGTAAAGACCCTCCGGGAAGATCTTAGATGCCGAGAGCCGTGCGCTTGGCTTCGATTGCGGCGATCATCTTGTCGCCGAGGCTCTCAATGTTGGTGTCAACGACGAAATGCGCCTCGACCCACTCCTTGCAGCCTCTTGCGTCACCCTGAAGCAGTTCAGTGATCTCGCTGGAGCCCTTGGAGTACGGATCAACGCCGAGGTAGGTGTCGATGCCGGTCGCCACGACGTAGTTGCCGATGGAAACTGCCTTTTCAGACATCCATTCCGGCGCGCAGCCGCAGAGCGGAATCTGAGAAATGTTGATGCCCCAATCCTTTGCAAGATCGGAAGCAAGGATCATCATACGGGAGATATCAACGCAGGAGCCCATATGCAGAACCGGCGGAATACCAACCAGCTTGCACACGCGCTTGAGGCCCTCGCCGCAGTATTCAGCAGCGTCGAGATCCATGAGGCCGGCCTTGGCCGCAGCCTGTGCCGAACAGCCGGAGACGATGACGATGATATCGTTCTTGAGAAGCTTCTTCATGAGCTCGATGTGCGCAGTATCGGGGCGAACCTTGGGGTTGTTGCAGCCGACCATTGCGACAGCACCGCGCAGGACGCCGGCCTTGACAACGTCGGCCAGCGGCTTCAGCGTGCCGAGCGCGTCAACATGGGAGTTGCACACGCCGTCGAGTTCTTTCTTAATGGCCTCGACCGAGTAGCCGACGCGGGCCTTGGTCTTGAGGTTCGGAATGTTGACAAGCTCGGGCTTGCGGTTTTTGAAGTTTTCAATCGCCATGCGGATGATCGCCTTGGCGTTGTCCGCCGCAGTGTCCTCGTGGAACTCGATGAAATCCGAGTCCGGCATGCGGGCAATGGGAGAGGTCGTGATGAACTTGGTATGGAAGCACTTGGAAAGCGGGCCAAGAGCCGGGAAGATGCACTGCACATCAACGACGATGGCTTCGCATGCGCCCGTCAGGACAACGTTTTCCTGCTGCAGGAAGTTACCTGCCATCGGAATGCCCTGCCGCATGGCGACCTCGTTGCCGGTGCAGCAGACGCCCGCGATGTTGATGCCCTTTGCGCCGACGGACTTGGCCAGCGCGACCATCTCGGGATCCTGCGAATACATGACGATCATCTCAGAAAGAGAGGGATCGTGGCCGTGGACAATGATGTTGACCATGTCCTTTTCCATGACGCCGATGTTGGCGGTGGTGTCAAGGGGACGCGGGGTGCCGAACAGAACGTCGGACAGCTCGGTACCTGCCATGGAGCCGCCCCAGCCGTCGGACAGACCGGCGCGCAGGGACTGCTTGATGAGCGCCTCAGGAAGAGACGAACAGCCCATATGCGTCATGTGCAGCGACTGCGAAACCTCGCGGTCAATGGCACGCGGCTCGATGCCAGCGTCATGCCACAGCTTCTGGGTATGCTCGGGCGCACGCTTCAAAAAGCGCTGCACGCCGAAAGGCTTGCCGTACTCGAGAAGGGCGGTTTCAGCAACTTCGTGGGCCAGATCATAAATATCCTTGCCCTCGGACTCGATACCCCATTCGGCAGCAATTTTCTTCAGTTTTTCGGGGTCTTTGACCTGATAAGAGCCGCCTTCCTTTGCCTGATAGAGCGTGTGGCAGATCTGACGGCCATGGTCGGAGTGCGTAGCAGCACCACCTGCGGTGAAGCGCAGGTAGTTGCGGCCGACGATGCCGTGTACGTCGCAGCCGCAAATGCCGCGCGGTGCCTTGGGCGTAATGCGGCAGGGGCCCATGGAGCAAATGCGGCAGCAGGTGCCGGCTTCGCCGAAGCCGCAGTGCGGCGTCTGATTCTTGACGCGCTGCTGCCAGGAATCCGCGCCAACTTTTTTGCCGGTTTCAAGCAATTCGTTGGTCGCTGCTTCCATCTGTTCAACTGTGATTAAGCGATCCCAATCCATCGATGATGTATCCTCCTAAAATATGTTCTGGGCCGGCCTGCGTACACCGGACGCAGCACCGGAAGGGGGTCGGCGGTCAGCCCGTATGGACAGACCGAGCAGGCGTACCTGCGCTCTGAAACCAAAAAGCGGCAGAATACGCCTCTTATAGCTTGCGTCTATTTTACCAAGCAGCCTGAAGAAAGTCAACCGATGCGAACCCCCTGCGGGGGTTCTTTGGAAATCCAAATTTACGGTTATATCAGAACTTTGATAATATAAAAAGCCAGAACTATCGACATTATTTTCGATAATTCTGACTTTATATAGAAAATGATATGTGATATCCCGATATTCCTTTTTTTATGATTCCATATGAACATTGATATGCGGATAGGACATCGTGATGCCCGCGGAGGAAAAGGTTTCCTGAAGTCCGTCCAGCACGTCGTTATAGCAGGCCCAATAGTCCTCCGTACGCGCCCAGAAGCGCAAGACATACTGGATCGAATTGTCGCCATAGGAGACGACGTGTGCCTCGACAGGCCGGTCGCGGAGTGTCTTTTCGTGCGCTGCGGCAGCGGCGCAGAGCGCCGCGCGGACGGTATCTACCGCATCGTCATAGGACGCCGAAACGTTCACGTCAACACGGCGTACCGCCTCGCTTGTCACATTGATGATGCTGCCTGCCGTGATCTGACTGTTGGGCAAATAGATGATCTGGTTGTCATAGGTGCGCAGGCTTGTGTATACCGCGCCGATAGTCAGGACAGTTCCGGCCTTGTCGCCGATCTGGACATAATCGCCCGCCCGGAAGGGTTTGGCTGTCAGAATCATCAGCGCGCCCGCGACATTGGACAGCGCGGCCTGCATCGAGAGCGAAACGGCAAGACCGGCAACGCTCAAAATTGCCAGCAGCGAACTGGTATCCACGCCGAGCGTCCCTGCGACGAGCATGACTGCAATAAAAATCAAAATTGCCTTGGCTGTCGTGCGCAGAAAGCCGAAAATAGTGTGATCCAGCTTGGAATGGGAAAACAGCTTGTCCGCCGCCTTCAGAATCAGCTTGATGAGCACTGCGCACAGAACCAGCAGCACCGCCGCATACAGCAGCTTTTCAAGCGTCAGCTTCGAGAAAAACGACTGCACCTGTTTTTCGTCAATGGCAGTTGTGTCAAGAACGGATGAGATGAACATAATAGCCTCCGGAATATATCCCTATCTCGCGCTTTCGGTAAACCCCTGTAGGGGCCGATGCCCACATCGGCCCGCTGGGAAGTTACGAATTCGCCGAAGAATTCTGTAAAAACAGTATATTCCGCGGGCGGACAGAGTCGTCCGCCTCTACAGGGGATGAGAAGATTGAAACTTTGATGTAGGGGCCGGCGGCTCTGTCGGCCCGAAAAATGTTGCGAATTCGCCGAAGATTCTCATAAAATCGGTACCTCCTGCCGGGCCGATGTGGGCATCGGCCCCTACAGGCCGCTCTGAAAAACGTGCTGCGCCCCTGTTCGGGGAAACAGGGGCGCGATTGGTTCAATCGGTTTCCGACGGTGCTTCATCCTGCTCGGGCGCTTCCTCTGCCTCACTGCCGTCCGTCAGTTTTTTGCTGTCAGCATTGACGTAGGCCATGAATTCGTCGCCCGTGATGGTCTCCTTGCTCAGCAGGTACATTGCAATCTCATCCAGCAGCGCACGGTGCTCGACAAGGATGTTTTTCGCATCCGCGTAGCAGTCCATGAGCAGCTTGTGGATTTCTTCGTCCGCTGCAGAGGAGGTGGAATCGGCACAGTTCATCATCGTGCTGCCGTCGAGGTACGGATTTGAGACAGTGGACAGCGCCATAAGGCCAAGCCGGTCGCTCATGCCGTACTGCGTGACCATCTTACGGGCCAGTTCTGTCGCGCGCTCAATGTCGTTCGACGCACCGGTCGTGGCAATACCGAAGACGACCTGTTCTGCAGCGCGGCCGCCCAGCATGGTCTGGAGTTCGACGATGAGTTCTTCCTTACTGGACAGGAATTTTTCTTCTTCCGGCATCTGCATGGTATAGCCCAGCGCGCCGGAGGTGTGCGGGACAATCGTGATCTTGGAGACAGGCTGCGAATGCTTCTGCAGCGCGGCAACCAGCGCATGGCCAACCTCATGATAGGACACGATGCGCTTTTCGGTGTCGGTCAGAACGGTACCCTTCTTCTCCGTGCCCGCGATGACAAGTTCAAAGGACGTCAGCAGATCCTGCTGGTTGACAGCCTTGCGCCCCATGCGCACGGCGCGCAGCGCCGCCTCGTTGACGAGGTTTGCCAGATCCGCGCCGACCGCGCCTGCAGTCGCCTGCGCAATCTTGTGCAGATCGACATCCTCGGCCAGCTTGATATTTTTCGTGTGGACGCGCAGCGTCTGGTAACGTCCGGCGAGATTGGGCCGGTCAACGATGATGCGGCGGTCAAAGCGGCCCGCACGCAGCAGTGCCTTGTCGAGAATCTCAGGCCGGTTTGTCGCCGCCAGGATCACGACGCCCTTGCTTGAATCGAAGCCGTCGATCTCGGCCAGCAGCTGGTTAAGTGTCTGCTCGCGCTCGTCGTTGCCGCCGAATTTGGAATCTCTCGTGCGGCCGATGGCGTCAATTTCATCAATAAAAATGATAGCCGGGGCGACCTTCGCCGCCTGCTGGAACAGATCGCGCACGCGGCTGGCGCCGACGCCGACGAACATTTCCACGAAATCAGAGCCGGAGATGGAGAAAAACGGCACGTTCGCCTCGCCCGCGACGGCCTTGGCCAGCAGCGTCTTGCCGGTGCCCGGAGGGCCGACCAGCAGCGCGCCCTTCGGGAGCTTCGCGCCGATGGCGGCGTATTTCTGCGGGTTATGCAGGAAATCGATGATCTCGACAAGCGATTCCTTGGCCTCGTCCTGACCGGCGACGTCGGCAAACGTGACGCCGGTAGACTTTTCCATATAGACCTTGGCCTTGCTTTCGCCGATGCCGCCGATGCCGCCGCCCATGCGCTTGGTCATGCTGCGCATCAGCAGGCTGAACAGGGCGTACATGATGATGACCGGCAGCAGCCATGTGACGACAAAGGTCACGATGGGGCTGGCCTGCTCGACGATCTCGGTGTTGTATTCCACGCCCTGCGCGTCGAGCCGCGCCTTCAGCTCGTCGTTTGAGACGTTGGGGATATAGCCAGTGTAGTACAGCCGCTGCTGCGCCGACGGCTTCTTGGCCTCGTCGCGCGTCAGGATGACCATGCGGTCGGACTGGAACTCCAGCTCGGCGATCTCATCCTTGTCGAGATACGTCTGGAACTCGTTATAGGTGATCTCCGACAGATACGCGTTGGCAATGGTCGTATAGAGCGAATTGATAAGCAGCGTCGCGATCAGCGCCGCGACCATCAGGAATACGATCCGGCGCCCCTGCCGTCCATCGTCGCCGTTCTGCGGCTTATTGTCCTGCGGCTTTTTGTTTTTTGGGTCGTTATTCAAAAAACGCACCTTCTTTCTGTGAAAACGTGGGAAATTTTAGTAGGGAATTTTCTGTTACAAATCTTATCACACCCATTCCCCATTTACAAGAAAGAACCTGCGGCGGGCAGGTAAATTTTCTGTGAATTGTGAGATTGGGATTGAGCTTTCCGAAAGAAGCTGTTATACTATATTGTGAATTATTATGACATCGGAAGCTGGAGAAACTATGGAACAGAAAAAATGGAACCGGAACGACCGCCGCCCGCCCGTCCGCCGTGCGCAGGAGCCTGCGGAGAATGCAGAAAATATGCTCGAGGGCCGCAACGCCGTACAGGAAGCGCTTGCCGCAGGCCGCCCCATCGACAAACTTTACATCGCTGCCGGAGAAACAGACCGCGCGCTTTCCCGGCTGGCCGCCATGGCGAGAGAAGCCGGCGCCGCCGTCGTTGAAACAGACCGGCGCAAGCTCGACCAGCTTTCGGCCACGGGCGCGCATCAGGGCGTGATCGCCATGGTCGCGGCGCATGCCTACGCGACGGTCGAGGAGATCCTCGAAAACGCGAAAAACAGGGGCGAGGCCCCGCTGATCGTCATCTGCGACGAGCTGTCCGACCCGCATAATCTGGGCGCGATCATCCGCACGGCGGAATGCGCAGGCGCGCACGGCGTGATCATTCCGAAGCGCCGCAGCGTCGGTCTGACCGCCGTTGTGGGCAAGGCCTCGGCTGGTGCACTGGAATATCTGCCGGTGGCGCGTGTGGCCAATCTGGTCAGTGCCATCCGCGAGTTGCAGAAAGCCGGCGTTTGGGTCTTCGGCACGGCGGCAGACGGCGATACGGCGCTCTATCAGGCCGATCTCAAGGGCCCGGCCGCTATCGTCATCGGCAACGAGGGCGACGGCATGAGCCGCCTTGTCGCCGAAGCGTGCGACTTTAAAGTCAGTATTCCCATGCGCGGCCGCATTTCATCCCTCAACGCGTCGAACGCCGCCGCAATTTTATTGTACGAGGCTGTCCGGCAGCGGGGATAAAGCCATCTTTCCGAACGGACGACTCTGTCCGCCCGCACAGCAGGCAGCTTTTGGACCCTCATAGCAAATCCGCAAGCACCCGCCTGTTTCGTTGTAGGGACCGATGCCTACATCGGCCCCTACAAAGCGAGTATGGTAGATTCACAAAACATGGAGCACACTATGGAACCAACCAGGCGTCCTGAGGACGAAGCACAACTGAACAAGACGCCCGCGGAGCAAGAGGAGCCGGAATACTCGCTCGAGGAAATTATGAACGAATTCGGCGGCTGGACAAAGCGTGAGGAACCGAAGACCGAGCCGGGTGAGACTGTCCGGCTTGCCACACCTGCCGACCGCCCGCCCGATGCGCAGACACCGTCTGACGAGGAAGCGGCTGACACCATTCGCTTTGCGCCCGTCCATACGCAAAAGGAGCCTGAGCCGGAGCGCCCTACCGTCTGGACCTACCAGGGTGAACCGGATCCGGAGCCTGCCGCAGCAGATCCCAAGGAAGCGCGGGAGCGCGCCCGTGCCGAGCGCCGCGAAAAACGGCAGGCCGAAAAACGCCGCCGGCAGCTTGAACGCTTTCAAAAAAAAGAGGCCCGGAAAAAGCGCGCCGCCGAGCAGCCTGAGCACGTTTTTCCCTCGCTGGAAGCCGCGTATCAGTTCTATTCTGCCGCCTCCAGCGTGCGGCTGCGCCTGCTGCTGAGCGTGCTGACCTGTCTGGCGTCGATTTTGCTGCTGGTCTTATCGACCTCCGCCATTGTGGGGGATTTCAGCAGTTATTCACAGGTGTTTTCCGCGATTATGCTGGGACTTCTGCTTGCGCAGGCACTTTTAAGCTATGATATCTGCCTGTCCGGCGTGGTGCAGGCGCTGCGCCTGCGGTTCGATCAAACCAGCATGCTGTTCGTGGTGCTCTGCGCCGTGATCGTTGACGCATTTTTTGCCGTCCTGCAGGGCCGGACACCGTTCTGCACGGTCGCGTCGGTTCTGCTGCTGCTCGCCCTGTGGGGGCGGAGTTTACTGTATGAGGCACGGCGCAGATCGCTGCGCGCGGCAGGCAATATGGAAGATCCGGTCGCCGCCGTGCGGGAGGAAAAGGCGTGGCACGGCTACGACTGCATCTTCCGCGCTCCGGGCGACGCCGAGCAGTTTGCCGTCCAGCTGGAAATGCCGGACGCAGGCAGCCGCATCATGCGCTTCTACACGCCTGTTATGACGGCGGTAACGCTCGTGTTATCCGTCCTGACCGCGATGCGCGGCGGCAAGAGTTTTCTCTGGTCGTGGACAGCCATGCTGCTGGCTGGTTTCCCCGCCGGCATCCTCATCGCCTACGCAAAACCGTTTTCCACGTTTGCCAAAAAACTGTACCGCATCGGCGCAGCCGTCGCAGGCTGGCAGGGCGCGCGGATTCTGTCCGGCGAGGCCGGCCTGATCATTGAAGATGCAGATCTGTTCCCGCCGCAGAATGTGACACAGGGCGGCATGAAGCTTTACGGCAGCCGCCCCGCGCCCATGGTCATCGGCTATGCCAACGCCGTCGTGCAGACAGCAGGCAGCGGTCTTGCTCCGCTGTTTGAACAGATGATGCACGACCAGAACGGCAGACGCTATTCCGTCGATACCTTCCGCCGGTATGAAAGCGGCGGTCTCGGCGCGACGATCCGGGGAGATGTCGTTCTGATGGGCTCGATCGCGTTTATGAAGCTGATGCGCGTACGCGTCCCGGAGGGAACGCGGCTCAAGCAGGCGGTCTATCTGTCCGTTAACGGCGAACTTGCCGCCGTCTTTGCGCTCAATTATGCCCCGGCAGAATCCGTTCGGGCAGGACTTGCCTCCGTTCTGCGCGCAGGCGCGCTTGTGCCGGTGCTGGCCACGCGCGATTTTATGATCACGCCGCAATTTTTAAAGCAGCGCTATAAAATCCCGCCCGAGCATATCGAATTCCCCATTGTAGAAGAGCGCGCAGCCCTCTCCGAACCCGGTGCCGTGCGCGCCGGAAAACAGGGTGCGCTCATGGCCCGCAGCAGCTTCGCAAGCTTCGCAGGAAGCGTCGTCGCGGCGCGTGGTCTGCGCGGCACGGCGATTTTGTCCATCTGCGTCGCCATCGCGGGAAGCGTGCTCGGCGTGAGCCTGATGTTTGTGCTGACGTTCCTCGGCGCAGATCTCGCCGCGTCGTGCTGGAACCTGTTTCTGTACACGGTTTTGTGGCTCCTTCCGGGGCTTCTGGCCGGTCTTTTAGCGGGCCGCGCATAGGTACGCATGAAAAATCGCAGATTTTCATGGGATTTGACAAGATTCTAATTGCAATCCTATGGAGATTCGTATATAATGGAATTTAAGAGTCGGCGAAATGAGAACTGCCGAGGGGCGGAGCGCGCCGTCTCGCGTTCCGTCTGGAGAAAGGAGTATTTTTTACTATGGGCTATACTGCCAATGACATTCGCAACATCTGCCTGCTTGGCCATGGCGGCGACGGCAAATCCGCTCTTTGCGAGAGCATGCTGTTCACCACCAAGGCGATCACCCGTCTGGGCAAGCGTGCCGATGGCACCACTGTTTCTGACTTTGACGACGAAGAGAAGAAGAGACAGTATTCCATTTCTTCTTCCGTCATTCCCGTTGAATATAACAAGTGCAAACTCAACGTGATCGACAACCCGGGTTATTTTGACTTTGCCGGTCAGATCGTGCAGTCCCTGCGCGTAGTTGACGCGGGCCTCATCTGCCTGACCGCAAAGAGCGGCATCGGCGTCGGTACTGAAAAGGGCTGGAAGTATCTTGCCAAGGCCAATCTTCCCGCCATGTTCTATGTCTCCAAGCTGGATGAAGAGCATGCCAACTTCTTCAACGTTCTCGATTCCCTGCGCGAGATGTTCGGCGCTTCCGTCATTCCGTTTACCTTCCCCATTATGCAGGGTGAAACGGCTGTCGGTCTGGTTGACTTGATTGAGAAAAAAGCCTATGACGCAAACGGCAAGGAAATCCCCCTGCCCGCAGACGCCAACGATAAGATTGAAGAATACATGGCCGAGCTCAACGAGCAGGTCGCAGAGACTGACGAGGCCCTCATGGAGAAGTTCTTCATGGAAGAGCCGTTTACCGCCGAAGAACTCCAAACCGGCATCAAGGCCGGCATCCGTGAGCGCAGCGTGACCCCGGTCTTCTGCGGCTGCGCCTACACCGGCCTCGGCACCACCAACCTCATGGCCAACATCGTCAAGTACGCCCCGAATCCGCTTGAGGGCAAGCCCATGACCCAGGTCGACGACGAGGGCAATGAGTCCGAGTTCAAGCTCGCCCCGAACGGCAGCCCGATGGCGTTCGTTTTCAACACGCTGGCTGACCAGTACGGCAAGAACTCCTACTTCAAGGTCATTTCCGGCGACATGGAAGACACCTTCACCGTCGTCAACGCCCGCACCGGCGATTCCGAAAAGCTCGGCAACATGTTCTTCCCGAAGGGCAAGGACAACACCAAGACCTCCAAGGTCTGCTGCGGCGATATCGGCGTTTTCACAAAACTCGCCTCCGTCAAGACCGGCGACACCCTCGGCATGCCGGGCAAGACTGTCCGCATCAAGGGCATGACCTATGACGAGCCGATGTACAAGATGGCTGTCTACGCCAAGGTCAAGGGCACCGAAGACAAGATTGCCAACGGCCTTGTCAAGCTGAAGGAAGAAGACGAGTCCTTCACCTATGGCAACGACCCCGAGACGAAGGAACTCATCATTGCGGGCGCCGGCGATATGCAGCTGTCCGTCCTCATGGCAAAGCTCCAGAGCAAGTATAAGGTCGAGGCTGTTCTGAAGCCCGCCAAGATCGCATACCGTGAAACGATCAAGAAGAAGGTCGAGATTCACGGCCGTCACAAGAAGCAGTCCGGCGGTCACGGCCAGTTCGGCGACGTTTATATCCGCTTCGAGCCGCAGTCCGAGTCCGAAGAGATGATCTTCGCGGATGAGACGGTCGGCGGCTGCGTGCCGAAGAACTTCATCCCGTCCGTTGAAAAGGGCCTGCGCAACTGCGTCGGCAAGGGCGTTCTGGCCGGTTATCCGGTCGTGTTCCTGAAGGCCACGCTGTACTTCGGTTCCTACCATCCCGTCGATTCCTCTGATATGGCGTTCCAGACCGCTGCCGGCATCGCCTACAAGGAAGGCCTGCCCACTGCCGGCCCGACCCTGCTCGAGCCGATCGGCGAACTCAAGGTTCTCATCCCTGACGGCAACATGGGCGACGTCATCGGCGACCTCAACAAGCGCCGCGGCCGCGTCATGGGCATGAACCCCGATCCCGAGAACCCTGGCTATCAGATCGTCGAGGCGGAAGTTCCCGTCGGCGAAATGACCACCTATTCCATCGACCTGCGCGCCATGAGCCAGGGCCGCGGCAGCTACACGCTCAAGTTCGTCCGCTACGAGGAAGTCCCGCAGATGAACCAGGCCAAGATCATCGAAGACGCCAAGAAGGAAGAGGAAGAGGCTTAATCGCTCCCCTGTCCCATTATGCACAATGCCCCGGTTTCCACATGGAAACCGGGGCTTCTTAAGTACAGGAGGCCAGACCTATGAACGAAGCGAAGCGCGCACAGTTTCATCTTCCCGGCCTGTTTGAATTTTATGACTTTTATCGCGTCTTTCTGCCGCTTTACCGGACGCATCGGGAGTATTTTTACGACTGGTGCGAGATTGCCTCGATTTACGGTGCGCCGGAAGGCTGCCTTTGGGGCGGCGGGCGCGTAGGCTGCGGCAATCAGGATCCGCACGCAGTTCTGGCGCTGACGCAGGAATACGGTCTTTCCGCCCGCCTGACGTTCAGCAATTCTCTTTTGACCAAGGCGCATCTCGCAGATTCGGTCTGCAATGCACTCTGCCGCCTGTTTTCGGAGGCAGACGGTCCGCAGAACGGTGTGATCGTCCATTCCGACCTGCTGCTGGACTATCTGCGCGCCGCCTATCCGCAGTTCTACTTCATTTCTTCCACGACCAAAGTGCTGACCGATTTTCCCCAGCTTCGTCAGGAGTTGGAGCGCGAAGCCTTCCGTTTCGTCGTGCCGGATTTCCGGTTGAACAAGGCGTTTGACCAGCTTCTTACGCTGCCGCAGCCGCTGAAGGGCAAGGTGGAATTTCTGTGCAACGAATGCTGCTGGTTCGGCTGCAAGGACCGGAAGGCCTGTTACGAGGCTGTCAGCCGAAAAAATCTCGGAGAGCATGCACCGCACCGCTGTACTGCGCCGGGTTCAGCGAATGGCTACCGTTTTTCCCGGGCAATGGAAAACCCCGGCTTTCTCAGCGTCCGCGATATTCAAACAGTCTATCTTCCCCTGGGTTTTTCCAACTTCAAGCTGGAAGGCCGCGGTCTTGGCAGCGCCATGATTCTCGAGTTTCTGCTCTACTATCTGACAAAACCGGACTATCAGCTGCGCGTGCGCGAGGAGATCTATCTGGATGCGATGCTGGACTTGTTTTAGCGTCAGTTGTCATTGCAGCACGCCGAATTTCCGTAGCGGGCCGACAATTCTTGTCGGCCCTCCCAGTCTGTCAAAAAACTATTGTTTTCCTATTTTGTGTAGGGTTTCCGAGGCTGGCGTAGGGGCGGACGCCTCTGTCTGCCCGATGAGCAGCCGTGAATTCTCGCAGTACTCTGTAGGGGCCGATGCCTACATCGGCCCGCCTGGAAGTTGCGAATTCGCCGCAGATTACCGTAAAAACGGTGCAATCTGCCGGGTCGATGTGGGCATCGGCCCCTACAATCAAAAAAAATCGTCGGTGTTCTTGCGAACACCGACGATTTTGTGTTTTCGCTACAGTATAGATGAACATGAAGTTTCGTCTTTGCGGAAAGGAAAAAAGTGTGAAAGAAACCCATCAGGGGTTTCTTTCGCGTTCGATTCCCGCCCGCAGGCGACGGTCTGCGCAGCAGAGCGCTTTCGCACCAATAAAAAAAGACACGCTTCAGCGTGTCTTTTTTTATTGGTGCGAGAGATGAGACTTGAACTCACACGACGGTTGCCACACGCCCCTCAAACGTGCCTGTCTACCTATTCCAGCACTCTCGCATACAATTTCCGATTGCTCAGTTATTATACTCACAGCTTTTGTATTTGTCAAGTGTTTTATTTCTTTTTGGCCGGATGTTCCATCACTTTTTTACTTGCGCTTCGTCCCGATATCTGGTATAATACCAGCTGTATGTATACTAAGGAAGGCGGGCGAGGCGGTTGCCGAAGTTTTTTGTTTCGCCGAACGATGTGCGCGGAAGCTTTTTGACGCTTGACGGAGAAAACGCAGCGCATGCGAAGGTTCTCCGGCTCAGGCGCGGTGACAGCGTTCTCGTCTGCGATGGCTGCGGGACTGACTACCGCTGCACCGTTTCTGACATCTCTCCCCAGCAGGTATGTCTGGTCGTAAACAGCACGGAAGCCTCCGGCGCGGAGCCGCTGGTCGCCTGCAGCGTCTATATGGCTTACGCGAAGGCCGACAAGCTGGAGCATGTGATTCAGAAGGCAACCGAACTCGGCGCGTATGAGATTGCAGCCTTTCCGTCCTCCCGCTGTGTGCTGAAGCTTGATGCAGCCTCGGCTGAGAAAAGGCGCGAGCGCTGGCAGAAAATCGCCGCGTCCGCCGCTGCGCAGTCGGGTCGGGGCCGAATCCCGCAGGTGCTCGTGCTGCCGTCGTTTGAAGACGCCGTGCAGCGTGCAGCCGGATGTGAGTTGGCACTGTTTCCGTATGAAAACGAGCATGCGCTTTCCCTGCGTCGCGCCATCGGCAGCGCGCAGGCAAAAACCGTCTCGATCATGACCGGGCCCGAAGGCGGATTTTCCGACGAAGAAGTCTTGTTTGCACAACACGCCGGACTTCAGGTTTGTACGCTCGGTCCGCGGATTCTTCGCTGTGAGACTGCACCGCTGTGCGCGCTCAGCGCCGTCTTGTTCGCCGCCGGCGCGCTGGACTGATACAATGTTTATAAAAAAGGGAATTTTGAATCAAAGGACAGAACAGAATGATGACAAAGAACAAAACTGCTGCAAAAAAGACGGAGGATCAGTCCGTTGTCTATAAAGTCCCCGCCGCATTCGTGCTGATGATCGTTGTAATTTACGCGTTTTGGAAGCTCGGCGGCTATTACAGCACCGTAGAGGGCTTTACGGCGCTTTATCCGATGTTCTGCGTTCAGCGGTATGTGTTTCTGGCGCTGACCGCCGCTGAGCTTGTGCTGTGCGTTCTGCTGAAAAACGGGCTTGCGCGGACGATCTGCCGCTACTGGCTGGCGGCGTTTGCGCTGCTGTTCGTCTCGAGCCTGATCCTGTCCATCTTCTGGACGGGCAACATGATCGTGATCTATCTGCTGCATGCACTGGTTTACTGCCTGTATATGGTTTGGCAGCTTTATCATTCCGAATTTTTCACCTTCTCGCTGGTCACAGCCTCTGCAGGTGTTGTATTCTATCTCATCGCCCGCACCTCCTACATGGCAAACCGCATTGTGGGCAGCATTCTGCTGGCGCTGATTCTGATCGGCACGGCGCTCACCGTGTTCCTGTGCGCAAAAAATCGCGGCAAACTCAGTCTTGACGGCCGGACGCTGCGGCTGTTCCCGGACGGGTTTAATCCGCTGCTGTTCTACTTCATCTGCGTGCTCTGGGCTGTCGTGCTGGCTGCCTGCCTGCTTTTCGGCTCCGGCTTCGCGTTCTATGCCATGTTCGCGGCCATCGCCGTCGAACTGATCGGTGCCGTCTACTATACCTTCCAGCTGAAATAAAAATCCGCATAGGCACGCCCTCCGCTCCGTAAACATGGAACGGAGGGTGATTTTTTGTTTTCTGGCCGTCAGATCCTTAAAAATACGCTGCTGTTGACCGCTGCGGCGCTGCTGCTGCGGTTTGCGTCCATGCTGTTTCAGGCACATCTGGCCGGACGTATCGGCGCGGAGGGGCTGGGCGCAGTGCAGCTTCTGCTGTCCGTATCCGCGTTTGCCACGACGCTGGGGCTGGCCGGAATGCGCGTGGCAGCTTCCTGTCTGTGCGCACAGGCGCACGGCAAGCGGGAACCGGAGCAGGTGCAGCTTGCCGCCGCGCACTGCCTCGGCTCTGTGCTTGTAACCAGCACACTTGCGGCGGCAGGGCTTTATTGTGCTGCGCCGCTTCTGGCGGAACGCATTCTGCATGAGCCGTCGGCAGCCAGAAGTCTGCGCCTGCTCGCGGGACTGCTCCCAGCCGGCTGTGCAGGTTTGGTGCTGGGCGGGTATCTGACCGCAGTAGGAAAGGTCTGGCAGCTGACCGCCATCGATGCTGGCGAACGCGTTCTGGGACTGGGCTTGAGTTTGCTGCTGCTGCGTTTTGTGCCGCAGACCGTGTCCGGGGCCTGCTTTGCACTGCTGGGTGGGGAACTGCTGTCGTCTTGCGCGGCGGACGCGGCGCTTTACGCGCTTTACCGGCAGGGATGGCGCGGCATCCGGCAGACGCATGCACCCAGCATGGCCCGGCGTGTGTGCGCTCTGGCAGCACCTTTGGCGCTGAACGATCTGCTGCGCGCAGCGCTCCGGGCGCTGGAGCAGTTTCTCATTCCTTGGGGCCTGACGCGTGCAGGTGCAACACGGCTGAGCGCGATGGCGGCGTATGGGACGGTCACGGGCATGGTGTTTCCCGCGCTCATGCTGCCGTCGGCGTTTTTGTACGCACTGGTCGATTTGCTGATCCCGGAACTTGCCGCCTGCCGCGCGCAGGGCCGCCGAGAACGACTCGCCTCCGTAACCGGGCAATGTCTGCGGGCAGGGCTGCTGTTCGCAGGCTTCACGGCAGGACTGCTGTTCGCGCTGGCTGAGCCGCTTACCGCGATTTTATACCAGAGCGAACAGGCTGGTCAGCTTTTGCGCGTGTTCGCGCCGCTGGCGCTGGTCTTGTACATGGATGCGCTGACTGACGGGATGCTGAAGGGACTTTCCGAGCAGGTCGCAAATGTGCGTTACAACACGTTTACCTCGGCGCTGGATGCGGTGCTGCTTATGCTGCTCCTGCCGCGCTGGGGGCTGGGCGGCTACATTTTCGCGTTTACTGCGACGCATTTGCTGAACTTTGCGTTGAGCCTGCGGCGGCTGCTGACCGTTACCGGCTGCCCGCTTCGACTGTGCGCGCCGCTGGGCGTCGGTGCATGCGCTGCAGCGGGCGCGTTTGCGGCGCAGCTGCTGCCGGAGTTAGAAAGCATTCCAGCACTGCTGCTCCGCACGGCGGTCTTTTTCAGTGTATTTGTGCTGGCCGCGTGTCTCAGCGGAACAGCGGAACACTGTCTGCCGCCGAGCCTGCGCAGTCTGCTGCACCTGCCGGAGCGCAGCAAAAAAACGCAGGCAGTTCGTTGACTTTTCTGTCCAAAGGCCCTACAATCAGAATAGAATCTGAAATAAGGACGGGCTTTTCGATGATTTCTTTCCGCAACGATTATTCCGAGGGCGCGCACCCGCAGGTGCTCGCCGCACTTGAAAAAAATAACCTCATCACGACCTGCGGCTACAGCATGGACTGCTTCTGTGACGAGGCAAAAGACATTGTCCGCGCACGCTTTTCCTGCCCGCAGGCGGACGTGCACTTTATGGTCGGCGGCACAATCGCCAACACGACGGTCATTGCCGCTGCGCTGCGCCCGTGGGAGGGCGTGATCGCTGCCGATACCGGCCACATCAACGTCCATGAGACGGGTGCGATCGAAGCCTCCGGCCACAAGGTCTGCGCCATTGAGGCGCCCGACGGTAAGCTGACGCCGGCGCTTGTGCGCGAGGTCATGCGCCGCCACTGCGACGGACAGGACGAGCATATGGTTCTGCCGCGCATGGTCTATATCTCCGACGCGACAGAACTTGGCACGATCTATACAAAATCGGAACTTTCCGCGCTGCATGACGTTTGCCGGGAGTATGGGCTGTATCTGTTTTTAGACGGTGCACGCCTGCCCGCCGCGCTGGTTGCGGAGGGAAACGATCTGGCCCCGGCGGATTTTGCGAACTACTGCGATGTCTTCTACATCGGCGGCACGAAAAACGGCCTGCTGTTCGGCGAGGCCCTTGTCATCACAAACGACAGTCTCAAACCGCACTTCCGCAACATGATCAAGCAGCGCGGCGGCATGTTCGCCAAGGGCTTTTTGTTCGGGACGCAGTTTAAGGCGTATTTTAAAGACGATCTCTGGCTGTCCATGGCGCGCCACGCCGTCTCGCAGGCACAGCGAATTCAGGCAGCAGCCATCGAAAAGGGATATTCCCTCTATGCCGTCTCACCCACGAATCAGGTCTTCCTTGTCCTTTCCCATGCACAGATCGAGCGGCTGAAGCAGGACTTCGCATTTGAACTGAACGGACATGTGGATAAAGACCACGAGGCTGCGCGCTTCGTCTGCTCGTGGGCGACGCGCCCCGAGGCGGTCGATGCGCTGATCGCGGCTCTGTGATGGACAGGCTTTCTCATCCGTTTCCGCCGCTCTATGACGCGGATTCCCGGATTCTGATTTTGGGTTCGTTCCCCTCGGTCAAATCGCGCGAAGCCATGTTTTTCTACGGCCATCCGCAAAACCGCTTCTGGCGCGTCGTCTCAACCGTGCTGGGCTGCGAATGCCCGCGCACGGTCGAGGAGAAGCAGCAGATGCTGCATACGCACCACATTGCGCTCTGGGACACCATCGCCAGCTGTGAAATATCGGGTTCAAGCGACAGTTCCATCCGTGAGGCTGTCCCGACTGATCTCACGCCGATTTTACAGAACGCACCCATCCGGCAGATCTTCTGCAACGGCACGGCGTCTTATCAGCTTTACTGCCGCCACCAGCAAATGCGAACCGGCCGGACCGCCGTCAAACTCCCCTCTACCAGCCCTGCCAATGCCGCATGGAGTGTTGAGCGGCTTACGCAGGCATGGATGGTGATTCTAGATGCGCTTAAATGAGCGCATCCATACACTAAAAGCGCCCCTCTCCGAATCAGAGAAGGGCGCTTTCTGCTGTTTTATACGCTCTGTACGAACCGGAGGAAGGCCTGCCGGCCCTCCGGGGTGCACTTATAGACGCCTGCGTCCTCCAGCACCTGCATGAAGACCGCGCCGACCTCCTGCTTCAGAATTTCCTCCGCGTTTTCCGGTTTGAACGTGTACCGGGTTTTCAATTCCTCCGCCCAGTCTGCATGCTTCTGCAGCGTCTCATCGGCACGCAGATCCCTGTCCTGCAGGATTGCGTCTTTTAAAAGCGCAAGTTCTCTGTCCAGCCGTGACGGCAGAACGGCAAGTCCCATGACTTCAATCAGGCCGATGTTTTCCTTTTTGATGTGGTGCAGCGCCTCATGCGGATGGTACAGGCCCAGCGGATGCTCCGCCGTCGTCAGATTGTTGCGCAGGACGAGATCAAGTTCAAAATCGTCTCCCCTACGGCGGGCGATGGGCGTGACGGTGTTGTGCGGAACACCGTCTGTTTCAGCAAGAATCATAGCAGATTCATCCGTATAATCGCGCCACGACGTCAGAATTTTGTCTGCCAGCTGGCACAGACGTGCAGAGTCCGGGCCGTTCAGACGCAGCACGGACATGGGCCATTTCACAATCCCGGCGCGAATATCGTCAAAGCCTGTAAACGCGACCGGCTGTTCGACCGGCGCTTTTTCCATGGCGAAGGTATAATGTCCGCCCTGAAAATGGTCGTGGCTCAGAATCGAGCCGCCGACAATGGGCAGATCTGCGTTGGAGCCGAGGAAGTAGTGCGGAAACTGCTTCGTGAAGTCCAGCAGGCGCCGAAACGTCGCGTCCGAGATGCGCATGGGCGTATGCGCTGCATTCAGGACAATGCAGTGCTCGTTATAATAGACATACGGGGAGTATTGCAGATACCAGTCGCCGCCATCCAGCTGCAGCGGAATGATGCGGTGGTTCTGCCGGGCCGGGTGGTTCATGCGGCCCGCATAGCCCTCGTTTTCCGCGCACAGAGCGCATTTAGGGTAGCCGGACTGCGGCGCGTTTTTGGCAGCGGCGATGGCGCGCGGGTCCTTTTCGGGCTTGGACAGGTTGATCGTGATGTCGAGCGTTCCGTATTCGCAATCATACGTCCACTTCTTGTCCTTCGCAATACGGTCACGCCGGATATAGTTAGTATCCTGACTGAAGCGGTAGAACCAGTCAGTTGCTTCGCGCGGAGAGACTTCATAGAGTGTGCGGAAGCGGGTGCGCACCTCATGCGGGCGAGGCGTAAGGGTGCCCATGAGTTTCGTGTCGAACAGATCGCGTGCAACCTGATTGTCCTGACACACACCGCGCAAAACGGCATCGTCCGTCAGAGCCTGCAAAATGTCCGCAAGCGGCACCTCTGCGGGCGCTGCAGTTTCGTCAAAGGAATCCAATCCGAGCGCGTCAAGCAGCGCGTTGCGGCAACAGACCACATCGTCCGGCTGAATCAGCCCCGTGCGCACAGCATATTGGCAGAGCGCAGAAAGATAGGAATCAAGCATAACAGTACCTCTTTTCTGGTTTGCTTTATTATACATAGGAGTCTGCGTGAAAGCAACGTTTTTGCGAAAATCCAGGTGCACCGGCGCATTCTATTGTAATAGACTGTAACAGCCAAAACTTCACGCTATCGGCATGGGTGCAGACAAATTTACAGCTTTCTCGGGGCGGACAGAGTCCGCCTCTACCGAAACCGTGCGTACTTCGTTCACGACATTTCCCGCAGGCGGCTCTTGATCAGGCGGATGGCATAGTACATCGTCTCATAGCGCAGATACTGATCCGCATTCGCGTCCCACAGAACGCGCAGGCGGGGCACAAATTCGTCGTCGCCGTGCCAGAATTGAACAGCGATGCAAAGATCCTCGAAAAACGGCAGGGAAAAGCCCAGATCTGCTCCCGCTATCGGCGTACCGTCGAGGCGCAGGCAGACGCGGCGCAGCCGTTCCGGCTGCCGGTCGTACAGCAGTTCCAGTTCATCCGCGCGGTTCGGCTCCATCAGGCCCCGGTGGACCTGTCCGCCAAAGTCCAGTGTTGTTTTCCAGTCCCCGGCCGCTCTGCGGCCCGGCTTCGCGTCGCAGAGCAGGTCGAAGATCGTAAGCGTTTCGTCAAAGCCGTCCGCCGGAAGCCACGCTTCTCCCTCCCGGCGCGCAATATGCCCGCTCGAACGGCTGACGCGATAATCCTCGCTGAGCAGACGCAGATATAAAAAGTCCGCATCTGTCCGCAGTCCATGCGCTCGCGCGACCGCATCCAGATCGTGTGCGCAGAACAGCTTCCGCGCCTGTTCGGCCTGAATCGCATAGTTGTTTCTCCGCTCCATACGCGTTTCAGCCCTCCCGCAGCGCGCGGTACAGCGCATCCATATCGTCGCAGATAGTTTCGGCCCCCGCGCTGACAAGCACATTGCGGTCGCGGAAGCCCCAGCTGACTGAGATGCAGGGCAGGCCAGCGTTTCGGGCTGTCTCAATATCAACCTCAGAATCGCCGATGTAGACGGCGCGCAGCGCCTCAGCCCCCAGCTGCTGAACAACCGCAAAGACGGAATCCGGGCAGGGCTTTTTGCGTACGCCGTCCTTCGCGCCTGCACTCGTGGCCAGAAGTCCCGGGAAATATTGCTCGGAGAGCGTTTTTACGGCATAATCCGGCTTGTTGGAGACGACGGCAGAGACGACGCCGTCCGCCTGAAGTTTCCGCAGCAGGTCCAAAATGCCGGGATACGGCTTTGTAAAATCCACACAATGGACGGCGTAATAGGGATGGAATGCTTCAAAGACTGCGTCGATCTGTGCCTCGCCCGTCCCCGCAGGGACAGCGCGCTCGATCAGCTTCCGAATGCCATTGCCGACGAATGCACGCACCTCCGGAAGCGTTCGGGGCGCAAAGCCCTGTGTGGCGAGTGCATAGTTGAGTCCCTGCCGCAGGTCGGCCAGCGTATCGAGCAGTGTCCCGTCCAAATCAAAAATTGCAAGCTGATACATGATCTGATCCTCGCTTTTGTCTGTATTCGATGCGATTATAAAAGTTGCGACCCGCGATTGTCAATGCTATAATACAGCTATTCTGACAAAGAAGGATGAAATGCCATGGAAATTCATCAGATCACCGATTTTAACGCGCCGGAATTGGATATTTATGCCCGGCTGACGGAAAATCAGCTTGTAAACCGCGCTGACCCGGAAAACGCGCTGTTCGTAGCAGAAAGCCCGCTGGTCATTGGACGGGCGCTGGATGCAGGCTGCGAGCCGGTGTCGTTTCTGATGGAACAGAAGCATATTGAGGGCAAGGGCGCGGCGCTGCTTGCGCGTTGCCCGGACGTACCGGTCTATGCGGCAGAACTGGATGTTCTGACGCAGCTGACGGGATTTCATCTCACGCGCGGGATGCTTTGCGCGATGCGAAGACCAAAGCCGCGCGATCCGGCAGTTCTACTGCAAGGCGCATCGCGCGTGGCCGTACTGGAAAACGTGATGAACCCCACAAACCTCGGCGCGATCTTCCGTTCAGCGGCGGCGCTTGGCATGGATGCAGTACTGCTGACAAACGCGGGCAGTGACCCGTTATACCGGCGTGCCGTGCGCGTGAGTATGGGCACGGTCTTTCAGATTCCATGGGCCTATCTTCCAGAGGACTGGCCAACGCTCCTGCGTGCACTCGGCTTCTGCACGGCAGCTATGGCCCTGCGGGATGATTCCGTCCGTCTGGACGACGCGCGCCTCGCGGCAGAACAGAGGCTTGCCATTGTGATGGGCACGGAGGGGGACGGGCTTGCAGATGCAACGATCGCCTCCTGCGACTATACTGTCCGCATCCCTATGCACCACGGCGTCGATTCTCTGAACGTCGCCGCTGCCAGTGCCGTGGCCTTTTATCAGCTTGGCCGGGCATGAGAAAAAATGAAAGCCGGAAGTGCATACACGCGCTTCCGGCTATTGATTATGTAAAAACAGGAATTAGTCCTTGATCTCGCGGATAGAGAGGAATCGAAGCTGGTTGAGGGGCTTTCCAGTCTTGTCTGCGACAATCGCCATGAGCATGGCAGCTGTCTTGTCGGGGACGTCGTGCAGCGCGATCTTACCGGCGGAGCCGGGTGCAGGCGCGTTCTTCGCGGCGGGTGCAACAGGTGTAGCAGTGGGCGCAGCAGCAGGCTCTGCGGCCTTTTTGCGGCTGATGATGGCACCGGCAATCTTTGTGACGCACATCAGAAGAATGAGGCCAAAAAAGACGACAGCCATGCCGAGCACAACGATCAGAGCAGCAGTACCAATGGAGATTTTCTCCATGGCGACGTTAATCAGAAACATGTTTCTTCCTCCTCACAGGGCGCCGAAGCACCTTGATTTTTCAGAGACAATTATACCGCAGGAACATGTTAATTTGGTGTTAAGGAACAAAAGTAGAAAGGGGCTTGCAAAGCAGAAAAAACATGCTATAATACAGATAGGAAAGTAAACAAGGCGGGTCGGTTCGCCCGGCATGGAACGGATGCCGGAAGCGGAATGGGGTGCAATTCCCCGCGAGTGGGTCACTGTGATGCGCGCATGCCGCGCTCAGTCAGATACGTCAGAACCAGACCTGTGCTCCTGCCGTCACCGGGAGTCTATGGACGATTGAGTTTGTCCGCACGGCTGGTGGCTGTGCGGACTTTTTGTCTGGCGCTTTTCCTCCCCCGGAAAGCGCCGTCCGGAAAGCTGCACAACCCATGTGCTTTCCGGGCAGTCTGCGCAGATCCCCCTCTGCGGTGTGCTGTCAACAAAAAGAGCCCCCTTCGGCGTTGGGAACCGCCGAAGGGGGATTTTTGCTATGCAAAAACATGGCAGAATAAGAAATGTGCCCTTTCCTTGCCCCTGCGGGGCAACCGGAAATGATGCACAAAACTTCATGCACCGCATTTGTGCATTCCGTGGTACAATGCCCATGCTGAAGTTTTATGTCCAGCAGCGGGAACTGGCCGTCTCCCGCAGGATTTGCTGCATTTGCGGCCACTGCGCTTCCATGTTCGCCGCAAGCCGCAGCTGTGCGCGGCAGCGGTCGAGATTCTGCGTCGGCCGGTCGATCTTGAAATAGACATCACCGTCCAGATAGTCCTTCAAAAAGCGCATGCCAAGTTCAATAGTAATGATCTTCGCGCCGAGCGGCAGGACGTTGATCTCGTTTTCCGTCAGCGCATGCCCGCAGGCATCGAGATATCCCTCCAGATAAGCCCGGTACATATCAAGCCGCAGGAAGACCTTTGACAGATCTGTCTCATCCTCCGCTGCCGAGGACGCGCCGAAGCGCACTGCGTCGCCGAAATCGTAGGCCGACAATCCCGGCATGACAGTATCAAGATCAAGGACGCTTCTGGCGCGGCCCGTTTGTTCGTCAAGCAGGACGTTATTCAGCTTCGTATCATTGTGCGTCACCCGCAGCGGCAGCGCACCGCTGCGCAGCATCCGGCAGAGCGTGCCGAGTTCCTGTTCGCGGGAGAAAATAAATGTAAGCTCCGGCCCGACCGCTCGGACGCGCCCACAAGCGTCGGCCTCCACCGACGCGCGCAGCTGGTTGAGCCGGTCTTCGGTGTCGTGGAAGTGCGGAATCGTTTCATGGAGCGTTGCAGCGGGGAAGTCGGCCAGCGCCTGCTGGAACTTGCCGAAGGCGACCGCCGCCTGATAAAAATCGTTGCAGTCGCGCGGCGCTTCAAGACTGAGGCCGCCGGAGATAAAATCATAGGCTCTCCAGAACTCCCCCTGCGCATCGACGGCGTATTTTCTGCCGTCTTTCGCCGGGCAGAGGCAGATCATCTCCAGTCCAATGTCCTTGCGCGCAATAAAGCGCGAAACAGCATCAATATTCTCGATCAACTCTTCTGGATGCCGAAATGCAACGCGGTTGATGCGCTGGAGCGTATAAACTCTCCCGCTGCTGCAGGTAACACGGAAGGTGCGGTTAATATGACCATTTCCAAACGGTTCGCAGGAGACGGGCGTTCCGTCCAGACAAAACTGCTGTAAGACCTGTTCCATACCTGATCTGACCTTTTCTCTTTGCTGCGTCCCACATGCGGAACGTTCTTTCTATTCTATCCGCTTTGCCCTTGAATTGCAACCTCCAAGACAAAAAACAATAGAAATCCAACCGCAGGCTCCCCAAAAAAGCTCCCCCTTTGGCACAAGGGGCCGATTCCCCCTATCAGGGGGAAATGGCCCGAAGGGCCAATAGGGGTAGGGACGCCGTCAGCGAAGCTGACTGAGGTGGATGCGAACGTTACAAATTTCAGAGCACTTTGAACCTTGCAACCAATCCCCTCCGTCATTTTCTCCGAAAATGCTGCCTCCCCTTGTCGTGCGTCGCACGACAAGGGGAGGCTTGGGGGCTTAGATCTTCTTTTTATCCGGCAAGAGATTTGTCATGCTCTTTAAGCTGATGGCGAGCGTGGATGCGTTGTGCAGAAGGGCTGAGGTCGTCGGCGGCAGGAGTCCGGCCACGCCGAAGACGATCAGGCCGAGATTGAAGCCGACAATGAAGCGGTAATTGCGGTGGATGCGGCCCATGAGGGCTTCGCTGATTTTGCGCAACGTGACAAGTTCAAACAAATCCTCCGACGCGATGGTAATGTCGGCGATCTCCCGCGCAATGGCTGCGCCGGTCGAAATGGCGACACCTGCGTCGGCCTCAGACAGGGCCGGCGAATCGTTTACGCCGTCGCCAATCATGATAACCGTGCGGCCCGCGGCCTTTTCCCGGCGGATGAACGCCGCCTTGTCCTCGGGCAAAACCTCGGCGTAGAATTCGTCAACGCCGACCTCTTCCGCGACGGACGCGGCGGTCCGGCGATTATCGCCGGTCATCATGACGACCTTGCTGATGCCGCAGGCGTGCAGCGCACGGATGGCATCCTTTGCCTCGGCGCGCAGCGGGTCGTAAATACAGATGACAGCTGCAAGTTCGCCCGCGATGCACAGATACAGGTGCGAATACTGTGCGGGCAAGGAATCGAATTTCTCCTGTTCGCCCTCCGGGATGGTGCAGCCCTCGTCCTCAAAGACGAAGTGCGCGCTGCCGATGAGCACCTTTTTGCCCTCGACCATGCTGGAAATGCCGTGCGCGACGACGTATTGCACCTGCGAATGATATTCCTCATGCTTGAGGCCCTGCTTTTTGGCCTCCTCCACAACGGCGTTGGCCATCGAATGCGGGTAATGCTCCTCAAGGCAGGCAGCCAGACGCAGCATTTCCGTCTCCTCATGACCGCCGAAGGGCACAATCTGTGCAACCTTCGGCTCGGCGTAGGTCAGTGTCCCGGTCTTGTCGAACACGACCGTATCCGCCTTCGCCACAGCCTCCAGAAACCGTCCGCCCTTGACAGAAATGTGATAGCTGCTGCTCTCGCGCATGGCCGAGAGCACCGCGATGGGCATGGCCAGCTTCAGCGCGCATGAGAAATCAACCATCAGAACGGCCAGCATCTTCGTCACGTTGCGTGTGACGAGGTACGTCAGCACCGTACCGCCCAGCGTATACGGGACCAGCCGGTCGGCAAGGCGCGAGGCCTTGTCTTCGGCGGTGGATTTGAGTTTTTCTGATTCCTCGATCATGTGCACGATGCGGTCGTACCGGCCTCCGCCGAGTGCCTTTTCCACACACACGACGCATTCGCCCTCTTCTACGACCGTCCCGGCGTAGACATAGCTGCCCTCGCGCTTCGGGGCCGGCATGGACTCGCCGGTGATGGATGCCTGATTGACCGTTGCCTCACCGGAGACGACCTTGCCGTCGAGTGGAATAAGATTGCCTGTACGCACAATCATCCGGTCGCCAGGCTTTACGTCGCCGATGGGCACGAGCAGTTCGGTTTCGCCGGACTGGAGCCACACCTTGTCAACGTTCAGCGCCATTGCACCCGCAAGATCCGCGACAGATTTCTTGTGCGTCCACTCCTCCAGAATTTCACCCAGCCGCAGCATGAACATGACGGAGCCTGCGGTGTCGAAATCGCCGCGCACCATCGAGACAGTCACAGCTGTCGCATCAAGCACGGCGACGGAAAGTTTGCCGTGCAGTAGGGCGCTCAGTCCTGCGCGGATATATTTAACCGAGCGGAACAGTGCGATCGCTGTCCGCACCGGAATCGGCAGAAACAGCCTCGAGAACGCGCGGCGGCAGACAGTAAAAACAAGCTTGTCCTCATACTCGCGGTTGAGCGCACGGGACGTATGCTCCGGCAGGCGGGAAAGCGCCTGTTCCGACGTGAACGAGAACGACGCGAGCGCCCGCACGATATCCATGCGCGGGCAGGTATAGGTGATGACCGCGTCCTGTGTCCGATCGAAGACCTTGACAGACACGACGCCGGCAACGCCCTTCAAATCATATTCCAAAAGATCCGCTTCGCGCAGCGACATACGGCGAAGCGCGAGATGCACGCGCATGCGCCCGGGCGTCTCATGCAAAATGCTACACTTCATATGCTGATTTGTACCTCCGAAAAACAGAAGAGCCGCAAAAACGGCTCTTCCTTTGCATGCTTACGGGTTTACTCCGCGTCCGAAGCGGTATCCTCAATCACCTCGGGCTCAGCCTCAGCTGCGCGGCGGTCGTTGATGGCCTTTGCGTCGGCGTAGACATCATCCGCACCCTCGCGGACGGCCGTCACGGCCTGCATGACGCAGTCCTTGGCGCGCAGGACGGCTGCAGTGGTGTGCGCATAAACGCTTTTTGCTTCCTTGCTGCTGAGGAGCTTCAGACCGGCGGTGCCAAACAGAACGCCTGCCGCGAACAAACCAAGATGTTTCATAAAATGTACCTCCTGTTCTGGATTGCTGCCGCACTCAATGTTAGATACGGCTAACAAAAATTAGACACATTTAATTTTCAGCGAGATAATACCACACATCCCCTGAAAATGCAAGCCCATATCCGTAAAAAAACTATGAATTGTGCGAAAAACGCAGCCCTCGAAAGGGCTGCGTTCTGGTCAGTCAGTCCGCGATCAGCGCGGCCATATCTGCGGCGCTGATCTGATAGACCGCGCCGTCGATTCCGTTTTTCTGCAGCGCATCCAGAACAGCAGTCCGGTCGTACCGGCAGCCGGTAAGCGCACCCGCAATCGTCTCTGCGGAAAGCGTGGAGAAAAAATCTCCCCAGACGGACGCGCTGCGGATCACGCCGCGCTGCACGTCCAGCCGGAACGTGAGTTTGCCGCCTGGGAAGCGGCCTGTGCGTTCAAGATTGAAGCGCGGGTTCTTGCCGTAGATCGCATCCCACGCGGCAAATTTCTCCTGTGCCAGCTGTCGGATGCGCGCATCGTCCTCCGGGGTAACGGCATAGGTATCCGTACTGCCGCGCATCAGATGTCGCACCATACAAGATTTAAATTCCTCAACCGAAAGCTTCCGAGGCAGGTGTTCGGAGATATTCGTCACGCGGTCACGCACGGATTTGATGCTTTTGGAGAGAATTTTATAGGGGTCAACCGTGGTGGACGCGACCATCTGCTCAATGTTCGTGTCATAGAGCAAAGAGCCATGATGCACAATGCAGTCGCCCAGTCGGTACTGCGCGTTGCCGGAAAACTTCTTACCGTCGATCAGAAGATCATTGCGGCCGTTGAAACTGGCATCCGCACCAAGTTCACGCACGGCATCCACGACAGGTCCAATGTACTGGGCAAATTCGATCTGCTGGTCGGGCGAATGCTCGATAAATGTGAATTGCCAGCCGCCGAGATCGGTGTAGATCGTCCCTCCGCCGGACATGCGGCGCACGAGATGAATCCCATGCGCATCGGCATACGGCTTGTTGATCTCCTCGAGAATATTCTGGTACTTGCCGACCATCAGTGTCGGCGTCGTGCGCCAGAAGAGAAAAACCGTGTCGGGCAAGCGCTTTTCGGTGGCAAAATAGTGTTCCAGTCCAAAATTATAGTAAACGTCGGTCGAGCCGGTCTCAATATAAATCATGCACGTCCTCCAGTGCCTCCCACGCGCGGTAGGAACTGCGGGCCAGCGGCGCAGAAGCCACATGCCGGAAACCCTTGCGCAGCGCCAGCTGCTTGTATCGTGCAAAGTCCTCTGGTGTCGCGTAGCGGTCAAGCTTCCAGTGCTTTTCCGACGGCTGGAGATACTGTCCAATGGTCAGAATGTCGCAGCCCGTGGCAAGAATATCGTCCATGAGGACAGAGATCTGCTCGTCCGTCTCGCCAAGGCCGACCATGAAGCCGGTCTTGGTTAAAATCGTCGGGTCTTTTTCTTTTACATAGCGCAGAACGCCCAGCGTCCGGTCATAGCCTGCCTGCGGGCGGACGGCCTTCTGAAGTTCCTTGACCGTCTCAATATTCACATTGAACACATCCGGATGCGCGGCAATGACGATATCGGCAGCCTCATGGCTGCCTTTCATGTCACTCGTCAGCGTCTCGACCGTTGTACCGGGGCACAGCGCGCGGATGGCGCGGACGGTCTTCGCAAAATGCTCCGCGCCGCCGTCCGGCAGATCGTCGCGCGTCGAGCAGGTCAGAACAACATGGCGCAGCCCCAGCTTTTTTGCCGCCTGCGCAACATTTTCCGGCTCGTCCGGGTCAGGGGGCAGCGGCTTGCCGCAGGTAACGTTGCAGAAACGGCAATTTCTAGTGCAAATATCACCCAGAATCATAAACGTGGCGGTGTGCTTCTGGTAGCATTCACCGAGATTCGGACAGTTTGCCGCTTTGCAGACCGTGTTCAGCTTCAGATCGCGCATCAGTTCCGCGACCTCGTTCACAGCCTGTTGGTTGTAGCGGACGCGCAGCCATTCGGGTTTCCGTTCCATTATGCTCTCCCGCCTTTACTTTGTTTCGAGAATTGCGACCGGAGCCAGCGCGTCAACGGTGTCGCCTTCCTCGCACAGCTGCCGGCGCAGGATACCGTCCTCCGTGGCTTCGATCTGATTGACAACCTTATCCGTCTCGATCTCATACAGGGCGTCGCCCTTGTGGATCTCATCGCCCTCGTCCTTGAGCCATGCGCACAGGACGCCGCTCTTCATCTCGGGCTGCAATTTCGGCATAACAAGCTGCTTTTCCATATTTTCAAACGCTCCTTTTCGTTACATCAGACAATCCAATAGTTCTTCCGCCTGTTCGCCCGCAAGCGTCCGGCAGAGGTCCAGAAACAGCGCTGGGTCAAGCCGCGCGCCGTTCAGCATAGCGCTCGCCGCCTGTGCATCGAGCACGTCAGAGCGCACCTCCGCACTGCGCAGCAGACCGTGCTTGGCCTCATAGCGTACAAAAATCGGCTTTCCCGCAAATTCGGCAGTCTTCTCATAGGTAAAAGCCGGAGTCTTCCCCCATGTCCAGTCCCATGAATGATAGGTTCCATCCGCCAGCTGCCGCACCTCAGCCAGCTGCTGCTCCGTCAGCCGGATACACGCCGAGCCGGGCGTCAGCAGCTGCTCGGCCAGCCGTCTTGCAAACGTGACGATCTCACAGTCGTCTTTCAGATAGGGCCGCAGATTTGTGACTGTGCAGATGGCCGATTCCGTGCCCTTCGAGCAGAACGCATCGTTTTTCCTGCCGGTCGTGATCTCGTCGAGCAGCGACAGATCAGAATCAAACAGCAATGTCCCGTGGTGCAGGACGCGGCCGCCCGCGATCTTCTGCGCACTGCCGGAGATCTTTTTTCCGTCCACGGCGATATCGCAGGTGCGGTTTTTCTGCGCCGGGATACCAAGGGCATTCAGTGCCCGGATGACCGGCTCCAGGCAGCGGTCGTAGTCAAGCGGCCCCGTCTGGTCGGATATGAGCGTATAGTTGAGGTTTCCAAGGTCATGGTAGACTGTCCCGCCGCCGGACATGCGGCGCACGACGGGAATCCCCCTGTCCAAAAGCGCGCGCACATGCACCTCGCGGCAGATATTCTGATAGCACCCGACGACGACCGCAGGCCGGTTACGCCACAGCAACAGCACGTCCCCCTCGCGGTAAGTGCGGAACACATAGTCCTCAAACGCCTGATTAAAAAACGGGTCATGTGATGTTGTTTCAATTTGAATCATGCGGAAATCCTTCCGTTTCTGATTTCTTTTCTTATCTTATCACAGCTATCCACAAAAAACAACAAAAAAGCTGAAGCTGCCTCTGCCGACTTTCCTTGGAAGCGTGACGCCTTGGGTACAGGATAATCAGTCAGATCACATACTCATCCGCCGCATCGGCGGTGGTCAGGCTGGAGAGAGGGACGGCATCAAGGCAGGCGGCAATTCTCTCGTCGAGTTGGTTCCAGACAGCGGACAGGCCGGAGGACACTTCGCAGCGCGTAAGCTGCGCGTTCGCGCCGAGGCAGGACAAAGAACCGTCCGCCGCGCGGATGATCTCGCCGACAGAATAATCGGACGGCTCGCGCGTCAGGCGGTAGCCGCCGCCTTTGCCGTGCGTTCCTTCGACCAGTCCCTGCTCCGTCAGCGTGCGCAGGATGCGCTCAAGATATTTCTGCGACAGTTCCTGCCGCTCGGCAATCTGCCGCACAGGGACGAAGCCGCCGCGATGCTCCGCCAGATCCAGCAGAATCAGAACGGCATAGCGGCCCATGGATGAAATCAGCATGCGGCATCCTCCCTTGCAATGATGCCGCCGCCAAGAACCGTATCGCCGTCATAGAGCACGGCGGACTGGCCCGGCGTGATGGCGCGCAGCGGCTCGTCGAAGACGAGGCGCACACCGTGTGCCCCTGCCGGATAGACCGTGCAGGGCTGCTCCGGCTGACGGTAGCGCGTTTTCGCGCTGCACCGGAACGGAAGCGCGGGTGCTTCACCGGAGATCCAGTGCATGCCGGGAACGAAGCACGCTCTTGTAAACAGCGCCTCGTTCGGGCCGACGACGACGGCGTTCTGCTCCGGAAGAATCCTCACGACATAAATCTTGCCGTCTGACGGCATACGAAGCCCGCGGCGCTGACCGACGGTGTAGTGGATAATGCCGCGGTGCGTGCCGATAACATTGCCGTTCAGGTCAAGGAATGGCCCCGGCTCCGGCGTTTTGCCGGTACGGTTTTCAATGACCTTTGCGTAATCGCCGTCCGGGACAAAGCAGATGTCCTGACTGTCGTGCTTGCGGGCGTTGATAAGCCCGGCCTCGGCCGCAATTTTGCGCGCCTCGGTCTTGCGCAGTGTACCGAGCGGAAACTTGACTCGCGCAAGCGTCTCCTGCGTCAGATCGTAGAGCACATAACTCTGATCCTTTGTCTCATCAAGGGCCTTTTTGAGAACATACTTCCCCCCTGCCCGCTCGATGCGGGCATAGTGCCCAGTGGCAATATAACGGCAGTCCATGATATCGGCGCGCTCGAACAGCTTGTCGAATTTCAGATAGCGGTTGCAGTCAATACAGGGATTCGGCGTGATGCCGTGCTCGTAGGCGTTTACGAACCGGTCGATCACACACTCGGCGAACTTGTCCTTGAGATTGAAGACGTAATACGGCATGCCGAGGCGGTAGGCCACGCTGCGCGCGTCCTCTACATCGTCAAGTGAGCAGCAGGTGTTTGCTTTCGGAATGCCTGCGTCCTCATTGTCATAAAGCTTCATCGTGCAGCCGATGCACGAAAAGCCCGCATCCGTCAGCAGCTTGGCTGCAACGGAGGAATCCACGCCGCCGGACATGGCGACCAATACCTTTTCAGTTTCCATTGGCAGCCGGGGACGCCTGCATGGCGTTGATCGTTCGTTCCATCAATTCGTCAAGGCTCCAACCGAGCATATCCGCACCGCGTTCGATAACCTCGCGCGAGCAGCCGGCGGCAAATTTCTTGTCCTTGAACTTCTTTTTGAGTGACTTAAGCTGCAGATCCTGCACGCTTTTCGTCGGCAGCATGCGCACGACCGCGCCGATAAGGCCGGTCAGTTCATCCGTGGCATAGAGCACCTTTTCCATCTGGTGCTCCGGCTGCACGTCAACGGTGAGCAGATAGCCGTGGCTGACGACTGCATGCACAAGGCGCTCGTCCATGCCCTTTTCGCGCAGGATTTCCGCCTCCTTTGTGCAGTGCTGGTCGGGATACTGCTCGAAATCCAAATCGTGCAGAATGCCGACGGTCTGCCAGAAGTCCGCCTCATCGTCATAGCCGAGTTCGACGGCAAAATACCGCATTACATCGCCCACGATGCGCGCGTGCAGGCGATGAAACTCGCCTTCATTATATTCGCACAGCAGGTCCCATGCCTGCTCTCTGGTCGGAATCATAGTTCTGCCTCCTGATCGTCCAGTTTTATTTGATAATTATAGCACAGATCGACACCGGTGTACAGGGAAAGTGTTTGATGCGGCGCGGCATCATGCGAAAACCTCCCTTTGCCACAGCCTGAACTGCGAAAAAGGGAGGTAGTATTTGCGCAGGCAAATATCGAGCAGGGTTTGTAGCGGCGAAGCACTCTGCTTCACCTCTTACCGACGCGCAGATAACCTTGCAGCTGCGCCTACTAACCGCATTCGGTCTTCGCCCAGATTGATGTCGCTGCCTTACAGATATGGCCGCATGTCCTTGACAAGCTGGTCCTCCAGCCGGATGAGGGACTGGGCAAGACCGCGCGCATCTTCATCCGCTGTGGGATACTGGTTGCAGTAGCGGGCAAGCGACTTGATGCCCATGGAGCAGCCGGTCGAGATGAGGTCGGCAGTCGTCGCGTCGCCGGGCTTCATGGAAAGCATCGCCTGCGTCTTCAGATACGACATAGCGCGCGCCGCCGGGTCTGCACGCTTCGGCTCCTTGCCCTGATGGCGCAGCCGATCCTCTGCCTGCGCGGCAAGCTGCTCGTGCTGGCGTTTGCTGTCAAGCAGACGCTTTTGCAGCGGGCCTTCCGCGCTGTTTTTCAGCACATCCTCCAACGAACGGATGGCCATATCCGTCCCTGCCGCGCACTCTGACAGCAAATGCAGGGTGTCTTCGTTCATATTGCATCTCCTCCTTCTGCAAGTATTGTGTTCCAAAACGAGAAAAAGTATGATACAATAAAATATCAGATGACGCAAAAGGGGGCGCTGCTATGCGTATGGAACGGACAGTCCGCGAGATCGCGGGCGATTACGCCGTGCTGGAAAACGAGACAGGCGGCACGACAGAGGTTGCGCTGGCGCTGCTGCCGGACGGTATTGCCGAGGGCACGGTGCTGATTTTTGAAAATTTTGAATACCATATAAAGGAGAGTACGCCATGATTCGTCATATCGTCATGTGGAAATTCCGCGAAGGAGAAGAGGAGAACCGCGAACAATTCCTGTCCGGCCTGCAGGCGCTGGACGGCGTGATCCCGGAGATCCGCCATATGGAAATTCACCGCAGCTGCAAGCCCGGCAACCCCTACGATGCCTGCCTGATCGCCGATTTTGACGATCTGGAAGCGCTGTCCCGCTACAAAAATGACCCGCGCCATGTCGCCGTGTCTACACTCTGCAAATCCATCCGCGAATCGCGCGGCGCGATTGATTACGAACTGTAAATCCTGCACACAGGCTTATTTTTTCAGGAGGAAGCTTCATGAAAACCGAACATATTCAGAAGCAGCTGGATTTTTTCGTCCGCGACAAGGCGCACCACGCCTACCGCAAGCCCGCCGAAGACGTGCACGCGCTGGCCGCAGAATTTGCAGCGCAGGGACTCGACGATATGCAGCGCTCTGTTGCGCGGCTTCGCTATGTACTGGCGCAGGAGACGCCCGTCGTTTTCCCGGACGAGCGCATCACGCTGCTGCGCACCGTGCGCACCATCCCGGAGATTCACACGGAAGAAGAGGACAAGCGCCTGCACGAGACGCACGCATTCCACGAAAATGGCCGCGTATTCAACATGTGCCCCGACTACGGCATGCTGATGGCGGACGGCTTTACGAAAAAGGCAGAAAAAATCCGCGCGCAGCTGGAACAGGCGAAAACAGCGGAGCAGAAGGAATCTCTGCAGGCTATGCTGGACGTGCTTTCCATCGTGACGGACTTCGCCGCGCGCTACCGTGAGGAGGCTCTGCGCGTGGGCAATCTGACCGTTGCGGACACGCTTTCCAAAATTCCCGCGAACGCGCCCAAAACGCTTCTTGAGGCGCTGCAGTTCCTGCGCCTGCTGCACTACGCCATGTGGTGCAACGGCAACTATCACAATACCATCGGCCGCATCGACCAGTTCCTGTACCCCTATTACCGGCACGATCTGGATGCGGGGCTTCTGACAAAAGACGAAGCACTCGAGCAGCTTGAAGAGTTTTTCATCTCCTGTAACCGTGACAGCGATCTTTACATCGGCATCCAGCAGGGCGACAATGGGCAGACGATCGTATTGGGCGGCTCGAACGAGGACGGCACCGATGCGTATAACGACCTGTCCGAATTGTGCCTGATCGCCAGCCGCGACCTGTGCCTCATTGACCCGAAGGTCAACCTGCGCGTGCACAAAAACACGCCGCTGTCCGTCTACGAGCTTGCCACGACGCTCACGCAGAAGGGGCTCGGCTTCCCGCAGTATACGAACGACGAGATCGTCATTCCCGCGCTGCTGCGCTGGGGCTATGAGAAAAAGGACGCATACAACTACACGCTGGCCGCCTGCTGGGAAATTCTTGTGACGGGCTATATGGATCTTGTCAACTGGGACAGCCTGAACTTCCTTAAAACCGTGCAGGACGCCTGCGAACATCTGCCGGAATGCAAAACATACGAAGACTTCGCGGCGTTTGTAAAGCAGAATATTGAGGCGCAGGCCGAGGCGCTCATGGCGGAGACGAAAAACGTCTACAAGGAACCTTCCCCCCTCGTCAGCCTCATGTGCCCGGACTGCCTCGAAAAGATGCGCGATATCTCGAAGCCCGGCAAATATAATAACTACGGCTTCCACGGCGACGGCCTTGCAACAGCCGCCGATTCCATGGCCGCTGTCCGCAAATATGTCTACGACGAAAAGACCTTCACGCCGGATAAAATGCTTGCCATGCTGCATGCCAATTTCAAGGGCTATGAGCGGGAGCAGAACATGCTCCGCTATGAGGGCCCGAAGTTCGGCAACGACGACGATTACGTCGATTCCATTGCCGTGCAGCTGCTCGACTGGTACGCCGACGCGCTGGAGGGCAGAAAAAACGACCGCGGCGGATGCTTCCGTGCAGGTACCGCCTCGGCCATGTATTACATCTGGCACTCGAAGGACGCGCCTGCCTCTCCCGATGGCCGCAGCGCACACGAGGCACTGCCCTGCAACTATTCTCCTTCCCTCTTCGCCCGCTGCGAAGGTCCGATCTCCATCATCAAATCCTTTGCCAAGCCGCACCTGACGCGCGTGGCCAACGGCGGCCCGCTGACCGTCGAACTGTCTGACACCATGTTCCGTAATGAGGACGCCATCCGCAAATGCGCCATGTTCGTCAAGAGCTTCATGGACATGGGCGGCCATCAGATGCAGATCAACGCCGTCAACCGCGACAGGCTCCTCGACGCACAGAAGCACCCGGAAAATTACCGCAATCTGATCGTGCGCGTCTGGGGCTGGAGCGGCTACTTCGTCGAGCTGAACGAGGTCTATCAGAACCACATCATCAAGCGCTCGGAAATGAGCCTGTAACATCGAAAGAAAGGAAGCATCACTATGCTGGAAGCACTGAAAGAACAGGTATTGAAGGCCAATCTGGCCCTGCCGAAGCACGATCTTGTCACCTTCACCTGGGGCAACGTCTCCGCCATTGACCGTGAAAGTGGCTTGATCGCCATCAAGCCGTCGGGTGTGGAATACGACGAAATGACCGCCGACGACATCGTCCTTGTGAGTCTGGAAACCGGCGAGCGTGTCGAAGGCCGTCTCAAGCCCTCATCCGACACACCGACGCATGTAGAACTCTATCGGGCGTTCCCGTCCATCGGCGGCATCGTCCACACACACAGCCGCTGGGCGACCAGCTTTGCGCAGGCCGGTGTCGGCATCGACGCCATGGGCACCACGCAGGGCGACTATTTCTACGGCCAGATCCCCTGCACCCGCAGCATGACGCCGGAGGAGATCAAGGACGCGTATGAAAAGAACACCGGCCTTGTCATCATCGAGGAATTCAAGCGCCGCGGCATCGACCCGGCACAGGTTCCCGCCGTGCTCGTCCACAACCACGGCCCGTTCACCTGGGGCAAGGACGCGGACGAGGCGGTCTACCACGCCGTTGTGCTTGAAGAGGTCGCGTTTATGAACTTCCACGCCAAACTGCTGAACCCCGCCGCAGGCCCCATGCCGCAGGTGCTGCTCGACAAGCATTACCTGCGCAAGCACGGCGCGAACGCCTATTATGGACAGGGCTGAGGCGCAGAAGGCGCTGCAGGCCTGCATCGCAGATGAGCAGACCTATCAGTTCACGAGCTTTTCCCACCGCGACGCGTGGGAGCTTGGCCATGCGCTGGTGGACGCGTGCGAGAAGATGGGCGCGCCGCTCGCCGTGGAGATCGAGATCAATCATGTGATTGTCTTCCGCTATTTCCCGGACGGCACGGGCGCATATCACGAGCAGTGGCTGCGGCGCAAGCGGAATCTTGTGAATCTGCTTGAAAAAAGTTCCCAACGCGCCTATTACGAACTGGAAGCAAGCCACGCAGATCAGGAGCATGACTGGCATCTGCCCCGCAGCGACTATGCTGCCTGCAGCGGCGCGTTCCCCATCCGCATCTGGGACGGAAGCGTGATCGGCGTCGCCGCCGTCTCAGGTCTTCCCGACCCGGGAGATCAGATTGCACTTCTGAACGGTCTGCGCGCCTATTTTGAGGCCCATCCATAAACCGCCGCGGCGCCCCCGCCCGGGGCGCCGCATTGGTTATGCGAAAACGCTCTTGGTAATGCGCAGGAATGTACGGCACGAAGTGATCTGGTGCGGAAAGGCAAGCTGCCGGAAAAGGATGTGAAATTAGAATGCCTCTTGAAATTGTCCGCAATGACATTACAAAAATGAATGTGGACGCTATCGTCAACGCAGCAAACGAAACGCTTCTGGGCGGCGGCGGTGTAGATGGCTGCATCCACCGTGCGGCAGGGCCGGAACTGCTGGCCGCGTGCCGGCGGCTCGGCGGCTGCAGGGTCGGAGATGCTAAAATCACCGGAGCGTACCGCTTGCCCTGCAGCTATGTGATCCACACGGTTGGCCCCGTGTGGAACGGCGGCAGCTGCGGCGAACGGGAACAGCTTGCTTCCTGTTACCGGACGAGCCTTGCGCTGGCGAAGGAATCCGGCTGCAAAACTGTGGCGTTCCCGCTGATCGCCTCCGGTGTCTATGGCTATCCAAAGGATCAGGCACTGCGCGTGGCGGTAGACACCATCGGGGAGTTTCTGCTGCAAAACGATATGACGGTCTATCTTGTTATTTTCGACCGCAAGGCTTACCAGATCGGCAGCAAGCTGTTTGCAGCCATTGCCGAATACATCGACGACCATTATGTAGACGCGCACACCGACTTTATCCGCTCACGTCCGTGTCCGACTTTTCCCGCAGGCCGGACAATGGCCCCCTGCACGGCTCCCGCGCCGGAGTTCCACGCGGCTTCCACATCTATCCGCAGTCTGGATGATCTGCTGATCCATCTGGACGCAGGCTTCTCAGAGACATTGCTGCACCTCATCGACCGCAGTGGTCAGAAGGACTCCGAGATTTATAAGAAAGCCAATGTAGACCGCAAGCTGTTTTCCAAGATCCGCAACAATCCAGACTATAAGCCCTCCAAGGCTACGGCGATTGCCTTTGCCATCGCGCTGGAACTGAATCTGGATGAAACCCGTGACCTCATCGCCCGCGCGGGCTACGCTCTCAGTGCCAGCAGCAAGTTTGATGTTATCATTGAGTATTTCATCAAGCAGAAGCAGTACGATATTTTTGAGATCAACGAAGCATTGTTTGCTTTTGAGCAGAATTTGCTGGGCGTGTAAAAATTGTCGCTTTCCAAGCGACCAAACCCTCCTCCTGATTCGCTACAATGACAGCGTAATCAAACACAGGAGGGTTTTTATTATGACAGAACTGGTTTTTATTTTGGATCGCAGCGGGTCTATGGCAGGGCTGGAGGCAGACACCATCGGCGGCTTTAACTCCATGATCGCCAAGCAGAAGAAGGAATCGGGCGAAGCGCTGGTTTCCACGATTCTCTTCAGCAACGACAGCGTTGTCATTCACGACCGGCTGCCGCTCAGCGAGGTGCCGCCCATGACGGAGAAGGAGTACTTCACCCGCGGCTGCACAGCGCTGCTTGACGCGGTGGGCGGGGCCATCCATCATATCGGCAATATCCACAAGTACGCCCGTCGGGAAGATGTGCCGGAAAAGACGCTGTTCATCATCACCACTGACGGCTGCGAAAACGCCAGCCACCGCTACAGCTATGAGACGGTACACAGAATGATTGAGCGGCAGAAAACAAAATACGGCTGGGAGTTCCTGTTTCTCGGTGCAAACATTGACGCGGCAAAGGAAGCGGCCCGCTTCGGCATCGCCGCTGAGCGTGCAGTAAACTATAAATGCGACGAGATGGGCACAGGGCTCAACTACGATGTGATCAGCGAAGCGATCTGCACCGTTCGCGCCAAAAAAACACTCGGCGCTGGCTGGAAACGCCGCATCGATGCGGATGTGCAGAAGCGCGGGCGGTAACGAGAGTATCCAGAGCAATTTGGGACAATCAATGTCCCTATAAAAGTACATTTGTCATCCGCATATTGACATGAAATCGCTTTTTTGTTACCATAGCGTCAGATGATATGGAGCGCGTATGCCCCTGTCAGCTGACGCTATGCACAATTATGGCCCCAGACGGGGTATATTGTTTGGAAAGCAGTTAGTTTTATCTAACTACCTGCTTGCAGCCGCAGGTTAGAGCGGTTTAACAGCATTTCGGAGGTGTGAACCATGCAGATTTTGGAGCACGGCCAGGAGCAGGAACAGACGCTGCTGTTTTTTCCCTGCACAGCGGAACCCGTTTGGGCATTCCCTCCGGAACGTTTTACCCTTCCCGGACATGACCCCGTGAAGGAGTATGACACCATGGAAGTGTATCTCAAAACCTACTCCGACCGGACGATCCACAATGTGTTCTGGTCGGGCAACAATTACGCCCTGCCGCAGCCGCGTCATATTGTGGCTGTCTCCCCCGGCGAGGTGCCGTGGAACGACGAAGAAAAGGCGCGGATGCAAGCGCTGAACGACAAGGACGTTTCCATTGATTATGCCTTTATGGTGACGGTTGAAAAATTCATGCGGCACGGTGTAGAAAACGTGCCGGATTACATGATCTCCGGCTCGCGCGGCGATTTTACCGGTGCGGGCGATATTCACTTCTTCTATTCTGCGGACGAAGTGCTTTACGGCGCGCTGCCTGATTTTGAAGCGGCGTGCAGGCGCGCGAAGGTCCCCTATACGGCATTTGCCCGGCCAAAGATGGTACACTGCTACTGCATGCTGCCGATTTTCCGGGAGGCGAAGGAGGATTTTGCAAAAATCGCGGAGATTCTGAAGCAATAAAGGAGCAAACAGAATGAAAGACAGTGAATTACAATTTGACCGCACCTGCCATGTGCTGTATTCCAAGCCGTGCAAGAAGGAGATTCTTGCAAAGATCGCGCTGCATTATCCGGAAGCAGAGCGGGAGGCGGCGTGGGAAAAGGTGCAGCGGCAGTATGTGGAATTTCTCTCTGACTGGCGCACCGACCTCGGCGGCAAACAAAATTTTCACAACGGCGCAGGCGGAACCTATGACTGCATTGCGATTATGAGTTATTATGTGGCCTGCAAAGCCGTCACATCGTTCCGCGAGATTGAGGAGATGGAAGAAGACCTGATTCTCCCCTCTTTCCGCAAGCTGAAATTCGCAGACTGCAACAAGCCGTTTTTCAGGAAGCTGATGTATAAAGCATTTCTGCGGGCAAAGTCGGCCTGTGACAAATGGCACGACTATGAGATGGACGTCGCACCTCTCGACCCGGACAAGCCGATCTACTACGAATTCACAGCCTGCCCGGCGGCGGAGTTTGCCATCAAGCACGATCTTACCGACATCATGCCCGCCCTGTGCAACGTGGATTTTGCGTCCATGGAGTTGATCCACGCAAAACTGGTGCGCACCACCACCTGTGCGAACGGCTGCAAATGCGACTATACGATCTGCGGCGACAAAGACCCGTATCTGAACAATCATCCCGAATACCGCGACGAGGCAGGATACAGAAGGAACAAATAGGCCCGGAGGCAGCTATATGCAGACATTTCTCGGAATTTTAATCCCGTTTCTCGGAACGACGGCCGGTGCGGCCTGTGTGTTCTTCATGAAAAAATCGCTCGGTGATCTGGTTCAACGCTCCCTTGCGGGCTTTGCCGCAGGCGTAATGGTGGCCGCCTCAATCTGGAGCCTGTTGATTCCGGCGATCGAGCAATCCGCAGCAATGGGAACGTTTGCTTTCTTCCCGGCACTCCTCGGCTTCTGGCTTGGCGTGCTGTTTCTGCTTGCGCTTGACCATCTGATTCCGCATCTGCATGTCGGCAGTGAGCAGGCAGAGGGCCCCAAAAGCAGGCTTGCACGCACGACCATGATGGTGCTGGCCGTCACGCTGCACAACATCCCGGAAGGCATGGCGGTCGGCGTAATGTACGCGGGTTTTCTTGCGGGAAGCACGCAAATCACAGCAGCAAGCGCACTTGCCTTATCGATTGGAATTGCGATTCAGAACTTCCCGGAGGGCGCGATCATCTCCATGCCGCTTCGCGCCGAGGGTCAAAGGAAGGGTAACGCCTTTCTCGGCGGCGTGCTTTCCGGCGTTGTAGAGCCGATTGGTGCCGTACTGACAATCATTGCTACCCAGTTCATTGTTCCCGCGCTGCCATATCTGCTGAGTTTTGCTGCCGGCGCCATGCTTTATGTGGTCGTAGAAGAATTGATTCCCGTAATGTCACAGGGGCAGCATTCCAATCTCGGCACGGTATTCTTTGCCGCCGGGTTCAGCATTATGATGGTTTTAGACGTGGCCTTGGGATAACAACATGGGAAAAGAGAGGTTTTTGACATGAAAAGAGTTTATGCAAACTCCCAATACGCAAAGCCGTGTGAGCGGTATTGCCGGGAGGTTTACCCGGATGAAGCCGAACAGATCTTCAAAAAAGCCGAGGCGTATTATCTCAAGTTCATGAAAGATATGCCCGACCTCGGCGAAAACATGATGGCGAAGAATATGCTGGACTGGTTTACGATCCTCGCCTTTTATGAGGCAAGTGACCATCGCATGGATGGTGAAACGCTGCTTGAAATCAAGCGCCGTTCGGTTGAAAAGATGAAGTTCCTTGGAAAGCTTATAGACGGGAATAAACAGAAATGGCCGTACTGTGACTATTTTATTACAGGAAATAACGAGTGATAGATTGATGCCATCGATGAGACTTATGTATTCTGCATAAGCGGATGAAGTAGGAAATGGTGCTGCGATTGCTGCACCGCTATCAAGAAACAAAATTAGAATTTATGAGGGTTTGGTATGAAGCGGCTATACTTACTCGGCGGAACAATGGGAGTCGGCAAAACAACGGTAAGCCAGCAGTTGAAACAGGATTTGCCAAACAGCGTTTTTCTCGACGGCGATTGGTGTTGGGATGCCGACCCGTTCCAGGTTACAGAAGAAACAAAATCCATGGTCATACGCAACATCTGCTATTTACTGAACAGTTTTCTCCACTGTACCGCCTATGAGAATATCATCTTCTGTTGGGTCATGCACGAGCAATCCATTCTTGATGCAATCACCAATCGTCTGGACACAGATAATTGCAAAGTCACGAAAATTTCTCTGACAGCTGACGAGATAAATTTGAGAAATCGGTTAGCCTCCGATATCACCCGCGGAATCCGCACTGCCGATATTATCGACAGAAGCGTCGCAAGAATCAACCTGTATTCTCTGCTTGACACCGTAAAGATCGACACAAGCAATAAGACCGTCTGTGAAATTGCAAATGAAATCATAGCGCTTTGAGCCTGACAATTTTTCAGCAACTATGCAATTCAAATTCTGTTTTTTCCGGAAGAAACTCTGCGCGGCTGCGATTGTGTTTTGGCGCCTGTTTTGTTATTATGAAACAAATCTTGCTAATGTTTGTCAAGAACTTTTTTCTGGAAGTTGCACAGAAAAAAGGGCGTACTAAATGAACCCACCAGATTGCGGGCTTTGAAAAAATGATGTAGAATTAAAGTGGTTTACTTGTAGAGCTCCATTGCTCTGGCGTAGTAGATCCGGAGGAACTTGTTCACGCCAGCCATCTTGGCTACGTTGAAAGGCTTCCCTTCCTGCTCTTTTTTGAGCATAAAGAGGTACACAGGGTCGTCTTGAGGTTTTGTCAGTTTAAGGGCCTGCATTACCTCGTAACAAGCCTTCCGGAGGGTAGAGCTGCCACGTTTTGAAATGTGGTGGTTTCTGCTCTCGAATTGTCCGGATTGATATGGAGGGGCATCGTTGCCGGCATAGGAGTTCAATGCCTTACCGCTGTGAAAGCGATGGACATCACCGATCTCGGCAAGGATAATCGGTCCGAGGCGGTCACCAACGCCGTGCATTGCTCGGAGTACCTTGTATTCCGGAATTGTCTCGGCGATGTTTCTCATCTGAGAAATGATTTCGTCGGCAGCATTTTGTGTTGCGGAAAGCAGGTCAACGCATTGATTTTGTGAGAGCCAAATGTAAGGGTCTTCGCCGCGGGTGGTAATGCTGTCAACAGCGAGTTCGTAGATACTAAGTCCCTTGCTGGATGCACTGCGTTCTGAAGCCTTTTTCGCCAAGACGTCATAGGATGCCAGGAAGCGCGCCTTTCCAATTCTTTGAATCTCATCAAAGGACTTGAATCGTTTGATAAAGAGCAGCAGAGCGCATTTTTCAGGGTTTCTGCTGTTCAGTGGCAGTATTCTTGTGATCCCAGGCATCGTCTGATCCAGCAGAGCTATGAGCTGAACTTTCAGTTTCGCGACATAAGTGATTCGTTGGCTGTACTGACGGGAAAGAAATTTCAAGTCCTCATACTTTTGCTCCATTGAGCTATACGGTACGAGTTTATAAGATTTTTCAAGTGCATAGGCTGCTATCCGAAGCGCGTCCTTCTTGTCCGTCTTCGCCTTATGAATCTCGACATCCCCGTATTTTTTCATCTGGTATGGATTGACAATGCAAACGGGAAACCCTTCGTCTTGAAGCTTCTTGAGCACCGGATAATGGTAGTGGCCAGTGTACTCCATGAGGATGGTCGTGGGTTCTCCAAGTCCCTTCAGATAGGTCACGAAAGCTTCCATCTCCGGCTGCGTATGAGCCATTGTGAATGGACTTGCCAGAACGGTACCGTCTGAATCAATTACCGCAACGGTGCTTTTGGCTTTGGATATGTCGATTCCAACTGCGATCATGAAACTCCTCCTTCGTAAATTGAGATACGATTGGTTCCAGCACTTCAAGATTCAATCAGATTAGTCCGTGAAACGGGAGCAGTGATTTGTCCCAACTTGCTGAATCGAATGCAGAATGATGAAGGCTGGCTGACACATTTGTTTGCGGGCGTGGAGTCCCAATCGGAAATTCCGTCAGCCAATCACCTTCATCTTAAAGGAAAAGCGAAGGCTGTAACACCCTCGCTTATATATTACTAATTGGGATTTGTTGCTCCATACGCCCTTGACAATAGTCCTTACAATATACTATAATAATATTTACAAATACTATTTGTAAGTGGGGGACTTATGGAAAACAATCATTTTAACGTTGCGTGGGCGAAAAGCACTGCTCTATATACAAAAGCAGCTTCGGTACTTGGCGTCGGATACCCGGAAATGATGGTGCTGTATGCGCTGGAATCCATGGGAGAACTGACGCAAAAGCAGATCGCAGAGAATTTCGGTATGCAAAAACAGACGGTTCATACGGTCGTGAGCGCACTTCAAAAGAAGGGCTATTTACTGTTGGAGGCCAGCGAGGGCGATAAACGTGAGAAGCGGATCGTCTTGACTGAAAGCGGACAGGTATACGCCCACAGAATGATTGCGCCTTTACGAAAAGCCGAGGAGAAGGTTTATAGAACAATCGGGAACGAACGGCTCCAAGCCATGTGTGAAATTCTTGACCTTTTCAATCTTCTCTTTGAAAGAGAGCTGAGCGGAGGTCTGGGCAGTGAATAACAAGCGGACTTTCTTTCAGTATGTGATTCCGTCCGTGTTATCCTTTGCGCTTTCCGGGGTGTATGCCATCGTTGACGGTTTCTTTGTAGGCAACTCAATCGGGGATGCCGGACTTTCCACAATCAACATTGCATATCCCATCACGGCGGTCCTGCAATCCGTAGGGACAGGAATCGGAATGGGTGGTTCAGTCAAATACTCCATTCTGAAAGCAGCAGGAAATGAGAAAAAAGCACGGGAGTTCGTTGCCGGTGCAACATGGCTGATGCTTCTTTTCAGCGCTGTCCTGACTGTCACCGTTTTCTTCACTTCAGAGAAAATCCTTTCTGCCCTTGGTGCATCGGGCGAGTTGCTTACTCTGGGAAATGAGTATATCAAGGTAATTGCCCTTGGAGCGATTTTACAGGTGTTCGGCACCGGACTGGTTCCGTTTATGCGTAATTACGGCGGTTCTTTGTGGGCAATGATCGCTATGATCTGCGGCTTTGCTACCAATATTGCTCTTGACTATACTTTTGTGTGGGTTCTTGGACGGGGCATGTACGGTGCGGCATTGGCGACCATTATTGGGCAGGGAGTTACCATGGCGGTTGCACTCGTGTATTGCGCCATCAAAAAGAACCTCACTCTGAAAATCGCTCCTGTTGATACCCCGAAAACGGCATTTCAGATATTAAAAATCGGACTTGCTCCATTTGGCTTGACCCTTGCCCCAAATATCTCTCTTGTGATCATCAACCGATTTTCGGTTTCTTATGACGGACAGGAGGCTATCGCCACCTATGCCTGTATCTCCTATATCATCTGCATTGTTTATCTTCTTTTGCAGGGTGTCGGTGATGGTAGCCAGCCGCTCATGAGTCAGTTCTACGGAGCAGGCGAAGAAAAATCGCTCAAACAAACCAAAACGCTGGCGTATGAATTTTCCATGGTTTTGGCGGTAATCAGTGCGATTCTGATTTACCTGCTCCGTGGAAAGATTGGACTACTGTTCGGTTCATCAGCCGAGGTAAACGCAGGGGTCATAAAGGTCATGCCGATCTTCCTTGTGTCGGTTCCGTTTGACGCCATCACACGAGTTTCCACGGCGGCTTTCTACGCAACCGAAAAAAGTGTGCTGTCCTATGTTCTGACATTTATCGAACCCATCATCATGCTGGTGTTGATGCTGATGCTGCCGCCGGTGTTTGGCGGTCAAATCATGATTTGGTGGAGCGCCGTATTTGCAAAGGTCATTACCGCATCAGTAAGCATTGTGCTGTCCGTTAGATATAGCGCACAAAGAAATCGATAACTTCCAGTTTGTCGAATCCGCAGCGCAAATCCTGCGCCGCAATAATCAAAGAATAACTTTTTGAAAAAATCGAACAATTTACATAGGAAACCCGCTGAAATCTTATGATTTCAGCGGGTTTCCTGGTCCGAGTGACTGGTTTCGAACCAGCGGCCTCGTGGTCCCAAAGGGATGCTGAACACTTTTTCTAATTGTTTATAGCGGTTTTTAGGCATTTTTAATTTGTTTTACTTACTCTTTGACGCTCTTATCTCCGCTGTTTCCGGGTGTTCCAGCGCTGTCTGTGGTAATCTATGTGGTCAAAACGCTTCCCGCCCGATTTCCGGTGAAAGTTCACCGGTGCCGGACGGGAAGCGTTTCTCATTGCTGTTGGCTGCATTGTAACTCTGAGCAGGCGGTTATGCAAGTGGTTTTCTGCGCAGACAGCAGCTCAAAGGTTGAGCCGCTATAGACAAAGAATAGCATCACGCATTTACCTTCTGGAGATAGAACTCACTCTCCGCAACTCGCGTCACAAAATCATACTCCAGCCGCGTTGCCTTTGAGGGCGAAATATTGTAGCGCTTAAACACCGAGCGAAAATATGCAAAGAACTCCCTGTCTTCCGCTGTCATCGGGGCAACCCAGCCGTTCTCGGCACCATGGGCTTCGATCTTCTCTAATTCTGCCATACGCTCTTTATCCATGTCAGTTGCCCCTTCGGTGAACTTTTGCCTGCCCCCCAGCGGGAATCGTTTGGGATTACCTGAATTGTAACTCTAATGGTAGGGGTGTGCAAGAGGTTCCTGGGAGGGGAGCAGCGCAAGGTGTGAGATGTCATAGACAAGGAACACCAGTAACAGCCACTACATTCCCTTAATTCGGGCGGCATTTTAAGGGAAAGCGTACCGAAGTAAGGGGAAGTATCTGCGCCCTGCGAGAGAAACGCCGTTGACTTTCGTCGTAATTTTATCATGAATATTTTTCGATTGGCACTCAAAGCGAGGGCTTCCCGCAGGTCGGGCCAGGCATAATCTCCCTTGCTTGATGCGTAGCACGCGCTCTCTGCTCTGTTTCGAGTGCATCAAAAAGGCCCTGCCAAAGATTCGGATTTGGCTCATGCTCTGCGTAGTCTTCGAGGTGCCGCCGAATATCATCGGCAGCCAGTACGAGAAACTTATTATCCAGAAGCTGAATGTGACGCTTGATATAATCAGCGACTACCATGGGCATACAAGTATTCCTGCCCATCGCATACCGCATTGCCGACAGCAGGATCAAGCGAAAGTCAGAGTCGCAGATCGGAGCGAGCAGGTCCTGAGGGAACAGCAGAAACTCCTTGCCATTATTCATACATACGCGCAGCAGCCGCTGCTCTTCCGTTACCAGATTCAGTAGACTGTTAGCTTGATCCTCCAGCTCATCAATGGTGATCGATTCGTAGTCCTGAAACGGGTTTGCTTCATAATTCATTATTTGACCTCCAATCAGTTTGTCCTCGTGATGAGGTGTTGGCATTGTAGCTCTGACTGCCCGGAGGTTCAACCGTTTCTTTTGCGACTCAAAAAGAAATTTAATAGAGTCGGAATTCGTGCGGATCTATCATTTTCTTGCTTTTCCTGCCCAAATGTGCTATCATTATAAACAACGCTGTCAAGTGTTGGAATAGGCCTTGGCAGTATGGCTGCAATAGACCGAATGCTCTGCCAAGCGGCAGAGCATTTTTTGTATATCGGTACGGAGGAGATATTTTATGTCTGTGAGTTATAAAAAACTCTGGAAGCTGCTCATCGATAAGGACATGAAGAAAAAAGACCTGTGTGAAAAGGCGGGTATCAGCCCAGCTTCCGTCACCAAGATGGGACGGAATGGACATGTTACCACGGAGATACTCGTGAAGATTTGTGCGGCACTGGATTGTGGTATTGAGGATATTGTGGAGATTGTACCTGACTAAGGACTGACATATTTTCGGGTGTATTAAGTTGCTTTGTTGCAGGAGGGCTAAATGGTTGACAATGTTTTTATCCAATGTGACTATTGTAAGGCTAAAATCCGCATGCGTTTTCAAATGGGGTACTTTGATATTCCCTTTGATTTTCCCTGCCCAGAATGCGGAGTACATATTCACGGATTGAGAAGAATTACAGAAGAGCATTCGCTGAAACTCAATAACGCTGCTGTTGTTGAATTTGACTTAAATGAGCCTCATTATTATGCGGACTTCTCTGTAGAGCTTCCCCATGCCAAGACAACCAAATTCGAATCCATCGAGAAAATAGTCACCAAAGGATTCAGTCCATTTTTAATGTCTTCGAACCTTTATAAAGAAGATGACTATATACATTTAATTGCGGATATGCAAAGATTCCTCTCGTTTAGAGACTTTTTTCAGTTGAAATTAGCTCCTCTTTATGATTTGTTCTTCAACGGGCGAATTAGTTTGACACCGGAGCATTTTTTGAAAATTTCGCCAAGATTTGAAGTCAAGAATGAGCTTGATGCTATGATGGCTTTGCATCAGTCTACCATTTTAGGAATGAGTGCTATCTTGCACGATAATGCACTCAGTGAATTTGCGGAGATTACCAAAAAAATCACAGAACGCAAAACGCTTTTAAAAGTAAATCGCTTCATTGTTGCGCTGGGGGGACATGAATATTTCAGCTCTGCCTCAAAGCGCTTAATTAGTATTTATTTGCGCTGGATGAAAGATTTTGAAAAATACATTCCCGCTACGATGCTTTCGCTTGGTGGTGTTGCAGATAAACTTAATAGAGATTCCTTTGGAATTGCAACGACCAGTTTTGAGGACATGAAGGCTTTCTATGCTGATAGTTATGAATTGATACTTGATTTTGTAGATGTTGCAATTGGCCTAAATAATATTGCTGTTCGAGGTGACTACAATTTGTTCCCTACAGATAGTGTAAAAGGCAGGAAGAAAAAGCAAGTTGAGACCTTTGAAGAGTATCGAGAACTTATAAAATCGGCAAAACTTGATTTTCTGATGGATAATGAACCGTTTAGTAAAGCGATTATTCTAAATCGAAATGTGCGCAATGCAATTGCACATTTTAACTATGACTTCGATTCAGACAGTCAAAGAATTATATTTAGTGATAAGCACAAAGGCAGAGAAAACGCAGTCGAGTTATATTTGATTGATCTTGCAATTCTTTGTTACGAAAACATATCTGTTCTCACTTATTTGAACGAGCTATTGTATACGTTACGAAAAATTGAATATGTAAGTGAAGGCATGTGTATTCATATAAAACGCTCCTAACTCAAAAGGCTGATTTGCCGTTAAAGAGCATTTAGAGAAGTATTTTGGTTTATCTCTTTGATTTCTGTTGAAAATGAGATATTGTTGCTGAAATGCTGACAGCCTTGTGGTATACTACAAATTATAGACCAACGATCCGGCATCTGCCGGTGCTAACATGAGCTACGGCTCGGTCTATGAAAAATAAGCGAGCTGACCGCATGTCGGTCAAAGGAGGGCTTTATTATGCAAAAGACTATCTGCGAGTTATTCGCAGGTGTCGGCGGATTCCGATTGGGATTCGACCGACTTGAATCAGGCTGGAAGACCACATGGTTCTCACAGTGGGAACCCGGTGCAAGGACACAATGGGCACATGACTGCTATGTGCAGCACTTTGGAGACAGTCCAGACCTGAATAATGAATTTCATACTGGAGAAGACATCAGCACGATGGACAAGCAGGCCATTCCCGACCACACGCTTCTCGTGGGTGGTTTCCCTTGTCAGGACTATAGTGTAGCACACACCCTGTCGTCTTCTCATGGTATCGAAGGTAAAAAGGGCGTACTGTGGTGGCAGATAAGAGATACGATCATCGCAAAAAAACCACCGTTCTGCATCTTCGAGAATGTTGATAGATTACTTAAATCTCCGGCCAAACAGAGGGGACGTGACTTCGGCGTTATTCTTGCGTGTCTTGCCAAGGAAGGCTATAGTGTGGAGTGGCGAGTTGTTAATGCAGCACAATACGGTGCAGCGCAGCGTCGTCGTAGGACATTCATCTTCGCATACAGAAACGACACGATTTATGGACAGAAGATGGCCGACATATCTGCAGATATGATCATCAAAAATGGTGGTCTTATGGCGAAAGCCTTCCCCATTCAAAACATAGGTCAGATAACGGAGACGGTTATCGGCGGTGACATCGTAGATGTGAGTGATAACTTTGCCTTTGCATTCGAAACCGCAGGTTATATGTGCAAAGGTAGAATTTATACAGCAAAAGTAACTGAGCAGGAAGAAGAACCGATTACCCTTGGAAAAATCCTGCAGACGACTGTTGATGATAAATTCTATATTACTAATGAGAAAATGCCAAAATGGACATATCTCAAAGGTGCAAAGAAAATCCCAAGAAAATCAGCAGATGGTCATGAGTATACATTTTCAGAAGGCCCCATTGCCTTCCCTGACCCGTGGGATAGACCTGGTCGTACGATGTTGACCAGTGAGTCCACGATCAACCGTTCCACGCATGTTGTGTCAGATCCCGGAACAGGGAGACTCCGGTTGCTGACCCCGGTCGAGGCCGAGCGCCTCCAGGGATTTGATGACGAATGGACAAATACGGGTATGCCTGATAGGATGAGATATTTTTGCATGGGTAACGCCCTGGTCGTACCGATGATAACCAGAATGGGTAGAGTTCTGGATACGATCATAGCTGAAGAAAAATAAGCTATATCAAAATCAGAATGATATCCATGGGTCTTGCGCAGCAATGCGCAAGACCCATGGTCGTTCATAATAAAATCATAAAAAAGGAGTTGGAAGCAGTGGAGGGAACACAGTATGTGACCAAAGAATCGATCCTGCGGCGTGCGCAGGAGATCAAGGGTATCCCGCTCCGGGATGTCGATAAAACTGGTCGTTTGGCCACAGGCAAAGGTGCTATCGGAACCGTTATCGAAGAGAGCTGGTTTGGCTACACGCCCAACTCCGAGTCTGAGCCGGACTTCCCGGAGGCTGGCGTAGAACTGAAAGTCACGCCCTATATGCGTGGGAAAAACGGGATCCGTGCCAAGGAGCGGCTGGTCTGCAATATCATCAACTATATGGAGGAGTACGATAAGACCTTCCAAACCAGTGCCTTTTGGCATAAATGCAACACCATGCTTCTCATGTCCTATGAGCACCTTGCAGACAAGCCCAAGGGTGATTTTCGGATAGATGAGGCGGTTTTGTTTAGTTTCCCGGAAGAGGATCTTGCTATCATTGAGCATGACTGGGAAACTATCATGGAAAAGGTTCGTGCAGGCCGTGCTCATGAACTCTCGGAGGGTGACACACTTTATCTTGCGGCTTGTACAAAGGGCGCTAATGCCTCCAGCGTTCGCCAGCAACCGTTTTCAGAGCTTCCTGCAAAACAGCGGGCATATTCTCTGAAATCATCGTACATGACGCAGATCCTCAACAAGTATATATTTGGAAATGCGGAGAGCCCGCGTATTATCAAATCCGCAGATGTGCTGCACACCAAAACTTTTGAGGAATACATCATTGAAAAAGTTAAACCTTACTATGGAATGACTCAAAACGAGCTTAAACTTAGACTTGGTGTTGATAGCAATGCCAAGAGCCTTAATGAGATCCTATTGGCGCGAATGTTGGATGTCAAGGGCCGCATTGCCTGTACGGAGGAGTTTCAAAAGGCAGGTATTATCCCTAAAACTATCCGAGTGCAAAGCAACGGTAAGATCAAGGAAAGCATGTCCTTCCCCACATTTGACTTTATTGCGTTGAGCAAGGAAGAGACTTGGGAAGAATCGGAACTCTATAACTATCTGGCGCCTACAAAGTTCATGTTCGTTATTTTCCAGGAACGGGGTGATGGAGCGTATGTATTTGACCGCGTCATGTTCTGGAATATACCAAATGATGACCTTGAAGAGGTGCATCGTGTTTGGGAGAGGACTGTTCAAACGATCCGTAGAGGAGTCCAGCTGATCCAGACACCTCGTGGGATAAGCAATGATCTGCCGAAGCAGACAGAGAGTCCCGTTGCACATGTAAGACCCCATGGACAAGACGCTTCGGATAAGTTGCCGTTGCCTGATGGCCGCATGATGACCAAGCAGTGTTTTTGGCTGAACAACACTTATATCGCAGAGCAGATCAAGGAGGTGCGGTAATGGCTGGATATGTATTTGCTATTGGCGGAGATGAAGATCCAGTCAGCATGATTCGAGCGTGTGCTGAAAAGGGAATATATTCGACATATTTGAAAGGGATTGCTCCAATGTCCTTTGAGGGTACTTTAGCAGACTATATGTCAATGAAGCCAGGCGACAATATTTACTTCTTTTGTAAACGTAGGTATTATGGCATCGGTGAGTTGATTTCCATTGGCCCTGATTGCAAGTATTGTAATTATCCTCGTTCATCTGCAAGGGTCAATGTGCAGTATGAAGATATAAGCAATGACCTGCTGGTGAACTTTGGAAGTCAGAGCCCACATTACCGTTGGCTGTGTACATTTAAAGGCGCGCCGTACTTTTTTGAAGAAGGAATTGATACGGACGAGATTTTGACATATAAGCCAAACACCTTCAAGATGCTTCGGGCTTTCTGGAAAGTTTCGTTCATTAAACTTAGTGATGAGGAGAATGCATCGTTAAAAGAGATTTTTCTGTTGCGTCGACAACGAGAGACAGCAGCACAAACTGGGATTTTCCCCGAGCGAAATGATGTTCATAATGCGATAGCAGCAAAAGTACTTGATAGATATTTGATCAAACCAGCAGATATGCTTCATACATGTACGTTTGGCTCGCGAGTGAAACATGAAATGGCACTTGAAGCAGCTGTTGTATATGACCTGTGCCATAACCGAGTTCATGCCTTAGGTGCTTGGGATTATGTTTCTCATCAGGTAATAGCTTCACCATTCAAACCCATTGATTATATGGATAAAATCGATGTCTTAGCAATGCGCTATCTGCCTAACACAAAAATTCCCTGCAAATATCTTGTCACCGAATTGAAAAAAGATGCAGCAGACAACGCAACTATTGATCAGGTATTGAAATATGTCGACTGGGTCTGCTCTGAGTATGCTTATGGTGATTATGAGGCGGTCGAAGCTTGCATTATTGCAGCGGAGTATCCCGAGGATATTGCGGCCTATTACAGTGAGGTGGTTCAGCGGTATTATACCTTGGGTAGCCATCCCGTCCGAAATAAACAATGGAATAGTTTGAAACTGTTACGCTATTCATATGCGGCTGGAGAATTATCTTATGTCGATGTTACGCCTCAAAATGAGATGCCAGACTGATATTTAAGGAAAGGCAAATCATGAAACACCCCAAATCATACGATTCTACTCCAGAGACCCGAAAGCGCATGTCCAAGGTCAAACTGAAGGGCGGCAAAGCGGAGACGCTTTTAGCAAAAGCCCTTTGGCATCAGGGTTATCGTTACCGAAAGAACGACAAGAGGTTACCTGGTTCCCCAGACATAGCGATTCTAAAATACCATATCGCTGTCTTTGTAGATGGCGAGTTTTGGCACGGGAAAGACTGGGAAACCCGAAAGAAACGGCTTAAGCGGAATCGTGAATATTGGATCGAAAAAATCGAAGAAAACATGGCTCGTGACCTTCGGGACGACCAGCTGTTGATGCAGGCCGGATGGGTCCCCATTCACTTTTGGGAAAAAGAAGTCATCAAAGACTTATCGACATGTGTTGCTACGATCGAGGAAGTCATCCTTGCGCAGCTGATAGATAGTGCAGATACGCAAGAAGCCATTGACTATGAAGAGTGATGTCAGCGCCTTACATTGGAGTTACATTTATGGATACTATCAGAACAGTAGAGCTTTTTGCAGGCGTAGGCGGATTTCGCTTAGGCCTGGAAGCTGCGTCTGATAGGTTCAAAGTGATATGGGCAAACCAATGGGAACCGTCTATGCGAGAGCAGTATGCTTTTGAGTGCTACACTGCGCATTTTGGCAGTCAAAAGTGCCATGTTTGCCAAGATATTGCCAAGGCTAAAATCTATGTACCTGACCATGATCTGCTTGTTGGAGGATTTCCGTGTCAGGACTATTCTATCATGAAGAAAAATTCCGCAGGAATTGAGGGAACTAAGGGTACGCTTTGGTGGCAAATAGATGATATCCTCAGAGAAAAAAGGCCAAAGTATGTGTTGCTGGAAAATGTGGACAGGTTGATCCGCTCTCCGGCCAAGCAGTCCGGTCGTGACTTTTCCATCATATTACGATGCCTCTATGAGAAAGGCTATGCCGTAGAGTGGCGAGTCATCAATGCTGCTGACTATGGATATGCTCAACGACGGCGGCGGACCTTTATCGTGGCCTACCATAATCAAACGGAGTTTTTTCGCAATTTTGCAGAAGCGGTATGTGTGCAAGGCCTTAAGTCTATGCACAAGCATGTTATGGAGAATGGTATTTTAGCAAAAGCGTTCTCTGTTCAAAATCATAGCAGGTCATATGTTGAGAGTTGGATCGACGAATTAGAATATGCTGATATTTCAACTGTTTCAAGAAATCAGCGGGTATATTTATATAACGCTGGTGTTATGATGAACGGACGGATATACTCTGTTGATGTAATTCCGCAGCGAGTAGTAGCGACACCTCTAAAGGACATATTAGAGACAGGCCCAGTGGATGAGCTCTATTTTCTTCGCACCGAAGACATGCCCCGATGGATTTATGCCAAGGGGGCAAAGCGTGAGAAACGGCAGCGGCGAGATGGCAGTCAATATTATTTTTCTGAGGGCAGCGTTCGATTTCCAGAACCGTTGGACAAGCCCTCAAGGACGATGCTGACCTCGGAATCTCAGGTGGGGCGGACTTCTCATGTCGTACAGGACCCGATGACGGGTCGCCTACGGGTGCTGACTCCAATCGAATGCGAGCGATTAAATGGTTTCCCGGATGACTGGACAGATACAGGAATGCCTGAGCGAATGCGGTATTTTTGCATGGGCAATGCCTTAGTCGTTCCCCTTGTAAAAAGGATAGGAGACGCATTGTTAAATGCGGGGATATGATTAATAGTTCGCATATAAACCCTTAACTATGATGAAAGTAGATGATGACTATGCCGAAAATTATCAGGAACGCGATCAGATGCAAGAAATGTGGAGACGTTATTGAAAGCAAGACTGTCCATGATTTCAAGTTTTGCAGCTGCGGTTCGTGCGCCGTGGACGGTGGCCTTGATTATCTTCGTAGGTGCGGAAATCGTGAGGATTGGGAAGAACTGTCCGAAGTGGAAAAGGTGGAAGACAACGGCGCATTGACTTGATTCTATCTTGCGGAAAGTGGTTGCGCCATAATGTTGCTTATCATCATTCGCAAGTCACCACGGGTACCCCGCATCCCCAATAGGGGCTGAAACTATGCGGTTCAGCCCCTATTTTTCCAAATCTTTCAGTAGCTATTCCTGCTGACTTGTGGTATATGTTTGTGCTGCAAGGAGGCGAGCACATGAACAAACTGCTGAAGGATCTGTACGACTGCTTCTACACCCCGCCGGAGCTGGCGGCGACGAAGCGGGAAATCGAGGAATGCCACCGCGCGCTCATTGAGGCGCTGGGCAAGCCGGAGCGCCGATTGGTGCTGAAGATCATCGATGCCAAGGACCATATTTCGGAGGACACTTCGCTCGACAGCTTCATCTCCGGATTTCGGCTGGCGTGGCGGATGTCCGCAGAATTGAATCACTATGACGATGAGCGTCCGGCGCGCTGCCAAGCGGCAGAGAAACCGGGCGCTCGTTTTACGCTCAAAAAGGAGGATGATGAACAATGAAGAAGCGCATCGTGACAGCTGTGATCACCGCTTGCTTGGCCCTGTGCGCCGCTGTGTGGCCGCAGCCAGACACAAGGGAGGAACGACCCGCCCCAATACCAACGCACGCCGCAGCTGCCCCGAAAGCGGATGTTGTGACAACGGCAGAAAGGAAAAAAACGGAAACGCCACAGGCAGAGCCGGACAAGGAGCTTGGCGCCGTTCCTGTCCCCGCACCGGCAGGGCCGATGCCTGCGGTCGAAACGCCGCAGCCGGGCCTGCGCCTCCCACACCGCAGCCGACCATAGAGCTGCAGCCCGGCGATGAGGTCTATATTCCGGGCTTTGGTTGGGTACCATATGAGGGGCCGAATCACCGCGAGTATGCCGCGGATATGTACGAAAATGGCAATAAAATCGGGAGCATGGGTTGAAATTTGCGGAGAATATTCAAAATAGGGTCAAGTCGCTATTGACAATCAAACTTTCTATGCTATTCTATAATGATTTAACCTCGATGT
>OLVS01000121.1_pt1 | contig 56674 bp, 47 predicted proteins | sample 1644121 | NCBI WGS metagenome assembly OLVS01 (sample SAMEA103958121, study PRJEB25191) | human gut metagenome
CGTTGCATAACCGCCGTCCGTAACACTCTCGGCAAAAACCTGAATGCAAACACCCCCGCATTCCCGCAATCTTAACGGCATGCCCCGAAACGCTCAGCTCGGAAGGGTGTGCCGTTTTGTGTCCAAGGTTTAGTTTTTTTATGTAGATATTTGGTGTAATATGTGGTATAATGCTGTTGCGGATAAAAATATCTGCTGAGAACGATTTGAATTAGCTACCTGAATGCGCACGGGGCTTTGATTGGAGTATGTTCTGATGAGCGGAAAAGTATTGACTATGTATTTAATGGACGGAGATCCTATCGGAAGAATTAAATGCAAAATTGCGAATTGGACGGGAATTGTTTATAAAATTCCGAGGATTTCCATTGATAATTGTGATGATATACAAGAATTGACTCAAAGCGGTGTTTATCTTTTGTTCGGCACCGATAAAGATGAGAATACCGTTGTGTATATCGGGCAGGCAGGGAACAGAAAAAATGGCAGAGGATTGCTTCAACGCATTTGTGAACCGCATAATTCCATTGATTATTGGAGCGAAGTGATAATATTGACCACCGGAGATGGTTCATTTGGTCCGACGGAAATCAGTTATCTTGAAAATCGTTTGTTCAATATGGCTCGTAAAGCGGGACGCTACGATGTAAAAAATAGTAACGACCCGAATCCGGGAAACGTTACCGAAGAGAAAGAATGTGAGCTTGAAGAATTCATCAATTATGCAAGGATCGCTGTCGGCGCAATAGGACACAGAGTTTTTGAACCGATTGCACTGCCGGCGGAAAGCAGAAACAGTGAGCCGATCCTTCACATGGAATATAAGGGAGCAATTGCAAAAGGACAGTGCACAAGCGAGGGATTTGTGGTTTTTAAGGGCAGCTCGGTGAATCCTGAGACGACGAAAAAATGCCCATCTCATGTTACGAAAAACAGAAAAAAATATGCAGACATGATAAATGAGGAAAACAAACTTACAGCAGATGTCTTTTTTGACAGTCCATCCGCTGCTGCCGGGTTTGTCGGCGGAACATCGTTGAACGGAAAGGTTAAATGGATTGATGATTCCGGAAGAGCACTCAGAGAAATTATGTGAGCATAAAGCAAACGACCTGTCCGCCGGCAAGCGGGCAGGTCGTTTTTGTTTGTTTAAGTCGGAATCAATGCAAATTCACACGATTCGTATGTCGGTTATCAGCGGGCAATGAAGAACATTGCGGCGAACAGTATGCCGATGATCCAGGTGCTGAGGCTGATATCTTTGATCTTGCCGGTGAAGAGCTTGATGAAGATGTAGGAGATAAGGCCGAACGCAATACCATAGGAGATATTGTAGGTGAACGGCATGATCGCCATGGTCATGAACGCGGGAACTGCCGCAGAAGAATCGCTCCAGTCGATTTCCTTGACGCCGCCGATCATAAGGATGCCCACGAAGATGAGCGAAGCGGCGGTTGCACAGCTCGGAATGAGCGCGGCAATGGGCGCAAGGAACATTGCGATGAAGAACATTGCAGCCGTGAAAACGGAGGAAAGGCCGGTCTTGCCGCCTTCCGCGATGCCGGCGGAGGATTCAACAAAGGTGGTAACTGTTGAAGTGCCGCAGACTGCACCGAAACATGTTGCTGCCGCATCGGCCAACATGGCTTTGTTCATGTTGGGAACATTGCCGTCCTTATCGAGCAGGTTGCCGGCGGAACATGCACCGTATAGAGTTCCGAGAGTGTCGAACATGTCAACCATGCAGAATGCGAGCATGGAAGCGATGAACGTTGCCGCAAAGCTGCCGACGCCGTTGGCAGCGATGTATTCGGAGAAGTTGAAGCCTTCGGTGAAAACTTTGCCGAAAGAAATGTTGAAGAAATCACGGAAGGGCTGGATGATGTTGAGAGAGAGCTTGCTCTGAACATTGCTTGCATAGAATCCGTCGATCGTCAGAAGGCCGAGTGCATAATAAAGCACTGCGCCGCCGATGATACCCCAGAAGACTGCGCCCTTGATCTTTTTCTTTGACATTGCGCCGATTGCGATGAGAGCCGCAATGGTGATGAGCAGGGGCATTATCTCTGCCCATGTAGTGTGGCCGAAGATAATGTTGAACGAGTGCAGGTCAACGAGTGTGGAATCGCTGTTAACAACGATTCCGGAATTCTGAAGCCCGAGGAATGCAATGAAAAGACCGATGCCCGGTGCAATTGCAGCCTTGACAGCTTTCGGTATTGCGTCAAAGATAAGCCTGCGGAGGCCTGTGACCGTGAGCAGAAGAAACACGATGCCGTCCACAAGAACCATAACGAGCGCATTTGCATAGGTAAAGCCCATGCCGATGCAAACCGAGTAAACAAAGAATGCATTCAGACCCATGCCGGATGCCTGTGCAAGCGGCAGGTTGGAAAGCAGGCCGATGAGCAGCGTTCCGAACACTGCGGAGAGTGCGGTTGCGATATAAACGGCGTTATAATAACTTGCGCCGAGTGCGTCGCCTCCGAGCGTGGAGAACATTCCTGCGTTGACCATCAGAATGTACGCCATCGCCATAAAGGTCGTGATGCCCGCAACCAATTCGGTGCGAACTGTGGTGTTGTTTTGTTTGAGCTTAAACATGTTTCCTCCTCGAACTCAAAACTTTGCAGCCTTTTCAACGCCGAAAGTCAGCCGCATACGATTGCGGAAATTCAGCCATTGAATCGCCGCATTTTATTATATCAAAAGCTTTTGGGTTAATCAATATCGGTTTTGAAAAAGAAGGAAAAGGGATTTTGCGGTTGTTCATGCCGAACACTTGTGGTATACTGTTGACAGAAGCTTTCAAAAGCCGGCGAATGCGGCGAAAGCAGCACAAAACCAAACATTCCGGAAGGATTGAATATTATGAAAAAAACAAAACGAATTACAGCGGCGGTTCTTGCGGCAATGCTGCTTGCATTAAGCCTTTTTTCCGCATATGCGGAACCGCAGACACAGACGGAGATCTATTCCGAAAATTCGGCGGGCGAAACGGTTGTGCGGATACAGATCCGCCTGCGCGAGCTGGGCTACCTTTGGTTTAAGCCGACCGGGGTTTACAGGGCAATGACAGTAAAAGCGGTTGAGGAATTTCAAACCCGCTGTGTTGCCTACGGTGAAAGGCTTGGCGTTGACGGAAGAATGGGGGAGCAGTCCATGCTTGAACTGTTTGCGCCGAGTGCGCCGAAATTTCGCATTCCGGATTCGGTTCATCTGCCGCGCGGGCCGATTGCGGATACATTAAAAGTTAAAGGCGAGGTTCAAAGCTGGAACGCTGTAAAACAGAAATTGAATGTCAACGAGGAGTATACGGTTATTGACTGCAACACGGGCAAGGAATTCAAGCTCGTGTTCACAGGCGGGGAAAACCATGCCGAGGCGGAGTTGGCTTCCGAGTCGGAACTTGAAGCTTTCAACTATATCTGCGGAAGCGAGTATAACTTTCTTAAACGTCCCGTTGTTGTGATGTTCGGAGAAACGGCAGTCGCTGCCTCAATTCAATGCTATCCGCACGGCAGCGATTCCGTGGCGGATAACGGCATGGAAGGGCATGTATGCCTGTTCTTTGAAGGCAGTCTGTCCCATGTGGGCAGCTTGCCCGATGTTGAACATAATGCAAATGTTTTTGCGGCGGCGGGCAGAGGATAAGAGCAAACGCTCATTGTTGTCGTTTTTTAAAACGGTATTTAACTCGGCATTCGGGCATTTCATACGGGATGCTTTATGTGCCGAGTTTTTGATTTCGTGCATAGAAAAAGATGTATTGCTGAACGATTCCGGAAAGCTTGCCGATGCTGCGTGCGGCGGCCTGAATTTCTGATTTTGCAGGCGCAGGGCGGGCGGCCGAGGTGTCGGCGGTCGATGAGTCGGAAAAATACAGTTCGGTCATTGCACGCTCAATCCATACATCAACGGGGAAAGCATCCGCGTGTCCGAGGGAAAACAAAAGAATGCAGTCCGCAACCTTCGGGCCGACACCGGGAAATGTCAAAAGTTCCTTTCGTGCTTCGGCTGTCGGAAGCGACCGCAGCTTTTCAAGATCATAACCGTCGGCAATGCGTTTGGCGGATTTGATTATATACGGAGCGCGGTAACCTGCACCGATTTGCTTCAATTCATCTTCGGAAAGTGCGGCAATGCGTTCCGGCGTCGGAAAAGCAAAAACTTCACTGTTTTTACCAAAATCGCAATCGGCGGCTGCGCAATCGGAAAAGTACCGCACCGGCAGCTTTTCCCCCGCAAGGGAACAGAGCCTGTCAATAATACCCGATATACGCTTGATATTGTTGTTTGCAGATATTATGAACGAGATCAGCGCTTCAAACGGTTCCTGGTTAAAAACGCGAATGCCCGACGAACCGGGAAGGCATACCCGAAGCCTTTCGTCGGCTGCAAGCGCGGCTTCAACGGCGGAATAATCGCGTTTAAGGTCAAAATAATCGATAAAAAGCTGTGCTTCGCCCTTTGCGCACGGAGTGACAATAAGCGAATCGTCGGATTGCATAACAAGCACGGCGCGCCCGCGAATTACGCCGGCGAACGCAAGGGAAGCTTCGGCATCAGGCAGACCGCATTCGTCAAACAAACCCGCCTGCATGTGCACGGGGTTTTTGACCCAACGGAACGCCTGCCCGCAGGTGCAGCATTTTTCAAGATCAAACGGTTTCACGCCGCTGACAACAAGCATGTTTTTGAAATATTTGAACTCCATATGCCGATTATACGGCAGAACGCGCGGAAAGGGAAGTGTTTTGGCGAAAATATACAGCCGTGACGGCAAAAAATGCTTGACAATGCACGCTGAATATGATAACATTACTCATTGAGCCGCTCCGAAACGGTTCAAAGTGATGCGAAGGCATTCACCGGAAGGGCGAGACTGGTAAGAGGAGGAACTATTATAATGTACGCAATCATCGTAACCGGCGGTAAGCAGTACAAGGTTGAGGTTGGCAGCGAGATCATGGTCGAAAAGCTCGATGAGCAGATCGGTGCAAACGTCAATTTCGACGTACTGATGATGGCTGACGGCGAAAACGTTCAGATCGGCACCCCCGTTGTTAAGGGCGTTTCTGCAAAGGCAGAGGTTCTCGAACACGGCAAGGGCAAAAAGGTCGTTGTTTTCAAGTATAAGCCCAAAAAGGATTATCGCAAGAAACAGGGTCATCGTCAGCCCTACACCAAGGTCAAGATCCTTTCCATCGGCTGAGAGGTAATTGCATGACCGAGATAACCGTTTTTTTGAAGGACGGCAAACCGATAGGCTTTGATGCACACGGACATACGGGTTATGCCGAATGCGGAGAAGATATTGTTTGTGCAGCGGTTTCGGCAATCACGCAGACCGCCGCAATGGGCGTTTCGGAACTTGTCCGCTGCCCGGCCGCACTGGAGATTAAAGACGGAGGGCTCTATCTGATGCTTGAAAAAACCGTTAAAGGTTCAAAATTGCAGCAGGCAGAGCTTATACTTGGAACGATGCTTTTGGGACTTCGTTCCGTTGAACAAGATTATAGTGATTATCTTAAACTGACAGAGAGGGAGGTTTAACTATGTTCAGGATCAATTTGCAGCTTTTCGCACATAAGAAGGGCGTCGGCAGCTCCCGTAACGGTCGTGAAAGTGAATCCAAGCGTTTGGGACCCAAGCGTGCGGACGGTCAGTTCGTTCTTGCGGGCAACATCCTCGTAAGGCAGCGCGGCACACATTTCCATCCCGGCAATAACGTCGGCATCGGTAAGGACGATACGCTGTTTGCAAAGGTTGACGGCATCCTTCGCTTTGAAACCAAGCACGGCGGCCGCAAGTGCGTCAGCGTTTATCCCGAGGAAATCGCAGGCTGAGCTTTTCACCGAGCGAATTCTTGACAGCTCCGCAGATTCGGGCGGAGTGTAAACAAAATAACATAAAACAAAAAGCCGCGGTTTAACGACTGCGGCTTTTGTGCATGAATATGCATGAAGAAATGCACCGCTTCAAAAGTGCTGATTTGTAACAGCTTGTGCGGGCGGGATCAATGCTTGCTCATCATGCTGCGCCAGATATGCTTCGTGTCGCGCTTTGCACGCTTGGGAATGTCGGGATAAACCGCTGAAACGGCAGCAACCGCCGCTGCCATGCCGAGCGCCATTCCGGAGACAAAACCGATAGCTTTCATTTTGCGTACCTCCTGCTTTTTTTGAACAGCCGAAAAGCCGAAGCTGTTGCCTTATTAGTTTGTTCACGGGATGCGAAGCTCATGCGCAGAAGAGGCTGCGGCAAATTTTTCAATTTATTCACTGCGAAAGGTTGCTATTTTTTTTTAATTGAATTATACTTGAAGTGCGGCAGTGCGCCGTGAGCGGTAAAACGATACTGAAATGATTACATTAAATCGGAGGCAGAAAATGAACGATAATTCAAAGGCACATGTAAACGATGTTATCAAAACGATGCTTGAACGCAGCAGCATTCGCGCCTACACGGACGAAAAACTTACCCAAGAGCAGATTTCTCTGCTTCAAAATGCCGCGCTCAGTGCACCGACGGCAATGAACGCACAGGATCAGCGGTTTGTGTTCGTTACGAATGCGGAAATCATTGCAGAGCTTGAAGCGGGCGTTGTGGAGGCGGCGTGCGCCGGCGGCGATGCTGCTTTTGCCGAAAGAATCAAACAGCGCGGCGGCAAAATTATGTACGATGCACCTCTTTTTGTAGGTATTTTTGCTCATCCGGCAAAATTTTCTGGGGTTGATGCGGGTATAGCGGTGCAGAATATTGCGCTTGCCGCAAAAAGCATCGGCTTGGATTCCGTCATACTCGGGCTGCCGAGGCTCGCTTTTGAAGGCCCGAATGCGGCAAAATATAAAAAACTGCTCGGTATAGAAGCGGAACGCGAATTCATGATCGGAATTTCCGTCGGTCATGCTGCAATGAGCAAAACCCCGCATGAGTGGGATTGCAGTCATATTATTGATATCAGGTAAACACGTGCAGGCGGAACGGGAAAGTTTCAATATTTATCCTGTTTTGTCCTGCTTTACCATTGTGCCGTGCGCACAATGCCGAAAACGGCAAACGGGGCAATAAAAAAGTTTGGAGGCAGCTTCGGACGGTTTACTCCGAAACGGAAGAAATAAACGGGCACGAAGCGGTTTGAATATGAGTAGAATACAGGTGAATGTCGGCGGAGTCCGCATTGGCGGTGGTGCACCGATTTCGATTCAGTCCATGACAAACACGGATACGCGCAATGCTGAAGCAACGGTGAAACAGATTCTGGAGCTTGAGAATGCAGGGTGCGAAATCGTCCGTTCTTCGGTCTATGATGAACGCTGCGTTGAAGTGTTGCCGCAAATAATATCAAAAATACATATTCCGCTCGTTTCGGATATCCATTTTGATTACAAACTTGCCATAGGTGCAATCAAGGCGGGTGTTTCCAAAGTCCGCATCAATCCGGGAAACATCGGCTCGGAAGCGGGCGTGCGGAAGCTTGCGGAATGCGCCTCGGCATACGGAGTTCCGATACGTATCGGAGTGAACGGCGGTTCACTTGAAAAAGAACTTTTGCAAAAATACGGAGTATGCGCGGAAGCAATGGTTGAAAGCGCACAGCGCCACGCGGAACTGCTTGAAAACTGCGGCTTCAGCGATATTGTTGTTTCGCTTAAAGCGTCGGATCCGGTAACGACTGTACGCGCCTATCGCCTGGCATCGCAAATTATGCCGTATCCGCTCCATATCGGTGTTACGGAGGCGGGCATGGGCGAGACCGCATTGCTGAAATCCGCAATCGGAATCGGCAGCCTGCTTATTGACGGCATCGGTGATACGGTGCGCGTTTCGATGACCGGAGGAGTTTTGCAGGAAGTTGAGGCAGCAAAGAAGATACTTCGCGCTGTCGGCCTGCGTAAGGACGGGGCGGATGTTGTGAGCTGCCCGACTTGCGGGCGCACCCGCGTTAACCTTGAAGAAATAGTCAAAAAGGTTCGCGCTGCGCTGCCCGAAGATACGGGCAATGCAATGAAAATCGCCGTTATGGGCTGCGCTGTCAACGGCCCGGGCGAAGCGCGTGAAGCTGATATAGGCATTGCGTTCGGTTCGGTGAACGCAGTTGTGTTTAAAAAGGGCGAAATAATCTATTCGGATAAGCTGCCGCAAGTGGTGGACAGGTTCATCGCAGATACATCGGAAATGATGAAACGGAAATGAAATGACATGATATGATTCTTGATTCGTGCCTTGAATCTTTGAACTGATCAGCAAACCGAATCAAAGCAAAATGACTCGATCGCGGCTTTCGCGGCTTTGCAATTGATAATGATTTTGCTTAATTAAGCCAACCCGAAAAACGGAAGGAAGCTTTCAGTGTTGAGAAAGCCATGTTGAAAATGAACAAAAGCAGTATGGAAGAATTGAATACGTATGAAAACATAAATGAGTACAGAGGAACACCCGGCTCGGCTGCGCCGGCTGATGTTCCGTTGGACGATCTTCCGCCGGCTGACAATTTCTCCGAAATGACGGCTGATGTTCCGTGGAGGGATGATCCGCCGGACGGGGGGTATTATTCGTACTCGGAGTACGGGGAATCCGGCATCGATGAGTGCAGACAGCCCGATTCCGCGCGTGCAAAAAATCAAAAAGAAAATTCAGCAGAGAAACAAAAGAACGGCGGACACTCAAAAAAGAACCTTGCCGTTGAGTATCTTGCAAACGGGACGGTTTCAATAAAGTCTGCCGTGCGCAGCAAAAAAACGGGCGAAATCAGTGTTGATGTCGAGTGTGCGCGCCTGCTGCTGCCTGCCGAAACGGAGGAGCTGGAAAAAAACATACAGGCGGAGCTTCAATATCAAACGGTCAAATGCAGCTTTGACTATTCCGAGGTTGTTGCGCGGCTTGTCGGCGGAGACGGTGAACCCGAACTGCTGCTTCTGGATCTTTGGTGTGAAACTGCACCGCAGCTTGAACCGATATTGCGCCGTTCCCGCGTCGAAAGGCACGGAGGCGAATATGTATTCTTTGTTCCGGAACGGTACACGCGCGCAGTGTCTCAGGCGGCGGCAGGTGATTTCCGCGCATTTGTTGCGCACAGTTACGGTTGGAATACGCCGCTGCGCATTGTTGCCGATGCAAATGCGGATGACGGAATCGATCTTGCCGAACCGGTCGTAAAGCGCGATTGGGGCAGTGCGGCAGCTTTGAAAAAAACCGTCAAAACGCAGCGCAAGAACATTAAAAAGCTTTCTCCCGGCGATATTGTTTACGGAAAAGAAATTCTCAAACCCGAAGTTCAGCGCATGGCGGATCTGGACGATAAATCCGGGCGCGTCACTGTAAAAGGAACAATACTGAGCATTGAAACATTTGTTTCACCAAAGCGCGGAACGGTTATAATCACGGTTTTTATAACCGACCTCACAAACTCCGTTGCGGTAAAGCTATTTCCCGATGAAGCTGCAAAGGCGCGAACTTCACAGCTGCTTGAAAAAGCAAAGGAGGAGGGCGCGGCACTGATGGTGCGCGGCTGGTTCAGGTACGATAATTATGCCCGTGATTACTGTATTTTTGCGGACGATATAAACCGTTATCCCGTCGAACGCAGAACTGATGTATCGGCCGAAAAGCGTGTTGAGCTGCACCTTCACACAAGAATGTCCGCAATGGATGCAACGGCGGATCTGGACAAAGTTGTTGAGCTTGCCGCAAAATGGGGGCATACGGCAATTGCAATAACCGATCACGGCGTTGTGCACTCTTTCCCGGAGGCCAAAAAAGCCGCCAAAAAGAACAATATAAAGGTTATATTCGGCTGCGAAGGCTATCTGCTTCCCGATTGCGAACTTGTTCCGCTTGAAAGGGAGTATTGTGCCGTTGCGGTGACATATTTCGGAAGCGGCATTCACGGGCGCGTGTTCGATATCGGCGCAGTGAAGTTCGATTCGTTCGGGCGCGTTATTTCAACATTCAGAACTCCGGTGAACCCCGGCGTCCCTCAGCTTCCGCGCATTGCAAAGCTGACGGGTTACACGGATGATGATATTGACGGTGCACCTCTGCTTTCCGAAGCGGTGAATATGCTTTCGGATTTTGCGGGAGGGGCGGCGCTTGTTCTGCATTGCCCGGAACAGCTTGATCTGCTGCATGAACTGACTGCCGCGGCAGGGCACGGAAAGGAACTCGGGCTCAGCAAAAACTGCGTTTCGGGCTCAATGCTGATGCAGTATCTGCGCCGTGACTTAAAGGCGGAGGAAAGACAGCTTCCGGAGCTGAATGCGGGTGCGGCAGCGGAATGGACAGCAAAAAACACGGCCGATTTGCTGAGCAAATGCCGTGAGCTGAATGTTTCGACGGTTCCGCTGATTGACTGCACGATAAAAAATCTTCACAAGCAGAAAACGAACCACATAGTGCTGCTTGCGGCAACGCAGCCCGGACTTAAGAATCTGTATAAATTGGTTTCGTATTCAAACCTTGACCATTTTTATAAGACACCGCGTATTCCGCGCAGTCTTCTCAACCTGCACCGCGAGGGTATTATAATCGGCACGGCATGTGAGGCCGGTGAGCTTTTCCGTGCAATGGTGGACGGAAAAAGCGAGGAGGAATTGCTGAAGATAGCTTCATGGTACGATTACCTTGAAATCCAGCCGATCGGAAACAATGCCTTCCTTGTGCGCGAGGGGCTTGCAAAGGATGATGAAGAGCTTCGCGATTTCAACCGCCGTATTGTTGCACTCGGCGAAAAACTGAACAAACCCGTTGTTGCAACGGGAGACGTTCATTTTATCGAACCGGAGGATTCGATTTTCCGCGCAATACTGATGTGCTCTCAGAATTTCAAAGACGCAGCGGTTCAGCCGCCTCTTTATTTCAGAACAACGGAAGACATGCTTGCGGAGTTTCAATATCTCGGCAGTGATAAGGCGTTTGAAGTTGTTGTTAAGAATACAAATTTGATTGCGGATATGTGTTCTCAGCTCCGCCCGTTTTTGGACGAAAAACAAACTTACTCGCCGGAACTTCCGGGCGCGGCGGATGAACTTAAGGGCCTTGCCCTGAACACCGCACACGAGCTTTACGGGGATCCGCTGCCGGAAATCGTCCAAAAAAGACTCGATAAGGAATTGAACTCAATCATCGGCAACGGTTACTCATCACTCTATATGGTTGCGCAGAAACTAGTTTCAAAATCCCTCAGCGACGGCTATCTTGTCGGTTCAAGGGGTTCGGTCGGTTCGTCCTTTGTTGCACACCTTGCAGGGATAACCGAGGTAAACGCGCTCCCCGCGCATTATCGCTGCCCGAATTGCAAATACAGCGAATTTCCCGATGTAGGCGATGACTCACGCTGCGGGATCGACCTTCCGCCGAAAGATTGCCCGAACTGCGGAACTCCGCTGCGACGGGAAGGGTATGAAATTCCGTTTGAAACTTTCCTTGGTTTCAAGGGTGATAAAACTCCGGATATCGATCTTAACTTTTCGGGCGAATATCAGCCCGTTGCGCACAAGTTTACGGAGGTCATGTTCGGTGAAGGTCATGCCTTCCGCGCGGGCACGATTTCGGGCGTTAAAGATAAAACCGCATACGGTTATGTGCTGCACTATTGCGAGGAATACGGGCTGAACCTTTCCGAAGCGGAAAAAAACCGTCTTGCAATGGGTTGCGTCGGCACGCGCCGAACAACGGGGCAGCATCCGGGCGGCATTGTAATCGTCCCGGAAGATTTGGAGATTTTTGACTTTTGTCCCGTGCAGCATCCGGCGGAAAAAATCGATGCGGAAAGCATAACAACACACTTTGACTTCCATGCATTGGACGACAAACTTGTCAAACTTGACATTCTCGGACATGATGACCCGACAACGCTGCGAATGCTTCAGGATATAACGGGCGTAGATCCGAAGAGTATTCCGCTGCACGATGAAAAAACAATGTCAATCTTTAAATCGGATGAGGCACTCGGAATATCCCTTAAGGAGCTGAAATGCGATGTCGGCAGCCTCGGCATTCCCGAATTCGGAACGAACTTTGTTCGCGGAATGCTGATGGATACGCGTCCGACAACAATGGAAGAGCTTGTTCGTATCGCCGGACTTTCCCACGGCACGGATGTGTGGCTTAATAATGCGCAGGATCTTGTGCGGGACGGCACCGCAACGCTGATGGAGGTTATATGCACACGCGACGATATTATGAACTATCTCATTGCACACGGCGGAGAACCCTCGCTGTCGTTTAAAACGATGGAGAGCGTCCGAAAAGGCAAGGGACTTAAGCCCGAGATGGAGGATGCAATGCACGAGAACAGTATTCCGCAGTGGTATATCGACAGCTGCAAAAAAATCAAGTATATGTTCCCGCGCGCTCATGCAGCGGCGTATGTTATGATGTCTTTCCGCGTAGCATATTATAAGGTGCATTACCCGCTTGCGTTCTATGCGGTTTATTTCACGGTTCGTGCGGATAAATTTGATATTGAACAGTGCCTCGGCGGCGCGGAACGCGTACTCGGCAATCTTGAAGAGCTTAAGGCAAAGGATAAACTTGAAACAAAGGACGAGGAACAGATAGTTATCCTTGAAATGGTCTACGAGATGAATCTGCGCGGAATCGAACTGCTCCCGATAGATATTTACAAATCGAAAGCAACGCGTTTCACTGTTGAGGACGGCAAGCTTCGCCCGCCGTTCAATGCCATTGCCGGCTTGGGCGATAACGCCGCTCTGCTGATTGAAAAAGGTGCGGAGGGAGGACAATTCATTTCCCGCGAGGAGTTTGTGAAGCGTACACATGCAAATTCTGCCGTGATGGAAAAGTTGGATGCCCTCGGCTGCCTTGACGACTTGCCGGACAGCGATCAGGTCTCAATGTTCTGACGGGGCGCCGCACGGACGGCAGGAACATCCGAACCGCGCGATATTCGGAAAATTCCGCAATATATGCAATGTTTTTTCGGAAAGCTATTGCTTTTTGAGGCAAAGTATGGTATGCTTACCTCAGTAATGAGTTTTTTGATGCATTTAAGCCTTGAAATCGTGTTAAAATGCATCATTTCGGATGAGCGGCATGAGGTATTCGTGCATTTAAGAGTGGGCAAAACCCGCTCTTTAATTTTGAAAAAACCTTGCGCATGCATTGCGTTTCGGAGGAATTGCGGTTGAAGCTGACAGACAGGATTTTTGAACTCACGGAATCAAAAGTTCGTGAATTGGGCTATGAGCTCTATGATGTTGAATATCAAAAGGAATACGACAATTGGGTTCTCACCCTCTACATCGACAGTAAAGACGGAATTTCACTTGACGATTGCGAAATTGTGAGCAATGCTGTTGATCCGATTCTTGATGAAGCGGATCCGATTGAACAGGCATACTATCTTTCGGTCAGCTCCGTCGGCATAGATCGCCCGCTGAAAAAAGACAAAGATTTTCAGCGCAGCATCGGCAAAACGATCGACGTGAAGCTTTATGCGCCGCTGAAAGGCAAAAAGGAGTTCTGCGGAGAGCTTGTTTCGTTTGATGCGGAATCATTTACGCTTCGCACATTGCCGCGAAAGCCCGGCGAAGCTTCGGAAACGGTCACCGTTGGGCGCAGGCAGGCGGCACTCGTGCGTCCGCACATAGATTTTTAAACATTCCCGGGTCTGCGGGTTCAAAAAATTAAAATTTTAAACCGAAAAATATTTGTGATTTCTAAGGAGTATAAATATAATGAAGAACAATGCCGAGCTTATCAGTGCGCTTAACGTAATCAGCAAACAGCGCGGGATTTCCGTTGATATCCTTGCGGATGCTATCGAATCCGCACTTGTAAGTGCCTATAAAAAGAACTACAATGTGAGCTGCAACGTCCGTGCGAATCTGGATCGCGAAACAGGTGCAATCGAAATCTGGGCTTCCAAAACCGTTGTTGAACAGGTTGAAAACCCCTTTACGGAAATTTCAATTGAAAAAGCAAAGCAGATAAATCCGCTTTATGAAATCGGCGATGTTCTCGAGGAAGAAGCGGACACAAAGAATTTCGGCAGAATCGCGGCGCAGACTGCAAAGCAGGTCGTTATGCAGCGCATTCGCGAAGCGGAACAGGGCGCAATCTTTGAGGAATATTCCGACAAAGAATACGAAGTTCTGACAGCAATCGTTCAGCGCGTCGAAAAGAACGGTGTTTATGTTGAACTCGGCAAAACCGACGGCATAATTCCGTTCAATGAGGTTATCGTCGGCGAAAACTATGCGCCGAATGACCACATCAAGGTTTATGTTCTGAAAATACAGCGCGACACGAAAGGCCCGCAGATTATCGTTTCAAGGACGCATCCCGGCCTTGTAAAGCGGCTGTTTGAGCTTGAAGTACCCGAAATTCAGAGCGGGGTCGTGCAGATAAAGTCTGTTGCGCGTGAGGCCGGACAGCGCACCAAGATCGCGGTTGCAAGCTTTGACCCCCAGGTTGATGCCGTCGGTGCATGCGTCGGACAACGCGGCACAAGGGTCGAAAACATCGTCAACGAGCTCCATAACGAAAAAATGGACATCATCGAGTGGGATCCTGACATTGCGGTTTATATCGCAAAGGCACTCGGTCCCGCAAAGGTTTTGATGGTTTACATTAACGAAGCGGAAAAGGCTGCAAAGGTCATTGTTCCCGATAATCAGCTTTCACTTGCAATCGGCAAGGAAGGACAGAACGCAAGGCTTGCCGCAAAGCTCACAGGCTGGAAGATAGATATCAAGAGTCATTCCCAGGCTGAAGCGGATATGGAACTTGAGATGGGTTCCGTTGACGGCGTTCCCGGCAGCGAAAGCGGAAACGATATGTTCAATGATGACGAGGCATTCGGAGAGCAGGGGTTCAACGGTGCTCCGATGAATTTTGATGATTTCGGCGGGCAGAACATCTGATTTTCACCGAAACAAAATTTCAAACATGATTTAAATTTTAACCGAGGTTCTTGGTGAATCGGAACGGACTTCGGTACGGAGGTTGCGAATTGCAAAAGAAAATCCCTCTGCGCATGTGCGTCGGCTGCCGTGAGATGCGGCCCAAAAGAGAACTTGTGCGCGTTGTGTGCAGCAAAGACGGGCAGATTTCCGTTGACTTAACAGGAAAAGCTGCGGGACGCGGTGCGTATGTATGCCCAACGGAAGAATGCCTTAAAAAAGCCGTTAAAACACGTGCGCTTGAAAGGGCATTCTCTCAAAAAATCGAACCCGAAGTCTTTGACAGGCTTGCGGCGCAGGTTGAACATTCAAAAACCGAACCGCAAAATTCGGCGGAAGAAAAGCGCGAAGCGGTGCCCGATTCGCCGAACTCATCCGCGAACAACAAAGAGGGGTGAGCTGCTTTGACAACAACCGACGCAAAACTCAACAATTCAATCGGTTTGGCGATGAAAGCGGGCAAAATTGCTTCCGGAGATTTTTCGGTTGAGAAAGCCGTCAGATCCGGAACGGCAAAGCTTGTTATGCTCGATGAGAGCGCGTCCGAAAACACAAAAAAACAATGGCGGGATGCATGCAGCTTCAGAAACATTCCGCTGATAAGAATCCGTGCAATGGGCAGCGCGATCGGAAAACCTGCCAGAATGGTTGCCGCCGTGACGGACGAAGGTTTTTCGGCAATGATAATTAAAAATTCCAACAAAAACAATGAAGCAATGACTGAACTTATGGAGGCAATGACCGATGACAAAGGCTGAATTATTAAACAACGCAAAAAGGATCCAAGCCGCAGCACAGGAATTGCTGGATAAAACGAGCGTCCTCAAAACAGACATCGGCAATTCTCTCCAAGCGGCAAAACGCCATGAAAGCAAACTTATCAGCAAGGAGCGCGCCGCAGAGGCGGAACGCAGAGAAAAAGAAAAGGCTGAACGTTTGATTGAATACCTCAATTCGGACGAGCAGCGCGGCGTTTACGTCAGCGATCGCGATTCCGCAGCGGGAAATGCCGCAGCAGGAATTCCCGCGGCGGGAATTCCCACAGTGGGAAATGCCGCTGATGCAGGCACCGAAAAAGCACCAAAGGCGGAGGCGGAAAAGGTACAGGGGGAACCGAGACCCGAAAATGCGGACAGGAAGCCCGAGAAGGGCGCGCAAAAGCCCGAACCGCCCGAGCAAAAGCCGGTGCAGCCCGCGCCGAAGCCCGAAGAAAACAAACCCGAAAAGGCGGCGGAACGGGAACAGGAACAAAACGTGGATAAGCCCGCCGAACATAAGCCCGAAAAGGCAGAACCGGTTCGGAATAACGTTGCTGACAAGGTCGCAGACAGTGTCAATGACGCGCAAGAAACAAAGGATAAAAACAACAAAGAAATGCCCGGAGCAAACAAAGAAACAAAACAAAACAGCGAACAGGCTGCAAAAGCTAAGAATACAGCGGAAAAAACCGAAATTTCCGCAAAGTCCGACTCTTCCGAACGTGTTGCGGAACGAACCGAAAATGCAGAGCAGCCCAAGAAGAACGAGTCTCCCGAAAACGGAAGGAATTCCGACAGAAGCCGCAGTCCGCAAAGAACGAACGACGGCCGCCGCGGCGACAGGCCTTCCTATGACAGAAATTCCCGCAGCGACAGACCGCAGGGCGACAGGCCTTCCTACGACAGAAATTCACGCGGTGACAGACCGCAGGGCGACAGGCCTTCCTACGACAGAAATTCACGCGGCGACAGACCGCAGGGCGACAGGCCTCCTTACGACAGGAACGCACGCGGCGACAGACCGCAGGGCGAGCGCAGGGGAGATAACCGCGGTTTCGGCCGTCCGGATGACAAAGATGCACAGCAGAACAGGCAGCAGCGCCCGCAGCAGCGCCCCGTCGGCAGAAAGCCCGGAGAAGCACCTGCAATTATTCAAAAGGAAAATCGTGCGCCTGAAAACAAGAGCAGCTATGTTCGCACCTTCGACACCGAAAAGAAGGCAAAGAACAAAAAGACGATCATGAAGGAAACCGCTCCCTCCGCGAAAAACTGGGAGGATGACGGCGGATCCTACGGCGGCAGAAAGAAGAAAGCCGCAAAACAAACTCAATATCGCAAACCCGAACCCGTTGTTATCGAAAAAGCGGTTATAACGACAGAAACGATAACGGTACGTGATTTCTCCGAAAAAATCGGAAAACCCGCAGCGGAAATTCTCAAAAAGCTGTTCATGATGGGCATTGTTGCAAACATCAATCAGGATATCGATTTTGAGACCTGTGAGCTTGTTGCAATGGAATACGATATCGAGCTTGAGCACCAGGTTGCAAAGACTTATGAGGAGACGATGCAGGAGAATGCCGAAGAAGTGGATGCAGAGGAAGATCTTGTTCCCCGTCCTCCCGTTGTCACGATCATGGGCCATGTTGACCACGGCAAAACTTCTCTGCTTGATGCGATCCGCAAAACTCATGTTACCGAGGGTGAAGCGGGCGGCATAACTCAGCATATCGGTGCTTACACGGTTGAATGCAACGGCAGGATGATAACTTTCATCGACACTCCCGGCCACGAGGCATTTACTTCAATGCGCGCAAGAGGTGCACAGGTCACGGACGTTGTAATCCTTGTTGTTGCTGCGGACGACGGCATTATGCCGCAGACAGTTGAGGCTATCAATCACTCAAAGGCGGCGGGTGTTCCCATCATCGTTGCGGTGAACAAGATCGACAAGCCCGAGAGCAACCCGGAAAGAGTCAAACAGCAGTTGACGGAACACGGTCTCGTGTGCGAGGATTGGGGCGGCGATACGATATGCGTCCCCGTTTCCGCAAAGAAACAGCAGAATCTTGATGAGCTGCTTGAAATGGTTCTTTTACAGGCGGATGTTCTTGACCTTAAGGCAAACCCGAACAAAGCGGCAAAGGGAACCATCATTGAAGCTCAGCTCGACAAGGGCAGAGGTCCTGTTGCAACCGTTCTTGTGCAGAACGGCACTTTGAAAATCGGCGATCCCATTGTTGCGGGCATTGCATACGGCAGGGTTCGTGCAATGATGAACGACAAGGGCGAAAACGTCAAAACCGCAGGCCCGAGCTGCCCGGTCGAAGTTCTCGGCTTCAACGAAGTGCCTTCAGCAGGCGATATCATGAACGTTGCGGAGGTTTCCAAAAAGGTTGCGGAGGAACGCCGCAACAGAATCAAAGCGGAGCAGCTTAAAAACCTGTCCAAGGTCAGCTTGGAGGATCTGTTCAGCCATATTGCCGAGGGCGAAGTCAAAACGCTCAACATCGTTGTCAAAGCGGATGTTCACGGTTCGGTTGAGGCTGTTAAACAGGCTCTTGAAAAGCTTTCCAACGAGGAAGTTTGCGTGAAGTGCATTCACGGCGGCGTGGGCGCAATTACGGAATCGGATGTTATGTTCGCTTCCGCTTCAAACGCAATCGTAATCGGCTTCAATGTCCGTCCCGACAGCGGAGCACGCAATCTTGCGGAGCAGGAAAAGGTAGATGTCCGCACCTACCGCATCATTTATCAGGCGATTGAAGATGTTGAAAACGCTATGAAGGGTATGTTCAAGCCCGTATTCAAAGAAGTGCATTTGGGTACAATAAGCGTCAGAAACACGTTCAAGGTCAGCTCCGTCGGCACGATTGCGGGTGCATACGTTCAGGACGGCAAGGTTCAGCGCAATGCGCAGGTTCGCGTTGTTCGCGACGGCGTGGTTATTCATGAAGGCCAAATTGCATCGCTGCGCAGGTTCAAGGATGATGTCCGCGAGGTTGCTGCCGGTTATGAATGCGGCATAGGCATTGAGAACTTCAACGATATTCACGAAGGCGATGTTATAGAAGCCTACACGATGGAAGAGGTTAAACGCTGACAACAGAATAATCCGTCCCCGGCTGTGCCGGAAACGCTTTTTGCGCCGCGGTACAGACCGGGGATTAAATCAACGCTGATCAGATAAATTTCCGCCGGAGCGTTTACGCATTAACCGAGAACCGGCATGTGTCCGAAGAACAGTTATTCGGAACGCGGAGAAGGCCGTTTGCAAAGGCGGGCTTGAACGACAGAAATTTAAATGCAGCATTTCGGCGGCATGGATTCAAAATCCGAAAGGGAGCTTATGGCATCAGTCAGATACGACAGAATAAATGAAGAAATCAAAAAAGCACTGAGCGAAATCGTCCGCGAGATGAAAGATCCGAGAATATCTCCGATGACGACAATAATGCTCGTTGAAGCAACAAACGACCTGAAGCTTGCAAAGGTTCGGGTCAGTGTGTACGATAAGGATGATTCGGTTCGAAAAGAAACCGTTGCTCAGCTCAACCGTGCGGAAGGATTTATTGCAAGAGAGCTTGGGCGCAGAATCGATATCCGCCGAATACCGACTCTGAAGTTCACCCTTGATGACTCAATCGAGTATTCCGTGCATATTTCCGAAATAATCAACAAACTGCAAACCGAGCGCGCTCAGCTTGACGCGAATCGGAACAATGCGGAAGAAGATAAGGAAAACACCCAAAATGAAGACTAAACATGGGGCGGAGTTCGCCGATGTCCGAAAGTTTATATCCGATGGGCAGAGTTTCACGCTGCTCACGCACATTTCCCCGGACGGAGACACCCTGGGTTCGGCACTCGCGCTGAAACTGCTGCTGAACGCTCTCGGAAAAACTGCAGAGGTCGTTTGCTCGAACCCCGTTCCGAAGATTTACGGATTCCTGCCGGAATCGAAAACCGTCAAAATGCCCGAGGATGCCGAGGGCTATTGCCGCGTCATTGCCGTTGATTGTGCGGACAAGCCGCGTTTCGGCCGTGCAGTGCGTTTGTTCGATGCCGCGCAGGCAGAGGCATGTGTTGACCATCATGTTACGAACCCGCATTATGCCGAAGTGAACCTTGTTGTTTCGGATGCGGCGGCAACGGCGGAGATTGTTTATGAGCTTTACGGCATGTTCGGTGTTGCAATCGATAAGCGATCCGCAATTTGCCTTTATACCGGAATAGTCACCGACACGGGCAACCTTTCATACAGCAACACAACACCGAATGCTTTGCGGATAATTGCCGATTTCATTGAAAAGAAACTGGTTGATGTTTCGGAGGTCAACCGACTGATTTACCGAACGGTGCCGTACACGAAAACAAGGGTTCAGGGCTTTGTGACATCAAGGATCCGTCTTGAGGATGAAGGCAGAATCGGCATAGGCGTGCTTACAAGAGCTCAGATGCTGAGCTTTGATGCAACAAACGAGGATTGCGAAGGCATTGTTGACTGTGTTCGTGATATCGACAGCGTTAAAATCGCAATTTTTATCCGTGAAGGCGCGGACGGAAGTTTTAAAGTCAGCCTTCGCAGCAAGGATGTCGGGGACGTTTGCCGAATTGCAAACAAATTCGGCGGCGGCGGGCATGAAAGAGCGGCCGGATACACGGCATGGCTGCCCCTTTCAACCGTTGTTGCGAGCGCGACAGAGGCGGCAATTGCAGAGCTGAAAAGGGATGAGAAACACGATTCTTCTCCCGATACGCATTAATGCCCGAATGAAAAAGCAATGATGCGTTTCAACAGAACAACAAAGGAATTATTGATTAACAATGCAATTTGAAGGAGTAGTCAGCGTGCTGAAACCGCCGGGAATGACATCGAGCGATGTCGTGGTGGATATACGCAGAATCTTCGGCGAACGGCGCGTCGGACATACGGGAACGCTTGACCCTGCTGCGGCGGGCGTTTTACCCATCTGCATAGGCAGGGCAACCCGCCTGTTTGACTATCTTGTTGATAAAGAAAAAGAATACATTGCGGAGATTCGGTTCGGAGCGGAAACCGACACGGAGGATGCCTGCGGCACGGTGATCGCCGAAAGCAGCCGCATGGTTTCAAAAGCGGAGCTTGAAAAAATTCTGCCTGATTTCATAGGCGAAATTGAGCAGGTGCCGCCGATTTATTCGTCTTTGAGCGTGAACGGCGTTAAAATGTACAAGCTGGCACGCAACGGGAGCGTTACAGCTCCGGCTGAGGAACGCAGGCGGAGAATCAGAGTTTTTTTGCTTGAAACCATTTGTGAACTCGAACAAAACAGCTTCCTCATCCGCATTCGATGCTCAAAAGGCACATATGTCCGTTCGCTTTGCAGGGACATCGGACGGGCCCTCGGCTGCTGTGCATACATGCCGTTTCTGCTGCGAACCGCTTCCGGAACCTTCGATATCAGCGAAGCGCATACGATTGCGGAACTGAAGGAACTGAAGGAAGCGGGGGAACTTCAATCGGTTGTTGTTCCCGTTGACGAGGCTGCGCGGCACCTGCCGGAACTTCGCCTTTTTAACCTTTCCGAAAAGCAAAGGACGCTTATTTCAAACGGAGCTTCGGTTGAATGTGGGCAGGCAGAGCCGGGAACGGTCTACAGACTGTATCTTGAAAATGAATTCATGGGCCTTGCGCTGCGGGATGATTCCGGATTGCATATCACCGTATGGTTCGGGAAGGAGAAATGAGCGTTTGATGCAGAACAAGGACAAAATTAACACGCCGGGCACAGACTATACGAACGCAGCCAAACCGGGTACGGTGGTTGCTCTCGGCATGTTTGACGGAATGCATGTCGGTCACAAGAAGATAATTGACGCAACCGTTCTGATAGCGCGGCAATCCGGACTTGTTCCTGCTGTGTTTACGTTTAAGAATCATCCGCAGGAGCTTTTCGGCAAAAAAATTCTTCGGCTTTGCAGCAATGAAACCCGCGCCGCTCTTATGCGCAGGCAGGGCATTGAGCTGGTTGATGAGGTTGAGTTTACAAGTGCGATTCGCGACCTTTCCGCAGAGAGTTTTATCCGAATGCTTGCCGAAAGATTGAACCCAAAGATTATTGTTGCCGGGTTTAATTACACTTTCGGAAAGAAAAAGCAGGGGAACAGCGAGACGCTTCAAAGGCTTTGCCAAAAATACGGAATCAAAACGGCGATTATTCAACCCGTGCTTTTGGGGCGCGAGCCTGTTTCAAGCACGAGAGTTCGAAACATGATAACATGCGGGAACGTTCAGGATGCACAGCTCCTTTTGGGAAGAGCTTATGCTCTTGACGGCATAATCGTTCAAAACAAGCGTATAGGAAGGACAATCGGCTATCCGACGGCGAATATTGAACCCGATTCCGCCCGCGTGATTCCCGCGGACGGAGTGTATGTGAGCATGGCACGCGTCAACGGCGACATAATGCCTGCCTGCACGAACATCGGAACGAACCCGACTGTCGGCGGAACAAAACGCACGATAGAAACGCATATTTTTGACTATGACGAGGATATTTACGGACTTCCGATGTCGGTATGTTTCGTTAAAAAAATCCGCGATGTCAAAAAGTTTGAATCGCTGGACGCTCTTAAGGAGCAGATTCGGATTGATGCAGGAATTGCAAGGACATATTTCGGCTGCTGATGCACGGTATGCGGTTCTTAAAAATGCATTCCTGCGGTCGATTTAAGTTCTGAGCCTGATTAAAATGCGGTAACTGAAAGGGAAAACTATGATAACTGTGCTTCTGTCCGTTTTTTGCCTCATTGCGGGTTATCTTCTCGGCAGCATAATGAGTGCGGTGAAGATTGCACGAAGCAAAAGCACGGATATCCATGCCTGCGGAAGCGGCAATGCAGGTTCAACAAATGTATTGAGAACCTTCGGCTGGAAATGGGGGCTTATCTGTTTGGCGAGCGACAGTGCGAAGGGTGCGGCAAGCGTCGGCGTGGGTTACGCCGCTGCGGCAATTGCTCCGGCACTGTTTTCGAATTATGTCATGCCCGAAAATCTGAGCGGAATACTCGGCTGCATAGGGCTGTTGGGTGCGATACTCGGGCATTTGCTGCCTGTTTTTTATGAGTTCCGCGGAGGGAAATGCGTTGCGGTCGCGCTTGGCGGTCTGCTTGTGCTGTCCCCGGTTCAGCTGCTCATTGCTGTCGGTTGTGCGGTTATTCTTATTGCAATAACAAAAATGGTTTCCGTAGGCTCTGTTGTCGGCACGATAATCGCGACTGCCCTTGTGATTTACCGCAACCGGGGCAATATTCCGCTGATGCTCATTGCTGTTGTGATTGCCGCTGTTGTCATCACTGCTCACCTTCCGAATATCAGGCGAATTATGGAGGGCCGCGAGAGACGGCTCGAAAAAATCGAGTGGGAGAAACAGCGGACTGAAAAAGAAGAAACATGCGGCAGCCGTCAAAATGACCAAAACTCCGCAAACGAGTCCTGATAAGCTGCGCTTAATTGTGAACCCGAACGCCGCACTGATTAAACTTTGCCTGTTAAACCGATATTGAAACGCCGTTCCGAAAACGTAAGTCGGGCGGCTTTTTATTTTGAATACGATGCGAATGCATGGCGACGACGGCCTGCAAAACCATATTGAACTTGCAAAAAAACGAACTTTTTATTCCAAGGCGCGGCGGCACGGTCGAACTGTGTGCACGCCGCAAATAATGTATCAGGGGGGCCGATTCATGCAAATTATTGCACTCACGGGAAAAACATATTGAATATATTGCACGAACGTGATATAATTGTCATTCCGAAAAGGGCGATGAATCGGCACGGAGGAGAATCATTATGATAGATTACCATGTACACACGAATTATTCGGCAGATGCATCCGCAACAGTGACGGAGCAGCTTGAAGCCGCCGCCGAACGCGGATTGAGTGAGATTTGCTTCACGGATCATGTTGATTTCGATAACGGCGATAAGTCAATGCAGCCATCGGATCTCGGTGCATTGCGAGAACAGCTTTTGCCTTACAACGGACTGTATAAAGGAGTGCGCATACGCCGCGGAGCGGAAGTTGCTCTGAACGACGGGAACTGCGCCGAAAAAGCACGGCAGTACATCGCGCCGCATGACCTCGATTTTGTTATCGGTTCAATACATGTTGTGGGCGGATTTGATGTTTACTATCCGGAATACTACATCGGAAAAACAAAACAGGATGCATACCTTTCCTACCTTCAGACGATACTCACTGGTATTAAAACCTGCGATTACATGAACATACTCGGTCATTATGACTTCATTGCAAAGTATTCGCCGTATGAGGACAGGCGAATGACGCTTGATGTTTCAAAGGAGCTTTTTGCGGAGATTTTTTCATATCTTGCAAAAAACGGAAAGGGAATTGAAATCAACACTTCGGCATGGTGGGATGATCCCTGCTGGGGTGAGGATGTATTAAAGCTTTACCGCGATCTCGGCGGTCAATATATAACAACCGGTTCCGATGCACACAGAAGCGACAGGGTCGCAAAGCGCATAAAGGAGGCGGAGAAACTTGCAGCGGCGGCAGGCATTCCGCTGATTGCAACGTTCCAAAGAATGAAACCGATATTCCACCCGCTCGGAAGCATTTGATGCGAATGCACTTAATCGCGCGGATGCCGGTTTGGACAGCTTTTGTAAACGGCAGGGACTGATCCTTTGCTGCAGCGAATGACTCGGCTGATTTTTGAGTTCGGCTGAAAACAAAAACATATTGTTAAACCTGAAAGGATGCAAGTTGACAGAAAACGGTTCGCAACTGAATGAAAACCCGCCTGAAACACTGACGGTGCATTCCGCTCTTGAACGCTGCGTGGATTATATCGGCAGGGTTGATATTGATTTTATCTGCGCGCTGGCGCGGGTCGATAAAGCGGAAGCATTTCAATCTCTCAAGGGTGCGATTTACTATGATCCCGAAAAGAGCTGTTTTGTTACGGCGGAGGAATACCTTTCCGGAAATATTATGAAAAAGCTTGCTGCCGCAAAATCGGCACTTGAGCAGCAGGCTGAAACCGCAAAAACGGCAGGGGATGAATCTAATACCCGAAAACAAATGCCGGATGATTGGGATTTTTCGGAAAATATCTCTGCGCTTGAGGTTGTGATGCCGCCCGTTGTGCAGCCGGGGCAGATAAAGGCGTCAATGGGCAGTCCGTGGATTCCCGCTTGGGTCTACCGTGATTTTATAATTGCTTTAATCGGTATCCGCTCCGCTTCCGGAAAGCCGAAAATCAGCGTTGAATACATTCGCGCCGCAAATCATTATATAATTCACGGAAAAAAGCATTTCACGGACTTTACGCGTGCAAAACTTACTTACGGCACGGAACGCATGAACGCTTTTGAGATTATAGAGCGAATGCTCAATTCGCGCGAAATTGCCGTTTACGATACATATATTCCTTACGGCAAGGAACAGCAGGTTCGCCGTGTCAACAAAGCCGAAACTCTGCTTGCGCAGGAGAGAGCGCGGCAGATTGCGGAAAGATTCTCATTCTGGCTCTTCAGGGATGAGCCGAGAAGAAGTCAATTGCTTAACTACTACAACGAAAACTTCTGTGCGATCCGTCCGCGGCATTTTGACGGCAGCAGAATGCTCCTTCCGGGCAAAGATCCGAACATTAAGCTGCAAAAGCATCAGCTGGATGCCGTGAAAAGAATCGTGCATTCAAAAAATATCCTGCTGGCGCATCAGGTCGGCGCGGGGAAAACCTATGTCATGGCGGCAGCGGCAATGGAAATGCGCCGGCTTGGCATTTCAAAACGCAATCTGTTTGTTGTTCCGAATAATATTCTCGAACAATGGCATTATGAGTTCACCCGGCTTTATCCTGCGGCGGAGGTCATTGTAATTGAACCGAAAAGTTTCACTCCCGCAAACAGGAACCGCGTTTTGAAACAGATTATTGAAAGCGACTGTGACGCGATAATCATGGGTTACGGCAGTTTTTCGCTTATCCCGCTTTCGCGCGGGGAGCGTGAACGCGAATTGAACGCACACCTTGCGCAAATTGCGGAGTCCATGCGCAGTGCAGTGTACAACGATGCATATATCGTGCTGAACAGATTTGCGTCGCGTATTGAACACAGGCTGCAAAAGCTCTGGGAGGAGGAACAAACTCTTCCGAAGGGTGCTGTTTTTTTCGATGACCTCGGCATCGACACGATATTTGTTGACGAAGCGCATAATTTTAAAAACATCAGTATTGAAACCAAACACGGCAGTCTGCCGGGGCTGAACCCGAAGGGCTCGAAAAAGTGCGATGATTTGATGGCAAAACTCCGCTATATACAGCGCACGCATGACGGACGGGGTGCTGTTTTTGCAACAGGAACCCCGATTACAAACTCCGTTTCGGACATGTACACGATGCAGCGGTACCTCGGCTATGAACATATGTACGAGCTGAATCTGCTTGAGTTTGACAATTGGGTCAAAATGTTTTCCGAGGTTACGGAAGAATTCGAAGTTGAGGCGAACGGTATAGGCTATCGGCTGCGCCGCAGGCTCAGCAGGTACTATAACCTGCCCGAACTGTCGCTGCTGTTTTCGGATATTGCGGATTTGTATTTTACTCCGGAAGATGATAAAAGGATTCCGCATAAGGTGAATTATATCAATTGTACCGTTCCGGCAAGCGAGTCCCTCAGAAAGTATATTGAGGAGCTTGCGGTGCGCGCAGAGGCGGTAAAGAGCGGCAGCGTTGCCCGAACGGAGGACAACATGCTGAAAATCACGACGGACGGCAGAAAAGCCGCTCTCGACATGCGTCTTGTTAACCCCGAGGAGCCTGATAATCCGAACTCAAAACTTAATACATGCGTTGAAAATGTGTTCAGAATCTGGAGTGAACGCGATAAACTGACCCAGCTTGTGTTCCTTGACCAAAGCACGCCGAAGGACGGGTTCAATCTTTACGACGATATTAAACAAAAGCTTATCCTGCGCGGCGTGCCTGCGGATGAAATTGCGTTCGTTCATGATGCTGTAAACGACGCAATGCGAACAACGCTTTTTAACAAAGTTCGCAAGGGACGCATACGTGTGCTTATCGGTTCAACTTTCAAACTCGGCATCGGTGCGAACGTTCAAAATAATCTGCTTGCGGTGCATCACCTTGATATTCCGTGGCGTCCGTCGGATGTTACCCAGCGTGAAGGCCGAATGCTGCGTCAGGGCAATCGGAATGACGAAGTAATGATATATCGCTACATCACAAACGGGAGCTTTGATGCTTATTCGTGGCAGCTTCTTGAAAACAAACAACGATTTATATCTCAAATTGTAAACGGTGATTGCCCGAGCAGAAGCGGTGACGAGGTTGATGAAGTTGTGCTCACATACAGCGAAGTCAAGTCACTCGCCGTCGGAAACCCGCTCATAAAGCGGAAGATTGAGCTTGAAACGGAGCTTCAGCGCAAACTTGTTTTGAAATCAAAGCATGAGCGCGCAAAGACAGAAGCGGCGGAGCAGCTTTTGCAGCTGCCGGCAAAGAACAGCGAATTGCTGAAACTGCGCGACATTCTTCAAAAAGATATGCTTCTTGCGGAACAAAACACCGGCGAGGGGTTTTCAATGATGCTTGCGGGCGAGAATTATACACGGCGGCGCGATGCGGGCGAAAGGCTGATAGAGCTGCTTGCGGAACATGCATTTATACGTGAGGAAAAGCGAATCGGCACATATCGGGGGTTCAAACTCTTTCTTGCGAACGATATTTCGGGGGCAAGGCGAATCTTCCTGCTCAAGGGCAGTGGGACATATCGTTCCGATTTAAGCGAAAGCGCGATGGGCATCATTGCAAGGCTTGATAACGTTGTTAACGGCCTTAAAACACGGCTTGAAACTACACTCGGCAGCATAGAGCGTATGGAGCAGGACGAGGCGGAGCTGCGTTCGGAGTCCGAAAAACCGTTCCCGTTTGAAACGGAACTTACGGAACTGCGCCGTGAGCTGAAAAGGGTCAACGGCGAACTCGGAATGCTGTAAATTTGGATGATATATAAAATAACAGTCGGCTGATTGTTGATTACGGAGGAAAAAATGCAAAATCAGCACAATTATTCCGTTGATGATATAAAGGTAATGGAAGGCCTGGAGGCGGTTCGTGTCCGTCCGGGCATGTATATCGGCAGCACCGGAAGCAGGGGTCTGCACCATATGCTTTGGGAAATCGTTGATAATGCCGTTGATGAAGCGGCAAACGGGTTTGCAACGACCGTCAGCGTTACAATTAACAGGGATAATTCCGTGGTTGTTGAGGATAACGGCAGGGGAATCCCCGTAGGCATTCATGAAAAGCTGCATGTGTCCGGCGTTGAAGTTGTTTATACTCAACTCCATGCGGGCGGAAAATTCAACAACGATTCATACGGGTTCTCGGGCGGATTGCACGGTGTCGGTGCATCGGTGGTTAACGCGCTTTCCGAATACGTTGAGGTTGAGGTTGCAACGGGCGGAAAGCTGTATTCAATCAAATTCCACAGCTATGAAGATTCGGACGGCAATATGCATTCCGGAATTCCTGTCGCGCCGCTTGCCGAGGTCGGAAGGACGCGGCGGCAGGGCACAAGGGTAACATTTTTGCCGGACAAACGCGTTTTTGAAACGATTGAAATGAATTCCGAAGTCGTTGCAAAACGCCTGCGCGAGCTTGCGTACCTGAACAAAGGGGTAACGTTCAAATTCACCGACAACAGGCTGAAGGACGAAAATAAGAGCCGCGAGTACAAATACGACGGCGGCATTGTGGATTTTGTGTGCTATCTTAACAGTGAAAAAACCCCGCTGTATAAAGAACCGATATACTTTCGCGGAATGCGCGGCACGGGCAAAGATGCAATCATTGTTGAAATTGCAATGCAGCATAACGATGGCTATACCGAAAGCATCTTTTCATATGTCAACAATATTCCGACGACCGAGGGAGGTACGCATGAAACCGGATTTAAGTCCGCTCTGACCAAGGTCATGAACGATTATTGCCGTCGAACCGGAATCCTGAAGGAGAAGGATGCGCCGCTGCCGGGTGAGGATTTCCGCGAGGGACTCACGGCAGTCGTGTCGCTTAAAATGAGTTCGATTCAGTTTGAAGGGCAGACGAAAACAAAACTCGGCAATACCGAAGCGCGTACGGCGGTTGAAGCTATTGTTATGGACGAGTTGACACCGATACTTGAAAACCTTAAGAATTCGGATCTTGCCGCCGCAATTGCGGACAAAGCGGTGAAGGCGGCAAAAGCGCGTGAAGCTGCAAGAAAAGCAAAAACCATGGCGCGTGAAAAGTCAAAGCTTGAAAACGCACCTCTCGTCGGCAAGCTTTCAAGCTGCACGGGCAGAACACCGGAGCAAAACGAACTCTTCATCGTTGAAGGCGATTCGGCAGGCGGCAGCGCAAAGCAGGGCCGTGACAGACGGTTCCAGGCAATACTGCCGCTGCGCGGCAAACCGTTGAATGTTGAAAAAAGGCGCATTGAGCAGGTGCTTGAAAATGACGAATGCCGCTCCATCATAACCGCCCTCGGAACCGGCATAGGCGAGGATTTTGAGCTTAAAAACCTTAAGTATCATAAAATCATCATTCTCTCCGATGCCGATCAGGACGGTGCGCATATACGCGCTCTGCTTCTTACGTTCTTCTATCGCTACACAAAGGAACTGATAACGGGAGGGCATGTTTACATGGGTATGCCGCCTCTTTACAAGGTTCAAAAGGGAAACAATGTTACGTATGCCTATGACGATGAAGAACTTGCCCGAATTACGAAAGGCATGAAGGGGTACACCTTGCAGCGGTATAAAGGCTTGGGTGAAATGAATCCGGAGCAGCTTTGGGAAACAACGCTTAACCCGGAGAACCGTTCCCTTGTGCGGGTGACGATTGAAGACGCGGCGTATGTAGAACACCTTGTAACGCTTTTGATGGGAGACAAGGTTGCTCCCCGCAAGGAGTACATCACCGAACATGCGAATTTCAACCGCGTGGATTCTTTTGAGGACAAAATCGGTTGATGTTGAAGTTTAACACCGCTTCGCAGTACAACGCGATACACAATTCAGATTGATTAGTGCAGCCTGCGGTCAATCAAAAACGAACAAAAAACAAAAGCATCCGAAAGCAGCGGAACTGCACGGATGCTTTTGGATATTTATCCGAAACAAAAAACTAAACGATTTGAAAAATATAAAACTTCAGATAATCCGTCTCGGGTACATTCCAAAGAATCGGGTGATCAGGAGCCTGCTGACGCGCTTCGATTTGACGCAGCTGAACCCCTGCATCCTCTGCGGCATTGTGAAGCATCTTACGGAAAAGCTCATCGGTCATGAAATGCGAACATGAGCAGGTTGCAAGATAGCCGCCGCGCGGAAGGAGTTTCATTGCTTTTGCATTGATGGCTTTATAGCCCTTTACCGCACTGCCGATCGTATCCCGACTTTTGGTGAAGGCGGGCGGGTCGAGTATTATGTAATCATAACCGTGTTTGCGATTGGATTCCATATCGGTCAGAAGATCAAAGACATCGGCGCAAACGAAATCCATTCTGCCCGAAAGCCCGTTCAGCTCCGCATTTCTGCGCGTTTTTTGGATTGCATCCGCAGAAATATCAACGGCAGTGACATGCTTTGCACATGCAGCGGCGGCGTTCAGTGCGAATGCGCCCGTATGCGTGAAACAATCGAGAACCGTTTTGCCGGCAGCAATCTTCGCAGCGGCACGACGGTTATATTTCTGGTCAAGGAAAAAGCCCGTTTTTTGTCCGTTGATAACGTCGATTTCGTATTTGATGCCGTTTTCTTCAATCATTACCAATCCGCTGTCCGGCGCGGGAGGCAGGAGATCACAGCTGATAAAGCCCTTGTGCTGAGTCAGACCTTCCTTTTCGCGTATGGCGACATCGTTTCTTTCGCAAACGGCCCGAATATTAATGCCGAACTCTTTGAATACTTCAATAAACAGCGGAAACAGGCGGGACTTAAGCATTTCGGTGCCGAGGGAGAGAATTTGAAAAACAAGAACATCTCCGAATCGATCCACTGTCAGCCCGGGAAAACTGTCGGCCTCACCGAAGATGATTCGACAGCAGTCAAAATCGTTTCCCATGACCGTTTGGCGGTACTCAAGCGCATAACGAATTCGCCTGCGGAAAAAGTCATCGTCAAACCTGTCGTTTGCATTGCGTGAAAAGATGCGAATGCGAATTTTGGAATTGTCATTTATGAACCCGGTTCCGATGAACCGATCCTTTTTTGTATAAACATCAACAAGCCCGCCGTTCGTATAATCACCGTCAACGGAAAGCACCTCCTCCGCATAAACCCACGGGTGCCCGCCTTTGAGTGCGCGTTCCGCCTTTTCGGATACTTTTGCTTTCGGATACATTCGCATTATTAACAAACCAACCTCTCTGCCGCATTCGGCAAAACTGTTTGTTGAATATAACACAATCGGGCGTGGATTTCAAGTGCGGTTTCAACTTGCCGTGCCTGCACAGCGAAAAAACAGTCGAAAGTGTTTGCTCTGCCTTGATTTGCGGCAGATGCGCCGTATCAGTCAGACAGTGTCGGTTCGAAAGGTTCAACGGCGGAGCAGCTTATCTCATATGCAGTGCGCATTTCCTCCGTTCCGTCTTCAAAAACTTTTTTATATTCGCGGCTTTGCAGCCTTCCGATAACGTGCATTCCGATGCCGACCTTCATATCCTGCAAATACCTTGCGTTTCGTCCCCATGCGATACAGGGCAGATAGTCGGATTTGCCGTACCGTCTGTTGACTGCAAGCAGAACGTCCGCAATTTCACGTAAAAAAGGAGTCGTTCTGTATATTACGGACTTACAGATGTATCCGAACAGTTCAACTTCGTTTTTGTATGCAAAAGCATCGGTTTCATCCGCCGAAGCAGGAATGAATTCACGTGCAAACACGGTGATGATAAGTCTGCTGCCTTTTTCAGTCTGTTGATTATAGGAACGTATCTGTCCGTGAACATGAAAATACATACCGTGTTCAACAGGGATTCCGCCGAGCAGTCGTTCGCTGACGGTGACAGGTATTTTATCCTCGGTTCCGCTCAATCTTTGAACGGTGAGCACAAGCTTGAAAAAAGCCTCTCCGTAAATTGTATGACTGTATTCCGGGCCGTCCGTAACCCTGCCTGAAAGACTGATGCTGTTGTTTGTATCCGGCATATTGCCCTCCGTAAGTTCAAGTATCACTGAATAAGTCCGTTTTTCAAAAACAAGGTAAACTTCCTTTGCTTTTTCCGAAAACGATACCGTACAGTGGCCTGTTTAAATTCTATTCAACGATATTCAAAATAGACTTGTTGATTTGGCCTTATGCATATGATAGAATAGCGCGAGAAAAGAACAGGACGGGAGAAATATGAAAAATACGAAACGGGATGAAACCTTTTTGCGGGAAACGAGGCATGTTATCGAGCGGCATATTGAGCTGTATCCGAAATGTGAGCCGGACGACATAGTAAAGCTGCTTTATCAAAGCGAATTCGGCTGCGGGCATTTTGTGCGCAGCAAAGAGATTGCGGAGGAGTATCTGAAGAGGGAGTATGAAGCGTGTATGCTGACAACGAAAGCCGCCGCTGCCGGGGAACAACCTTTGACGGATGAAACAGGCGGGGTGTTCGTTCGTGTGCACCTGGAACCTTTGGCACGGTACGGTATACCGCTCTCAAGGCTTGCGGAGCTTTTTGTGCGTTCATCGGATGTTCGAACGGGTTCAACGGACGGAATGCTGAAAAAGCTCAGCTTGCTGAAAGAAATCTGCCGGCAGGGGAAAACTCCGTTTGACGAAGAAACGCTGTCGGCTTTTCTTAAGAAATACGTTGCGGCGGGCTGCCCGGCAATACATCACAGCGAGACTTACCGTCGGCTTTACCATCCCGCGTATCGCGTGATTTGCAGAGAATTCCTTCCCGAACTAATCGGCGGAGAATGCGCAGGTTCGGAACCTGAAATTCATATCTAAGACTCAAACAAAAACTGAATTTAAGGAGAAGTTTAAACAAAAGGCACAGCCGAAACGCAGTTGCGGACGGCTGTACCTTTGTTTTTTTACAGAGAATGATACGGCAAAAGAAAGCTCGTTGAAAATCGATCAGATTTCAACATTGCCGTTGCCGGGGCGTGCGCAGGTGATTTCAAGATTGCCGTTGCGCTCACGAAGCTTGTCGATAAACTCTTTTTCTTTCCGCGCATCACGCAAAGTGATCTGGTAGGTGAGCTTGAACAGGCTGCCCATGTTGGTGGTCTTAACACGGATGAGCTCATGGCGGGAAGTGTAAGTGCTGAAAATATCATTGAAAACCTCATCATAGTTGAGGCTTTCGGGAATGACAATCTTGAGGTCGCGCTCTGCGGAACCCGCTTTGCCGAAATTGATGCTTGCAAGCGCAATGTCAACCAAAAGAACGAACACGGCAAGGATGACCGCAATTGCAATATAACCCATGCCTGTTGCAAGGCCGACAGCCATTGCGAGGAAGATGCTTGTTATTTCACGCGCTGAAGCGGGGGCGGAACGGAAGCGGACAAGGCTGAAAGCACCTGCAACAGCAATACCTGCGCCGAGCTGTCCGTTAACAAGGGCGATAATCGTTTGAACTATCATCGGCAGAAGCACAAGGGAGACCGAAAGGCTCTTGGAGGGACGATTTCTGTATCGACTGCAAATGGCGATGAGAACGCCCAATGCAAGAGAAACAAGCAGGCAAACAATAAACCCGCCTGCGGTCAAGGTGCTTGTGGTGGAGAAAATACTGTCGATAACGTTGTTAAGCATAGTGAAAAATCCTTTCGTTTATGGATAAAACATTGGGCACGGAACGATGCCGGATCGTTCAGCCGCAATATGCAGCACCGCGTTTTTGAGAAAGAATGCGGTTAAGTTCGATGTTATACGCGGTTGCGTATTTTGAGAAGCTTGTCGGAAAGATCCTGTGTTCATCAAGGAGTGCGGCAAGCCAAAGCGGCAGAGTGTGCGGAGTTTTAAGCTCCATTATGCATTTGCCTGCGGGCAGAATGGGGTCGCCGTACGTGCCGCTTAACAGATCGAGGTTGCGCGTTCTGTAGCGCAGATTTTCGTCGATTGTCAGTCTCAAATCCCCGACGCCGTTTTCCGCATAGGCAGTGCGTTCGCAAAATATTCCGAAAGACGGCCGAAGCTCCGGATAAAAGCGGAGCGCATAATCAATTTCACGCGCAATTTGCTTGTCGGGGCAGGGCGCATCACCGCAGAGAAACTCCATTGCATCGGCATAGGGCATTTCGATTCGGCGCTTATACACAACACCTTTGTATTTCTTCTTAAGTTCAATAAAAGCGTTCGATTCTGCCGACGGAGTGCCGTAGCATCGCAAACGGAGCTTTTCCTTATAAATCGGATGCTCTATAGAGGCACGAATCAACCGCATGTCGGCAGTGTCAAAATAAATGCTGCTGACGGTGCTTTTTCCGTAAGAATCAACATGCATATGCTGCAAAAGCACGGGCAGCATTGCGGCGAACTGCTTGTCCGAAACAATATACTTTTTCTCAATACGGGTAAAAATGTTATCAATTTTAACCGTTTGCAATGTCACAACCTCCGTTTCTGCCGAAATGCACCGGATGCGGAGCACTTCGGAATAATCCCGCTCGGCACAACGGCGGAGCGGGCGGTGAGACCATTCTCGCATTACCAATATTATACCACTGAAACAGGGCGACCGAAAGACAAAAAGGGCTCTTTTAACGGCAAATATTGTATATAGTACTTTGAAAACGGTCAAACAATGCTTAATCGGGAAGATTGTCAACAAAAATTCATAATATATCGAGCCAGATTCCCATAGGCGATTTTGCGAATGTCCGCATCGCTCAAGCCCATGCGGCTCAGCTTGTTCGCAATCAACGGCAGTCCGCTGCTGTTTTCAAGCCCGTCGATATAGCGGTTCATGCCGTCAAAATCCGACCCGAGCGCAACGCAGTCGATTCCGCCGATTTCGATGAAATGCGCGATATGCCGTATCACATCGTCGAGTTCGGCAGTGCGTTCATCGGTCAATTGTCTGTAATAAAAATTGACGCCGATTACACCGCCTTGTTTTGAAATCGCGCGAATATGCTCATCTTTCATGCAGCGCGGGTGACTGCATAATGCGCGTGCATTTGTGTGCGACGCAAACACGGGGCGTGCTGCAATGCCCAACACATCGTCAATGCCTGCATCCCCGAGGTGTGCAAGGTCAACAGCCATTCCGATTCGGCACATCTCTTCAACAACACGCTTTCCGAGGGCGGTCAATCCCTTTTTGCTTCCGCGTTTTCCGGCCGGATAGGCAAGACTGTTAACGTCATTCCAAGTCAGCGTCATTGCGCGCACTCCGAGACGATACAGCATTCGAAGGTTTTCAACGCTGCCTTCGACAGCCTCACCGCCTTCAACGGTCAGCACTGTTGCAATTTTGTCCTGAGTTACGTCAAAATCACGGGAGAACGGCACAAAACACGGATTTGATTCAAGCATTCGATAATAGGAATCTATCATGTTCAGGCATTGACTCAGCGGGTTCTGCTTCAGCAGCATGTCGATCCATGCGGCAAAGAACTGAAGCTTCACTCCGCCCGCTGCCATGTTCCGAAGGCTCATGCTCTGATGCCCGGAGACGGTTTGAATATCATAATCATAGTATGTCATCCCGTATAAAAAATCACAATGCGCATCCGCAAACGGCAGCTTGTTTGAAGCACTGTTCTCTTGCGGCAAAATTTGTTCGACCATGTTACCCCCTCAACTCTGCAGCTCCGCGCGCCGCGGAGACCGACCGTATCACAATATTATAACACAAAACGAATAAAAATGCATTCGATAAAAAAGCGCGGCGGGTTGTTGAGAACAGATAATTTCTTCTGCGGAAGACAATCACCGGACGGAGATGCGGAGTATGATATAAAATACCGAAAAAAGTCACAATTTATTTTCAAATAGAGTCGAAAACCTATTGTAAAGAGCAAACCGCAATTGGTATAATAAGGTGCGGAGTTCGGAAGAACTCTGCAAAGTGCTTTTGTATATTAACCGGAGGTGACGCAAATGAAATGCAGGAATTGTGGCCACGATAATCCCGAGTATTCCGAAGTATGCGAGAATTGCGCAGTTTCACTGCGCTCGGAGCCGCAGCGCGATGATGATACCCCGTCTTGGGGTTTCGTTGACGAGAACAAGGATATCAGGTTTTCTTTCGGAGGGCGAAATGCCGCACAAAACAATAATCCCGCGGACATGAACCAAAACACTGACAGCGACCTTGATGAGCTTGAAAGACAGTTCACATGCGACGTCGGTGATTGGAACGAAGTTCAGAGACGTCCGAACGCAAGTCGACAGAACAATAACCGCCAAAACGCTGCCGCTGCGCAGAGAAATGACAGAACAAGCAGCCCGAACGGAGCGGAACGGGCGAACCGCAGTGCGCAGAATGCACAGGGCGCATTCGCCGGTGACAGACTTCCGTGGGATAACGATTCTGCAAACGCACGCAGGCAGCAGCCCCGCACGGAAAGGCAGTCAAACCCGGATGACGAATATGATTCCGATGATTCCGATGATTTCGATGATGCGGATGCATACGACGGCCGCGAACGCGGGAACAAGCGCGCGAAGAAGCAGCGCGGAAAGGGCAGAGATTCGACTGATATTCAAGATGATTTCGACACTGCCCGCACGAGCGCCGATTACGGAGCAAAGCGGGGCAGACGCGATAATTCCTATGATGAATTTGAAGACGTGAACCGCAGAAGCGATCGCAGACGCGGAAAAGGCGGTGCGTCCGGTCTGCGTATTGCAATAATTGTGCTTGCTGTTGTGGCCGTAATTGCGGCCGGCGTGCTTGCATACACCCTTTTGAACGGCAGCAGCATCGGCGGCGAAAAAGCAAACAGCGTTATCGTCAACCCCAACAATCCGGACAGCTACTATATCACTGTTTATGCAAAAGCCGGTTCTGTCCTTGTTTATGAGGACAGCACAGGTGCGCAGACCGAACAGCAGGTTCCCGAAAAAGGATATGTAACTTTCAATGTTGCATCCAACCGCCTGCGCCCGATAACACCCATTGAGGGCGAAAGCTGCGACATTTACCCCTCGGTAAGTCTCAAAAATGAGGACGGAACGCTGACAAAGCTGGAGATTCCGCGCATAACGCTCAGAGTTCCGACGCTTAATGCATCCTTCGAAACGGCTGAAGACATAACGAGCGACAACGGCGTTATAGAAATCAAAGGGCATGTTGACTTGACTCAGACAGATCTTCAGAACAATCCGCCTGTTGTCACGATCAACAACGAAACCGTGCAGCCCGCGCCCGACGGCAGCTTTGCTTACACAACAAAGCTCGACAAGGGCGAATACGAGATCGTCGGTGAAATCAAGCTCGGCGGATACATGATCATGCGCCGAACCTTCAAGGCGACCGTCAACAAGCAGCTGACCGCAGCCGACATAATTTCAATACCCGAGGAAGTCGATACCCGAGTTCTGAATGTTGAAACTTCAATTGAACTCACCGGTACCGTTCCCGCAGGAGCTGTGCTTCAGGTTGTTCCCAAGGATGCGGAATGCACCGTTAAGGATCAGCCCACAGTTGACGAAAACGGGAACTTCAGGTTTTCCGTAAACCTTCCCACCGCCGCAAAGTGCTATGAGCTCCAGCTCACCGCAACCCTTGCGGACGGAACGGTTTACACGCGTCCGTTCTTTGTGGAACGTCCGCCGGTGTTTAACGAATATGTTCCCACCGTTTGGAGAGGTGATTACAGCGAGATGTCAAAACCCATCCATATCACCGACCTTCGTGGGTTTGTAATTGAGGGAACTGTTGCAGAAATTACCTATGATGACGATTATCTCGTTGCAACGTTTACCCTTAACGATGGACATACGATCAGCATTGAGTATCACGATCACTATTCTGCCGCACGCCAGCATCCCCTTGAAGCGGGCAAGCAGTACAAACTCTACGGATTCTCAAAGGGCGTGGACGAAAGCGGTATGCTCCGGATGTATATTTGGTTCGTGAGCGACTGATCGGATGTTCGGATAAGTTTGGAAACAAAATAACCTGCGCGGCGGCTGCTTAACGGCAGCCGCTGCGTCGATACTGCAACACATAGCCAAACGGTGCAGCTTTCAAGAAAACACATGGAGAAATAAGATGAAAATCTGGGCAAGAGTTCGAAAAAACAACAAAACAACGGAACAGGATGTCGTTGAAATTCCGCAGAAGGACGCTTCCGAAGTGGAGGACTGGCACGAAGCTCTTTGCGAGTTGTGCTCGAAATTAAACCTTTCACGCCCTGTGATTCTTGATAAGCATGTCAATGAGCTGCTCCGCTTTTCACACACCGTGTTCCGCCCGGATGATTTTATGGAACAGGTAACGTTTGACAGGCTGGAGGTTGAATTGTTTTAGCGGCGGTTCATTGCACCCCGAAACGCTGAGAACAGGAAGTGTTTTTCAATCGAAAAAACGAAAATAAACGAATGCTCGGTGATTACTCCGAAAAGGGCAAACGACCCGTGATGTGCGCAAAGCATGCATCGCGGGTTGTTTTGTTTTCGGCAGCAGTGTTCAAAACCTGTAACTGTTTATCGGTAATATTCATATTTTATAGCAAGCCGTGTACAAGCCCGACATTGGAGCCGGCGGCGAAGCAAAACAATAAGAAAGGAGCATCTCGGCAGTGCGGGAGCGAACGGTACTGCGCTGCAACGATGTGGTGAATGATATGAGAAATGATAACGGAAGCAGGGGAAACGGCTTTCAGCCTTTTAATCCGCCGAACAGAGGAAGACAGCAGGGAGGCATGAGGCAAAGCAATTTCGGCAGCGAGCAAAACATGGGTTATGATAACAGCAGTGTGCAGTTTGCAGGTAATGCGTGCGGTTTCCCGCCTTGCAGCGGCTGCCGCTGTGAATGTACATATTACGGTGCAACGGGCCCGACGGGAGCAACAGGTCCGACGGGCGCAATCGGAACAACGGGCGCGACCGGTGCAGCGGGTGCAACGGGAGCGACAGGCGCAACGGGAGCAACAGGAGCGACAGGCGCAACAGGTCCGCAGGGAATCAGAGGCATTGACGGTGCAACGGGCCCGACAGGTCCGCAGGGTATCAGAGGCGTGGACGGAGCAACGGGTGCAACAGGCCCGACCGGTGCAACGGGGGCAACAGGCCCGACAGGCGCAACGGGAGCAACAGGGGCAACAGGCCCGACCGGAGAAACCGGTGCAACAGGCCCGACCGGAGCAACAGGGGCAACAGGTCCGACAGGTGCAACGGGAGAAACAGGCGCAACAGGAACGACGGGTCCGACAGGCGCAATGGGAGCAACGGGTCCGACAGGCGCAACAGGAGCAACCGGAGCAACAGGCCCGACAGGCGCAGCAGGAGCAGCGGGAGAAACAGGTGCAACGGGAGCAACAGGTCCGACAGGCCCGACAGGTCCGACAGGCCTGACAGGCCCTGCTGCCGAACCTGCCCGGTCGGCAGCGTTGATGTCTGCAGTTCAACCGACAGGAGAAGGAACGACTGTACCGAATGGGGGAGTGCTGCCGTTGACAAACCTTCGCAGCAGCGGTGAAGAACTCAGTGCGGATGCGGCAAATAATGCGGTGCGTTCCAATGATGAAAAACTGTATCATATTGTATGGAACGTAAATGCGGCGGAAGAGCAGGGCTCCGGAGCTTCGGGTGATATTGTGATTGCACTTGAATCGCTTACCGGGGATGTGTATGGTTATTCTTCGGCAAACACGACCGCAGCCGGCGGAAATCCTGTGTCCGTTTCAGGCTCGGCCTATGGGCGGATTCCCGCAGGAACGGAGCTTGTGCTTCGAAACAGAAGCGGAAGAACCATAGCGCTGCATGCGGCTGCAACTCCCAACGGCGACTATGCAGGCGGGATCACGGTGGTTAAAGCATAGATAATGCGGCGGTAAACGAGCCGGAAATGTGCCTTCGAAAAAGAGACGGTGCAGGTAAACTCCGCCTGCCGCGTGCGGGCGGAGCAGGCTTTCTGCAAAACAGAATCGTGAAAACAGGGGGAGCGATATGGAAGGTTATAAAGTGTGTGTTTATGCAATTGCAAAGGATGAAGCGAAATTTGCCGCGCGCTGGGCTGAGTCGATGGGCGAAGCGGATGCTGTATATGTTCTTGACACAGGGTCAAGCGATGATACTGTAAAAATACTTCAGGCGCACGGGGTAAACGTTCGGAGTGAAATAATAACCCCATGGCGGTTCGATGCGGCGCGGAACAGGTCGCTTGAACTTGTGCCGGAGGATGCCGACATCTGTGTTTGTACAGATATTGATGAGGTTCTGCATCCCGGATGGCGTGCAGCGGCAGAAAAAGCGTGGTCAAACGGCGCGGATATGCTGCGCTATCGTTATACATGGAATTTCAACGAGGACGGAAGCGAAGGTACGGTGTTCTATATAGATAAGATACATGCACGGCATGGTTTCAAATGGGTAAACCCTGTACATGAGGTTCTTGAATATGAGGGAGAAGGCAGTTTCAGACATATCATTGCAGAAGGCATTCAGCTTGATCATCTTGCCGATGCATCAAAATCACGCGCACAATACCTGCCTCTGCTGGAAATGAGTGTGCGGGAAAATCCGGAGAATGACAGGAACATGCATTATCTCGGCAGAGAATACATGTTTTACGGCAGATGGAACGATTGTATTGCGACATTGAGGAGGCACCTTGAAATGAAATCCGCTGTCTGGCGGGATGAGCGGAGCGCATCGATGCGCTTTATTGCACGTGCCTGCACGGCACTGAATGATATTGCGGAAGCGGAAAGCTGGCTCTATCGCGCAGCGGCGGAAGCACCGTACCTACGTGAACCGTGGATCGAACTCGCGGGCAATGCATATGCACGGCAGGATTTTGAAGGTACGCTGTATTTTGCACTTAAAGCACTTGCAATTGAAACCCGCCCGAAAACATACATAACGGAACCCGCAGCATGGGGTGCCGCTCCGTATGATTATGCTTCTCTGGGGTATTTTTATACGGGCAGAAAAAAAGAAGCACTGATAATGGCCGAAAAAGCCGTTGAAAAAGAACCGCAGAACGAAAGATTAAGAGCAAACAGAGATATTATTGCACAGCTTTCGGAAACGCTTTGATTCGTTATTTTTGTCGGAGAGGCTCGATTCGAACCTTTCCGACAAAAAATGAATCGGCAAGCATTTTGATAACAACTTATCATACAGCAGGAGCAGGATTATAACAACTGACAATATATAATGCGGCTAACCAATCAATTCAGGTTGCATGTTCGGCGGATTTGCGCTATAATAATATTGTTATGCGAAATGATTCGCCTAAATACGGAGACGTATCGAAGTGGTCATAACGGGACTGACTCGAAATCGTGGTCGCTACTCGGTAGCTCCCTGACCGGAATCCCTTGATTTTATGGGGTTTTTCGGGTATTCTTAACTTAATATTTTTGCTTGTTCTCCCCATCAGTTCTCCCCGTTTTCCGAGGTGCTGATGTTGAGATAAATACGGAGCGGTATCGAAGTGGTCATAACGGGACTGACTCGAAAAGGGGACACGCCCTACCCCTCGCGGGTGCGAATTGACGCAGCAGGATCAGCGGGCACATTTAGTTCTTCCGATACGGGAAAGGTCATTTACGACGATAGTTTTTTATTGTACGACGCATGGAGGAAATCAGTATGGCAGCGATAAACGATCTCATTCGACAGATTGAGGATAAAAATTTGCGCGACCGCTTACAGCAGGAAGTGGCGCGTTTGAGCAAACAAAAAAAGTTCGGGCTTGTGTTTGAGGATCACATTCCCGAATGTACGCCGCTGTATGGCGTAGCTGTCCGCAAGGGATCGCTTGTTGCGGTTAAGGGAGAGGACATACGCGATGTATATTTTGTGTCCGCGATCTCTAACGGAAGGGCAGCAATTGTCAATAAAGCCACAGGCGAAAAGAGCGAGCGTCCGCTTGATACGCTCGTTGCTGTGGCGCAGTTTGGCGAGCCTATTTTTCCGTCCCTTATCCCGATAGACAGTGTAGAAAATGCACCCGATAGCAACTTGTGGCATACGCTGATCGAAGCTGACAATTTCCATGCGTTGCAGCTTCTTGAATACCTCTACCCGAAACAAGTGGATTGTATTTACATAGACCCGCCGTATAACAGTAGAGCAAAAGATTGGAAATATAATAACGATTATGTTGATCCCACAGACAGTTACCGACATAGCAAGTGGCTGTCTATGATGCAGCGCAGGCTGAAAATTGCTAAACGGATTCTTAATCCTCAGAACTCTGTTCTGATTGTAACGATTGATGAAAAAGAATACTTGCACTTAGGCTGTCTTTTAGAAGATATGTTCCCCGAAGCCCATATTCAAATGGTAAGCAGTGTTATCAATCCAAAGGGCTGTGCGCGTGATGGTTTTAGCCGTTCTGATGAATACATTTTCTTTGTAATGTTTGGAGAATGCACTCCTGCGAGATTGCCTCTTTCCAATGAATGGTCATCATCTGCGATTGTATCTGCACAGGAAAAAACAGACGATGATGAGGCGGAAAAGAGTGTTGAGCCGGGGTGGACATCTATGATGAGGCGAGGTACAGATTCCATGCGGACAGACAGCCCGAATCTATATTACCCAATTTATGTTGATCCAGACACAAGGACTATAAAGGAAATTGGAACTTCTATCCCGATGGGACAGGATCGCGCAGAAGAAATCCCCGGCTTGATTCAAGTTTTACCCTTGCGACGAAATGGCACACAAGGCAGATGGCAAGTTGGCAATGTTGAATTAAAAAATCGTATTCAGCAAGGGCGTGTCCGCTTGGGCAGACCGACAGCATACGGTTTTGTAATAAACTATTTGCCCGATGGCGAATATGCAAAAGTTGTTAAAGGTGAGTACGCGATTCAAGGCTATGCTGACGATGGCTCAATGATTGCATATAAAAAGGAACTCGGTGTTGACGAGTTGCGTATGCCACCAACACAATGGAAAATTGCAAGTCATAATGCGTCAGAAAATGGGACAACCTTATTGACCTCTGTAATCGGTGAAAAGCGTTTTCCATTCCCGAAGTCACTATATGCTGTTCGTGACACTCTGCGGTTTTTCGTTGCGGACAAGCCTAATGCACTCATCGTTGACTTTTTCGCAGGCAGCGGCACAACGCTCCACGCAGTCAATCTACTCAACGCAGAGGACGGCGGCAATCGCCGCTGCATCTTGGTTACAAATAACGAAGTTTCCGACGATGAGGCAAAAACCTTAAAGACGCAGGGCTATCAACCGGGAGACGAGGAATGGGAAAAACTCGGTATTGCCCGATATGTCACCTGGCCGCGGACAATTTGCAGCATAAAGGGTGTTGATATCCACGGAGACAAATTGAAAGGCAATTACGGTTGTGAGATTGAAAAAATGGTCGAGGTAGAAGGTGAAATTACAGATCCGGATACCGGAAGAAAAATTCGAGGAACATTTTACAAAAAGGCGAAAGAAGCGATATATCCAGAACTTTCAAAGATCAAAATGGCAGACGGTTTTGCCGCCAATGCGGAGTATTTCAAACTCGGTTTTTTGGATAAGAGCAGTGTTGCCCTCGGTCAGCAGTTTCGTGAGATACTTCCTATGCTTTGGCTGAAAGCGGGCGCGGTTGGCAAGCGTCCTGTCCTTGCCGATGGAGAACTGCCCGATATGTTGATCCCTGAAAGCAGCAATTTTGCGGTGCTGATCGATGAACGTTATTTTGGTGCGTTTTTGGCTGAAATAGAGGCGCGTCCCAATATCGAGTATGTTTACCTTGTCACCAACTCGGAGGACGCTTATAGGGAAATGGGATCGCGGATTCGCACCCGAAATGTGACACAGCTATACAGGGACTATATTGACAATTTTGTTATCAATAGCAGGAGGATTTGACCATGAGGGAAAAACTATTCGGATTTCAGGAGGACGCACTCTCTGATCTCCATAAACGCATCAACAGTGCGAACAGTATGCTCCTGTCTGACGCAGAAGAACAAGTTATCATTTCTTTCTCTGCCCCAACAGGATCGGGTAAGACCATTGTGATGACCGCGCTTTTTGAGGACATATTTTTCGGTTCGGCTGAAACACAGGGCGATCCCGACGCTATTGTTGTATGGTTGTCCGATATGCCCGAACTCAACGAGCAGTCCCGCCGCAAAATCGAGAGCAAATCCGATAAAATCCGTGTCCGCAATATTCATACCATCGACTCTGTTTTCGACAACGAAACTCTGGAGTGCGGCAATATCTACTTTCTGAACACACAGAAGCTCGGCAACGATAAGCTGCTGACGCATAAATCGGACAAACGACAGTATACCATCTGGGAAACGCTGACCAACACGGTGCGGGAGTATAAGGGCAAGCTGTACCTTGTCATTGACGAGGCGCACAGAGGCACGAATGTTTCCGCAAAAGCCGAAAATGCTGCAAAATCCATCATGCAGAAGTTTATCATGGGAAGTGCGCCGGACGGCTTATGCAAAATGCCCCTTGTGATTGGCGTTACCGCTACCCCTCAGCGTTTTCATAAGCTGATCGAGAATACCGAGTCCCCCGAACTCAAAGTGATTATCAAGCCCGAAGATGTGCGTGATTCCGGGCTTCTTAAAGACCGTGTTGTGATTCACTATCCCGAAATCGCCATCAATGCCGATATGACGATGTTTCAGGGCGCGGTTGCAAGTTGGCAGCGCAAAGCGGAGCAATGGGCGCAGTATTGCGAAAAAGAACGCGAGGATAAGACTGTCAAGCCCGTCCTTGTCATTCAGGTTGAGGACGGCAACGATAAGATCGTCAGCAATACGGAAATTGAATCCTATCTTGCCATGCTTGAAACACAGCTTAGGCGTCCCCTTGTGAACAGCGAAGTTGTGCATTGTATGGACAGCAAGAAGCTGCTGACCGTTGGTACATGGACGATTCCCTACATGGAAGCGTCCCGCATTGAGGAAAGCGATCAGGTCAATTTTGTCATTTTCAAAATGAGCCTTTCCACAGGATGGGACTGCCCCCGCGCCGAGGTTATGATGTCGTTCCGCAGCGCACAGGACTACACCTATATCGCGCAGCTTTTGGGGCGCATGGTGCGTACTCCATTGGCGCGGCGCATACCATCCAATGACGAACTGAACGAAGTCAGCCTGTTCCTGCCCTATTACAACGAACAGACTGTGAAAGAGGTTGTGGACGCGCTGAACAGCGGCGAGGACATTATCCCCACCGATACCGTCACCAATCGTACCGGTGTGACCTATTACCAAGATCCGCAATTTGCTGATGTTTTCGCGGATATGGATGGCAAATTGATTACATACCGCATTGAAACGGCGCGTAAAATCACACCTTTGCGTAGGCTCATGCAGTTTTGCCGCGCTATCAAGGACGATATGATCGATATCAATATCCACCATGATATGCAGAAATCGATTGTGCAGCTTATGGCGGATGAAATCGAAAGTATCAAAAATGCGGGTGAATACGATGCGCTTGCACAGGCGATCACAGGCTTTAATCTGAAATCGCTGACTTTTGATTATGGCGATAACGCCTATCGCGTGGACGAAGCTGACCACATGATCGTGACCGAATTTGACATTGACCGATATTTCAAGGTTGCGGGTAAAAAACTCGGTGACGGTTTGGATTATGCCTACTGGATTTTCAAACATAGTCAGGGGCTTGATGATAAGGACGCAAAAATTGAGGTTGTCGTGCTGGCAGGGCATAATGACGCTATGCAGCGTATCAACGATTGGTGCGAAGACAAGTTCGCGGAGCTGTATAACAAATACCGCGCCAAAATCGGCAAGCTGAACGATGCTCGGCGTATGGAGTATGAACGCCTGTCTGACGCTACCGACAGACCACAGGATATAGATTGGCACTTGCCGTCAAGCGTGGGCTTTACCGTAGGTGAGGACAGCCGCGCTTATGATAAGCACATCTATATCGCACAGGACGGCACTTTCCAAACTACGCTCAATGCGTGGGAACATGATTTGTTGCTTGAAGAAATCGGAAAAGGCGCGTATGCGTGGCTGAGAAATCTTGACCGCAAGCCCTGGTCTCTCTGCATCCCTTATCGGAGCGCGGGAAAGATTCTTCCCATGTACCCCGACCTGCTTATCGTCGAAAAGGACGGTGAGGAGTATTCGTACAGTATCTTGGAGCCGCACGATCCGAGCCGCACCGACAATGTGGCAAAGGCGGTTGGCTTAGCCGAGTTTGCGGACAAGCACCAATTTACCTATAACCGTATTCAGCTTATCCGAAAGAAAGTGGGCGCAGACCGCAAGGAACATTTCTACCGCTTAGATATGGCGAAGGTGCAAGTGCGGAACAAAGTCAAGGCGATCACTGATAACGCAGCTCTGGACGCGCTGTTTGATACGGATGCAGATGTGGATGTATGAAATCAAATGTTTTTGTGTGCTGAAGCTTACAGCTAAATTGAGAGTCAGAAAGGATACCATAAATGAAACAGGGTAATCTGGTCAAATGGAAAGATATTTCTGCGTGCAAAAATTTGTTATTTTTTGCTCAGTTAGTTGATGAACTCCTTTTTGATTATTCTATTCCGTCTAATCGAATATCTACACTTAATAGCCATTATCTCTGTCTAGATGCCCTTAGCGCTATAAATGGAATCGACAAACACGGTGTCCCTGAAGGAACACTCAAGCCCATAGCCGAAGAATTGTACATTTCCCTGACAAAAGACCCAGCATTTGATCTTATTAATAACAGTCCTTTGAGATATTTTGTAAAGTACCAAAATGAGCGATACAGAATTAGCACTAGTGTTTCGGAGCTAAACTATGACGAGATCAAAAAGGCAATATTGGCAATTGACTCGCGTTTCTTTGAAGACAACAAGTATTATGAGACATTAAAGACCAGAGTAATAGAGAAGATTCTATCCAATGAAGAATCGGATCAACTTGATTTATTCAGCCTTGTAAAATCGTTGTTAACAGAGCTAATTAACTTTGGATACAGCCAAAATTACATCAAAAAAGTTATGTTTGATGTTTTCTGGCATTCAAATAATGACATAGTATCGCCTAACGTGATTAATGACTTTTTCTCTGCATTTCCATTCAAAAAAAGCAACTATACAGTAGTGTTCATCGTAAACAGAGGACGTATTAGTCATTTTACTGACCACATCGAGGACCTGTCTTGTATAGAAAGTTTTGAACAAAGGTATGAATCGCATGCAGAGAAGGTATTTTTACAAAAAAATAGGAATCAAGCCTATCTAATCATAGATCGAAAAGCTTTAGATCCATATCAAGCTGCCTATAGTGCTAGATTAACACTTTCTATCAACGCCTCCCTGTATCGATTAAACAACCATGACTATCGATATGACATAAATACCGCAAAATGCGGCGTGTATAGTGATTCGGATTTTTTTAGAGTTGAGCAAGAAAAAAGTGCAGTATCGCATGTTAAAATGCCTTCTAAAGAACAAATTGTTAAGAATATGGAGACTTTAGAAACAGCGATCAGCAATCAAAAATCTGTTCGAGAGAGAGTAGCGCTTATTAACGCAGCACGTTTCCATTCTCATTCTCTTGATAGTATCTCTAAAGAGAATCAATTACTTGATTTGTGGGCAATTTTTGAATCAATTCTCGACATTAGTAACAAGCACACATCAGATAGAATTGTTCAAGTGTGTATGTATCTTGTCCCAATTTTGAAGCGCAGATACATTTATTCTCTATTTTCTCAGTTTTCCATAGATTTCAAAAACTATAATGATGAGAAATATCGTGAAATTATCGGTGAAAGCACTGATGAGGCTGAGATAATCCAAAAACTGTGTGAATTTGTTGTGCTAAATGAACATAAAACTGATCGCGATTCTTTCTTAACAGAATGCGGTGATTTTCCTCTTTTCAGGGAACGTATAGAGTATTACAATAAAGTTTTCAGCACTCCGTATGATGTATATCAGTTTGTTGAAAAACATGCGGAGAGAGTAAAGTGGCAAATAATGAGAATTTATAGGAATAGAAATCTGATTATTCACAATGGTGATAGTATGCCTTATTTGGCACTTCTTGTTGAAAATCTTCATTCATATGTAGATGATTTCCTGAGCTATGTGATTCAAGGTCTGTCTGCCGGACATGATATCAACAGCTTGTGCCAAGAATTGTTTGCAAAAGAATGCGATTGGGTTGCAGATTTTTCAAATAGAAAGGCTGTAATGACAGATGATGTAGTAATAAAAATGCTTTCCATCTAGTAAAATTGAAATGTTCACGCAAAAGCTTCAAAATCCGGGTTGACATCTGCTCGGATTTTGATTATACTGTACTTAACCCGAATTGGAGGTTGAACAGCATGAAACAACTGGGTATGCGTCTTCGCGCATTGCGGGAAGGAATTGGCTTATCCCAATCAAAATTTGCCGACGTGATCGGCTCTACGCAGTCCAGCATCAACCGCTATGAAAACGGTCAGGCAACGCCGACTGTTGAGCTTCTGCGCAAGTATGCGGACTATTTTGACGTTTCAATGGACTATATTTTTGCCCGCTGCGATGATCCGCATGGCAAGCTGTATGAAGCGAAACCTCCGGTTGACGCGAACAATCCTGAACTTAGAAAGTTCGTTGAGATGTGCTTCGATCCGGAATCACCGATGAACGAAAAGCTGAAAGAAGCAATGCTGAAAATGCTTGGGGAGGCGAAGACATGAGCAATGAATTAACCCATAATCCGGGACGGTTCGATGAGGTCATCCATATCATCGACAACGCCCGCAGCCGCGCCATGAAAGCGGTCAATGCAGAGCTTATCCAGATGTATTGGAGCGTCGGTGCGTATTTGTCTGAGCTTTGTTCTGCATCAAGCTTTGGCGATAAGATTATTGACGAAGTTGCCGCATACATTGCGCAAGAGAACCCCAACATCAAAGGTTTCAACCGTCGCGGTCTCTATCGTATGAAGCAATTCTACGAGACTTATAAGGATGATAAATTTGTGACACCACTGGTGACACAAATCAGTTGGACAAACCATCTGCTTATTATGTCCGGCTCTAAGACAGCAGAGGAACGGCATTTTTACATGGCACTCTGCGCAAAGGAACATTATTCCAAGCGCGAGTTGGAGCGTCAGATCGGCACATCGTACTACGAGCGTTCGATGATTTCCGCCAAGAAGCCAATGCCTGAATCCGTTTCGCATAATGTGCGTGAAAGCATCCTCGATACCTATGTGCTTGAGTTTCTGGACTTGCCGGAGCAATTTTCTGAAAAGAATCTCCGCAAAGCGATCATCGAAAATTTGAAGCAGTTTATACTCGAATTTGGTCGGGACTTTACCTTTATCGGGGAAGAGTACCGCGTTCAGGTTGGCAATACAGATTTCTTCATTGACCTGCTGTTTTATAACCGTGCGCTCTCCTGCCTTGTCCCGATTGAACTGAAAATCGGGAAATTCAAGCCGGAACACATCGGGCAGATCAATTTTTATCTCGAAGCACTTGACCGCGATGTGAAGAAGCCAAACGAAAATCCAAGTGTGGGCGTTATTCTTTGCGCCAGCAAGGATGACGCAGTTGTCGAATATGCTTTAAGCCGCAGTATGTCGCCCACACTCGTTGCAGATTATAGGCTTTGTCTTCCTGACAAGACGCTCCTGCAAAACAAGCTGCGTGAACTGACAGAGCTTGCGCTGGAAAGTGGCGAAGACAACGAGGGTGATGAAGAATGAACGCTGTTATCTACGCCCGCTATTCCTCAGACAGCCAGCGCGAGGAATCCATTGAAGGTCAGCTCCGCGAGTGCCGGGAATATGCCGAGCGCAATGATATGACCGTCGTTGGAACGTATATCGACCGGGCATTATCTGCAAAAACAGCAGATCGACCGGAGTTCCAGCACATGATCAAGGACAGCGCAAAAGAGTTGTTCGAGATTGTGCTTGTATGGAAGCTCGACCGCTTTTCCCGCGACCGTTACGACAGCGCTCACTACAAGCACATTCTGAAAAAGAACGGCGTAAAGGTTATTTCTGCGAAAGAGCATATCTCCGAAGGCCCGGAGGGTATTATTCTGGAAGCAATGCTGGAGGGCTATGCCGAGTTCTATTCTGCTGAACTATCAGAGAAAATCCATCGCGGACAGAAAGAGAACGCGCTGAAAGGGAAAAACAACGGCGGTGGCATTCCGCTCGGCTATCTGTTGGACAAGAAAGCACAGAAGCTTGTGATCGATCCTACGACTGCGCCATTAGTGGTTGAGGTATTTGAGAAGTATGCTGACGGCAAGACAGTTCGTTCTATTGTCGAGGATTTCAATGCCCGCGGCCTCAGAACGAAAAAGGGGCAGCCGTTCAATATCAATAGTTTCAGCTCCCTGCTGAAAAACCGCAAATACATTGGCGAGTACCGCTATCAGGACGTTGTGATTGAGGGCGGCGTTCCCGCCATCATTCCGGAAGACCTGTTCAACCGTGTGCAGGAGCGCATGGAGAAGAACCGCCATGCTCCCGCAATGGCAAAAGCAAAAGAGGACTATCTGCTGACAACAAAGCTGTTCTGTGGTAAGTGTGAGCGCATGATGGTTGGTGAAAGCGGCAAGAGCCATACCGGCGCTATGCACTATTATTACAAATGCAGCGGTGCGAAGCGCCTGAAGGATTGCGACAAGAAGGCTGTTCGCAAAGACTGGATTGAGCGTGTTGTTGTTCGCCTGACCATGCAGCGGGTCATGGACGAGGAAAAGATCAACCGGCTCATTGATGCGATCCTTGTCATGCAGGAACAGGAGGACACGACGACACCTGCACTGCGGTCACAGCTTGCAGAAACAGAGTCCGCGATTTCAAATCTTCTAAAAGCAATCGAGCAGGGTATCTTCACGCCGTCCACCAAGCAGCGGCTTGAAGAGCTGGAAGCGCAGAAGGAAGAAATTCTCGTCAATATCCAGACTGCCGAGCTGCAAAAGCCGAAGCTTACCCGCGAACAGATGACGGCATGGTTTGAACAATTCCGTCACGGCGATTCGGAAAACCGGGATTTTCAGAAACGCCTGATTGATACATTCGTGAATTCGGTGTATGTGTTCGATGACAAACTTGTATTGACCTATAACTATCAGCACGGGACGCAGACAATCTCGCTTGAAGAGATCGAGTCGGCACTCGGTTCGGATTTAAGGTGTGGTTCTCCACCACGAAAAGCTGTGAAACTTCATATTTCACAGCTTTTTTGCAACTTTTTGAGAAAATTTGTGTGGATGCGAACCGAGCGTTTCCGATGGGTTTTGAAAGCCGCTGGAAGTACTGACCCCAAGTGGTTCGCATCTGAAAAACAACATATGGAAAAGTGAGAGCGTCGGTTTGTTGGTTTCGTAGAACCATCGAACCGGCGCTCTTTTGCGTTTTCAGGACAGATCAAAGGCGGCAGCCCGGAGAGGAGAAAGCAAACGAAAGGAAGAATAAATGTTTGGCCTGCACTCCATATGCGTGGGAGCCGATGCCCACTTCTTCAACGGGCATAAAGATGTGGGCGAAACGCCCATGATACAGTGTCAGAAATGCGACCATCGCTGAAAAAGAAAGCAGCAACCACCATGACCTACAACTTTGACGAGATCATCGACCGCCGCCACACCAACGCCCTGAATACCGACGGCTTCCGGAGCTACATCTTCCACGCCGGCCCGGAGAAGGTGTTCCCCTACAAGGACGAGGAGTTCGTCCGCATGTGGGTGGCCGACATGGAGTTCGGCGTGGCACCGGAGATCCTGGACGCCCTGCGGGGCCGCATCGACCGCCGCATTTTCGGCTACACCGGCCTGTACGATGACGAATATTATAATGCTTTCTCCCAGTGGTGCAAGGATCACTACGACTGGGGCTTTCCTCAGGAGCAGCTGTGCGTGACGCCGGGTATTATCCCCGCCTGGGCAAGTGCCTGCCGGAGACCACCGACCTGCCGGACTTCTTCGCCAACAAGGCGGGCGTGCTGCTGGAGGGCGGCAACGGTCTGTTCGTGGGCAACGCCGCCGGGTACATCCGCCTGAATCTGGCCATGCCCCGCAGCATCATTGAGACCGGCCTGACCCGCATGGTGGAGGCCATTCGCAAGGAACAGGAGTAAATCGGAAATCATATGCAAACCATCAGAAAATATCTCCCCGGTATGGCGGTGCGCCTTGCCACCGCCATGCCAAGCTAAAATAATGAGCTGTAACGCCACCGTATGATCCTTCATACGGTGGCGTTTTGATTGTCTATCAGCTGTTTTGAGCCGTACCGGACTGCTGGCTGCCGGGTCTTTCCGGCGGCTGGCCGCCGCCGGAGAAATCGGGAGCCTGCTGGCCGCCGTCTCTATCGCCGGGACGCTGGCCGCCGTTTCCGGGGCCTCCCATACCGCCGGAGGAAATGCTGCCGGTCTGGGCGGTGGCGGTCAGGGAGGTGTCCCCGGCGGTCAGGGTATAGCTGCCGTCGGCGGTCAGCTCGGGGGAGGAGAAGAACACAAAGCTGGCATTGCACAGGGCGGTGCCGCTGTAAACGGCGCTGCCGTCGCTGCCGGTGATGGTCACAGCGGCGTCCTTGGCGATGCTGGCGCTGCCGCCGTCCATGTCACCGGGGCGTCCGCCGCCCATACCGCCGGTGGAGCCGAAGGTGACGCAGGGCTGCTCCGCCGTCAGGTTCATCCCCATACCGGCGCTGCCGCCTGCCGCCAGCACCGTGCCGCCGGAGACGGTGATCGCGCCGTCGGCGTCCAGCGGCTGATTGTCCGCCGTGTTGGCCGTCCACACCGCCACGGTGCCGCCGGAGATGGTCAGGTCACCGTTGGAATCGAAGCCGTCTCCACTGGAGGAGCAGGCGGTGATGACGCCGCCGGAGATATTCATGCTGAAGGCATAGCCGCTCAAATCGGAGTTGGCAGCGTTGAGACAGTCGCCGGAGGAGAGAATGTCAATGTTTCCGGAGAGGACGTTCAGCTCCGCCGCCTCAATACCCTCGTAGCACTCCGTGATGGCGATGGTGGGGCCGTCAGTGCCGTCTCCGCCGATGTTCAGCACCAGATCGCTGTGAATGGCGTCGTCAGCGGCGAAAATGGTCAGGGTGCCGCTCTCCACATTCAGCAGCTGCTGGGCGTTGATGGCGTCGTTGACCGGCGCATTGATGGTCAGCGTCAGCTCCCGGATGGTCAGGGAGGCCTCGCCCTCCTCGGTGGTGGACGCGCCGGACTTGATGCCGTTCTTGCCGTTGGCGTTAATGGTCAGCGCGCCGCCGCCGCACAGCGTCACCTGCGCGCCGTCCTTGCACTTGATGACGGCGTTTTCCGCCTCGGTGTTGTCGGGATAGCTGTCGTCATTGTTTTCCGCCGCGTCGGTCAGGCTGTTGGTGGAGCCGTCCGCCGCCACGATGACCAACTCTGTGGACTTGCCGCAGAGGATGGGCGCGGTGTCGGCGCTGGTCAGCGCCAGTCCGTTCAGCGCCAGCGTCACGCCGGTGGTGCCCTTTTTGATCTGAATGGAGCCGTCGGCGCAGGTTCCCGTCACCACATAAGCGCCTGCCCCGTCGATGGTCAGGGTGGTGCCGTCGATCTCATAGCCGGTGTAGCTGCCGTCCTGGGCGGTGATGCCGCTGTCGGAAAAGGTAAAGGTGGTGGCGCTTTCCAGCGAGTAGACGGCGGCCTTGGCGTCACCGCCGCCGGAGTGACTCTCCGCACCGCAGGCCGCCAGCGAAAGCGCCAGCGCCGCCGCGCAGAGGATGGATACGAGCTTTTTCATAAAATGACCTCCTTCGTCATCCTGTTACGGTTTATGGAAAAGGGAAGCGGCGGGCCGCTCCCGTTGTTGTGCCGTTATCATATCCCGCCAACCTAAAAAGAACTTAAAGGGTTTCTTTTAGGTTCCTTTTAGGTAGCGCCTGTATGATAGCGTCATAAAGGAGGTGCTCCACATGGCAGCACAGATCAAAACCTGCTTTGAACGCTATGAAAAAAAGTACCGCCTGACGGCGGAGCAGCAGCGGGCGATCCTGCAGGGCATGGCGCCCTATATGAAAAAGGACGCCTACGGCGCGTATACCATCTGCAACATTTATTATGATACGCCGGACTGGCGGCTGATCCGCACCTCGCTGGAGAAGCCGGTGTATAAGGAAAAGCTCCGCGTCCGCAGCTACGGCGTGCCGGGCGAGGACGGCCGGGTGTTCGTGGAGCTGAAGAAAAAGTATGACGGCGTGGTGTATAAGCGCCGCGTTACCATGCGGGCCGACGAGGCCGCGCCCTTTCTGGCGTGTCAGCTGCCTGACGGCAGCTTCGGCCAGATCGGGCAGGAGATCCGGTGGTTCCAGCAGCGCTACCGCACCCAGCCGGGGGTGTTCATCGCCTATGACCGGCTGGCCTTTGCGGGGATCGATGAACCGGAGCTGCGCATCACCTTTGATACCAACCTGCGCTGGCGGGATACGGAGCTGGATCTCCGGCTGGGCGACCATGGAGCGCCCATCACCGACCCCGATATGATTCTGATGGAGATCAAATTCCCCGGCGCCTGTCCGCTGTGGCTCAGCCGCCTGCTGTCCCGGGAGAAGGTGTTCCCCACCTCGTTCTCCAAGTATGGAGCCTGCTACCGCAACCACATTTTACCCAATATCCAGAAGGAGGGACGTACCTGTGCTTAACTCGATCATTGGAACGGACTTGAGCTTGTCCGCGTTTCTTATCTGTACCGCCGCGTCGCTGGTGCTGGGCATCGGCCTTGCCTTCGTGTCCCAGTTCCGCGCCCGCTCCACCCAGAGCTTTGCCGTGACGCTGGCCATCCTGCCCATGGTGGTGCAGGTGGTTATCATGCTGGTAAACGGCAACATCGGCGCAGGCGTCGCGGTGGCAGGCGCCTTCAGCCTGGTGCGTTTCCGCTCCGCACCCGGTACGGCCCGGGAGATCGGCGTGCTGTTTCTGGGTATGGCCATCGGCCTTGCCACCGGAATGGGATACGTAGGGCTGGCGGCTCTGACCTTTGTGATCGTCTCCGCCGCGCTGATGGCGCTGACGGCGCTGGGCCTCGGCCAAAAGGATGCCGGCGAGCGGCTGCTGAAGATCACCATTCCGGAGGATCTGGACTACGAGGGACTGTTTGACGACCTGTTCGCTCAGTACACCACCTCCCACACGCTGGTCAGGGTAAAAACCAGCAACATGGGCACCCTGTACGAGCTGGAGTACCGCATCACCCTGCGGTCGGAGAGCATTCCCAAGGAATTTCTTGACGCGCTGCGATGCCGCAACGGCAACCTGAACATCGTCTGCGGCCGGGAATTGGTAAAGGACGCGCTGTGACGGTTGATTTTTGCAAAAGAACTTACTATACTGAGAGAAAGTCTTCGGTATTGCACTGTATAAAAGGCTCCCTCGTGTAAAGGGAGCTCAGGCTGTCGAAAAAGCCTGTCATTGCGAGCCAGTCCGCAGACTGGCGTGGCAATCCGTCGGGGCGTTAAGAAAACATGCCTGTGGCATGTTTTTAGCCTCCGATCTCGGCGGCTATGCCGCCGTAGCGTCCATCTTGTTTTTCGCCGCACTGTCAAGGGATTACGGATTCCCACGTCGCTTCGCCCCTCGGAATGACAGAATGGGTTTATCGACACGCTGGGCTCCCTTGTGTAAAGGGAGCTGTCAGTGCGAAGCACTGACTGAGGGATTGTCACCTTGCAGGGAACTCGGAAACAACCCCTCCGTCACCCTTCGGGGTGACACCTCCCCTTACACAGGGGAGGCTTTGAAACAAATGACACGAGGTGATGACCATGCGGCTGCTGATCGCGGAGGACGAGGTGGATCTGGCGGAAGCGCTGACGGCGTTTTTTGAAAAGAACCACTTCTCGGTGGACGCCGTCCATAACGGGGCGGACGCGTATGAATATGCCGTTTCCGGCGGCTACGACGCGGTAATACTGGATGTGATGATGCCCAGGATGAACGGCATACAGGTGCTGGAGCGTCTGCGGGCCGAGCGGATCATGGAGCGGGTCTGGGGCTGGGATAACGAGGCCGAGATCAATGTGGTGTGGGTCAACATCTCCAACCTGCGGAAGAAGCTGCGGGCCATCGGCTCCCGCGTCACCCTGCGGGCCAACCGGGGACTGGGCTATGTATTGGAGGAGGAGACATGATCAAACGGCTGCGCAGCCGCTTTATCCGCATCGCCACCTTGTCGGTGGCGGCGGTGATGCTGCTGCTTACGGTGATCCTGAACGTGGTCAACTACGTGTCCACCGACAGCGACCTCCGCAGTACCCTGACGCTGATCTACGAGAATCAGGGCACCATCCCGGTCTCGAATCAGGGCGGCGGCCTGCCGGACACGGGGGACGTGCCGCCGCCGGAGCCGCCACAGGGCGGCCCCAATGAGCGGGACGGCCACTTCACGCCGGAGACCCCCTTTTCCACCCGGTATTTCGTTCTGCGCTATGAGGACGACGGCACGCTGGTGCTGGCCGACCTGACCAAGATCGCCTCGGTGACAGACGCGGACACGGCGGAGTATCTGACCGCCGCGCTGAAAGACGGCGAGGGCTACGGACGCTGCGGCAGCTACCGCTTCTTCGTGGCCCACACGGGGGACAACCAGAACATGGCCATCTTTCTGGACAGCTACCAGCAGTTCCGCGCCATCCGTCTGCTGCTGCTGTGGTCGCTGCTGGCGGACGTAGGCTGCACGCTGCTGGTGCTGCTGCTGGTGGTGCTGCTGCCGCTGAAGAAAAAACTTCTTTTGATGTAGTATTGAAGAGCGCTGGATCAGCTAAACTTCAGGTTGTTAAAGCCGTGAAGGAAGCTTGTGGTCTTGGCTTG